>ERZ890510.1859-NODE-1859-length-12952-cov-8.576413_pt1 | contig 12952 bp, 37 predicted proteins | sample MGYA00521265_ERZ890510 | MGnify/ENA primary metagenome ERZ890510 (study PRJEB32303, sample SAMEA104408624) | aquatic metagenome | biome: Brackish water; feature: Chemocline; material: water | place: Baltic Sea | collected 2014-10-26T21:54:00 | depth 110 m ...
TTGCTTCGTTGTAAAGTTCTCTAAATTGTTTCATATCTTATTATAACACGATTATGTTTAAAAGTCAAGTCTAGGTAGACCGGTATAGTTGTAAATGGTCTTCTATCTTTTCAGGTGAGTTTCTTAACTCTTCCCTATCCTCTTTTCAGTTAGGATTGTAAGACTCGTATTTGGTTTTACCAGCGTCATCACGGTAAGCTCTTAATATCTGTTTACGATTTTCACCATCATTTCTGTAAGAACAATGGATCCACCCACTGTTTGGTTCTCCAATATTATGGTATTCCAGGATCAGTTGGTCAAAATCTAGGTTCTCTGCTATATACTTACATAGTTCAGCATTAGATAATCCATAGACCTCGAAATCGGCCGCCTGGCCTTTAGTGTGTTGTGAATTTACACTTGATCCAATCGATACACATAACTCTGGACTACGATACCCACTAGATACTGATACCACTTTACCATAATGGTCTCGGACTTTTTGTAAAACATTTACACAAAGTTCTTTTAGATTATTCATGTGGTCTTCGCTAGGGTTATTACTAATACCTTTACGTTCAGCTGTTTGTGAAGATGTTAGTTCTTTTAAACTAAAGTTTTCTGATAATTTCATTATTGATTCCTCGTTAGTTTCATTATTTTATCCATTTGTGCCTTAATTATAACTTTTCGGTTCGGCCAGTGGATATATGGTTCTTCGCTCTTTTGAAGATTGTATAAGAAAGGCAATATTATTTTCTCTATTTCTTTAAATCTCTTTTCAGTTGCCTCATTATTTACTTCTTTGGTAATTGTTTCTTTCTCACTTACAATTTGCATAATTTCGTTCATCATAGACTTAACATCTGAAACATCTGATTTAACTTTAGATAGTTCTAAATTTTGATTGTCTATTGCTTTAGGGTCTATGGTTGGTTGAGTGTTCTCTGCTGGTTTTTCAACAGGAGTTATACCCCAATCTTCATCAAGGTCGAAACCTCTCATATAGTCTGGTATATCTGCCATTGTTATTTTCCTTTTTGCCGTTTTTGATGTTTTGTTACAACCTGTTCGGTCTTAATCTGTTTAATAGTTTTCTTTGTAACTTGGTTACCAAGTTCGCTTTGTGGGTGTGCCTCGCCTATTTTAGATAGAGTTTCGTTCCAACCACTATCATTCTTCATATGGCGATTACCTGTACTTGATACAATATTTATACCTTTAGGAACCTGTTTAATGTGTTTATTCTTACCTAATAGTTCTTCCATTTCAGCAATAGTCATCATATCGTCATATTCTTTTTTAGTCTTTTTATTATAAAATGTATATATTGGCATTATTTAAACCAATGCATATACGCAAGATATGGCACTAATATAGGATATATAATATGTTCTACTAGTTCATATAAAATTAAAATAGTTAATGCAATAGCCCACCATTTAGATGTTTTTGCTTTTTTAGAAACATAACCAAATATTTTGGCATGTGTTTTCCCAATTTTTTGAATTATTTTATTAAACATTATAAATTTTTAATCGCCTCTAGTTTATCTTTAGCATTTGCTAAAATTTCAGTTTTTTTCTCTGCTGTTAATACGTAATCAATATGTTCAGCAACACCAATTGGTGACGCTAAGAAAGTTCTTAAATCTGCTTCAGCAACAGCAATATCACCTTCTAGTTTTTTTATTAATGCTTCTTTAATCATTAGAATCCGTTCCTTTCTTCTATTAAACTTAATTCTTGTTTTTCTTCTATTCTTCTTAATGTTTGTTCTTCATTAAAACCTTCCATTGCTAATTCATGTAAGGTCTTTTTGTCTTCTCTTAATCCTTTTCTTAATATTTCTTCTTCTTCTGGTGTATAGGGTCTTATCATGTTTTTACTTCTCACTTTCTTTATGATACTATTTCTTAAATCATCACTAAATGATTCTAAGTATCTATTATTCATCTGACATAGGACACCATGGTAATGGTTCCAACTCGTCTTGTAATCTTTCTGATTCAGTTTTTTTTCTTTCTTTAGTTTGTCTATCTACTTTGTTTTGTTTTGATTGTTTATAACTAATATCTAAAAGTTCTTGTTCTTTGATTGTTTCTTCTAAGAAGTCTTTGTCCATATATTCGTTATACTAACTCCTCAAATATTCCAATAAGTTCTGCTACTGCTAAAAATATAGCCAACATTATTACAGAACCAGTATATATCGCAACAACACAACCTACTAATCTAACTACACTTTTAACAAGACTAACATAAAAATGTCCTTTGCCAGGATCTTTATTTGTTACTTTCATTATACTATTCCACTCCATCCATCCTCAGGTTCTTTTTTTCTTGTAAAACTGCCTTTACCTTTTTTAGCTTTAACTACTCTAGGTTTGTACTTCGGTGTTCTTACTTCTTTAGCTATTGGATTTGGTTTTTTGGTACCAAATATATCTTCCCAATTCTTTCTGTAAGTTTCATTTGTAACTCTACTCTTACCGTCCCACTTAAATGCCATTAGCAACTCCCTAGTTTGATACCTTTTTAAAGTAGTCTGTACAATTGTATTTTGTACATAACTTTCTAAACACATTAAACCAAAGTTCTTTCCACTCATTGGTTCTAGCATTCTTACAAGCTTTTTCAGCGTTTGATATTCTTTTTATTTGTCTTGCTGTTAGGTGTTTCACTGTCATAAGTTCATTTATCATAATATATCTCCGTAGTTGTCTTATTATAACACATTATAAGTCACTTGTCAAGCCTCTATTTTCCAAGATTTGTGCCATTTGTTATTATAGTTCTAAAAACTGTGAAACCAGGATTATTCCAATCGACCTTTTTGACACACTCGGTATCGGTCACACAGGTGGTTTTCATACAACCTGATAAAATCACAGCAGTGAGTAATATAATACTAACCTTTATCATTCCAGTCATATATTTGGTCTATTTTAACTTTAATCTCGTCAGGAGACATGTCCTTAAACTCTCCCATGGTCGCCACCATCTTTTTATAATCTCTTTGTTTCTTACCTAACTTATCTAGTCTTCTCTTTTGTCTATTCAGTGTATCTTGTAGATTAATTTCTTTCTGTAGTTTAACAGCTTGTTTTGCCATTCGCCACTGTCTCAATGATATGTTGGCCGCTATCAATAACAATACTGCCAATGGATCAAATACAAATATGAGTATCAATATCACTATACGAACAGCACTGTCAAAATTGTTTTCAGCGTTCTCACCATAGATCAACTCTGCCACATATTTGATAGGTCCTACTTCAGCCTCTATCTTGTTTTGTTCTAAACTTAATATACCTTTTTCTTCGGATAGTTTGCCAATCTCATTACTTGCTTCTTTGATTGCCGTGTTTAGTTCTAATCTTTCTGGTTCTTGTTTCTTTCTTTCTTTTAGACCTCTGGTTACAAATTCTTTATCGATATAAACTTCTAGTGCCTTGTCTAATAGTGTTAATGTCTTTTGTGATCTATCAATAATAAGTTGTTGTGACTTAATTTGATTATTCAATAATTCTATTTTAATATTGTTACTTGATGTTGGTTTGACTTGGTCTAGGTGTGCTTTAGATAGAAATCCAAAGATACCCATAGATGTAATAAAGATTAAAATTATAATAGCAGAGAATAGATATGCTTTGAGTAACCGTGGTACATCACTATTCCAATTATGATACAACCAACTGGCCGCTACTAACTTACCAACTTCTAATGCTGATCCCATCATAATGATAGGTATCACAGCGCCAGCAAATAGTGTTGCTAGACCAATGATTGAATAACCAGCTGCTATAACAGATATAGATATGGCTGATAAAAATGTTAGTATCGTTAAAAACATTAATTATATTCTTTTCTAATTTTGATTAATATACTTTTGATTTTAGAGAAATAGTTATCATCACTAGCATAAGCTTCAAGTGTATCAACTAATATAAATGGATCATCTATACCATCTTCTCTTAATTTTCTGTACTTCTCATAAGCACCACCATTGTTCAGTATATTTATATAATTTAATACACTATCACATTCATGTTTATAAACTTTTACTCCCCACTTCTTAGGATTATTTGATGGTAACATATGTGGTTCTCTTAAATCATATGTTCTAATACCAAATAGATTTTTACCTTCTCTGGCAAATCTACTGTTTCCCCAACCAGACTCTAAAGCGGCCTGTGCTAGTAATACTTCTAAATTAACTTTCTCTATATCGTTATGATAATAGACATGATGAACACATTGTTTAACGTTATCTAAAAACTGTTGGTTGTTGTCGTGTTCAAAGTCTGGTTTTTTAGGAACACTTGCCTCAGCTTGACCAATGACTTGGTTTTTATATTCATAAAAAGTGAGTGTAAAAAAGACAACAACAGTTGTTACCATCAACGTCTTAATTATAGTTTTAAATGTTTTCATTTAACCCTTGCTATGTATTCGTATGCTTGTATTGGTTTTTCATCAACATCATCATAGATATAGTCTAATTTCTTTTGAAAAAAATCTAGTTTATCTCTAAATTGACCGATATTATCAAATATCACTTGTGCTTGTTTTTCTGTATAGTTATTGTGTATATCTTTTACCCAATTACCCTCATAATAAACTTTTTGTGTACCAGCTAAATTACTAGGTTTTGCTAGTTCTCTAATTTGTATTACTGCCTCACCGATTTTACTTTTCAAATAAGGGTCTAGTTCTTTTGTTGCTCTTGTCATCATATCTCTCCATATTATAAATCAAGGCCAATTCTATTTAACTTTGGTCTAAAACTGTAGAAAATCTTATTATGATTTCCCGAGTCACCTATATTAGCCATTTGATATAGATGGACCATTTCGTGTCCTAAAGTTTCCACAAAATCTCTTTTATCTCTGTATTCAGGTAGCATTTCTAAATAAAATTGTCGTGTGCCTTTTCTTTTCCATTCCCAAGCTATCACTTGACCAAAACAATATTTCTTACTTGAATCTCTATAAATTTTTTTAATTTGAATTTCGTTAAATGGAGATAATAGATTATTAAATACCGATTTATTAATAATAGTAAAATACTTTTTAATGTCTTTATAGGTTGTCTTATATTTCTTACGAATAGACAAATCCCTTTTGAGAATTTTCTTAGTTTTCATACTTTTACTGGTTTTTACCTTTGGCATTACATTCTTTATCCTCTATTTGACTATCTTTTAATAATGAACACTTATATTCACTATCTGCTTTTAATCTCATTTCAGCTAATATACCATCAAGTATGGCAGGTAAATAAGCTTGAATAACTTGTATCGACTCTAGAGCAAATTGGTGTCCTAATTTTGATAGTTCAGACTCTAATATCTTTTGAGTATCAACATCAATACCATTTACTTTAGATTGTATAACAGAACCAATAACTGCCTTGTTATACTCATTAGCGGTTGCCGAGTTTATGAAACTCATCAAACCAAAAACCATTATTATCAAAATCTTCTTCATTATATATTCTCCTATTTATATTAATTATACATGTGGTATTTGTTACCAACATATAGTAAAAATTCGTCATAAATCGTGTCCAATATGACTTCTTTACTAGCAACGTCTTTATATTCTGGTTTAGACGCTATTTTTTTTAGTTCTTTTCTTGCTTCCTTCATCATCTTTTTAGTATTACTGGTTACCATATAAGTGTCTCCTTTTGTTACTTGTATTATATCAGATTTGGAGTGAAAGTCAAGCATTATTTTTTTTTAGTTTCTCTAGGAATATCTGTGCCATCAAATGGTATTAATTTGTAGTCGTGAATGATTTTATTAATGGCATTCTTCATATTGATATCAATCATTTTTGTAAATTCACTATCAACTTGAATATTCTCTTTTATTTCTTTATTCATTTTTGCTATTTGTTTATAAGCAATATTTCTGACCATAGTAAGTGCCATGGTATTCACTCTATCCACTGAATAGATTGGTTTCCTTACTGGTTTTGGATCTGCCACTGGTGGATGTTTATATTCTGTGCCTTTTTTCATAGTGTTTTGTCCTTTATTGTTTTTCATAATTAAGCTGCCTTTCTATACATTGAAGAAAGTTTTTGCCACGAAATTCTAGTGTTGTATTTTGGGCTACACTTAACTATATGTTTATTTTTACTTTTTTGAGAAGGTACAATTTGTAATTTTCCACCTCTTAATATAAAGTTTTGTATTGTTTCTGTTTTCATAGTGTTTTGTCCTTTATTGTTTTTAGTCATAGTGTCCTTTTTGTTAGTGTTGTTTATTAGTGTTTTTTTGTTTAACATAGGTATATAATATCACATCCAGGGTAGGAGTCAAGCTCTAAAAATCGTTGGGAGGTAAGGGTTTTGGCATGGTCGGAGCGTGTCCGACCATGTGATTCGTCGGGAATACTAGTCTTTTTTCATAAAGTCGTCATCCCAACCAAAAGTTTCTTTAACTAATGCTTCGGTTAGACCTTTATATACTCTATTTATATTCTTGTCTTTTATGTTTATTAACACTTCAGCTTCTGACTTATGTAAGCCTTCTAGCATTTGTATAAACAAAGTTTCTTTTCTTGTTTTACTAACTGTATTATCGCCACCCTCAATAAACAAGTACAATCTTTTTGCTTCATGTCTAAGTAGGTTGTGTTCAGTTCCAACAGGTGACTCATTAGCAATGTAAGGAGGTGTTCCTTCTGGTAAGACCCATTTAATTTTTGAATAAAAGGCTGCTTTTAACAGTTGTCTCATATAAGGTTGATCGTATTGTTTTAATACTTCAATCTTTCTAGGTTTATCTTTAGCGTTATTAATTTTAGTAAAGATTTCATGTACAGTTTCACCTGATGTGCCTTTTGTATTAGCCATAGATGTCATTGCTTTCTTACTAATTAGTCTCGGGTTTGTTTGTTGTTCGGCCATTATTTACTCCATATATATGTTTAGAAATCTGATATAACTTCTATCATTGACTTCATTTTGTTTTCGATAAAGTATGGTAACAGGAGCGACCTGTCTGGTACTTTACATTCGTTATAGTTATTTATAATGTTTTCCTGGATCGTTAGTGGTATCTGGGATAGATCAATCAACTTCTTATTTCTATTGAAGTTCTTTTTGGTTTCTGACCCTAGAGGTATGTTATCTATATTAGACCACTCTTCCAGTTTCTTTTTCGTAATTGGTTTTTGTCTTTCACCAGTTACAAATATGTTATCTGGACTTAATATGTTAGGCACACCATCTGATCTATCACCTTTAATAATTTGTTCTCTTAAAAATTTAATAGGGTCTTCTTGTTCTCCTATAAAACCTTTTAAGAAAGGTGACCATTGATATACATTACCATAATGATGTAGTTGAATAAAGTCTTTGTCGCCTGAAATAATCAGGTATAAATCTTCTTTTTGTTCTTTACATAATATAGCAATAATATCATCTGCCTCACAATTCTCAACATGAATCATTTTGTAAGGAAAGTTTTTAGATATTTCATCTTTAACCTCTGATATAATTTTAAATATGTTATCCCAATCAAATGGTCCGTCTTGTCTGGACAATCTTCTACTATGTTTATATTGTGGGAAGAAATCTCTACGCCATGGATTAGAGGCGTCTGAAGCCAATACCATTTGACCATATTCTCCTTTGAATTTTGTATTAAAACCTCTCAATGAATTTAAGACCATATGTCTTATCATTTCTTTATTTGGTTTTACATCTCCCTTGCCTCTCACTTGAACCATTAGGTTTGAAATAAGTATCTGGTTTAAATCGACTAGTATCATTATAATATATCTTTGTTTTTAATTTTTAAAAGTGTTTTTTGTGCTTCGTTTAGTTCTTCTTCTTTTTTACTAGGTTTGCCGCCTATCATATAAGCAATCATAAAACCTAAAACTGATAATGTTATTCCTAAAAAGAATAAACCTAAACCATATCCTATTGTCATAAAGTATAGGGGGTCCGAAGACCCCCCAATATATTAACTAGGCGTCAATAGAAGCTACTGTTGCTTTTGTAGGAGCAACTGAAACAGCATTGTCGTATTTGAAAGGTGTTCCGTAAAGGGCTTTGATACCAGCAGCGATAATAGCTCTAGTAGGTGTTCCCATTCTGTAAACGTGGTTACCTTTAGATTTTGAACCGTAGATCATAAAACCCTCAGCTCTTAAAGTATCAACCATAGCTCTTGGTGACTTTAAACCGTAAGTAGTGTTTAAAGATTTCCATGAGATTGATGAACCTCTTTGTAATAGATTAAGAATTTTAGCCTTTTTAGACAGTTTTTTTCTTCCTCTAGTTTCCGTAGTTGTATTTGTTTTTTTAGTTAAACCAAACATGATTTATCTCCTTTTGTTTATTATTAAATGCTATTTTACAACCAGCTTTGGCGATTCTCGTAAGAATTTTGTTTTTACTCATCTGTTTTTAGATCCTCTCCGTCAAATTCTATTGTGTCGTTCAAATCTTTTAAGTCTTCTTTTAAATCTTTACTTAATGGTTTACTAGACTTAACCTTTTGATCTGGATACTCTCTATCAATAATATTTCCATAATCTATTCTTGCTGACATGGCACTACCTTTTTTTGAAGATACTTCTACCAACTTGTCTGCTAATCTTTGTGCTGGGTGTTTCATATCAAAATCTCTATAAACTAAACCTCTAATCATATCAACAACCAATGCTAAATCTTTTGTAAATGATTGTTTCTCTGTTTTAATGGCAAGATCATATAATTGTCTTAATAAGTTCATACTGATATCATCAACTGCCGTCTCAACAAACTCTTTTGTTTGTTTCTGTTGTATTCTTTTGACATACTCATTATTTGATGGTGGTTTTGTAATACCAGGTTTCTCTACAATTTTACTTGAAGGAAACAAAATAATGTTGTCTTTTGGTGGCAGTTTATCATTTGGCACTATATAATTTCACCCTTAAAGTTAACTTTACCTTTATCAGCAAAGTGTTCTATTAACTGATTATAACCTCCAATAAGTTGCCCATCAATCTTAATTTGTGGCATAGTTCTTACTGGTTTTCCAATGTCTTCCATCATCTTACTAGGGTCTGAATCAAAGTCTTTCTCTAATGACTTTTCTTCATATTCAAGGCCAAGCGTCTTTATAAGGTGCTTCGCCTTGGTACAAAATTGACAATTGTTTTTACTGTATATTACTATCTTCATTTTTTTCTTTCATTAAGTTGTCATAAGCTATATTAGCTTTCATCTTAACGTTATATGAATCTACAGCTTCTTCAATTGTGAAATTATACATTTTATTGTATTCACCCATTGGTAATCTTAAACCAATCCAAGCTCTGTAGTATTTTTGATTTGTGATTGTTACATCTTTAGCAAAGATTTCATAACCTCTAACTGGTGTATTTTTAATTAAGTTAACAATCGTTGACTCAACCTCTGATACAGTTGTCTTGTTATTATTCTTTCCTAACTCTGTAATGAATTGTTTACTAGACTTATTCATTTCACCTTTGATAATGTCGGCTAACTCTGCCTTTGCTATCATCATACCTTTTTCTATTGCTAGATTTAAGTCTGGCGATACAGCAGTACCAACACCAAAGATACACATTTTATCTTTATCTTTACCAAACGTTGGTGTATCACACGCTTGTTTTTCTGAGAAGTCGGCCATATACCATTTCGGTACTTGATTTAATACTTTACCTTTCTCACTTTTCATCTTATAAGTTGCTGAACAGTTAGCCATCAATAGGCCTGCTACTACAACTGATACTAGTTTTATCATTTTATTCATAATTATTTAACCTCACTTTTTACATTATATACTAAATCTTGTAATTTGTCAAGTCCCATTGAAATATAGTCTAAAAACTCATTAGGACTAACATCTAACACAATTACAAGTAGAAGTGATATAATGATTATATTCTTAATCATCTAACCTCCCATTCACCATCTATTTTTAAACAAGTCTTTCCTGGTGTTTTAAAGACATGTTTTGGCCGACTATAATATCGGCAATATTCTGGAGCTGAAACATCTCTGTAATAGAATTGAGCAAATAAATCCCAATAACCTGGGGTATCAATACCCTTTTTACCGTCAGCACACTCCAAAATTTCTTCTTTAACAATATCATCACCATTTTGTCTAATAATTACTTTAATAAAGCAATATTGTCCGTCTGTTTCGTTTGGTTGTATTGTTTTAACTTTTTGATATAATATCTTTTCTCCAGCCATAACATGATTTACTACTATAGATGTTAAAACCAATAACGATATTATTAATATAATTTTTCTCATTTATCCCTCAATCCATCTTCCATCTGGCAACTGACATACAGTTCCAAATACTGTGTTTCTATTTGGACTTCCAATTCCAACTAGTGGCCATTGTTGAGTGATATCAACTGTGGCGCTATAATCTTTACACTTCAAAGGTCCTTTTAAATAGGACGAATTTGTTTTAATAATACCACTATTACCTGATTTCTGATTAAACCAATTTGTATATGATGGTCTTGACGGACTTGTATTTAAGTGATCTACAAATACAGCGTTGTGTACATCATAGTCTGATTTATACATAATATCAGCACCCTTAAAGGCGCCCACTAAAGCACAACTACCAATAACGTATGGATCTGTAACACCTAAACTCACACAAGCACTCGTGGCTGTCGCTCCACCCAATGTGGCACCAACGGTTGATCTATTCGCTGAGCAATTAGTTATCAATATACCAGCGATTAATATTAAAAATATTTTAGGCATTTAATTTCTTTATTGTATCATTTACTTCAAAAAGTTCATCTTCAAGTTGGTGTACTTTTGTACTGTCCCTAAATTGATAATGTTCAATTTGTTCTCTAATTTGTTTCTTTTCTTCTTTTAAACTTTTTATAGTTATATCTTTATTTGTCATAAGGTTTATTATCTTTAGCTATCAGTCCACAAGTCGCTTGAATATCGTCAATTAATTCATTCACTTCGGCATCTCTTTCAGGCGTCTTTATATTATTATATTTTAGATTATACAATCTATCACTAGTCTTTTTAAGACCATCAATCTTATTACAAAAATCACTAATCTTGTGTAACATTATTTTTCACCTTGTTAAATAGATTTTTAATCATTGCCCAATTCTTAGCATTTTGTTCTTTACCTTCTTGCCAAGAAGCCTTTTGATATTCTTTTATATCATTCACCTCATTAACAATATAGTTTTTTACTTTTGTATCTATTGTTTCATCACTCTTTGCCATTGTCATAGTCATTAAGACAGCAATGGTTATCATCATCATTGTTCTCATATTATTTGTCCTCTTTTTTTACTTTTGGTTGATATTGTTTTACATAATCAACAACAACTTTATTAATCGTTTCCTCAGATTTACTAATTACTTTTGACTCTAAAAACTGCTCATAAGATTTTATACCTTTTTCAGATTGAGCAACTCTTTCTTCATATGTGCCTCTTTTTTTAGCGTGTCCCATTATATTTTCTTTCCCATTGTTTTAAAGTCTTTTACATCAACTATCATGTAAGGACCCTTGTTATACGCCACACTAATTGTTTTGCCTATAGGTAATTGTGTGGTGTAGACTCTCTTTTTAGTTTCACCTATAATTCTATCACTAGTCGGTAAACTTGTCCGACATTTGTAATTTGGCATATCAAAACCATAAGAGATTTTAGCGTCAATATTGACACCAAGTGATCTACAATAGTTATCGTAGTCTTCTCTTATCTGTTTTAATTTTTGTTCTTTTGTTAACATTAGTTGTATATTATATCTTCTTCTTTTTTCTTTTTTGGAGCATATACTTTTTCTTGTTTAGTCAAGTCAAAATACTCTGCTTCTTCTTCAGCTTTTTTCTCATCATAAGTCATTTTAAAAACTCTCATGTAAGTAGCGTCTCTAGGGTTAGGCGCTGACCAATCATCAATCAAGTTCTGTAGTTGATCTGTTGTAAGATTAAGATTATTAAAGTTTTTCGGTACTTTGATCATGTCTTCTTTAAGAGCTTTTAGATATTCGACTCTGTGAGTAAAAGTTTCTTTTTTCTTACTTTGATCTTTTACTGTTACATCTTTAAACTCGTTAAATAGTTGTTCTTTAGTGTACATATAACTCATATTTTAGTCCTTTTGTTTGTTAATTAGTCTATATTCTATCATAAAATGGTTCATTTGTCAAGCCTATAAAAGCATTGATTTTACTTACTTTCCTGATTGTAAATCAATTTCTAGTTGTATTGAAGTGTCTATATCTGACTGATTCGTAGCCCATTTGTCAAATTCATTCACCTCTTTTTGAAGTTTATCTCTGAAATTTTGTAAGGTAATCTTTGCCTCTACCACTTTCTTTTCAGTATCTTCTTTATCATTGTAATTAATACTATTTAAATTGTCTAACGCTAATTCAATAATATCAATGGTTGCTATTGTTTCTATCATATAATTTTTACCAATATAATAACTTGAAGAACTAATATAACTAATGGAACAATTGTTCTAATCAATTCCATTGTATGATTATATTCATCTAATTTTCTTTCTAATTTATTTCTTTTATTTTTCATTTTCCTCCACATATCTGTTTATTTCTACATCACCATTCTCCTCAGCATACTCATCATCTGTATAAGATACCTTACCAAGATATTCTGTTGTATCTGAATCTGAATAGTTGGCATCCACCATATAAGTTAGAACACCATCTTTTTCTTCCGTTATCTCGGCATTTACATTTGAATGGTTAATACCGTTGTCACTTAATTTCTTATCAGCTTCATCTTTATCTTTTGCTAATACCTCTTGTTCAATAACAAGTGTATAATAGGTTTTCTTTCTGTATAGATTTTTACCTAAATCTTCTTTTACTAATACTATTTCCATTTGTGTGTCCATATTCTCTCCTATTTGTTGTCTTCACTACTCATTAATAATACGATATAATGTATCGCCTT
>ERZ890510.1861-NODE-1861-length-12950-cov-13.682900_pt1 | contig 12950 bp, 9 predicted proteins | sample MGYA00521265_ERZ890510 | MGnify/ENA primary metagenome ERZ890510 (study PRJEB32303, sample SAMEA104408624) | aquatic metagenome | biome: Brackish water; feature: Chemocline; material: water | place: Baltic Sea | collected 2014-10-26T21:54:00 | depth 110 m ...
GTGGCATGGACTTGTATTAATTATTCACAAGGAGAGTCTAGTTTGATCATGCCAGTTACATGTTTGTGGATTGTTGCGATTCCTTTATTGGATTGCGTAGGGGTAATGTTTCAAAGAGCTACACAGGGTGTTGCTCCTTTTAATGCTGGAAGAGATCATATTCATCACAAGCTACAAGACTATTTCGGCAGTTCGTGGCAAACATTAATTTTTTTATGCAGCCTGGGAATGCTTCTGGCGTCTATTGGAATAGTGATTGAGAAAAATACTCAATCATCAGAAATCTCATTGCTCATATTTCTTGGTGTAGCTGCATGCTACTTCATTGCCTCTAATAGATTAATAAAGAAGACAGCAGCAGATGTTTAAGACATTATTCTCTAAAAAATCTTCAATAGATAAGATTGCCTTCCCGGAGGGTGATGTTGCTTTGCGGTTAATGTTTGAAGTGGCTATGAGCGATGGACATCTTGATAAAGCGGAGCTTGAGTTCATTAAAAATAGGGTTAGCGAGATTTCGCCACAAGACACATCTGTTGCAAGCGTTATAAAACAAATGATAGATCACTCCCTGGAGTCTGTTTCGCTCTACCCGTCAATAAAAAAAATCAATGACACTTACACTAAGGACGAAAAAAAAGATCTGCTCCGAAAATTATGGCGGTTAATTGCTGTGGATAATGTTATCGATCCTTATGAAGAGGGGTTATATTTTAAAATAGCCGATTTAATTAATATTGAAAGGTCAAAAGCCAACCAAATTAAACAGGAAAACTCCTAAGGCTTATTTAAATAAATGGGTGAGGACCACGCCCTTTCTCCAGCTAAACCTAGGCAATCATCTGATAGTTCAGTTCTAAAGCTACCTTTACATAACTTAAAGTCTTCATCACCCGCAGTAAATTGTCTGCCATTAATCGCAAGAGTTGGCTCCTGAATTGCCCTGGCGTAATACACACTATCTCTGGAGTAGTTGCTATCCTCAAATTCAATTAAACATTCACTTTGGCTGGAACAAGAAAAGGTCTTCCAAGAATCTTGAATAAGGGGACTAATTGCCTCACCAGCATAAGACTGAGGTGTAATTTTAACAATTTCGATCCTCTCAATTATGTGTCTTTGATTGGATGGGTTATAGCATTCACCTGCACATAAATACTCCAATCGCTCTGGTGACAGAGAATCTATTGATTCTACTGGGCAGCCCTCTTTTTGCTTAAAACTTCCGGCAGCTCTCACTACAAACTTTGGATTTTGGCTCATGGTGATCTCTGAGCCCATGGGTTGCTTGCCGCCTGGAGCATTCGTAATATCAAACCAGAGAAGAATCCTAGGACCACTGGTTCCATAGACATTTTTATTTTTTAAAGCAGCCCAAATCTGATCATTGCTCCTGCCCTCTGAATGAACTGCTAAAATTCCACCCGGATAAACAAAACTAGACACTCTCTCGCTGTCTGGCGAAGCCTCTCCTGGAATAATTTTTGGAAGCTCAGGGAAATTTATATCCTTTGCCTCATGCTTATACTCCCACATCTTAGATTTAACACCAGTTGCAAAGGTCATCTTTCTTCTTTCGTATTGCTTGTACCCAGTACCTGGTCTGGCTGTGTGATCGTCAGTTGAGGCAATAAATCCAAAATTATATCGCTGGGGACTGTCGTCATCAGCATCAAAGTTAGAAATTGCTAAAGCATATTGAGCGGACTGCTTGGGGCGATAATTAAAGGCAGGCTTGAAACAATCAGTGCATTGATCGCAATTCAACCATTCTTCTGGTTGCGCTTCTGGGAATACCATATTGGTATAGGGTCCGCCAGCGAGAGCGTATTTTTTAGCCAGCTCTACTCTTGCCGAACATTCAGCATCAGACAAACCATCGCAACGTTTTTTTTGCAGCTCCCCTGCTTGCCAGCAGCAAGGAAGAAAATCGTCTGTAGGCTCTGGGCAACTCATTGCGCCATCTTGTAAAAAATTAGCAGAGGCGATGTCCCTAAATTCCTCGCTGTTGCCATGACCAGACATAATCTCAAGAAGAATTTGCTTGCTAGCATCATGCCCTTGATCATTAAGACGATTATCCCATGAGGTGCCATTTGGCACATGAAAACCCCAGGATTGGCCATGCGGAATCACAATAGGGTCTGAGCCCCATTCATCTAGTTTTGAAAATAGCTGATTGGGGTTTTCTGCATATTCATAGCAATCTAATGGCAGCAAGGTAGAGTGAACCCCATCTTCACAAAAAGGCAGGCTCCTTACAGTCTCAAGCAACCAATTTAAATCTGAATATCTTTTAAAATTTAACGGATCAATCCAGCGAGCTTTGACTGCTTGCTGAGTGGTATCAAACACTCCAAGCCCAGAGTTAGGAGTTCTCGAGCCAATAGGTCTTGCGGGAAGATCTTGAATATCCTTAAAAATAACATTTCGATGCCCCCAGTGATTTTCTGGCGTTGTGCCGATCTGCGTCCACTCCCATCCCGGAAAAACAACCAAGTCATTGGTCAGCGGATCATCATTGGATATATTGCATTGCTGAACAATCTCTTTTTGTTCGCGCCAGTGATCTGGGGTCAAGCTCTCAGCGTGATCATTAAAGCTAAAGAAATCTAAATTGGCGCAATACCTTGCAAAGTCACAAGCCATGGCGCTGTCATGAATTCCTTGGAGGCCCATCATAGGTAATTCTAATGTGAACGCATCTATGGAATATGTGGTGTGAACATGCAAATCGCCAAAGAGAATTTGGGATGTATCACCCAGAGAGCCCTGCATTAAATGATCTTTGGTTTGAAAAAACCTTAAGTCCTGTTGATAGACTGAATCACTGGATCGCGGGGCGCCTTCTATGGCTCCTGGTGGTACGTCAGAACCACAGCCAGCAAAAAATGCTAAAGAAAAAAATAAACTTAAAACTCTGCGATCAATCCCCATAAACTGACACTGACCCATATTGAGCAATTAACTGATCCTCAATCTTTTTTCTCTCAACGTTAATATCAAACTGAGCGCAGGCTCCTTGATTCCATTGAGCGTATATATCCTCAAGAGGGTCTCCGATATTCTCTATAGTCTCTCGAGCCAAGAGGCACTTTTCAAGCAAGGTGCCAGCAGCTGCTGTTTGAATGCTATCCAAAATATAGTCCATTGACAGCATGTCTTGCTGCACACTCAAAGAATCGTCATTGTCTAATTTCATAAAGTATCTTTTTGTACTGGTAAATTTTTTCCATGGGATATTCTTTCCAGTATCTGGGGCTCCAGACCTCGCAAATGATGCCCATGCATTCATCATGGTCGATTGCATTTCATCTCTTAAATCTCCCTTGGGATATACAAAGCTACCAATAGGACCAAATTTAAAATCCCCAGTAATAAATGAGATCTCATAACCATGCGCAGCACCCACTAGGGAAGGAAAGTCAGCAAAGTAAGATTGCTTTTGATCATCCCAATCAAACCTGTATGAATATAAAGATTGATACCCCGCATTCTCCAGCGCCATTAAAGGCTCATCCACGCCTCTAAGTTTCCAGCCCTGAGATCGAGTTTCAACCCAAAGCTTGTATAAATCTGGTCTTTTAAATTCCACCTTTGGAATTGGAACGAGTTTTGTGAGCGGAAAGGACGCCTTAACAAAATATCGATTAGCGCCTAGCCATAAAGATAGCTCGTCTTTATTTGAGCCAGCAATGACAGGAATATTTTTTTTATTCGCGGGGTCTTTCAAGGCAGCTTGAATGCCGCTCAAGGGAATCACTAACCCGTCTCTTGTAACCAATGGAATCCGATCATAAGTATCGTCCGCAATTTCTTGATAGGTTGCAAGAAGCTCCTTGCCATCAATGGATCTTAAGTACGCTTGGTAAGATCTCTTGTGTTGCTCCGGATCTTGTAGGTATAAATTTTTAATGCTTTGGTAAGAAGTATTATCGTGCTGCTGAAGAATACTCTCAGAGCCCAGGCTATTAACGGTTTGATTCGAGGTATTTATTCCTATTGCTTCTGCTTTAGTAAAACTGGTTGTGTAACCAGATTGGGAGATAGCTTTATGAAATAACCCTTGACTTAGTGGGGATGCGAGCAAGGTTAGAACATTGTGCCCACCAGCAGATTCTCCAAAAATTGTTACGTTATCTGGATCTCCTCCAAAGCTAGCAACATTAGTTTTAACCCAGCGCAATGCTTCAATAATATCGAGGGTGCCAAAATTAGATGTTTTATCCATGCCCTCTTGTAGACCTTGAATGCCTGGATGAGTAAACCAGCCCATGGGTCCTAAGCGATAATTAATTTTAACAACAACTATTTGCTGCTCTTTTACTAGCGCAGAAAAATCATAGTAATCTTTTATGCCAGAGGTATTGCCGCCGCCATGAATCCAAAACATCACAGGCAAAGATTTATTCGAGGGCTTTTCTGGGACTTGGACATCTAAATATAAACAATCTTCCTGACCCACTATCCCCGTTCCCGGGATTCCTCCATAGATACTTGGCTCTTGCAGACATCCATTCCCATCTTTTGCAGAGAGAGCTGTTGTCTGATCTTGGTATGAGCGAGGAGCCCGCCATCTTAAGTCGCCGATGGGCGGTAAAGCATACGGGATATCCTCCCATGAGATCACTTCATCTTTAATACCCCCCTGCGCGATGCCTGTGGAGGTAATAACAGTATGCATATCTTGAGTGGTATTAATACCTGTGCATGAAAGTAAAAAGATACTAACAAAAAAAGAAAGGCAGATATTTGGATGGCTAAGGGGTAAGTTCAGATTCATTGAGCAATTTGATGTGTGAAGTATTATTATGGACTTTTATCTTAACCTAATTAGTTAGGGTTCATAAAGCAGTATCAAGCTCATAATTATTGCTGCACTAATGCTCTGAACAACTTAATTCGTAGAAATATATAAATTTATTAAGAAAAATAATGTTGAATCTCTCCTGTAATAATGGAATCATTAGTTTTATTAATAAAGAATATTTAGAGAATAAGTATGGTTACAACAAAAGAAAGGGCAAATTTACCACTGCATAATGAGCTGCTTAAAAGAGCCGAGGAATTAATTCCGGTTCTAAAGGCCCGTTCAGAAGCAGCTAACAAAGATCGTAGAATTCCCAAAGAGACGATTAAAGATTTCAAAGATGCGGGTTTTTTTAAAATTCTTCAGCCCAAGCGATATGGTGGATACGAATTAGATCCGCATACTTTTTCTGAAGTGCAGCTCAGAGTAGCTCAAGGCTGCATGTCAACAGCTTGGGTGCTAGGTGTGGTTGGCATTCATCCATTTCAATTAGCCCTTTATGATGACAGGGCGCAGCAAGAAATTTGGGGAGAAGACCCAGACACCTTGGTCTCTTCCTCGTATGCTCCTATGGCGCAAGTAACCCCAGTAGATGGAGGATTCAAAGTATCTGGTCATTGGCAGTGGTCCAGTGGATCAGAGCATTGTGAGTGGGCCTTATTAGGTGGCTTAATCTTTCCGCCAGAAGGTGGGGCACCAGAATACAGGACGTTTTTACTCCCACGCGCTGATTATGAAATTAAAGATACTTGGTACTCCATGGGCTTAAAGGCTACTGGCAGCCAAGATGTTCATGTGCATGATGTCTTTGTTCCTGAGTATAGAACGCACAAACAATCTGATGGCTTCAACCTCACAAATCCAGGTTATGAAGTAAATAAAAATGATCTGTACAAAATCCCTTGGGGGCAATTATTTGTTAGAGCTGTCTCAACTCCTGCGATAGGCGCGACAAAAAAAATGTTAGAGCTCTTTATTGCAGGCGCCAACAGCAAAGCCTCTAGTGATCCAGCTAAATTAGCTGGGGATACTCATACTCAGAGTCTCATTGCTGAAGCCTCATCCCAACTTGATGCGCTCGAAACAGTGATGTTTAGAAATTATGATGTCATGGTTGAAGAGGCTGGCAATCAAGGCGGGATAGCCATGATTGATAGGGTGAAATTTAGGTACGACGCCTCACTTGTAATAGAGAAGTGTCTGGAGGTGGTAGATAAATTATTCTCCAATGCAGGCGGCGGCGCTGTCTTTAGGGGAAGCGAGATACAAAAAATATTCCTTGATGTGCATACTGCAAGAGCGCATGTTGCGAATAATCCTACAAGCTTCAGTAGAAACTATGGCGCGATGCAATTAGGATTGGAAAATACCGACTTCTTTGTCTAACCGTTAGATGTGATACCCCCCATCTACGGGGAGGCAATGGCCAGTGATGTATCCAGCCTTCGAGGATGCAAGGAAAACTGCGGTATGAGCAACCTCTTCTGGGTACCCAAACCTTTTTAGAGCTAAGGTGTTAAGAACCGACTCATGCCATGCATCATCAAAAAATGTATTATTTTCCTCTCTCAATCGATGGAAAATGCCTGTGTCTATAATTCCAAGAGCAATAGAGTTAGCTCGAACTCCATTTTTACCCTCTTCTTGAGCAATTCCTTTAAGTAAATGTTCAATAGCAGCCTTTGGTGCAACTGATAAGACATCGCCTGGAGGATACTTAAACAGACCGGCTGAGCTAATAAAAACCATCGAGCCTTTGGAAGCCCGAAGGTGAGGTAACCCAGATTTAACTAGGTTGAAAAAACCGTTCACATCTGCATCCATCACGCTTTTCCACAAATCAATATCTATCTCACCAATAAACTTCTGGGGGATATCAAATCCAGCAGCGTTAACAATAGTATTAATCGACCCAAATTTATTAATGAGCTCATCCATCACTCCATTCACAGAGTCTGGTTTCTTATTATCAAGCTGAAAGATTTCAATCCCTGCATCAATATCCTTGGCGATATCGATGGCTGCTTGTTCATTTTTGTAATAAGTAATTGCGACTTTGGCTCCTGCATTTACGAATTCTTTTGCGCACAATGAACCAATGCCACCGCTGCCACCAATAATCAGCACGCAGCCTGTTTGAAAATTCTTATCGATCATTTAAATTTTTTCTCCATTAGCAATGTATCTCCTAGCGCAGCACCTAACTGAGTTATAAATTGTGCAGCATAAACACCATTGATCACTCTATGATCATAGCTCAAGGATAGTGGTAAAAACTCCCGTGATTCAAAGCCCTCATTTTTAGCAACCACCTTAGGGAAAGTTTTGGATAATCCAAGAATCGCTACCTCTGGGGGATTAATAATGGGTGTAAAAAATTTTCCCCCTATGGCGCCCAGCGAACTAATGGTAAAAGAAGACCCTTTGAGATCTGGGAGCTTCAGCTTTCTTGTTTTTGCTGCGCTTGCAAGCGTTGCAATTTCCTCGGCAATATTCACGATTGATTTCTCTTGAACATTCTTGATGTTTGGAACAATTAAACCTTCTGGCGTATCAACCGCAATACCCAAATTTACATATTTTTTGATAACTATTTTTTCAAGATCCTGGTCTAGAGAGCTATTTAACATTGGGAATTCTTCTAATACATCTGCTGTAACTTTGGCAATAAAAGCCAGGGGTGAGATTTTAAGTTCATGCTTTTTATTGAGTTTTGCCCTTAACTCAAGAAGCGCAGAAAGGTCACATTCATCATGTTGGGTGACATGGGGGATGTTGATCCAAGAGGTATGCAGGTTGGTTAAGGAAGATTTTTGAAATTTTGATAACGGCTGTTCTTCCACAGATCCCCATTTTGAATAATCAATGTTAGGTTGAGTGAAAGTGAATGAGCTGCTGCTAGCGCCGCTAAGCCTAGCTTTAACATAAGCATGTAAGTCTTCCTTTTGAATTCTGCTCTTTGGTCCTGATGCTGCTACCTGGGAAAGTTGAATGCCAAATTCCCTAGCTAACTTCCTAACGGCTGGGCCAGCATAAACAGAGCCTCTGTCGCTAGAATCTCGAGGCGGTGCATCTGGAACGGGTCGATTAACAAGCTCTTCTATCTGACTGGCGGTCTTCGCAACCTCTGGGGTTATCTCAGAATCAATGGCTGGCTTCTGAGTATCATCAGACGGCTCCCCTTCCTCACCTTCAATCTCTAAAAATGGTGAGCCTGCTCTCACTTTATCGCCAATGGAAACTTTGATTGCAAGCACCTTGCCCCCAAGAGAGGTCGGTATTTCCATTGCAGCCTTATCAGACTCCAAAACAATAATAGGATCTTCTGCGCTAACTATGTCGCCCAGTTTGACGCAAATTTCTATGACTTCTACATCCTCAGCTTCACCTAGATCCGGTATAGTTAATACTTGAATGCTCATTACACCTCCCAAGGGTTAGGCTTGGAGGGATCAACGTTGAGTTTTTTATAAATTTTATTAATCTCAGCTTTAGTCATTGAGCCTTTTTTAAATAGGGCATAAGAAGCCATTCGTGCAATATTATTTGCGTCTATTTCAAAAAACTCTCTTAATTTTTCTCTAGAATCACTGCGGCCATAACCATCAGTGCCAAGTGTATAAAATGGGGCTTTGATATACCCTCGAATTTGTTCCGGATAGGCTCGCATATAGTCAGTAGAGGCTATGACCGGGATAGATGCATCGCTCAAACATTCCTCAACATAGCTGCGTTTTGATGTGGCGTCAGGATGCAGTTCATTAAACCGTTGCTTATCAATGCCATCTTTTCTTAGCATATTAAAACTGGTAACACTCCATACCTCTGCCGCAATCCCAATAGAGCTTAAAATCTCTACTGCTTTAACAGACTCGTTTAAAATCGACCCAGAGCCAAGTAAAATTACTTGGTGATCTTTCTTTTCAATGAGCTGGTACATTCCTTTTATAATGCCCTCCTCGGAACCCTGAGGCTTCGGAGGTTGCTTATAATTCTCATTAGTTACAGTGATGTAGTAGTAGTAATTTTCTAAATCTACAAACATTTTTTGAATACCATGCTGAAAAATAACTGCAAGCTCATAGGCATAAGCTGGATCATAAGAAAGACAATTTGGAATAGTGGCCGAAAAAAGATGGCTATGGCCGTCTTGATGCTGGAGACCTTCACCGTTAAGTGTTGTTCTGCCGGACGTAGCCCCGATAAGAAAGCCTTTCGCTTGTGAATCGCCTGCCGCCCATGCTAAATCATGAATCCTTTGAAAGCCAAACATGGAGTAAAAAAGATAGATTGGAACCATTGGAAGGTCATAATTTGAGTAGGCTGTTGCCAGTGCAATCCATGCAGAAAATGCGCCAGCTTCATTAATGCCTTCCTCAAGCATTACGCCATCCTTAGATTCCTTGTACCACATCACCTGATCCGCGTCTTCGGGTTTATATTTTTGACCTTCAGAGGAATAAATGCCTATCTGCCTAAAGAGCCCCTCCATTCCAAATGTTCTAGCTTCATCGGGAACTATTGGCACTATGTGTTCCCCAATTGCCTTATCTTTAATTACATCAGTCATCATGCGAACGAATGACATAGTCGAAGATATTTCTTTGCCGTCTGAGCCAGCTGCATATTTATCAAATAGAGTGGGATCTGGCATTGCTAACTTTCTGGTGTGCTGCCTTCTTCTGGGAATGGGACCGCCTAATGCTTCGCGCTGCTTAAGTAAATATTGAATTTCAGGGGAATCTTTAGCTGGTCTCACGTATGGGAGCTTCTCAATATCATCATCTAACACAGGTATATCAAATTTATCTCTGAAAGATTTAATATTTTCAAGTGTTAATTTTTTTACCTGGTGGGTTGTATTATCTGCTTCTCTGGAGCCTGTCCCATAGCCCTTGGTAGTTAAAGCAAGGATTACTGTTGGTGCGCCTTTCGAGTTCACAGCCTTGTGATAGGCTGCATATACTTTATAAGGATCATGTCCTCCTCTGTTTAACTTGTAAATATCCTCATCAGTTAAATCCTCTACCATTTCCAAGACATCGGGGTTTTGGCCAAAAAATTTCTCCCTTGTGTAGGCCCCGCCCTTGGCTTTAAAATTTTGAAGCTCGCCATCAACCACAGCATCCATTAATTCTTGAAGCTTGCCTTCTGTGTCTCTAGCTAAGATTGGATCCCATAGTCGCCCCCACACAACTTTAATTACATTCCAGCCTGAACCTCTAAACTCTCTTTCAAGTTCGTGAATAATTTTATTGTTGCCCCTCACAGGACCATCAAGCCTCTGAAGGTTGCAATTGACAACAAAAATTAAATTTTCTAGCCTTTCTCGTCCTGCCAGCCCAATAGCACCCTTAGATTCTGGTTCATCCATCTCTCCATCGCCGCAAAATACCCATACCTTTCTATTGTTTCTGGGCGCGAGGCCTCTCGCGGAAAGATATCTCATAATATTTGCTTGGTAAATTCCCATGATTGGTCCCAAGCCCATTGAAACGGTAGGAAATTGCCAGTACTCCGGCATTAACCAAGGATGTGGGTAAGAGGAGATTCCGGGTTTATCTACCTCTCTTCTAAAATTATCTAAATCTTCTTCAGAAAAATACCCCTCCAAAAAACTTCTAGCATAAATACCAGGCGAGGAATGGCCTTGAAAATAAATCAGGTCTTCTTGGCCTTTCTGTGAGCCTTGAAAAAAATAGTTAAAGCCTACATCGTAAAGAGTTGCTGAAGATGAGAAAGTTGCTATGTGGCCGCCCAGCTCGTCATCAGATTTATTGGCCCGTAAAACCATAACCAAAGCATTCCATCTAATAAGAGATCTGATTCTTCTTTCCATAAACAAATCACCAGGCATTTTTGCTTCTTCGCTCACAGGAATAGAGTTTCTAAAAGGAGTGGTTAAGTTATAGTTAGGAATGGTTCCCGATTCTGTTAACTTAGATGCAAGCTTTCCAAGAATGAATGAGGCACGATCATTGCCATCTTCAGCGATAATATTTTTTAAAGCATCAAGCCATTCTTGAAGCTCTAGATCATCATTCAAATGTTGCATAATGGTATTAAGTAAAACTATTTATTTAGCGTGATTGAAACTCGGTGACATTAGTCTAATTACATATCGTTAACAAAACTTTGTTGGTATTATAGATGGTATTTTATATTTGACCTAAAGGTAAACTGTTATGAGATTTTCTTACCATCCATCAATGTGCGATCCCTCGTTTTACCTAGAGCTTGGAAAGGCAGCTGAAGCTGCTGGATTTCATGCGATTACTTTTCCTGATAGTATTTGCTACCCAAAAGAGTGTGACTCCACATATCCCTATAACGATGATGGTAGCAGGGATTTTTTAGATGGAGTGCCTTTCTTGGAACCATTTTCTATTATTCCTGCAATTGCTGCAGTCACGGAGAAATTAGAATTTTCAACCTCAGTATATAAATTAGCCCCTAGGCAAGCGGTAACCACTGCAAAATTTGTTACAACATTAGGTGTCATGACCAACAATCGCTTTCATTTTGGTGTTGGGGTCAGCCCGTGGCACGAGGATTTCTTAGCAACTGGTGAACGCTGGGAAAAAAGAGGCAAAAGAATGGACGAGCAAATAGAGATACTGAAAGGCTTAATGAATGGAGAATATTTTTCATACAAGGGAGAGTTTTATGATATTCCCGAGATCAAACTTTGCCCGGCTCCCTCAAAACCTGTGCCAATATTAATTGGCGGTCATTCCAACCTTGCTTTAAAAAGAGCAGCAAAGCTAGGAGACGGTTGGATTAGCGCAGGATTAGGTCTTGATGAAACAAAGGCTCTCATTGATCGTATAAATATATTTAGATCAGAATTTGGCACCTCTAATCATCCTAATTACCAATTTCAAGTAATGGGAGAATCTGCTTATTCTCCAGAAGGTGTTCGGCAACTAGAAGATCTCGGTGCTACTGAGGTCATTGTTGCATTCAGAAATACTTATGAAGGGGGCCCTGATAATAGAACGCTAGAGGGCATGATTGCAGAAATCAACTGGTATGCAGAAGAGGTGATCAATAAAGTTAACGGGATGTAGCGCAGCCTGGTAGCGCACCTCGCTGGGGGTGAGGTGGTCGTCGGTTCGAATCCGGCCATCCCGACCAATTATAAAATATGAAATTATCTTTAAGTCTTGCTTATAAATTACCCCTACTGAGCATTATATATCTATGCTCATGCAGCACATTGGAACTGACGACCCTCAATCTCGGTAAATTGAGTAACAACCTATTTGCAAAGAACTCAACAATCCCTGAAGACATAAAAAATTTGCCGTATGCCTCTCAATTGGTAAGTTTTCAGAATGACAGCATGATCATGATATTAAAAGAAGATAAGGATGGTCGGCTAACCTGGGTCGACAGTAGTAATAATGGTTACATAACCAAAAATGGAAAAATTATTAAAACGTTCGGGCTATCAAACAATATCGAGATAGCTTCTGCAGTAAATATCAATCAATTGCGTGATGATTTAGTGTCATCAAAAAGCGTGGTCTACAAAGATAGTTTTATTAAATTTACTCTTCCAGAAACTGATTTTCTTCCTATTAGGTTTATTTATACTCTCGAGGGAAAAGGGGAGTTAGATAGCCTTTTAAGTGGTAAAAAAATTCCGTACCTACTAATTAAAGAATCCTTTTCCACATACAACCTTCAATGGAAGGGAGAAAACTTTTACTGGATAGATCATCTCAACGGTAATGTTATTCAGTCAAAAGTGAACTTGGCACCAAACTTACCAAAAATTAGATCTAGGCAGATAAAAGGCTACCTAAGGTAGCCTTGAGAATAAATATTGCGTCTTAAGTGCTTGTAAAATCCAATAACAGAATCCTTTTCCACATACAACCTTCAATGGGAGGGAGAAAATTAGATACGCGTTATCCAAACTTATTACTAAACATACCAAGGATGAGCTCTAGACAAAAAAAAGGCTACCTAGGTAGCCTTTAGATTAAAAATTACTTCTTAAGTACTTGTAGCTGTCGAGGTACTAGTTGATGTAGAAGTACTAGTCGATGTAGAAGTAGATGTACTTGTATCAGTTGATGTATCAGTTGATGTATCAGTTGATGTATCAGTTGATGTATCAGTTGATGTATCA
>ERZ890510.1863-NODE-1863-length-12941-cov-4.559056_pt1 | contig 12941 bp, 11 predicted proteins | sample MGYA00521265_ERZ890510 | MGnify/ENA primary metagenome ERZ890510 (study PRJEB32303, sample SAMEA104408624) | aquatic metagenome | biome: Brackish water; feature: Chemocline; material: water | place: Baltic Sea | collected 2014-10-26T21:54:00 | depth 110 m ...
GAAGTTCCGTTACCGCAGCGACGTCGATGCCACTGAAATCAGCCAGGAAAATGGCGTCAGCCGTAGACATCTTCTGCGACAGATCGCTGACAATCGTATTTTTCTCAGCAGTCGGCATGAGTAGTCTTCGTATTAGGTGTAGTTGGCAGAGTGGACTGATGTATCTGGATCATTCTATCAAGCGGCCAGTGCTGACGGATCGATGCGGATTCCGGGGCCCATCGTGGACGACAGAATCAGCTTACGCACATACTGCCCCTTGGACACGGAAGGCTTGGCTCGCATGATGGCACTGGTGAAAGCCTTGGCATTCTCGATGAGAGCGTCTTCAGCGAAAGACAGCTTACCGATGGGGCCCTGAGCATTGTTGCCGGACTTGTTGTCGGCTCGAAACTCAATCCGTCCTGCCTTGGCCTCGCGAACCGCCTGGCCAACTTCGCGCGTTACCGTACCCGTTTTGGGGTTTGGCATCAGACCGCGGGGACCGAGAACTCGACCAAGTTTGCCAACCTGTCCCATCATATCAGGAGAGGCGATAACGAGATCGAAATCCAGCCATCCCTTCTCCATGCGAGCGATCATCTCAGCGTCGCCCACATGGTCGGCGCCAGCCTCCTCGGCCTCAGCCACCAGGTCGCCCTGGGTAATCACCACGATGCGGATGTCCTTACCGGTGCCATGCGGCAGCATTACCGTGCCGCGCAGAGTCTGATCTGCCTGTCGTCCGTCAATGCCGAGGAAAAAACTGAGCTCGACAGACTCGTCAAATTTGCGCACTGGAAAGGACTTGAGGATCCGCACACCCTCCTCAAGGCTTACTGGTGACGTTTTGTCGTACATCTCTGCAGCTGCGACGAAATTCTTGGCTCTTTTGCCCATGATGGGTCTCCTACTTCAGTTCGACGACGAGGCCCATACTGCGGGCAGTTCCAGCGATCATCAAGGCCGCAGCGTCGATATCGTTGGCGTTGAGATCCACCATTTTCAATTCCGCAATCTCCCGCAACTGAGCCTGCGTCACCGTGCCTACCTTGTCCCGATTCGGCACACTCGATCCCTTTTGGATTCCAGCCGCTCGCTTCAGCAACACCGCAGCTGGAGGGGTCTTGGTGATGAAGGTGAAACTGCGGTCAGCGAAGACGGTAATGACACCAGGGATAATGAGCCCCTGCTTCTCCTGCGTCCTCGCATTGAAGGCCTTGCAGAATTCCATGATATTGACGCCATGCTGGCCAAGCGCCGGCCCAACGGGTGGCGTCGGGGTTGCTGCGCCTGCCGGGATCTGCAGCTTGATCTGTGCAAGTTCCTTCTTCGCCATGCTCTCGCTCTTTCGGACTCTTACTTACGTGATCTCAGCCGGTGGTCACACTGTCGTCGACGGCTTCCACTTGAAGCACATCGAGTTCGACAGGAGTGCCACGACCAAAAATGCTGACCATGATCTTGAGACGTCGCTTCTCCGGGATGACTTCCTGCACGGTGCCAATGAAGTCCTTGAATGCCCCGTCGTTCACCTTGACCTGATCGCCCTCGGAATACGGGATGTCTTCGATTTCCTGAGACTTACGGCGATCCGCGTGCCCGAGGATGTGATCGACTTCTTCCTGCGTCAGTGGCTGCGGCTTGCGAGCCGGGCCGACAAAGTTGGTGACCCCGGGAATGTTTGTGACCTCATGCCAGGCGTCCTTGGTCATTTCCATCTCGATAAGGACGTAGCTCGGCAGGAAGCGCTTCTTGGTGATAGTCTTCTTGCCGGCACGCATTTCGACCACTTCCTCGGTTGGCACTACAACCGTGGTGATCGCACCATCGGACCCGCCTTGTTGTATCAAGGTCTCGAGGTAAGTCTTGACCTTATTTTCGTGCCCTGAATACGTATGAAGAGCAAACCACTGATGGGTCATCTACGGAACTCTCCTGCTACCAGCCCAATGAGCTACAGAGCGATGAGGATCGACCGGACGAACGAAAGCACCAAGTCGAAGATGCCGATGAACACGGCAAAGGCGATAGAGAATGCCACGACGACTGTCGTCGAGTTCACGAGTTCCTCGCGTGTCGGCCAGATCACCCGGCCGAACTCTCCACGCACACCAGTAATAAAGCCAGTCAGCTTGTCCCACATCCCCTGAACTCCGACTCCTCAGTTGCTTGTATTTGGCAGGCCCGGCAGGACTTGAACCTGCAACCGCCGGTTTTGGAGACCGGTGCTCTACCAATTGAGCTACAGGCCTACCGCTAAAACGCCAGACCCCCTCAAACGACCGAACGAACCAATGTTTTTAGCGGGTCTCTCGATGGATCGTGTGCTTGTCGCAATGAGAGCAGTACTTCCGCCGTTCAAGTCGACTGGCCTGCAGATCACGAGTCTTCGCTACCGTGTAGTTTCTACGACTGCAGACCTCGCACTCGAGGGTAACGCGATCCCTCGGCATGGTGACAGTATGCAATCCCGCCGCATACAGCGGCTACTGGGGTTCCGGGAATTCCCGATCTTGCTGGGGCACAACGGAAAAAAGCAAACCGATGCCCGATGAATCAAACCGATGCCCGATGAATTACGACAACTGAAAACGAATACGACAACTGAAATCGTGCTCAACAACGCCACGTGCCCACTGAGCCAATAACCAGATGCTGGAGCCGATGACCGGGGTTGAACCGGTGACCTCATCCTTACCAAGGATGCGCTCTACCAACTGAGCTACATCGGCCCGATATCTACCTGCCGGCGCCCCTCACATGAAGGGTAAGCTTGGAGCGGGAAACGGGACTCGAACCCGCGACATCGAGCTTGGAAGGCTCGCGCTCTAGCCAACTGAGCTACTCCCGCCCCGAAATCGCCCTTGAGACCCCTGCCGTGAGCCCGTAACCAAGCGCCGCACGACGCCCCGGGAGATCTTCGTAAGTGCCCGCCGGATACAGACTTCAAAAGATACGACAGGTGCGTAAATGTGTCAACACTTCGGAGGGATGGTACGCAGAAAGGCCCCGGAGGGTCCATCATCAATTGACCCACCGAGGCCGGATTTGATTTGTGCGGCCTGCTTTAGGCTGCGACGCGGCCCGAATTTTCGGTCGTGACATCCTGTTTGTTCGGTAGGTAGTAGTTGCTCATATAATGACGCTTGCAGAATCCCCTGGAAGAATGCGGTTCCCCACACTCGGGAACTGCACACTCCGTACGCCCGTAGGCACGCTCTCGCTCTGGAGTCAGGCGGCCATAGCGCCGGATCTGCTGATAGTGGCGGAAACAGAGGCCTTTGGCGATCTGCGGCCTGACACATTCATCTACCCCACAAGTGACACCCCTGCTGCGATACTCGCGCTCTGGCGTCAATCGGCCATGCCGGCGCATCTGTTGATAGTGCTTCGGGCAATAGCCGGATGTTCGCAACTCACGACCGCATCCCGGGGCCCGGCAGACCTCGGCGATTGCTCCGTACCCTTGGGTAATATCAACCATTGCCATGCACCTCCTGTAAGTTGGGCTCGTGCCGCCAAAAGCAGAACTTCGAGCCTTGGGAATCCATCCAACTGCCTCCATAAAAGCAATCAGTATGCCAGATGAACCGCCGACCAGGAACACTCTTTTGAAGATTGCATAAATGGCAGATAGAACTCACAATAACAACAGGTTACGATCAATCAGTCGCGATCATTCAGGAGGCTGCTTGCGAGACACTCCGACGACACACTGTCTCACGCGTGCGACAGTTGTTGGTAATTTTCACGGAGTCGTGACAGTTAACTGACACACCGTTAACAAGTTATACAGTTGTATGTCATTTTTGAGTTTCATATTTCACTTTTGAGACTTGGCCTGCGAGTCCGTGCTTGCGCAGGTGACGATACATGGTCGCCCGGCTGACTCCCAGCAACTCAGCCGCCCTGGGCACGTCGCCGCCCGCCTCTCTGAGTGCCTCAAGGTACATCTGTTCCTGAGCAGTTTCATACCCCTGGCGCGCCGCCGTCAGACCAGAGAGGCCAGCACCGGACGCTGGTGTCAGCACCGCCCTGCTCATGGAGGCAGGGAGATCAGCAATCCCTATGAGCCGGCCCCGAGCAAGGGCAACCGCATGCTCAATTACATTTTCGACTTCACGCACATTCCCCGGCCAGTGATAGTCCGTCAGCCGACTCAGGGCTTCTGCTTCTATTCCTTCCACAACCTTCTGATTGCGCTCGGCATGTATGCGGATGAACCTCTCGATGAACAGAGGAAGGTCCCCCAAGCGCTGTCGAACCGGGGGCAGATCAATCGAAATGACGTCAAGGCGGTAGAGCAGATCCTGGCGAAAGCCTCCTTCGGCCACGGCTCTGTGCAGATCCCGGTTCGTTGCAGCGATCAGCCGACAGTTGACCGGGATTGTGCGGTCACCACCGACGCGAACGATCGCTTTCTCTTGCAGAACCCTCAGCAGCTTGACCTGCACCTCCGGCGGGATCTCGCCAATCTCGTCAAGAAACAGCGAACCGCCGCTGGCCAACTCAAACTTGCCCAGTCGGCCCTTACGACTCGCCCCCGTGAATGCCCCCTCAACGTAGCCGAAAAGCTCGCTCTCAATCAGGTCACGAGGCAGAGCCGCGCAGTTCACCGCAAGGAAGGGTCCTTCGGCAAAAGCACTGGCATTGTGGATCGATTGCGCGAAGACCTCCTTGCCCGTCCCCGTTTCGCCGCCAATAAGGATGTTTGACGCAGTGCCGGCGGCTACACGGGCCAGTTCCGTGCTTTTCTGGATCGCCGGACTTTCACCGAGGATGTCATCAAACGTGAAGGTCCGCTCGACGCCGATGACCCGGTTGACCAGTCGACCGACTTCAGCCATTTCGCGAAAGGTGAGGACGGCGCCGGCTGGACCGGATTTTTCGTCGTGAAACGGCTGCAGGTTGGCCATTGCCGCCACACGCCCCTCAACAGTCTTGAGCGTAATCACGCGACTACTGAACTGCTCACCGCGTGACACCCAGCTAACGATGGGAGGCTTATCCTCCACCAGTTCGGCAATCCCGTGTCCCTCAATATCCTTAACGTCCCGGCCAATGATGCGACGGGCTACAGAGTTGACCTCGATGACGATACCGTTGTCATCAACGGCCAGCAGCCCGTCCGAAATGGATTCAAGGAAGGCCCTGGAACGGTTGTAGAGCGTGCGCAGCTGCTTTCCCTGTTTTTGCTCGGTCCGGACCAACTCCTGCAGACGTTTGGTAAGTCTGATATCCTCGATCTCGGCGGCGATCTGACTCGACAGAGCGAACAACGTGTTCACATCGTCGTCCGTGAAACGACGACGATCGTGGCGATCCGTGGCGATCTTGTCCAGCAGCGTCAGCGTGCCAACGACGGTCTCCTCCAACACAAGAGGCACGCACAACAAGGAAGCCCCGAGAACATGGGGTTCTTCGTCGGTACGCAAGTCATCGATAAGAATTGGCTCGCCCGTGGCAGCAACGAACTCAGCGATGCGTTTCTCATACGTCGAGTCGATACCCTCGTTTGTATGTGAATAGAGGGTTGCAAGCGCCAGACTGCCGTCTGTCACTGAAAGACGGATCGCCGAACCCTTGGCACCAAGTGCTTCAGCGGCGCGCGCAGCAATCAACTCGAGGGATTCGTCGAGATCCAGCCCCGAGTTCATCGCCTGGCCGAGCTCGTTGAGGGCTTGAATCTGACCGTTGCACCGCGCCAGATCGTCGCGCGCGTGAGAGGTGTTGACCATCAAGGCCAACAGCGGGCGGATCGTCGACTCCAGGAAAGCAACATCATCCTGGGTAAAGTGGCGTTCGGCGAGAGTTTGCAGCGAGAAAACGCCGATCAACTCACCCTCTTCAACGATAGGCACAGCGATGATGCTGCGGAAATCGATCCCGTCGCCGAGATCGACGGAGCGGGGATCACGCCGCATGTGCGGCACTTGAATCGTCCGCTGGCGGCTCGCTGCCAGACCCGTCAGTCCGACGCCCATGCGAAGACGGAACTCGGCGCCGGCTTCGGTCGTTGTCGACAGCCTGTCCATCTGCAGAACCAGCTCATCCGTTGCCCGATCCAGAAGCAGGATGTAGCAGCGATCAACAGACATGTGTTCGGCGACAATGGCCGCCATCCTCGCCAGACCTGCCCCGAGCGGCAGGGGCTGGGAAATCAGGTCAAGAGATCGGCGCCACATGGACTAAGCCTGGAATGGGATGCCGGCACAGCGCGCAGTCGAGAACGTCGTCGACTGCCTGTCGAAAATCAGTCTCGAGTAATCTTGAGAATCTTGTAGTGCAGCGTCCCGGCTGGGACGGTGATCTCAACCTCGACCCCCTCTTCCTTGCCGAGAAGGCCCTTGCCGATGGGTGACACCGTGGAAATCTTGCCCTCCTCGAAGTCCGCCTCTTCCGGGGACACCAAGGTATAGGTCAGTTCCAGACTCTTTGTCAGATCCCGCAGCAGGACCGTCGCCCCGATGTAGACCTTGTCATCGGGGATGTTCTCGTTTTCGAGCAGACTTGCACGACTGAGCGTTTCCTCAAGCCTGTTGATGCGCTGCTCGAGAAACATCAGCCTCTCCTTCGCAGCAGCATACTCTGCATTCTCGGAGAGATCGCCGAATTCACGGGCTCTCTGCAGAGCGTCGCGTACGGCTGGACGCTCGGATGTCTTCAACTCCTTCAACTCGTCTTGCAGCTTGCGCATGCCGTCGCGCGAAAGGTAAACCTCGCTCATATGATCGATCGCTCCTGACTCTGAATACAAAAAGCGGAAGCGTGGCTGTAGCGCCGCTTCCGCTCGTTCGAGCTACGTCTCGACAACGAATGTGAATATAGCCACCCGTTGCCTCACGAGCAAGCCGTTATCGGAGACGCCGGGGATGACGGAATTGGTCCTTTCGCGGGTTCGGCAGCCTCCATACATTGACCGCGGATTCTCGATCAAGGCTCGTTCTGGTCGTTGGAACTCCTCAGAGGGCTTCGGCGTACCGTCTGCATTCGGTCTGCCCGCCGATCGATGCCCGCCGGAGCCTCCCTACCGGTTTGCTGTCACCACAAGTCCCGATGAGGCCCCGCGGTGCAACTGCTCCATTTCGCCGATCTCCATTTGGGGATTGAAAACTACGGCCGACTCGATCCGGCAACGGGCCTGCATTCACGATTGCTCGATTTTCGCAAGTGCCTTGCGGCGATATTCGATGACGCCATTGAGCGAAATGTCGATGCCGTGCTGTTTGCAGGAGACCTGTATCGTACGCCGGCGCCAAACCCGACCTGGCAACGTGAGTTCGCTGTGCAGTTGCGCCGTCTGCACAAAGCCGAGATCCCCATTGTGCTCGTCGTAGGCAATCATGATACGCCCGCGGCCTTCGGCCGGGCGACCTCGGTCGACGTGTTCAATGCTCTCGATCTCACGGGTACCCACGTGGTTCGTACGCCCAGGCTGTTCACCTTGCCAACCAGGAGCGGCCCTCTGCAGGTTGCCGGACTTCCCTGGCCGACCCGACACTACCTGCGCACGGACGAGGCCTATCGGCAACTTCCCCAGGAAGATCTTCTGCGCGAGATTTCCCGACTGTGTGCTCGTCAGATTCGGGCTTTCGCCGACAGCCTGGATCCGGCCCTTCCTGCGGTCCTGGTAGGACACGTCGCCGCCGCCGGGGCTCTTTTCTCCGGCTCTGAACGGACGGCCCTCATCGGCGCCGATCCAACGTTACTTACCAGTGATCTGGCCAACCCCTCCTTCGACTATGTTGCCCTGGGCCACGTGCATCGTCACCAGGATCTGAATCCCGGTGGCCGACCTGCCGTTGTCTATAGCGGCAGTGTCGAGCGTGTCGACTTTGGTGAGGAGCGCGAGACGAAGGGGTTCTGCGCCATCTCGATCACGGAGGGAGCAGGTGAACGCTCTACGTCGTACGAATTCATCCCGACGCCGGCGCGCCCTTTCCGGACCTTCGATGTCGACGCAACCGGCACAGAGAATCCCACAGCCGTGGTTCTGGCGGCCGTCACAGGTGCAGAACTTGCCCATGCCGTCGTGCGAATCCGCTATACAACAGATGTGGGCCAGCGGCTCGACACCAATGTGATCCGGCAGGCACTCGATGAGGCGCAGGCACACCATGTAGCAGCCATAACGCCAACCGTTGTGGTCCAAGAACGTCAGCGGCGATCCAGCATCCCCCAGGACGCGGACACCGGTCTGGCCCTCGACCGTTACATCGACAACCGTCCGGAACTTGAGCCCCACCGTGAAAGCCTCAGGCGATACGCCCAGAAACTGGAGCAGGATCTGTCGATGGACGACCTTGGGGGCGGCTCATGATCCCCTTGCGGCTGGTTCTGCAGAACTTCCTCAGCTACGGAGAACAGGCGCAAGCGCTGGATTTCACCCGCTTCCATATCGCTTGCCTCTCAGGCGCCAATGGCCACGGGAAGTCAGCCCTGCTGGACGCGATCACCTGGTCCCTGTGGGGTCAGGCTCGCAAGGGCCGACACGACCGCAAGCCGGATGAAGGCTTGTTGCGCCTGGGCGCTCAGCAGATGCGCGTCGAGTTCACCTTCGACCTCGACGGTGTCACACATCGCGTACTGCGCAGCTTCAGACGACGCCCAAGTTCGAACATTACCGAGCTCGAGTTGCAGGTTCTCGATTCCACTACAGATACGTATCGGCCACTCTCCGAAGCGGGTGCAGTGGGGGCAACGCAGAGCCACATCGATCGATTGCTGTCGATGGACTATGACACTTTCATCAACTCTGCATTTCTGCTCCAGGGACAGGCGAATGCGTTTACCAACAAGGGCTCGCGCGAACGCAAGCAGCTGCTCACCCGCATCCTCGGACTGACCCGCTACGACCGGCTACAAGATGCCGCCCGTGCACGGCAACAGCGTCAGGCTGCAGAACTAGCCAGCCTCCGCCTGCGGGCTGCAACGTTTGCCACGGAACTGGCGACGAAACCTGAGGTCGATTCCAGCCTGGTCACAGCAGAGGCTGAGCTGTCAGAGCTGGGCGTGAGACTGCGGCAAGCCGAGGAAGACCTGCAACTCTGGCGGGAACGCCGCCTGCGCTTGGTCAGCGTCCGCGCCGAGTTCGAGCGCTGTAATCTCGACTGCGCCGAACTGGAGGCGGTGCAGCAACGCCTTGGTGAGGGAGTGTCGCAACTGCGCGAGCAGAATTCCGTCGATGCTGCCATTCTTGGACAGGCGGATCGCATCGATGCTGATGTGGTGCGCTTCCAGCATCTATCCGCAGAAGCGGCAACGCAGGCCAGGCGACAGCAGTCCTGTCAGGTTTTCGATGACGCACTCGGTGAACTGCGACGTCAGATCGATACCGCTCGACATCAGGTCGACCAACGGCGGGCCACATGGCAAGCCCGCCGGGACAGCCTTGACGAACGCCTGCAACAGTTCGATGGCGTGCTGCGCAACGCCGAACAGATCGAGGCTGAAAGTGTCATTCTCAACCAGCACCGCACCGACCTGGAAGCTCTGCGTCGTTCCCGGCGTCAATGGGATGATCTTCGAGCCGCCCGCGACAGCAACGCACACACCGTCGAACTCGAACAGCGGCGGCTGGTGGAACGACAGCGGGGCAATGAGGCTCGTCTCCAGGAGATTCAGCAACGGCTCCAAGCAGCAGCTGAACTGTCCCGCCAGATCGAGCTGGCAGAAAACGATCTCGCTGCCGCAAGCAAGCGCGCCGAAGAGATGCGGCAACTCCGCGAAAACGGTACGCGTGTTAAAGCCCAAGTCGAGCAGGCACGGCATAGACTCGTCGAATTTGGCCTGGAAGATGCCGAACTCGGTGAGCGCATCGCTGCCCTGGGACGCGGGGACCTGACGGAGTGCCCGTTGTGCGGTACCGACCTCGATGGCGACCACTATCGCCGCATCGATATGGAACTCGGCGAACGCAGAGCAGAACTGACCCGCCGACAACAGCAAGTTGAACGAGAGATTGCCTTGCTTGATAAACAACTCATCGAGCACAGAGCGCGATTCCGCACGCTTGAGGAAGACGTCGGTGACCTTGCCCAACGCCAGGAACGGGTCGCCCTGCTTCGCGCTCGACGCCGGCAGCTCGATGAGGACGAGACAGCGGCATCCCGACTGTATACGGAAGTTGCCGCACTTACCGGACAACTGCAGAGTGGCGATTTCGCACCAGAGGCCCGCGCAGCGCAAGCTGAAGCACAGCACAGGCTTGATCTTCTGCAGTTTGATCCGACCCGCCTCACGCAACTCGAAGACCTGGTTCGTGCGGGTGCCACCGTCGATGCGAGTCATCACCTGCTTCTGGGTGCGCGTCAGGATCGGATGCAGACCGAAGCTGAGCGCGATCAGGCGGACGGGCACGTCGTGGCAGCCCAGCAGGAACTCGCTTCACGATCGTTTTCGCGAGTGCTGGATGCGGAGCATCAACGACTCGCCAGCGAACGCGAGGCCCTGGGCTACGACGCCGCACACCACGAGCGCATCCGCGAGCAAGTGACATCGCTGTCTGATGCGCCTGTTCAGCAGGAGCGGCTCAAGGCGGCACGTCAACGCACACAGGCAACCAGCGCTGCTCTGGACCGCATGCAGGGCGAGCAGGCTGCTACCGCCAAACGCCTGGAAACGCTCGCTCAGCTACGGGTAGAGTTGGCAGTGGTGATCGAATCTCTCCACGATGTTGACAGCCACTGTCAGGCGATGCAAGTGCAAGTCGAGAATCATCGCCGAAAGCGGGACGAACTACTGCAGCTGCAAGGGTCATTGCGCTCTCGTCAGCAACACCTCGTAGCCGTTGGCGAGGAGTCGACGCGACTCACCATCCGCCGCGGCGAGCTGGAACGAGACGAGTGGCTCTTCCAGCAACTCGCCGAAGCTTTCGGCAAGGACGGCATCCAGGCACTCATCATAGAAAGCGCCATCCCTGAAATCGAGGATGAAGCGAACGCGATTCTGCGCCGCCTGACGGACAACCGCATACAGATCACGATCGAATCGCTGCGTGACCTGAAGGGCGGCGGCAGCCGTGAGACCCTGGACATCAAGATCGCAGATGAACTGGGAGAGCGATCGTACGATCTGTATTCGGGGGGTGAGGCCTTCCGCACAGATTTTGCCCTGCGCATCGCCCTGTCGAAAGTGCTGGCAAGACGCGCCGGCACGCGGTTGCGTACGCTGATCATCGACGAGGGCTTCGGCACCCAGGATGCGCACGGTCTTGAGCAGTTGACCGAGGCGATTCATGAGATCGGCAGAGACTTCGACAAGGTCCTTATCGTAACACATCTCGACGAATTGAAAGACGCCTTCCCTGTACGCATCGAAGTGACGAAGGATCCGGACCGTGGTTCTCACTTTGAGATCTTCGACTAGTCGGGACACGCCTTCGTATCTTCGCTTCATGCATCTTCCCGAACACATACGCCCGTGATCGACAACGAACCGGACAGGATCGAGTATCGCGCTGCCACCACGGGGGCGGGTATCATCGATTCCTCAGAGAAAGGCCGACTGCATTTCTGCGGCTCGGAACATCTTGAGTTTCTCCACCGACTGTCGACGAACGACACGCTCCATTGCGCTGTCGGCGCGGGAATGCGCACGGTCTTCTGCGATCCTCGGGGACGCATCGTCGAGGTCCTCGAGCTCTGCCGTATCAACTCAGATCTCACCGAAGGTTTCACCACCGTCAATGGCGCCGCCGCCCTGATCGAGTGGCTCGGACGGTACCATTTCAGTGAGCAGATAGAGTGGCGGGACAACTCGGACGATCTCGAACAATGTGAAATTGTCGGTGCACAAGCTGTGCAGATGTGTGCCGATGTGCTGGCCATCGACGCCGCCGGCGTGCCCCGATTTTCCCTGTTACAACATTCTTCGTTCGGGGCCATGCGCATCGAGGCGGGCCGCCACCCCGGGATTCGTCTCTGGGGTCCGGATCTGACCGCGCCCCGTAAGGCACTGGTCGATGCTGGTGCAGTTGCCATTCGCCCAGTGACACAGGAACAGTTGCGGATCCATTGGGGTGAACCTGGAACCACAGAACTGACGCTCGAGCACAACCCCTGGGAGGCCGGGCTCGGCGATGCGATCCACATGGCCAAGGGCTGCTACACGGGGCAAGAGGTCATAGCGCGACTCGATGCATACCAGAAAGTCAAACAGCATCTCGTCGGCCTGCGTCTGGCAGCGCCCGTTCCGTCCGGGGCAGTGGTGAGCGTTGCGGGGACTACAGTGGGTACCGTCACCAGCATCGCAATCGATCCTGAGCTTGGCACGTTGGCTCTGGCCTATGTCCGCACGGCACACTGCCACGAAGGCACACCCGTCGAAATCCACAGTGACATGGGCGCCCCTGTCCATGCAGTTGTCAGCAATCTTCCTTTCGTGACCCCATAGCGGCGCCGGTCCGTGTCTGAACGCAGTTCCAGAAAGATCATCCATATCGACATGGACGCGTTCTATGCCTCTGTCGAACAGCGAGACAATCCGGCATTGCGCGGCGCACCTCTGGTGGTTGGTGGCAACCCCGAGGGCAGGGGTGTCGTCGCCGCCGCATCGTATGAAGCCCGTGCCTTTGGCGTGCGCAGTGCCATGCCGATGCGCACGGCGTTGCGTCTCTGCCCCAACTTGGTGCGGGTTGCCGCCGACTTCGACCGTTACCGTGAGGTCTCCCGTGGACTCCACGAGATTTTCCACGAACACTCAGACCTGGTCGAGCCGGTCTCTCTCGATGAAGCCTACCTCGATGTCACATGGAACAAGCAGGACATCCCTTTCGGCCATCGCGTTGCCCGTATCATAAAGAGCGACATTCGCAAAAGACTGCGGTTGACCGCCTCCGCCGGCGTTGCGCCGAACAAATTCGTGGCGAAAATTGCCTCGGACCAGGACAAACCAGATGGCCTCGTAACCGTCATGCCCCATCAGGTCAGAGCGTTCCTCGATCCCTTGCCTGTAGGTCG
>ERZ890510.1865-NODE-1865-length-12935-cov-5.307531_pt1 | contig 12935 bp, 16 predicted proteins | sample MGYA00521265_ERZ890510 | MGnify/ENA primary metagenome ERZ890510 (study PRJEB32303, sample SAMEA104408624) | aquatic metagenome | biome: Brackish water; feature: Chemocline; material: water | place: Baltic Sea | collected 2014-10-26T21:54:00 | depth 110 m ...
GCTTTTAATGGGCCTCGGCGGATGCAGCGCTTACGACGTGGTGTCTATTTTGCGCAAATCACGGCAAGACATTACCGATATTGCCTTAGAAATTGAGGCGAAACGAGCGGAAACTGATCCAAAGATCTTCACCTCGATTCACTTGCACTTCAAAATATTCGGACAAAACATCAGCAAAAATATTGTCGAACGTGCGATCAATCTGTCTGCAGAAAAGTACTGCTCAGCATCGATTATGCTCGGAAAATCAGCTCAAATTACTCATGATTATGAAATTTTCAATCCCGCTACCTAGCGTCAGGACCGAATTAAACGATAAACGTTGTTCTTGTCATGATTTTAGACATCAACCCCATCAACACGCTCACAGGCTTAGGTAACGCATTCGCGCCAAGGCGCTGAGCACGGTCCGCATGGCACCGCTCATCTTCCTTCATTTGCGAAATAATTGCGCGACTACGCATATCCTCGACCGGCAAACGATCCAAGTGGTCAGATAGATGTGACTCAACTTGCCGTTCTGTTTCTTGCAAAAAACCAAGACTGGCTTGCGTGCCAAATAGGCCCGCTAGCGCACCAATCGCGAATGACGCACCATAAAATAACGGATTAAGCATACTCGTTCTACCACCCAGCTCTTCTATTCTTTGCTGCGTCCAGACAAGATGATCCAATTCCTCTCGAGCTGATTGAGTCAGCTCAACCTTAATATCTGGTTTTTTCTCAACCGCGGCTTGCCCCAGGTAAAGCGCTTGGGCACACACCTCACCCGCATGATTCACTCGCATAAATTTAGCAGACAGTTTTTTTTGCTCATCGTTAAGCTCCAAATCAGACTCAGGAAACCGCAAATCACGATGCGCCGACACCGCCCCCGTCAATACCCTGAGACTCTGATCAAGCTCTTCAATCATTCGATCTACAAATAAAAACATCAAATACCTTTAATTCACCTTAGAATTTTGCATCGCCCATAGATATTGTGACCTACATCACTGCGCTAACGTTCTTTGAATTTCCTCTAACTCACGAAGCCGGGAATCAACCGAAGTACGCAGAAAAAAATCCCCGTCGGTTGCCTTTTGCGCCGCAAGGAGCTCATTAATAGCACCAACTAAATTTCCCGTCATCGCAAGAACCTCTGAGTAATCTAGGTGCATGGCCATTTTTTGTTTCAAACCAGCGTGGGCTTTTGCGCGATATTCATAATACTTTGGGTCACGTACCTCAGCACTCCAAACAAGATCCGACATCAATTTTTCTAAATCTTTGAATCTCTCAGAAGACAAAAGAAGCTCTGCGTATCCATACACAAGTGACTTTCTTGAGGGATAATGCTCTAACGCCTCAGCATACAACACACCAGCACGATCGAGATCGCCGAGTAATCGCTCGAAATCAGCCTCCAACGATAAGAGCATAGGGTGCCCAGGCTCGAAGCTCAACGCAGCATCGACCGTTGCCCTCGCCTCATCAAGCGTGAGCGCATTTAACTCGTTTCCAACTATCAAAGAATAAATTAGTCCATACATTCCCGCGACTCTAACTTTTTTGTCTTGCGAATTGAGTTGCTCTTTAAATATTTCAATAGCACTTAAAGATCCATCTTGGTAGATCCTTAAACGAGCTTTGACGAACAGCAGTGCGATACTGTCTTCAACTTGAACGAGCGACACTTTAGCTAATCTAGCCTCTATATCGGCAATTCTCTCTGAATTTATCGGATGAGTTCGCAGATACTCAGGAACCCCCGATTCATAAAGTCTTGATTGCCGTTGTAAATGTTTAAAAAACAATGGGACCTGATGAGGGTCAAACTCCGACTGTTTCAGTATTCGCAGCCCAATGCGATCGGCCTCCCGCTCATGCTCGCGCGTAAAATTCAATCGACTCTGCATCGGCAATGCCACAGAAGTCATTACAGCAGCCTGCGCGACATCTCCGCCTGATCGGGCCGCCAGTATGGCTGCCGCCATAGCCGCTAATGAACCGATGCGAGCTCTGCCTTGTCCCGCAATAATTCGGGCGATGTGTCTTTGGGTCACGTGAGCGACTTCGTGCGCCAAGACTCCGGCTAACATCGACTCATTATCCGACTCTAGAATCAAACCAGAATGGACGCCAACATACCCGCCGGGTAAGGCAAAAGCATTCAGCGTTTGATTAATAAGCACAAAAAAATAAAATTCGGTAGCGGGAGAATCGCTGTTGGCTACCAATTGATACCCCAAGTGATTGAGGTAATCGGCAATCTCCGGGTCCGATACGTAAGCAGGACTTGATCGTATATTACCCATGATTGAATCCCCGATAACCCGCTCTTGAAAAATGGAAAAATCATCACGAAATGGGTCCCCCAAGTCAGGAAGATCTTGGGCTAAGGCACTTTTTCCTGCCCCCATCGCACAGAAAAGGATTAATAAAAATATTCGAGTCACAGTGCTATCATAAACGTTAGATATATTTTTGATAACTTTTATCATTAATAAGTTCAAACAAAGTGAATTTCTAAAGGACGATACTACCTTGAGTGACTTAACCCATTTTGATGTGGCTGGACAAGCGCATATGGTTGACGTGGGAGATAAAGACGAAACCAAGCGAGTGGCTATTGCCAGCGGGATCATCAGTATGCTTCCCGATACGCTGAGACTGATTCAAGCGGGAGAGACTAAAAAAGGCGACGTGCTTGGCATTGCCAGAATAGCTGCAATTCAGGCATCCAAACGGACGTCTGAATTAATCCCTTTGTGCCACCCTCTCTCCATCACTCGAGTTACCGTAGATTTCACCATCCAACAAAGTGCTCACTCGATTCTTTGTACCACTAGGGTAGAGACCTGGGGGAAGACTGGCGTTGAAATGGAAGCGCTAACAGCTTTATCAGTTGGGCTACTCACGATCTACGACATGTGTAAGGCGGTTGATCGAGGCATGATTATCAAAAACATTGGCCTAAAGGAAAAAAGTGGCGGAAAATCGGGTACGTGGACTGCCAATGACTGATCAAACAGGAACTTTTATCTACTAATTTGGCTCTCAAAACCAATGGCGCAAGCTGCACTACAACACAAACTGATCGGCCTCTTTATTTGCTTCGCAAGCCTATTGGGGCCCACTCACTCTCAAGCAGAACCTGAGTCTGTTCGCGGCGGCCGCGAACTTGCTCACAATTATGATTACGGAAATTGCCTTGCCTGCCACAGTGCGCCCAACGATAAACTCGCAGTAACTCTAGCTAATATCGGGCCTCCTCTTATGGACATGAAACGTCGGTTCCCCTCTAGAGAAGTTCTATTCAAGCAAATTTGGGACGCGCGAGATACTTACCCGGATACGATCATGCCACCTTTTGGTGCTCACAAGATTCTAACTGAGATACAAATTCACACGATCATCGATTACCTCTACACGCTATAGAACTTATGAATCTTTCAAAAAAACGCAGAGCATTTCTTAACTCGGCGCTTGCACTCATAAGCACCCTATTAATACCCGCCAAGGGGTACGCGCGTTGGGATGAAACAGCCTATAACGAAGTCGATATCGCCGATTCAATTCGGAGCATTGGAATCAGAAACCCCGGCGAGCTGCGTGATGCGAGCAAAAACATTGAACTATCACTTCCGGAAATTGCTGAAAATGGCGCAATCGTTCCGATAAAAATTCTCAGCAAAATTCCAAAAACTGAGAGAATTTTTGTGTTTGCGGAAAAGAATCCTCAACCCTTAGTGTCGGATTATATGTTCACGCCTGACGTAGAACCCTTCGTCGCCTCTAGAATCAAAATGGGCGAGACAGCATTTGTACATGTCATCGTATTGGCAGACGGAATCTTCTACCGAACAGCTCGACAAGTTAAAGTAACCATCGGTGGTTGCGGAGAAGAATAAATCAGAGGAAGACCCAAGAATGGATAAAACAGTACGCTTCAGAGTGAGACTCAAAGACAACATAGCGGATGTCAAAATAATGATTTTTCATCCAATGGAAACGGGCTATCGAAAAAACAAGCATACGGCAGAAATAATTCCAAAACACTTCATTCATACCGTTAAAATTGGCCATAATGGAAAGCCGATCATGGAAGTTCACTGGAGTCGATCCGTGTCCAAAAACCCTTATTTGAATTTCCGAGTGCCTAACGCAGTCATTGGTGATGAGTTGAGCATCGCATGGGATGACAACATGGGCGAATCAGGAGCCGGGACAACGACAATCTCCTAAGTTACCTCCATGCGCCTCCTCCAACACCTTACAGCTCTAATAATTTTCATTGCCTCCCCTCAGGCTTGGAGTAATCCAGAAGAAGACCGTCAGCTTTTTTTAGCTACTTTCGCAGGAAACATCCCTGACGTACCCATATCGCAATACATTTACGGCTCTATGATGTTAAGCGAAGATGCTCTTAATCAATACGAAAGCATAATGGATTTCCCACCGTTCCAAGAGATGGTTGACCAAGGGAAAAAAGTCTGGGAAACACCTTTTAAGAATGGGCAAACATTTGCGAATTGCTTTGGCAACAAAGGGACTAACGTCGCTGGAACATTCCCTTACTACGATACGACACACGAACAAGTGGTCACGTTTGAAATGGCGCTCAATTTTTGTCTGGAGCGAAACGGAGAAACACGGATGAGTTATGTGGACCCCGAAACTATGGGAGCTCTAAGCGCTTACGCGAGATCTTTATCAGACGGGATGTTGATGCAAATTGAAGTGCCCAACGCACAAGCCTTAACTAAGTATGAGCTCGGCAAGTCTCTCTACTTTAAACGCATTGGTCAATATAATTTAGCCTGCGCATCCTGTCACCTAACGCATGGGGGGCGCTATTTTCGAGATGAGCTCCTGTCTCCAACTATTGGGCAGGCTGTTCATTTTCCCGTATTTCGAGGCGGAGAACGTCTCTACACCCTACAGATGAGATATCAACGCTGCATGGAGGCTGTAGGCGCTGTCGCATTTGAATCTGGAAGCGAAACACTTAACAACCTGGAGTTCTTTCATTCCTACCTGAGCAACGGATTGCCCCTGCAATCATCCGTCTACCGTCGCTAAATTGAGAAGCTCGCCTTTCACATTTGCATCAATGCAAATTTCAAAAGCAATCCTAAAACCGCAAGAAACAATAGTCTTTCCATGATTGTTATTTTAATCTTCATGCACGTCACCATTAATCATTAAACCAATCCCATAACTGATTACATCTATATTAAGAACAAAACAAAGTCTATTCTTTCTCTACAAACTCAAGGTATTGAGCTTGACTCATTAGCGCCTCAATCAATCCCACATCCATCACTTTGACTTTAAATATCCATGTCTCTTGAGGCAACTCATTAATTAATTCAGGCCGCTCTCTCAATAACTCATTAACCGCGATGACCTCTCCAGCCACCGGGATAAATAGATCAGATGCGGTTTTCACCGACTCAACAACCCCACATTGCTCGCCGGATTCGAATACAGAGCCCAGCGAAGGCAGCTCAACGTAGACGACGTCTCCAAGTGAAGTTTGAGCGTAATCACTTATCCCTATCGACGCAACATCTCCCTCATTGAGGCAGATCCACTGATGCGTCTCACTAAACTTTATCTTTTCACTATTTAACATTGTCACTCCAAAAATTTTAATCTACACGCGCATAAACACTAAAGACTTCACGCAACTTAAGTCCATTCTTTTTTGGATAGAACAGATAACTATCAAAGGCTACCGGAGGAGCGCCGTCAATAAGAAGCATTAAGTTCAATTGTTGTTCGCCCTTAGCTTCTATCCCCACTTGAGTAACCTCCGCAACATACTCACTCGGATAAATGACTCGACTCGTGACAATTCGGCCTTGAGCATCAGTCAATTTCAACTCCACTGCCGGGAACTGCAGTCGCTGTTTCCCGACGTTCTGAATCGTCGCACGAAAATGGTAAAAAGATTCCCCGAAGTCGGGCCTAACTGTTAGATCCGTCCCAATCAACCTTAGATCATCAATGCGTCTTGGCGCGCCGGCCTCACAACCAAGACTGTCACATACGCTTAAAGCCCATTGACCAATCTGAGTATTGTTAGCATATATCTGCCGATTAAAACCCAAGGTTACCATTGATATAAAAATTAAAAAGAACATGATATTCGCATACCACCACCGCGACTTTAAAACGGGGAGAGGCGAAAACACGGCCTCGTACAAATTTGCATTAACGTTTGAGCGAACCTCTTGCTCAGTCGCATCCGGCAACACAACCTCTTTAATCTCGATCGCCCTCTTAAACTTGTTTGGTCTAGACGAATCCAATCTGTGGCGCTGATCAGGCAGACTCTTCTCTTTTATTAGCTCGCCTAGCATCACCCTTACAGGTTCATCTACAACATCAAAACGATAATGAGCGTAACCATCAAAAGAGTTATTACAAGAGGGACAATCAACACGACCGGATTGTTCGATGAGTCGCGCTGAAGTCGACCCAAACAAATGTGCGCATTTTGGGCAGACAAGAAATAATTCCATAGCGTTATGAACTCAGCTTGGTGCCTTGCAGGCAAACCCAATCATCCATAGTTTGAAATGTGCTCATTTCAAACCATTGCCCATAAATACTAAGCAACTCTTGTTCATGACTCACTAGAATACCTGACAACACAATATCTCCTCCCGGCTTAACCAGTTGGCTCAATAGTGGCGCCAAGACCTTTAAAGGTGACGGCAGAATATTTGCAATAACTATATCTACTTGCTCGTTAAAACTGTCACCCGCAGGAACCACCTCCAAGTCAACCTCGTTTCTAAGCGCATTGTACTGAGATGCGGCTAACGCATCTTCATCTATATCGATTCCAACCACCCTGCCTGCACCGAACATCTTTGCGGCTATTCCTAAAACCCCAGACCCACATCCATAGTCTATGACCGCTTGCCCGGAAACCAAATTGCTCTCTAACCAATGCAAGCAAAGCTGTGTCGTAGGATGACTCCCTGTACCGAATGCGAGGCCCGGATCAAGAATGATATTGATTTCTGACGTAACTTTAACGGCCGACCAACTCGGTGAGATTTGTAAGCGCTTTGTGATTTGAATGGGTTGAAATTGTTGCTGTGTTAAACGAACCCAATCTTGATCATCAACAAGGCGCGTTTGAGGCGGCGACAACTGTAAGGGTTGCAGGACATCAGATACGAAGGAAAATATGTCGGCAACTTCGATATCCTTATCAAAAAGCCCAACAACCAGATTGTATCCCCATGACAGTAGAATCTCCTCTCCTGGCTCGAGATAGATCGCTCTCTCTTTGACTGACCCCTCATCCGCATCTGTGACATCGATCGATAGAGCCCCAGCGTCAAACAACGCATCGCTCAAGGCCTCCACATCGGCCCCTGAAACCTCAAACTCTAATGCCTGCCAAGCCATAATTAAGTCGCAAGAATATAGGTGAAGATGTGCAAACTAAGCGTTAGCGAGTTTTTTCTCGAGGTAATGAATGTTTACACCACCCTCGATGAACTTTGCATCGGACACCAATTCACGATGCAGCGGAATATTGGTTTGAATCCCCTCGACAACCATCTCAGATAAAGCAACTCCCATCTTAACAAGCGCTTGCGCTCGGGTATCCCCGTGCGCGATTACCTTACCGATTAGAGAATCATAGTGTGACGGCACAAAATAATTCTGATATACATGCGAATCTACCCGAATACCAGGTCCGCCAGGGATATGGAGCGTAGTAATCCTTCCTGGTGATGGCGTAAATTTAAAGGGATGCTCCGCATTGATCCTGCACTCAACTGCGTGCCCCCTAAATTGAATATCTTTTTGCCTAAAAGGCAATTTATCTCCAAACGCAATAGAAATTTGAGTTTTTACGATATCGATACCCGTAATCATTTCGGTTACAGGGTGCTCCACTTGCACCCTCGTATTCATTTCAATGAAATAGAATTTTCCATTCTCATATAAAAACTCGAACGTTCCGGCACCTCGATATCCGATTTTTCGGCATGCGTCTACACATTTCTCCCCAATTTTTACTCTCTCCCTAGGGCGAATATGCGGCGCCGGCGCCTCTTCAATTACCTTTTGATGACGTCGCTGCAAGGAACAATCCCTATCGCCCAAATATACAGCGTGCTTATGTTGATCGGCCAGAACTTGCACTTCAATATGCCGTGGATACTCTAAAAATTTTTCCATGTAAACAGTTGGATTGCCGAAGGCGACTTGAGCTTCTTGTTTTGTCATGTTCACCGCATTAACCAATGCCGCTTCGGTATGAACAACCCTCATTCCGCGACCGCCTCCACCCCCCGAGGCCTTTATGATAACGGGGTAACCAATATCTCGGGCAATACCAATAACCTCCTTCGGATCATCAGGAAGAGCGCCCACGCTTCCGGGGACAACAGGTATGCCGGCTTTGATCATCATCACTTTTGCGCTGACTTTATCTCCCATTAGGCGGATCGTTTCTGGTTTTGGTCCAATAAAAACAAAACCACTTTGCTCAACCCTCTCAGCGAAATCGGCATTCTCCGACAAAAACCCATAGCCTGGGTGAATCGCTTGCGCATCAGTGACTTCAGCCGCGCTAATGATTGCGGGGACATTAAGATAGGAGTCCGCACTCGAAGCTGGGCCGATACATACAGACTCGTCCGCAAGGCGCACGTACTTGGCTTCTGCATCCGTCTCAGAATGGACGGCCACGGTTTTGATACCCATCTCCCTACATGCCCGCTGAATTCTCAAAGCGATCTCGCCCCGATTCGCAATTAAAATCTTTTCAAACATAAACGTTTTTACACCCCATTATCCAATTTCTTAAACCTATACAATCTAGATCTATCAAGCTTCATATCTTGGCTAGGCGATCACAAAAAGCGGCTGGCCGTATTCAATCGGTTGTCCATTTTCAACAAGAATTTTTTTAATAACACCGGATTTCTCTGATTCAATTTCATTGAGCAGCTTCATTGCCTCGATAATACACAACGTCTCGCCCTCGGAAACCGTTTGGCCGAGCTCAACAAATGAAGCAGATTCCGGGTTCGAGGCACGGTAAAACGTGCCCACCATAGGTGACTTCATTACAAATCCTTCATCCGCAGGAATCGCCTCAACAACCGCAGCCGCCACTGGCTGACCAATCGGTGCGGCCACATGAGCCATCGGCGCCGGTTTATACGACGAAATCGGCGCTTTGTTCCCACTATTAATTCGAACTCTCTCCTCACCTTCTGTGATTTCCAGCTCCTCAATCCCAGACTCCTGGACAAGATCAATTAATTTTTTTAATTTTCGTAGATCCATTACAGACTTCCCTTCAGTTTTTCTAATACATAATCCAACGCAACGTCATAACCCATAGCGCCCAGCCCGCAAATCACCGCCTCAGCCTTGTCGCTAAGGTACGAATGATGACGAAAGTGTTCGCGCTTGTAGATATTCGATAAATGAACTTCAACAAAAGGGACATCAACGGCCGAGATCGCATCACGAATAGCGATGCTGGTGTGCGTATAGGCTGCAGCATTGATAATCAAAAATTTCGCTCCAGCTGTTTGCACTTGCTGAATAAGGCTGACTAACTCACCTTCGTAATTTGTTTGACAGCAAACTAATTTCATTGTGGCTGCTTGAGCTTTTGAAACTATTCGCGCTTCTATGGAATCGAGCGTCTCGGTACCGTATAAGCCGGGCTCGCGCGTGCCCAATAGATTTAGGTTTGGGCCATTCAACACAAGGATGTCGCAGGGCTCTAGTGGTGCACGTTCATTTGACATATTTAAGGCCTTAAATTTGGTATAAGAAAGGTTAAATGGGTCTCTACTTAGTGAAAGTTAACTGCATATTCGACGATTATACACGCATTATTATGCCTTTAATCAATAAGGGCCCGCCATAGAAGCGTCATCCTGGGGAAAGCACGCAACCAAGAGGACAACGGCCATCCCGATGCAAACTTTAACGACAAATAGACACAATTTAACGGATTTTATCGACAAATTGTCGTACTTTAGACTCTGGGACTATGCCAGAATGCATATCGACTAAGTCCCCCGAAGGGGTTAAAAACACCGTGAAAGGCAACCCCGATCTTTTGTTACCAAGAATTTCTGAAATGCGAAGCGCGTCGCCAGACCCGATCAATATGGGGTAATTGATCTCATTATCCCTAACGAATTCACGAACGCGGTCAGCATCATCTACCGCAATCCCAATGAAAGTCACATTACGATCCTTATACTCACCCTGGAGTCGAACAAATAAAGGGATTTCCTCAAGACAAGGGGGACACCAAGTTGCCCAAAAATTAACGATGCGATAGCTACCGTCCCAATGTGAGATCTGCTGCCAATTACCAGCAAGGTCCTGAAACTGGGCATTCTGAGCACCTTTGACTGCGCTCACGTCTAAGCCTGTACGAGTATTGCTCATTAGGATGCCCGTCACTACCGACCCAATCACGACACAAGCTATCAACAAGCGCCTCACCCACACTGTCAATACCTCTTTATTCACTCGAGGCCGGGCAAACTAGCAAAACGCAATACATTACGATCAGGCAAGAAACAAACACCCTCGTCTGAACATCCTTGATGCTCAACGCTGATACTTAGTGAGTCGCTTCGCACCTCAACTCGACTAGTGTCTAGATCCAAAGTAATGAGCACCTCTCCTCTATAAATCTCTACATCACCAAAAAATTCATCGTAATGCCTTAAAGACTCAGGAAATGAAACATGACCGACGATCACCTCAGAGTCTAACGCTTGAAAAGAAAAACTACGTTTATACAAATAGCAACAAGGGTGGATATCGTAAGCGAGCGCCAACTTATTACCCTTAGATAACGTTGCAGATAACGTATAAAAGTTGCTCGCACCAGGTGCATCAACCTCACCAGACACAACAAACTGGGGAAAACAGCAAAAAACCAACAATGCGACGATACATTGATTCACGATGAGCATTCTAGTCATCTGACACATTGATTGATGCCGGCACGCCGTCCAGCACCGTAGGGTACTGTAAGCGGACTTTAAGCTCCTTTTTCATCCGATCATTCAAAACCAATCGAGACTCATTGACAAATGACCACAACATTTCGGGCAAAACATCCTTCGCTTCAGACTTAGTGAGACGTCTCGGCCTTGGGAGACTAGCCCTGTCCGCAACCAAATCGAAATAATCGCCAATTTTTATCCTCGAATCATCAATACAGTTATATATTCGACCACCCTTACCCCGAAAAAGTGCCAGAAAAACTATCTGCGCCAAATCGTCAGCATTAATGTGATTAGAGAAGCTATCCTCGTCAGCCCTCAAGGTCGGCAAACTCTTCATAAGCCTATTCAGCGGAAGCCGATCGGAGGCATAGATCCCAGGCACTCTTAGAATAATTGACGCACACCCCGTACTTTGCGACCAGGCTCGCACTTGTGCTTCCGCATCGAGCCGCCTTCGGGCCCGATCTGTTTGGGGGTTGGCCTTGCGCGTTTCGCTCACGTGCTGACCCATACAATCGCCGTAGACGCCAGTCGTGCTCATATAAACAAGTCGCTGTGGTATTCTTAGGCCCGACGTAATAGATCTTAAAAAATTACGAATTCGCATGTCGGTATGTCCGGATGAATTTGGAGGCGCAAGATAAACCACGCCTTCCGACAAACCTGCCAACCTCTGCAGAGTTCTCGGTTCATCAAGATCTGCACTCAACCAATTAATTGACCTTGTCCAGGAAGGGGATTGACCAGTCTTCGTTCTCGACACAACAGATAGATTAAAACGAGAGGCATAACGGGCGGCAAATCGTTTCCCGACATCTCCAAATCCGACGATCAACAGCCTATGCATATTCAATATTTATTTTAGTTACGCTCATGATATTTAGGCATTAAAATTTCTTACCAACTCAGTTTAAGGTTATCTCCACAATGGCGCATAAAGTCACGATCCAACCCAGCGGCAATACATTCACAACCGAAGAAAACGAAACCATTCTCTCTGCAGCAATGCGCTCAGGATATACGCTACCATACGGATGCAGAAATGGCGCTTGCGCAGCATGTAAAGGTAAGATTATCGAGGGAACGGTTGATCACGGCAACCCGCAAAGTTCTGCGCTCGTCGATTTCGAGAAACGTGACGGCCTCACCTTATTCTGCCAAGCAACCCCTCTCAGCGATTTAGTGATTGAGGCAAGAGAGATCGAAACAACCGGAGATATTGAAGTGCGCCGGTTACCGAGTCGCGTCCAGTCAATACTTCGCGTTTCCGATGACATTGTTATCCTAAAGCTCAAACTGCCATCTAACGAACGTTTCCAGTTTTTTGCAGGACAGTACATCGATGTTCTATTACGCGGGGGGAAACGGCGCAGCTACTCAATGGGCAACCCCCCCCATGAAGCCGAATATATCGAATTACATGTCCGAAATATGGCAAATGGCGCCTTCACAACACAAGTTTTTGAGACACTCAAAGAGAAAGATATCCTTAGGTTTGAGGGCCCCCTCGGAACATTTTTCCTACGAGAAGAAACCGATAAACCCATAATTTTTGTCGCTAGCGGAACTGGTTTTGCTCCGATTAAAAGTATCATTGAATATACCTTTGAACAAGGTATCGACCGGCCGATGGTTCTATACTGGGGTGGACGAAGACCTCGAGATATCTACATGAGCGATCTGGCTAGTCAATGGCAAAAAGATCACCAGCACTTTAGTTTTGTTCCTGTCGTCTCCGATGAAGAACCAGAAGACAAATGGGGGGGGCGAACGGGTATGGTTCATCTCGCCGCAATGGAAGATTTTCCTGATATGGCGAACCATGAGGCGTATTCATGCGGCGTGCCCGCAATGGTAGAAGCTGCCCATAAAGACTTCACTGAGCAGTGCGATTTACCTGAGGACGCATTTTTCTCTGATGCA
>ERZ890510.1867-NODE-1867-length-12910-cov-4.677635_pt1 | contig 12910 bp, 15 predicted proteins | sample MGYA00521265_ERZ890510 | MGnify/ENA primary metagenome ERZ890510 (study PRJEB32303, sample SAMEA104408624) | aquatic metagenome | biome: Brackish water; feature: Chemocline; material: water | place: Baltic Sea | collected 2014-10-26T21:54:00 | depth 110 m ...
AACCTTAAAGTTGACGTCCGCCTCGAGCAGGGCCCGACGGATCTCGCGCAGAGACTCATCGAGGGTCCGCTCGGTGATGCGGCCCTGCCCCCGCAACTGGCGGAACACGTCATCAAGACGCTCTGTGAGTCGATCGAACAAGGGCCGATTGCCTGGATCAGGGTGGCATGAATCATACAGAGGTCAACAGCCCTGTGCGCTGAAATCGCCACAAGGATAGAAACCGGTGCTCTAGAAGCTGCTGAATATAGTGTTGGGACGGCGGATACGCCATACGGACGGCGATGCTGATACAGAGAGAGCCCCCGGATGATGCCTCCGAGTCCGGACGGCCTTGCGACTGCCGCAAGCCGACTCGTGTCTCCCGGCTAGTAGCCGCGGATCTGCCGGATCGCGGCTGCCGGGTCTTCGGCCTTGAAAACAGCCGACCCGGCGACCAGCCAGCGGGCGCCGGCGTCGCGGCACTGGGCGGCATTGGCGGGGCTGACGCCGCCGTCCATCTCGATGTCCACCTGTAGTCCGGCGGCATCGATCGCCTGGCGCAGGGCGCGCACCTTCTGCAGCACTGCAGGCATGAAGGATTGACCACCGAATCCTGGTTCCACCGACATGACAAGAGCCAGATCGATCTGTTCGAGCCAGGGCAGCATGCCGTCCACCGGAGTGTTCGGATTGACTGCCAGTCCCCGGCGGCAACCGAGTCGGCCAATCTCCTCCAGCAGTGCCCGCGGATCGCGGGCGACCTCCAGATGTACCGTCAGCGAGTCAGAACCTGCCGCACGGAAGGGTTCGAGATACGGGCCCGGATCCGCCAGCATCAGGTGCGTGTCAAGGTGCATGGTCGTGCACCGGCGGACGGCCTCAACAATGGGGATGCCATAACTCAGATTGGGCACAAAATGGCCATCCATGATGTCCAGGTGCAGGAGATCGGCCCCGGCCGATTCGACGCGCTCGATCTCTTCCTGCAGGCGAGTGAAATCGGCGGCCAGCAGCGACGGAGCGACACGAACGTCGGGCGTTTTCATCAATCTTCCTTCGAGGTAGTTTCGCGACGCACGCTGACGACCAGATCGACCCTGGTCTCTCTGGAGACGCCTGCACCCGGTTGGGGGGACTGCGACAGGATCTGACCCGGGGGCAGAAGCTCAGCGACACGCTCGCTGATCGCGCCCAGGACCATCTCGTACTTTCGCAGACTGTCCTCGGCGGCGCTGATCTGCAGGCCGATGAGATCCGGTACGGGCTTGTTGGCAAATGGCGAGCCGCTGCTGACAACAAGATCAATACTCGTGCCGCGGGCGACCCGCTCATCCGCAGCCGGCTGCTGGCGGATGACAACGCCCTCGGGAATGCTTGAGTGCGACGCGAGGCGTACGCTGCCGAGGGTCAGTTGGTGGCCCTGGATCTGCAGGCCAGCTTCGCGCAGACTGCCGCCACTGACGTCAGGTACCGCGTAGAGACGCCGGCCGCGACTGATATCCACAAAAACGCGCCGAGCCCGCTTGATTCTCTGTCCGGGGGAGGGGTCCTGGTCGACAATGCTGCCGGCGATGGAGGTCTCTGAATAGACGCTGTCGCGCAGCGCCAGCCGCAGCCCCTTGCTCGAGACGCGTTCGCCCGCCTTGATCGTTGACTGACCACGCACATCCGGTACAGTGACCATTGGGACCTCGACAATCGCCGGCAGGACCACCTGATCCAGCAACAGCAGGAACAGTACGGCCGATCCCAGGATAATGGCCGCAGCAACAGCGGCCATCTTCAACCAGCCTCTCATGTTGCTTTTTGCGTGCGCGTCCTGGAGGGCACACCGGGCAGGCGGCGGATCCGGGCAGCGAAGGCACCATCCCCAAGGTCACGTCCAGGGAGCGTCTGCACGGTACGTGCTGCCCATGCCTGGTCCGGGAATCGAGTCGATGCCATTTCCAGGCAGGCGTCGGCGTGGCGTGCCAGAAAACGATCAACAACAGCGTCGTTCTCCTCTTCTTCCAAGGAGCAGGTGCTGTAGACGAGGATGCCATCCGGCCGCAGTCGGGCAAAGGCCGCCTCGAGGATGAGAAATTGCCGCTCACTGTGCCGTGGAAGGTCCTTGGCGGCCTTGTGCCAGCGGGCCTCCGGGTGCCGGCCAAGGACACCGGTACCACTGCACGGCACATCGGCCAACACGCAGTCAAAGGGCCCGATCGCAGCCGGATGCAGGCCATCTTCGGCGACCAGATGAACGCGATCCCGGCGCAGGCGAAGGATGTTCTCGCGCATGCGGGACAGTCGTTGCGGCGAGATATCGCTGGCTGTGACAAAACCGCTACCGACAGCAGAGGCCAGTTGCGCGCTTTTGCCACCCGGGGCGGCACAGACGTCGAGAACATGGTCCCCCAGGGAGGGCGCCAGCAGGCGGGCAGCCAATCCGGCGCTCACATCCTGGGCAAACCAGCCGTCGATGAAGGCAGGATCAACAAACAGACCTTCCGGCTGCAGCACGCGAAACACTCCGGGATGGCCCTCAACCGCCTCGGCGCCATACGTCTCCGGCAGTATCGCATCCCCTTCCCGGGCACGCACATAGAGGACGGCCGCTTCATTGTTGGCGCGCAGGAGCGCCTCGGTGCGTGGTTCTCCCCAGCGCGCCAGCCAGCGTGACACGAGCCATCGGGGGTGTGAGTAGAATACCGAATAGTAGCCCACGGGATCCGTCTTCGGGTCGGGATAGGAAACCCGCTGTCCCTCGGCGATCACGCGACGCAGAATGGCGTTCACGAAGCCACCCGTACCGCTGTGCTCAAAGTGTTTGGCCAGTTCGACCGAGGTATGTACAGCGGCCCGTTCCGGCACGCGATCGAGCCAGAGAATCTGGTAGACACCAAGACGCAGAACCTGCCGGATCGCGGGGGACAGCGAGGCGACCGGACGTTTGGCAAATCGGTCCAGGATCCAGTCGAGGCGGTCGCGCCACTTGGTGACGCCAGCCACTACCTGATGCAGAAACCGACGATCCCGTGCATGGGTGCTGTCCACGGCCTCAAGAAGGGACTCCAGGCGTAAGCCCTTCTCGACTTCGACTAGCAGTTGCACTGCGGTCTCGCGGACCGGATCTATTGAGGTTGTCATCTGCAGGAATGGCTCGCCACAGGGGCCAAAGATAGGTCCGTCGCGGCCCCGGGCAAGGAGCTTCTGTCCGTTCTTGACCCTCTGGTGGAGCATTCTATATTGAGCCAGCCCTCCGCGGCGCGACCCATCAACAGACGAACCACGTCGCTGTCCCACTCATAATTTCCCCATAGGTCCGAGAATGCGCATCTACCCCGTGTGGCGAACGGCCCACGAGGGCGAGTATGGTTCTCTGCTCGATGTCCTGTTGCAGAGCCGTGGTCTGACGCTGGCCGAACTCGACGTGGGCCCCGAGGGCCTGCACGCGCCAGAACTGCTCACGGATCTGGAGCGCGGCGCCGAACGTATTGAGCGCGCCGTGCGGCGGGACGAAACGATCGTCATATACGGCGATTACGACGTTGATGGCGTGAGCAGCACGGCGCTGATGCTCGACTTTCTGGAGTATGTCGGGGCTCGGTGTCATTTCCTGCTGCCGGACCGCCATATCGACGGCTACGGTCTCAAGCCCCCAGGCGTGGAAAAGGCGATGGCCCTTGGTGCCAGCCTTATCATCACCGTCGACAATGGCATCTCTGCATTCGAAGCTCTGCACCTGGCGCGGGAGCGTGGTATCGACGTGGTCGTCATCGACCACCATCGACAGAACGAGGATCTGCCCCCGGCACACAGCATCATCAATCCGAATCGCCGGGATTGCAGTTACCCCTTCAAGGGGCTCGCGGGCGTTGGCGTCACCTTCAAAGTCGTGCAGCGTCTCAGTGAGGCGCTGATCCCCAGCGATGACAGGCGCCGGTACCTGAATGATCTGCTCGATCTCGTCGCCCTCGGCACGGTGGCTGACGTGGTTCCCCTGCTGGAGGAGAATCGTGTGCTCGTGCGTTATGGCCTGAAGGTGGTGGAGCGCACCAAACGACCGGGATTGCAGGAACTGCGCGTCGTAGCGCGATGCAACCGAGGACCCGTGGATACAACTGCATTGGCGTTTTTTCTCGGCCCCCGACTCAATGTTGCCGGCCGCCTGGAGAAACCGGATATCGCTCTGGCGCTGTTGCGCACGAAGGATGCTGAAGAGGGTCGACGACTCGCCCAGCAGCTGGATGCGCTCAATGGCCAGCGGCAGCAAATGCAGAAACAGGGCGTGCGCGAGGCACAAGCTCTGATCACCGATGACGTGCTGGAACGGGAACGGCTGATCTGTGTGCTGGGGGAGGAGTGGAACCTTGGCGTCATCGGACTCATTGCCAGCAATCTCGCCGAGACGTTTCACCGACCCGCTGTGGTTTTCACCGACGTCCTGCGCAACGGCGTCTATGTGGGCTCTGCGCGCAGCATCCCTGCATATGATATCAACGATGGCATCAGTTCCGCCGCCCATCTGCTGACCACGTATGGTGGCCACGCCGCAGCCGCAGGATGTTCCCTGCAGGCTGGAGAATTCGAAGAGTTTCGCGCCAACCTGGTGGACCACGCCAACGCGCGACTGGCACCGGCAGACCTGGAGGCACAACTGGATATCGATGTCGAGCTACAGGCTGCAGATATTCACATGTCGACGGTGGAACTGATGCGTCGCATCGAGCCTTTCGGGCAGGGACACCGGATGCCCCTGTTTGCTGCCCGTGACCTCGAAGTGGCCGCTGTCTCCCGCATTGGCAAAGGTGGTGAACATCTGAAGCTGGCGTTCAATGTCGGTGGCGGATCGCGGGCGGCCGTATGGTGGCGCCAGGGCGCCGCGGCAAATGATATCAAGACCGGTGACCGCGTCGACGCCGCGTTTGAACTGTCCGAGAATACGTATTCCGGCGTCGGTACAGTCCAGATGGTCCTGCGAGACCTGCGACCGGCAGAGACTGGCACCATGGAGAACGAAGCACATACGGCCCGGGCGGAGGAGGCCAGCCAATGATCAGCTCAGACTACACGCGCAATCTGTTCATCACCGATAGCTCTTCGAGAATCGTCATGCTCGTCATCGATGGCCTTGGTGGTCTGCCACATCCCGATTCGGGACGAAGTGAGTTGGAGACGGCGAATCTGCCAAATCTCGATGCGCTGTGTGCGCGCGGCAGCACCGGGCTGATCTCGCCCCTGGGGCCTGGCTTCACTCCCGGCAGTGGCCCCGCCCATCTGGCTCTGTTCGGCTATGACCCCTGGACGAGTTCGATTGGTCGCGGGGCTTTGTCCGGCCTTGGCCTCGGGTTGGATTTCAAGCCTGGGGACGTGGCAGCGCGGCTGAATTTCTGCACCGTCGATGGTGATGGCCTTGTCACCGACCGCCGCGCGGGGCGTATACCCACCGACATCTGCGTGCGGTTGTGTGCCTTGTTACAGGACATCGCCATCCCCGGTGTGAAGGTCACCGTGGCAGCGGAAATGGAGTATCGCGCCGCCGTCGTGTTTCGCGGGGAGGGATTGTCCGATGGTGTGACGGATTCAGATCCGCAGGTGACGGGGCATTTGCCCCTGCCGCTGCAGGCGGCGACCGCTGCCGATGAACGTATGGTCGCCGTTGCCAACCAGTTCCTCGATCAGGTGCGGCGCATTCTTGCAGATGAGTCGCCGGCCAACATGGTGCTGATCCGTGGCTTCGGTCGTTATCCGGAACTGCCATCCATGCAGCAGGTGTACGGCCTGCACCCCGTGGGCATCGCCGGGTACCCCATGTATCGTGGCATCGCCAGCGTTGTTGGTATGGAAACTCCCGAAACAGACTGGGATGTCGATGCGGAACTGGATCTGCTGCAGCAAAGATGGCGGGATCATACCGATGAGGATTTTTACTACGTACATGTGAAGAAGACCGACAGTGCCGGCGAGGATGGGGATTTCGACAAGAAGGTTCATCTGCTGGAAGAAATGGATGCGCGGATTCCCAGGATTCTCGAACTGGAACCTGACGTTCTGATCGTTACTGGAGACCATTCGACGCCCTCCATCATGCGCGCCCACAGCTGGCACCCGGTTCCGACTGTCATTGTCAGTGGCCACAGCATCCCTGTGCAGGGCTCTCAGTTGAGCGAACGCAGCTGTGCCACGGGCAGCCTCGGCCAGATCCCGTCGACGGCGCTGATGGCGCTGGCCCTGGCCCACGCCGGCCGACTTGCCAAGTTCGGCGCCTGAGTCTGCGAGGCGAATCTTTTGATCCATCCCGTCCGTATCGCCCATCGAGGCGCCTCTGGCTCCGGCCTGGCACCGGAGAACACCCTTGCTGCCTTTGAGCGGGCGATCCAACTGGGCGTCGATGCTGTTGAACTCGATGTGCGGGCCAGCCGCGACGGCGTGCTCGTCGTCATGCACGATCCGACCATCGACCGTACAACGGACCGTGAGGGGCCGGTCGCGCAACTGACCTTCGCCCAGTTGCGCGAGGCGGACGCGGGCGCCTGGTTCGGGTCGCAGTTCGTCGGCCAGCGCATACCGACACTGCAGGAAGCCTTTGACCTGTTACGTCACCGTGCCCTCGCTGTAGTTGAGATCAAGGCAGACTGGCTCGCTGAACATGTACTGAAGGTGGCCCATGAAGCCGACGTGGTGGACCAGATCATCATCCAGTCCTTTTCTCCCGAGACGGTGCGTCGCAGCAATGCTGTCGACCCATCGGTGCCGACGGCGTTGCTCCTGGGAAAGCTGCCGACTTCTCCGGCACGTATGCGTGCCAGGCGAGTGGCCCGAGAGGTCCTGGAAGTGGGGGCCAACATCCTCAATGTCTGGCACGCCGCCCTGACGCCGCCTTTCTTCGAAGAGATGCGCAAGCGCGGTGTCACTGTGTGGACGTGGACCGTTGATGAACAGGCCGTACTGCGAGACGTCATCCAGATGGGTGTCCAGGGGATCATCAGCAACTATCCGGATCGTCTGAATCACGTGCTCGTCGAATTGGAGCAGGAGGGCGCGATTCTGGTGCCCATGGGGCGCCGACAACGACTGAAGCCGAGTCGCTGGCGTCGGCGTCGACAGATCCGCAAGGTGAGCCGCAGTCGACGGGGCGGCTGAAGGCGCGGCCACCGACCCGGGAAACACCCTCAAGTACAAGATTTTAAAGCGGTTGAGTCGATTATTCATGTTGACCGACACCGCGATCGGCGGCTATATTGCAGCGTTTGAGAATTCACCGAAAGCGCTCGCAAGGTCCTTCGCATGCCTGAGAACCAAGCTTTCACAGGGTCACCACTATTTGTGGGACTGTCCGCCGAAGAACTGCAGTCCCTTCTGGCCCTCGCAGAAAGCCGGCAGCATGCCGCAGGTGAGATCATCGTGCAGGAGGGTACGGCCAGCGATTGCCTCTTTGTCCTGACGTCGGGGGCCGTGCAGGTCGAACGCGAAGCCGGCGGGCGCTGCGTTGCGCTGGCGACATTGAATGAGGCCGGCGATTTTTTTGGAGAGATGTCCCTGATCGACATTCTGCCGCGGTCTGCCAACATACGGGCGACAGTCGACAGCAGCACGCTTGCTTTTCCGAAGAAACAACTCAGCGGCTTCTTCACTCAGAGTCCACGCGTACAGATGACGATGATTCTGAACATCTCCCGCAATCTGTCTCTGCGGCTGCGTGCTGCGGACGCCCGAATCGTTGCCCTCAGCGACGCTCAAGGCTGACGACGCGGGCCACAAAGTTGTTGCCGAGTCCTGGGCCATCCCATGCTGCTGTCAACCGGATTTGCTGCACTGCTCCTTATCGTCGTCCTGCTATACTATCTGCTGCCCAGGCAGCGGGTCTGCCCGGGGTGCGGGGCTCAAGTGGAGGAAGGCACACCATTGTGCAGCGGCTGCGGCTGGATCCACGAGGACCCGGACGAGGATGACCCGGACGACGATGACGACGCCGGGGACGACACGGGGGATGATGTGCCAGACGATTCGGTAGAAGAGGGTTGGAGAGACATCTGACATGGAATGGGTGATCGCTTTGCTCGCCGTGGGCTGTGTATTCTTCGCCGCACAGGTCGTGGTTGACTATGTGCGCTATCGGAGAGCGATCGAACCGCGGCTGGCTCGGGCTGACGAGGCCAAACAGGATCTGCGGCAGCGAATTGCGGTGGCAGAAGCCGAGTTGGCTGCCACGCGCAGCGAACTGGGCCCGGCTCGCGCTGAGGTCGAGGTGCTTGAGACCGAATACAACCAACTGAACCAGGAGGTGAAGGAAGAAACGGACCGCCAGCGTTCTGGCGCCCGACCGTCACCTCCACCGTGACAGTGACTGTCACGGAGAGGCCCCGTGATGGCTACAAGGCTTTTCGCTTGACAAGCCTTTGCGGCAGTATGTAGTTTCCCCACCGTTACTTACGTGCTGTATTCCGTCATATAAGAAGCATTCAAGAACAGCATATTCAAGCACAAGGGCTGGAGGAGATCATGAAGCGGGTCGCGACGCGTTTTTTCGCACCGATCATCCTGGGTTTATTTGCCGTCGCCACTCTCTCGGGTTGCGGCGGTGATCCACCTCAGGCCGACCTGGATGCGGCCAAAGCTGCTCTCGATGGCGCTCGCGCTGCGGGTGCTGAGAAGTACGCAAGCAGCGAATTATCGGCGGCACAGGGCGCATTTGACGATGCCAAGGCAGTTTTTTCTGCCGAATCTGAGAAGATGTTCAAGGACTGGGCCACGGTAGCGCCGAAAATTGCTGACGCCAAAGCGAAGGCAGATCGGGCAGCTTCCGCATCACAGCAGGCCAAGGCCCGAGCCAAGGGTGCCGCAGAAGCTGCCATCGCGGCGGCCTCCACGGCCGTACAGGGCTCTCGCACGAGTCTGGATGCTGCACCAGCTGGTAAGGGCACCGAGGGTGACATCGAGCAACTGCGCAGCAGTCTCGATTCGGCGGACGCTGATTTGAGCACCGCACGCTCCGCCGTCTCGCGGGAAGATTTTGAAACGGCCACGAGCAAGGCCTCCGGGGCCAAGGATAAGGCTGTCGCCGTCGCCACTGGCGTTGAGACAGCCACGGCGCGGTACCATGAACTGGTCGAAGCCAACACGCCCTGGTATATGCGCAGCTCGACGATGTGAGTTGATCTGAGGACCGGCCCTGCTGGTCGGATCTTCCAGATGGTTGCACAATTCTACAATACTTACAGCCGGCCGATGAAGGAATGTCCTTCATCGGCCGTTTCTGTATTCTCAAGAACCTTGTCCGGGACAACCCTCCTGCTTGTTTGCCTGTTGTTGATCGCCCAGCGATCGACTGCAGACGAGGGAGCGCGGCACCGTTCCTTGTTGGCGGAGTTGGCCCTGCGCCAGCAGGCATCAACTCCCTATGTCGTGATCGACACCCGGGACAACCGGATTCTGCTCCGTGACCGCCAGCATGATGTGCTGCGCGCGGCTGTGTGCGCGACCGGTGCTGCCCGGCGCTTCGAGGGCCCAAAGGCGTACAAGCACACCTGGGTGTTTACGACACCCAAGGGACGTTTTCAGGTGTTGCGCAAGGTCAGTGACCCCATCTGGACACGACCGGAGTGGGACTTCCTCGAAGCAGGTGAAGATATCCCGGTGTTCGCGGAAGACCCGCGGCGTTTTCAGCGAGGGATTCTGGGCAGCCATGCCATCTATTTCATGCCGGACATCATGATTCACGGCACGCTTTACGAGGTCAATCTCGGCAGGAATATCACCCATGGGTGTGTACGCGTTGGGGAACAGGACCTCACCTACCTGTACGAGAACGTCAAGACCGGCTGGCCGGTCTACGTCTTCTGAATCCGTGCAGCTTCCGTGAGACCTCTGCGACTGGCTGCGGCACTGATCCTTGCTATATCCTCGGTTCTCCGTGCGGATACCGAACTGGCACGCATCAACGACGCCATTGAGGCTCTGATCGGACTCATCGACAGCGATCGTCCGTTCCTCGTGTTCGACAGGGGAGCGGCTGAACTGAGACTGCAGCATGGCAGTGCGATCCTGCGGTCGGTGCCGGCGCTGGACGTGGTCGACGACGGGCATGCAGATCTGACACAACGGCTGCAGAGCCGCTTGCGGCGATATGGTGCAGTACCATTTCAGCCGATTGCCCCGGGAGCCTTCGACTGGGAGCAGTATCTGGCACTTGAGGCCGATGACGAATGTGCCCTGTGGTTTGACGGTGGTCTGCTCATCTACGCTGACGAGGCGTGGACACCGGCGGCAGCGCCATCTGTACGTCTGACAACCGAGGACCTGCGGGCCCTGTTCGACGCCGTCGCCGACAGCATAGCGATCGTGCTGCTACCAGCAGGTTGGGACGTTGCCCCCGAAACAGAACAGGACTGAAGATGGCGACCCTGCAAGCAGGTTGGGCGCGACGTGACATCACCCCCGCCGAGGGCACTCACATGGGTGGCTACTGGGGGCGCAGTTCCGGGGCCACCGGCGTCCACGATCCGTTGTTCGTGCGCGTTGTCGTCTGGCGGGGCACCAGTGGCGGCGCTGCGCTGATCAGCCTTGATCTTGTGGCGCTCACGGCGGAACGGGTTGCCAGAATCCGTCACGATGTGAGTGCCGCACTGCCATTCGTAGAACAAGGCGCGGTCCTGGTCTGCTGCTCCCACACACATGCAGGGCCGTTGACCATCCCGTTCCGTGGCATGGGGGAGATGGATCCGGCATATCTCGACAAGATCTGTGTTGCCACGGAAGCCTGTGCCCGTGAGGCAGCAGCGGCTCTGACCGATGCCAGTTTGAGATATGCGAAGCCCACCGTGCAGATCGGCATCAACCGCCGCCAGGCCCGTGCCGGCAACACGGTTCTTGGCAAGAACCCGGATGGGCCCGTCATCGCCCATGCGCATGTGCTGGTAGTGCAGACGGCCCGCGGACAGGCCATTCTCTTTCAGCATGCCTGTCATCCCGTGGTCCTCGGCAACGCCAATCACGAGATCAGTGCCGACTTTCCCGGTGCCGCCTGTGCGGAGGTCGAGCGCCGTACGGAGAGCTTCGCCGTGTTCATCAATGGTGCGGCGGGAGATATTAACCCACGAATCACGGGTGGCACCTTCGCGGACGTTGATCATCTGGGTCGGGAACTTGGCGCAGCTGTCGCTGATGGGGCGACCAAAGCGATGCCTCTGTCAGCGGCGACTGTCAACTGGCAGCACCGTCACCTGCACCTGCCGTTGCTGTCGCCTCCTGCAGCGGTGAGAGCCGCATGTGAACAGGCGATCCTCACTCTGAAGGCAGCGCTGAAATCAGGCGGGGATGAATGGGCCCAACGTGTCTCCCTCGCGCAGTTGGATTGGTCCCGCGCGTGCCTCGATGCAGCTCGCCAGCCATCTCCGCCGACACCCCAGCTCTTCGAGATCCAGGGGTTGCGCATCGGTGGGCTGGTGTGGTTGGGGATGGAAGGTGAGATCTTTTCGCGCTACCAGCTGGACTTTGAGGCGGGGCAGCAGGGTCCCGTCGTGCTGTGTGGCTTCGCCAATGGTTGCATCGGCTATGTGCCCACAAGTGACGAGTATGTCCGCGGCGGGTATGAGGTGGATACGGCCTACAAGGTGTATCCGAGCGTGCTCATGATCGCACCCGAGAGTGATGCCATCATCCGCGGCGAGGTTGCAGAGATGCTGGCATCACTCAGCACCGAACGCCCACCAGCTAGCGTGCGCTGAAGAAGCGGTTGTCAGTACCGCCGGTACCGATCTTCATTTCGACACGCTTGCCACATCGTGGACAACTGCCCTCGTAACGGGTGCCCGCTTTGTTGACGTAGACACGCGAGTACACGTTGCAGCACTGAAAATGCACACCGAGGAATTTTCTCTTTTCTGCCACGCCATTTCTCCCGCGCCGTTCTGCCATCCCCTTTGGGGCACCAGAAGTAGATAATCAGCGAGCGGGCCAAACGTCAAGTAGCGCGTCAAGAACGGAGTTCAAGGCGTTGCCCCGGGGCCGGCGAAGGGGCATCTTCCTGATCCATGAAAGAGAGATCAAACCTGACCCGCCAGCAGCTGGATACACTGGCCACAGAACTCGACGCCCTCTACGACGATGTGCCCTCTACTTGCTGCGCCAACTCGGGGGAGTGCTGTTCGTTAACTGCTGCCGAGATGGATGAGGGGTGGGCGACGATGTTTCCCCTGTACAAGGCGGAATATGCCCGCATCGCTGACCATGTGCGGCGCACGTTCGACGCCGATCGCAGCGCCAGCCTCCTTTCGGTCACGGAGGAGAGGCCGAAGCGCTGCCCCTTTCTGGGTGAGAACAATGGTTGTACGATCTATCCCGTGCGCCCGTTGATCTGCCGCACATATGCCGTGATGAATCCTGCCACCATTGCCGAGGCTGCCGAACGACACCGCGACGAACTCCCGGAGCAATGGCTGCAGCAGTTCATCCAACGGGAAAGTGGTATGGTCTGCCCCCGGGTAATGGTAACACAACCGGAAAAACTGCTGCGCCACGCATACAACGTCATCACCGGATCCTATGAGCGTGCCCTGGTGCGCCTCAGCAGCGACCTTGAGTTGGTCACAAAGGAACGAAGGAGACTGGTCCAGCCGTTGCTTGGCAGTCGGTCGTGGCCGCTGCGGTGGACCTGGGGTGGTTACAACGCCTTGTGCCTGACCCCGGTCGAGTGGGTCCGCGCGCAACTGCAGAAGTACTGGCGGCGCTCGCAACTCAATGATCTTGACTGAGAACAACTACCGATCCCATGCGTAAGATCTCCGCCGGTCAGGCGCAGGCTGGCGACATTGTCGCCGCCGCCGTCATCAATGAACAGGGACGTACGCTGCTGCCCAAGGGAGCACGCCTGTCGGCGGCCGTGCTCAGTCGGCTCCAGGGCTGGGGCGTGCACGAACTCTGTGTCGAGGGCGAAGATGAAACCCCT
>ERZ890510.1874-NODE-1874-length-12879-cov-8.743216_pt1 | contig 12879 bp, 12 predicted proteins | sample MGYA00521265_ERZ890510 | MGnify/ENA primary metagenome ERZ890510 (study PRJEB32303, sample SAMEA104408624) | aquatic metagenome | biome: Brackish water; feature: Chemocline; material: water | place: Baltic Sea | collected 2014-10-26T21:54:00 | depth 110 m ...
TCTGGACCAACTCGAGTTGTAGATTATAATAAAACTATTGCCGTTAACCTTGACTCCCTTGATCGAAAAAGTAAAGCTAAAACTTTAGGCGTTTCGAATGCAATTTTAAGAAATAGTGTCAATCGTCAAAATACATATGGCGCAATTTCTAAATTAAACTTCGATGTAAGTGATGCTTTAAAACTACAAGCTGGCATTGACTGGCGTACGGCTGAGATTGAGCACGCACGCGAAGTTCGTGACCTGCTTGGTGGTAGCCATTATGTTGATTATGCTGATGCAAACTTTGCAAGTGGACATGAAGTTGGTCTTGGTGATATCATTGCATACCACAATACAACAACAGTTGATTGGATTGGTACATTTTTGCAAGGTGATTATACAGCCGGATCTCTTTCAGTTTATGGTATGGGCGGCGTTTCTTCTATCGTTTATTCCAATCAAAACCACTTTACAGTAGCTAATGAAAAAGTTATTGCACCCGCCATTTCAGCCACACAGTTTAAAGGTGGTGCTATGTTTAATCTTCAAGATAACTTTAGCGTTTTTGGTAACTTTGGTATTGTTGGCAAACCACCCATCCTTGACAATGTTATTGATTCTGATGGTGCCGTATCCTCTGATCCTATTAACGAAAAATTCGTTAGTGCTGAGATGGGTTTAAATTTCAATGCGGGAATGTTTGCAGTTACTGCAAATGTTTACAATACGAATTGGAAAGATAGAAACCTCACAAGATCAGTTGTTACAGGCGCTGGCGACAGTGGCGATACTGATATTATCTACTTAACAGGTGTTAACCAAACTCATCAAGGTCTTGAAATTGAAGCTTCTGCTCAATTAATGGATATGTTACGCATAGACGCAGCCGTAAGTCTAGGTAACTGGAAATTTGATGAAGATGCAGTTGGTGAATATAAAAATGAAGCTGGCGACCTTTTAGGCACTTATAATTATGCTCTAAAAGAATTATTCGTTGGTGACATGCCACAAACATCTTTCGTTTTTGGCGCTACCGTTACACCTATGAAAGGTCTTAGATTGCAAGTTATTGACAGTTATTATACTAAAAATTATGCAAACTGGAGTCCTACAAGTCGTAGTTATGATACCGGTACTGCTGAAGCAGATATTGATAGAGAACAAGTATGGGAAGCACCATCATATAATAAAATGGATATTCATGCCTCTTATAACTTGCCAAAAATTGCTGGTTTAGACCTCAATTTCTTTGTCCATGTTTTCAATGCTCTTGACGCAACTTATGTACAAGACGCACTTGATAACAGTCCTTATAATGGCTATGGCGGAACATCACATGATGCTGATAACGCTGAAGTCTTTTTAGGTACTGAAAGATTCTTTAATACAGGAATCAAAATTAGATTCTAATCTAAATTTAATTCCTTTTATAAAAAAGCTCCGATTTTTTCGGAGCTTTTTTTTTGCCAAATATTTTATTTATAACCCAGTATTTGTTCTATAACATTTCCAAGCGTTTAATTAAGGATTGACTGAAATCCCAAATTCAACTTTTCGACCTTCATAATCATATAACAAATCGTTCGATTCTTGGCTCGTATAACTCATGCTCGTAAACATCCTTATGGACACATCTATATTTTCTATCGAATAGTTCATACTTTTCGATAGCTTAAATCCAATATTTTTAGCTGCGTTTTCGCGACCAACACCCAATAGAACAGGCGCATAATCAACAATTGTATATTCGTCTAATTCGAAATCATATTGATAAATTTTCCGGTCAGGAAAATCGAGTGTTTGATAACTCATCCACGGTGTGAGACGAAATGCGCCCGGTAATCGGATATTAAATTTTAAAGAATAGGATTCACCTTCCCACTCATAATTATCCAAAAAGGGATTATCTCCCACTAAAATAGTTCCGTATGTATCATCCAAAGATGTCCATCTAAATTGTTTTTCAATTCTTACTATACCACCAACGTATGTACCTAAGTTTTGACTCACTTGAGCTGAAATATTCGCAATCTGACGAGATGGAATATCAGAAACATCATTGCTAGAATATTGCCTTGAACCACTCGTCCCCTCAATAATTTGTGAGAAATTCTGATATCCCAAATTCAAATACGTTTGTAATGAAGTCTTTGTTTGGAAGCTCTTATGATAGCCAATCCAATAATCAATGCTTGTATTCGTAAACTCAGGAATTTCTGAATAGATGCTAAATTTTCCATCAACTCCTGATTTTACAAAGGAACTTAGATTGATATCTTTTCGCAAATTCATATAACCCAAAAAATTTGAGACTTCATTATTTTTGAGTGAATCTGATAAAAATACGGTTTGATATTGAAGACCACTATACGTTTTTAAACCTATTTCATTTTTGCCTTTAAACTGAACCAAAAGCGATAAACTACCATTATCATACACATCTTGATTTAGAAATTGATATGTATTGGCTTGCACGACCCATCGAGAATATTCATTAATGGGTTGCCTCACTGCAATATTCCAAGTTGATATCATATCTGATGGAACAGAATTAATAGCAAATGGATGGCTATTAATTTCAATATTCGAATCCATATCGAATTCGATACCAGAAAAACCAAACAGAAAGAAAGGAAATAATGTGAGATTTAATAAGATTGAAATTGGTTTCATATCATTTTTCTCCAAAAAAAAGGGAGCTCCAAGAGCTCCCTTTCAAAGTCAATGAGAATTAATTTACTCTTAATTTTGACTGCATTGGAACTGAAACATCACCGTCGATAGGGCATATTCCGCCGTTACCACCGTTACCACCGTTACCGCCATTTCCGTTTCCTGGGCCACTACCTTCTCCGGTACCTTCGCCATTGCCAGGTCCATATCCACCACCGTCAGCTGGAGCTACGTAGTCATCATCCATGCCGTTTGGAATGCCGTCGCCATCATCATCGGGTGCTAGGTCATTAAAACCGTCTCCGTCTTCATCAATAAAGACACCGCCAGCACCGGGTCCGTATCCACCGAAACCACCTTGTGCATAAACTGAGGTTCCGCCTATAATCAAAGCAAAGAATGCGAAGGCGAGTAAGGTTGTTGTAAGTTTGCTGTTTTTCATGTTTGACTCCTTTTAAGGTTGTTTGTCTTCTGTCGGAGTTCATAAGTTCAATGCGTATGCCACGAAATTCCAAAGAGTGTCAAAACGTTGTTATCCTTTAATTATGCTATACTTACATCATTTTTAAGGTAGAATTGTTCTTGAATTTATCGACACTTTTGTCGAGTTTTATCGACATCTTTGATAGCGTCAACCCATTTTATAAATAAAATATGATGGCTCTATAAGGACGTTAATCTTTAAACCACACGTCATTCAGTATTTTATGACATCCGAATGTCTAACGGAAGAATTGTGTTAAATGATAAAAATCGTATGGGGATGTAATTGAATTAAAATTAAGGTAATGAACGGTGACGACGTATTTATTTTAATCCGAACTTTTGAAGCTTATACCGCAATACTCGCTCGCTCACTCCAAGACGACGGGCACATTCACTCTGATTCCCATTTGAATCCGCAAGTGTCGTAATAATAAGATCTCGTTCTAATTGGCGGACATTTCCTTTTAAATCAGTTGGATCGGTGCTAACGGACATTTCTTGCTGAAAATAAAGATCACCTTTTTCGATAGTTGATGCCGAGCATAATAGAGTCGCTCTTTCAATGACATTGCCCAATTCTCGAACATTTCCAGGAAACCCGTAGCTTAATAAAGCTTCCTTCGCCGATGCATCTAAAACAGCGAGGGGTAATGATTCCCTTAAAGCGATTTTGCGAATAAAATATTCGGTGAGAGGTAAAATATCGTCTTTTCGGACTCGGAGTGCTGGAATCTCAAGTTGAATCACATTGAGCCTATAAAATAAATCCTGTCGGAAGTTCCCCATGGCAACTGCGTTTTGCAAATCAACATTAGTTGCGGCAATCACTCGAACGTTAGACTTGAGGGCTGTATTGCTGCCCACTTTTTGGAACTCGCCACTTTGCAAAAACCGCAATAACTTTACTTGAATATCGAGGGGCAAATCGCCTATTTCATCCAGAAAGAGTGTCCCCTCGTGGGCGTCTTCGAATCGCCCTTTGCGATCTTCTGTTGCGCCAGTGAATGAACCTTTGGCGTGACCAAAAAGCTCGCTTTCAATCAAATTTGGAGGCAATGCAGCGCAATTCACTGTTATCATTTTTTTGTCGGATCGCTTCGAATGTCGATGGACGTATTCAGCCAGGACTTCTTTCCCCGTTCCCGTTTCACCGCTGATAAGTACGGAAGCTTGCGTTGATGCAATTTTCAATGCTTGTTGAAACAGTTTCGCCATTTTTTCATCACGAGAAATGACTTCATCATCCAAGGAAGATGATTTTAATTTTGCAGTGTCTTTTTTCAAAAACAGTGTGATGTCTTTAAGCATATGTTCCAAGGCATCCAAATCGACAGGTTTTGATAAAAAATCGTACGCTCCATTTTTCATGGCATCGACGGCTATATCGATTGTTCCATAGGCTGTCATGATGACAACGACGGTTTTGGGGTGTCGTGATTGAATCTCTGCTAAAAGATCAGCGCCTGACATATAAGGCATCTTAAAGTCAGTTAAAACAATATTGGTTGGATGCTTATACAAATAAGCCAGCGCCGTTTGGGCCGAATTTTCAGTCGATACATCGTAATTTAGATTGCGTAAATAACCCGCGAGGGATTCACGTTGATTTTTTTCGTCATCGACAACTAATATGGAAATTTTCACGTCAATTTCTCCGGTAGAGTAAGTATAAATTTCGTGCCCATTTCAGGCGAACTATCGAGTTCGATCGTGCCTTGATGGTCCGTAATGATTTTATGTGTAATGGCTAATCCAACACCCGTCCCTTCTTCTTTGGTTGTGTAGAAGAGATCAAATATTCTGTTTTGAACTTCTTTAGGGATGCCTTTGCCAGAATCACTCACTACAATATTTACATGTGTCCGCTTTAATGTCGCAGAAAGCTCAATGCTATCATCAGCCGTGCAGGCTTCCATAGCATTTTTAATGAGATTTATCAACGCCTGTTGTAAATAATTGCGGTCAGCACCAATCGATATGGATTCCGACTTGACGATGAATTCAATATTTTTCTGTTTTGATTGCTCAAAAAAAAGCGCTTTAATTTCGGCAAAGAGGTCGCGTAAATCAAACACGGATGGCTTTATAGGCGTGGGTCGTGCATAATCGAGAAAATTTCGCAAAATCTGATCAATTCTTTTAATCTCAGAAATCATGGTTTGCGTAGCGGTTTCAAATAATTCATGATTTTGATCTGGCTTAAATTCTTTCTTTAAACGTTGAGCAAGTATTGAAATGGCATTGAGTGGATTCCGTATTTCATGGGCGACTCCCGCTGCCAATTCGCCAAGCGCGGCTTGTTTTTCCTGAACCCGATGCAAATTCTCCAATCGACGAACGTCCCCTTCGATACGCTTTTTTTCTCTCTCGAGAAGTGTTTTGTCTCGTTTTGAAACCGACATGCTCAGAATAAGAATTATGATAATAGTGGCGACAATCGTTCGCATTATCAATTGCGATAAAATCGACCTTTGAGTTTCGTCAAGCTGATGGGTTTGAAATCCTATAACTAAGGCATAATCCTGTCCTTTTGAGTTTAGTATTTTGTGAATCTCTATAAATTTTTCAGTGGCTGTCTTTCGCCATAAAATATCATGTGGCATCGCTTCGAGTTGGTCATCCGAAAAATCATCCGTCCGAACATTTTCATTCCGAGCCGAAATAGATTCTTTATTTGAATCAATAATTTTAATATAAGCGATTCCTTGAATATGTACCATTTCGTCAAGTAGTAATTTCAAGCTTCCGGATGCATCCAAACTCTTCTCGGCTTCGGTTGTTAATTGGCATATTACGATGATTTTATTGGCCATTTTTAAGCCGACTGCAAAGCGTTGTTCTGAGATGGCATTTTGATTACGAAATGGCGTTCCTGGCAAACCTAAAATTAAGGTGTCACCAGGGCTGTCGATAAAATCAAGAACCCATGGAGGTGCGAAATCATGATTCCGAAATCCACCGCCTCCCATCCCACGACCGAACCCGCCGCCTCCCATACCGCGAAATCGACCTTGATTTTCATTGGGGGCTGCTTCTGTTTTTGCCAATATTTGTCCGAGTGAATCATATATAAAGAGTGAATGGATGAAACTTTTTTTGATAAAAGCGGACAAGTCCGTTTCGCTAAGTTGACTTTGAGAATTGAGTTCTCCAACGGTGGATAAGACATCAATCGCTCTATTGACTAAATTTTCTTCCAAAGACGATGAATGTTCAATTTGCTGAATTCCCGCAAACCCTATAAGATTGGCCGTAATATCGGCTTGCTGTTGCAATAAGTTTAACGATTCTTTTGTCCGATCCCGATATTCTAAAAAAGCTATTGTGCTGATGATGACAATGATGACGACATAAAGAATAATATATCGACCGATAAGGGGAACCGTTTTTTGACGTGGAGGCGGGAGTTTATTTTTCATGCTTTAGTATAAATTCAGGCTTTCACTTCACCAAGCTAATAATTGCGAAACTCGATTGGACCATATTTTATTCCTCTTGAGAGCGAATGGAATGCCATCATAAAACGATAATTTCAATTAAAATGCGTTTCTCAGGCGCAAAATTATCGTATCTGAAAATTAAATAAAAAAGTTGGAAACAATTTCAAAAACAAGGCATTGTAAACGGGCAATGAAAAATGAAAATAAAATAATAACTCAAAATATCCTGGCAAATCTGCCGTTCTAATAAAACTCTACTTTTTCTCTCCTCGAAAGGGCCAGTTTAATCACTGGTCCTTTCTATTACTAAAAGAAATCCGATTACTAAAATTGAAGAGTTAAACTTACTGAGTTTGGGGTATTAAAAGAAAAAAGCACTCGCAAATATATTTGACGAGTGGGTTATTTTCTGTCCTGCTTTTTATGACGGTAACTTTTTGGATTAGATGCCGTTAGTGTGGATTTTGACTTTGCAAATCGCGGTGCGTGAGAAGAAATAAGCGCTCCCTTATGGTCACCAATTAAATCATTACGTCCCATTTGAATCAATAAACTTTTAAGTTCATTATAATTTTCAGGCTTAAAATATTGCATGAGAAGTTTCTGATATTTCCGCTCTTTTGCCCGCTTCGCCACAAAAACAGGTTTCTTTGTAAAAGGATCCATTTCAGTATAATACATTGTTGCGGCAATGTCCATTGGAGCTGGAATAAAGTCCTGAACTTGACGAGGCCGATAGCCATTTTCTTTTAAAAACAGAGCAAGTTCAATCATTGCATCCAAATCTGAACCGGGATGACTTCCTATAAAATATGGGATTAAATACTGCTCTTTATTCGCTTTTTGACTTTCTTTTTTAAATGTTTTGCCAAATTCAACAAACCCATCGATGGGTGGTTTTTTCATGAGCATCAATGTCTTTGCATTGGCATGCTCTGGTGCAACACTCAATTGCCCCGACACATGGTGTGCAGCGAGTTCTTTGATATATTCCGGGGAGCGATTCGCTAAATCCATACGAACACCACTATTTACATGAATATTTTTAATGCCATCAACGTTTCGTGCTGTTTGCATGATATCGATTAGGGCGTCATGATTCGTCACTAAATGCTTGCAAATTGTTGGGTGCACGCAAGAGAGTTTGCGACATTTTGATTCAATTTCCGATGATTCGCAACGCATATGGTACATATTTGCCGTCGGTCCACCGAGGTCGCTAATGTTACCTTTAAAGTGCTCCTGTTTCGAAATGGTTTTTACTTCGTTTATAATTGAATCTTTGGAGCGCCATTGAATAATGCGTCCCTGATGCGCTGTGATGGAGCAAAATGTACAACCTCCAAAACACCCTCGCATCATTGTGATAGAGTCTTTAATCATCTCAAACGCAGGGATGGGCTGCAGGTATCTTGGATGTGGTAAACGCGTATATGGCAAGTCATAAATATGATCCATCAATTCGGTTGTGATGGGTAATCCACCAGGATTTTGAATGACTTTACGATCACCATGAACTTGAACCAAGGTCTTGCCATTTAACGGATTAGAATGCTTATAAATCAGACGCGTTGCTTCGGCAAATTGCCATTTATCTTTCACGACCTCTTCGTAGGAAGGTAGAATTTCGCAGTCAGATGCATCAAACTCTTCTTTTGCGCCTAATACATAGCTAATACCACGATAATGTCGCGCCTCTTTTACAGTTTTGCCTGAAGCAAAATGCCGCGCTAATGTTAACAGAATTTCTTCCCCCATTCCAAAGGCGAGCAAATCTGCTTTGGCGTCGAGGAGAATCGATTTTTTAACAGTGTCGCTCCAATAATCATAATGTGCGAGACGACGCAATGATGCTTCCACGCCACCCAAAATGACGGGCGCTTTAAAGGCTTCTCTCGCACGTTGTGCATAGACGAGAGTGGCTCGATCAGGACGTTTCCCCTTCTCCCCACCTTCAGAATATGCATCTTTGCTGCGAGGTTTGCGATTGGCGGTGTAATGATTAATCATGGAATCCATATTGCCAGCGCTGATAGCCCAAAAAAGACGCGGCGCTCCGAATTGTTTAAAATCTTCAACTGATTTCCAATTGGGTTGCGACAATATTGCGACGCGATATCCTGCTTGATCAAGCATTCGACCCAAAATCGCCATGGCAAAACTAGGATGATCGATATAAGCATCACCGGTTACAAAAATAACATCGACTTCGTTCCAACCGCGAGCTTTCATTTCGAGATGCGACGTTGGTAAAAATTGGAAAGAATTAGGCGAAGTTTTCATGGAGTCAATACTTTATGAAATGGCCGTAAAAAATTTGCGAATGTCATCCGTAATTAAGCGAGCTCTCTGACTCTCTTTATCCCATAGAACAAGCGTAACGTTGCCATTTGCAATCGTTTTGCCCGTTATTTTATTCGTGAAAACTTGGTTTACAATCATGGATTTATTTCCGATAGATTCTATTTTTGATTCGATACTAAGAACATCATGTAAAAGAGCTGGGTGTTTAAAATCAAGGTTAATATTGACCACAACAAAGTCGATTTTCAAGGTTTCCCATTGCTCTAACTTCATCATATCTTCGACAAATTGCCAACGTGCATCTTCCATCATTTCGAGATAACGAGCGTGATTAACATGACCATATAAATCCAGGTGATAGACTCTAACTTTAATTTTCGTAATTCTTGCCATGTTTTTCCTTTATACATTATTTTGATTAATAAATTCGCTGGGTCTATTTAAATCAAAACTTTACAATTGAAACGTTTGTTTTTTTAATCTTACTCTCATTTTTGCATTGGAACCACTAGAGCTATTTTTATCTTAGCCCGCTTTTTTTAGAACGGGCCCATAGCTCAACGGTTAGAGCGACGGACTCATAATCCGCAGGTTCGGGGTTCAAATCCCTGTGGGCCCACACCGTAATCCCTTATAGCTCAGTGAGTTATAAGGGATTTTTTGTTTCTATGTGTTTTGAGTTATCTATCCAGTTTCGGCAATTTTGGACACTTTTGGACACACTTTGGGCACAAAATGGGCACACTTTTTGGATAGTTTTCTCTCCAAAGTGGATATATTTCAACGTTTATTGCCAAGCAGGTCACGGATACATACAAAAAAAATGATAAAAAAAAAGCGCCTGTAATAAAACAGACGCTTATTTAAACTTATTCTCTAACATTAGATTAGAATTGCTTCAAGGACGTTAATTCCATCGCGTAGATTTTCATCAACTAAATCCGCATAGTGTTTCTCCGTAATAGTTACCGAACTGTGACCAAGAAGCTTGGATACGGTAAATATACTTACACCCTGTTGTACGAGTAAGGACCCGAACGTTCTTCTTAAAGTATGAATGTTTGCATTTTGAATTCCTGCAGAATCATAATATTTTTTGATTCTCTTTAGTGTATACGAATACGTCATTGAAAATGGAAAGTCTAGCTTATGCTCATATTTCCTTCGATAAAGGATTTCAAAAACAGTTTGATCCATTGGGACATATCTTACTTTATCTCTTTTACCTATAATCTTGATTCTCTTTGAAGCAAAGTCAACGTTATCCCATATTAGTCGATCTTTCAGTAACTCCTCGCGTCGCGCTCCCGTGTGCAAATATACTTGTACTAAATCATGATAATCTTGATTATTGTCTAAATATATTTCATGAAGAAGCTTTTTGATTTCCACTGTTGTCAAGAATCGAATTTTGATTTCTTTTTTTGGTGGAGGTATCAATCCTTTCATTGGATTCTTCTCTACGAACTCATGACTTACTAATATGTTGAAGAATGCTCGAAGGGTCCTAAACTCTAGGCCTACGGTTTCTGTACTGACATTTCCATATTCAATTCTATTTTTGAAATATCTAGACATATCACGTATTGTGATGCCTCTAATAGGTACATTTTCTAAGAAGTTTATGAGTGAATTAAAAACTAATTGTTCTCTCCTGATTGTGTTTTCTTTTTTATGGGATCTTTCAATAGTGTATTCTACGGCCTCACTAATTGTAAGGTTTTTCTTTTCTTCCCGTTCTAATCCACTATAAACTCTAGTCTTTTTATACTCAATTTCAGCTGCAAGACGTTCGGCATTTTTACGATCAGTATAGACTCGCACCCGATGTCTTTCACCATTAGTATCATAGTAATCAATTCTAAATCCATTTCCTTTTACTGATTTGATTCGTGTTATTTTGGCCATAACCCCTCCATTAAATTACTAAATGTATATCGGAAACTTTAATATTCTTTACTGACAGTGTTTTTAGGTCGCTCTCTTTAATACGCATCCTTGAGCTTACTGTGTATGTAATAATATTATTACGATGAATTAATCGACGTACAGTTCTAACTGATACGTCTAATAATTTTGCTACTGATTTTAAGCTATACATCTGTTCCATCGCCCGACTCCTTTCTATTTGTTGTTAGTTGATGTCATCATTAGTATTCTTATTCCATAAAAATGGGGCACCTCCTATGAGATGCCCCGCCTTTTCACGCCTCGCTGATAATAGTTTGGGTAAATACAAACATGTCTAAATTGGAACACAAGTTTGGGATTTCATCATGTCTCACTTCGACTATTTGCCAAGGGTTTAAGTTTGCTCTCAGACACATTCTTAAAGCGATTGGTTCCGAAATTGGCCTATTGGGTAGCTCACCTAATACACGAAATATCATTGCTTTTTCAACAATTGGGAAAACGAGAAATACTATTTCCTTTTTATATGAGGCGTATAGCAATGCTTCTGAGAAACCAGACTTGTTTAGTTGAAACCTCAGCTCATTTAACAGTTGAGCAGTTTGATTATCATTAATACTCTTTAAAAATTCATTACTCATTTGGATTTCCTTCTAAAATAAACTTTAAGTTATGGGGCACCTCCTATGAGATGCCCCTTGATAGTTATGCCCTAAAACTCTAGTATCGTAAAGTCTGCACCTTTTTGACTCACAATCTCTTTCTGCTCAATCACAGCTCTCATACCTACAAGCTCATTCTTGACTTTTACAACCGCCATCATTTGAGACTCCTTTGAAGACTTCTTCTTTAGAAGCGTAGCTCGCTCACTAATGTCCTGAGTTGCCTCAAATTCAACTTGAATTGTTTTGTACTCTTTTACTAAATACTCATAACGCATCTTGAAACGCTCTAATGAGTTATCATACTCAAGAATAGTTACAATATTTTTGGGGGTTACACCGTGAGCTTTACTACCATCGTAAGGCTTACGAGTTTTCGTAGCTGAATCCATGTGGACTCCTTCCTGGCTTGCGCCATTTGTTAGTGTTGTTTCTTCATTTACTCTTGAAGAATTTTCATTTTCGTACATCGTCTGTTCCTTTCATTTTTATTTTGTTAACCTCTTTACTTCGAATAACTCTTGGCAGGGTGTTTTTATAAAAACAGGCTAGAATTATCTTTTGCATCACTAACTTTCCTTTCTTGTTTTCTGCACCCACCCAAGAAAGAGTGGATGCAGATTTAATTGACTTGCCTTTCATAGAGACAAACTGACAGCAGGTAGTTTTCCTTGACTATGTAGATGTTTTCTTATTTTGCGTATTAGACCACCTTGATTACGCTTACCATAAATGGCCTCCTGAACAGACTGTCTTTTGATATGTAAATGATCTGCTATAAATGGAAAAGATTTCCCATCAGTAACCCAGAGGCGGTAGATTTCTTTCTGACTATCGGTACCATAGTTTTTTACAATTGTTCTGATTGTAGGAAGTAGGTGTCCAAATTTTTCGATGAAGGAACCACTCGTATCAAGTAACCTATCCAAACTTCCATGAATTAGGTTTCCGTAAACAGCGTTAACCTCATCACTTGAATCTTCGTAATCAGAGTCAAATTCACAAATTAGGTTTTCGTGAACAATGTTTAATCCTTCTTCTTTATTCACATAAGTTGTCTTGTAGTTTCTTTCACCTTTTAAATAGACTTCTAATTTTTCACAAGGTGAGTTACATGTGTTGTTGGCTTTTAGGGGGCATGTTTGACAAAGTTGCATAAGATTTCTCCTGCGCTTGGCCAAGTATTTCTTGGCTGTTGATTCGTCAGAATCGAGGAGACATCATGCTCTCGCCCTGACATCATCAAGGCGAGAAATCCCGTGTCACATGCTGTGATTTTCTATGTCACAATTATTTTTATGTAAAAAAAAAGCCCACTCGATTAAGTGGGCTTTGGAATTTGAGGTTGGTTTAGTTAGGCTTTAAATTGCCAACTTTTAATTTCTTCAGTCGGTGGGTTGTAAATACATTCATAGCCTGTT
>ERZ890510.1877-NODE-1877-length-12837-cov-4.289783_pt1 | contig 12837 bp, 13 predicted proteins | sample MGYA00521265_ERZ890510 | MGnify/ENA primary metagenome ERZ890510 (study PRJEB32303, sample SAMEA104408624) | aquatic metagenome | biome: Brackish water; feature: Chemocline; material: water | place: Baltic Sea | collected 2014-10-26T21:54:00 | depth 110 m ...
CCGCCTCATGCTCCGAAAACTCTGTAATCCCGCTTGATGTTCCCGGACAGACTGTAAGGATTCATTGCCACGGCCCCAAGGGTCGCATGGGAGGCAGTCTGAGGCTGCGGTTGCGGGCGCCAAAAACCCGAGTTTTCGGGCGTAATCCGGGCATTGGGCGGTACGTCGCCGAGAATAGTCATGCCTGCGGCGACCCGAGCTGCGGCGCCGATTCGTACGCCCGGTACGATCGTGGCGCCGGCACCGACGAAGGCGCCTTCGTCGATCGTCACCGCGCCGCACAGCACTGCCCCGGGGGCGACATGTACCGATGCGGCAATCCTGCAATCGTGATCGATCCGCGCGCCCGTATTGATGATGCCGCCGTCGCCGATGCGGGTGCCGGTCTGCACCACCGCGCCGGCCATGATCTGGACACCCTCACCGAGGTCGCAGCCGGAGGCGATCGTCGCTGCCGGATGTATCACAGCCGCGAAGGCATAGCCGCGCTCGGTCCAGATCCGGTGTAGTTGGCTGCGCAGCTGGCCGCCGGGCATCGTCGCGGCATCGGTTGCACCAACGCCGTTGACCAGTTCGACGGCATGTGGCGGGTATTGTTCGAGGGCAATGTCGCCGCCGAGGATAGCGGTGTCGAGCGGGCCATGCGATCCCGGCGCCGCGTTGGGATCGAGGCAACCGAGAACCACCCGCCCGGACTGCTGTAGCGCATCGATCAGTACCGCGGCGTGGCCGCCGGTACCCATCACGATGACGGGGCACGGCGCGTTGCGTGCATCGGTACTCATCAGATCAGTCCAGGGCCCGACGGCAGGTTAATCCCGCTGGCGGCCATGCGGTCGGTGACCGGCAGAGGAGCGCGTGGGGATGCCGCGTACATCGGAAGATCGTGCATCGGCGTCCAGAATGGCCGGCATTGGTAACCGGCATCGTTCAGGGCGTGCAGCACGATATCGCGCTCGGCGGCATGGCTTGGATCGAGGATCAGGGCGTTGAGCCAGTAATTGCTGCGGCCCCATTCGGGCTCGCGCAGTACCCTCGCACCCTCGCATCCGTCGAAAGCTTCGATGATGCGTTCGGCCAACCGGCGCTTCGAGGCCAGCAATTCCGCCAGCTGCTCGAGCTGGGCGCAGCCGAGTGCGGCGTTGAGGTTGGGCATGCGGTAGTTGAAGGCGACGAGGTCGTGTGCGACGGCATCGGTGGCGGGCAGACGCGCCGTTGTCGTCAGATGGCGGGCGCGCGCTGCGAGTACCGGGTCGTCCGTGAGGATGGCGCCGCCGCCGCCGGTCGTCACCGTCTTGTTGCCGTTGAAGCTGATTGCGGCCACGCGTCCGATGTGGCCGGTATGGTGGCCCGCGTAACAGGAACCCAGAGATTCGGCGGCGTCCTCGACCAGCGCCAGGCTGTACCGTTCGGCGACCTCGGCCAACGCATCCATGCGCGCCGGATGGCCGAAACAATGCATCACCACCAGCGCGCGGATCGGCCTGTCAGTGAGCCGGTTGACGCAAAGACCGTCGCGACGTTCGGCGGTGGCGGCAAGATGGACATCGAGCGCGGCCGGGTCGACGCCGAGGGAGGTGGCTTCGCAATCGACGAAATGCGGCTCGGCGCCACAATAACGGACGGTATTGGCGGTTGCGACAAACGTCAGCGAGGGCACCAGAACTTCGGCGCCGGGCTGCACGCCAACGAGAAGCAGGCAGGTGTGCAGGGCCGCCGTGCCGTTGACAGTGGCGACCGCATGGGCGCTCCCGGTGATCTCCGTCAGCATGGTCTCGAAGCGGTTGACCCAGGCGCCGGCGCTCGAGACCCAGCCGGTATCGAGGCAATCGCGGACATAGTCCCAGGCATTGCCGCCGATCTTCGGTTCGTGCAGCGCGTAGGGGCCGTTGTCAGCCGGCAGCACGCGGTCGAGCCGCGCGATGATCTCATCGGCCAGCGAATAGTCGGGAACGTCCGCGACGGCGAGATCAGACATTGTAGAGATGCGGTCTGTAGCCCGCACGGTTGTGCGCCGGTGCGAACCAGGCGACGGTTTCGGCAAGGCCGCGGCGGAATCCGTCGCGGCCGGCATAGTAGGGCTTCCATCCGAGCAGATCGGCAGCACGATGATTGTCGCACCAAAGGCGCTCCACCTCCGACGCATCGGGCCGCAGCCGTTCGTCGGCGCTCTCGAGGGTGATCTCGGTATCCATGATTTCGGCGATCAGGGCGGCGGTCTCACCGACCGAGATTTCGAAGTTCGAGCCGATATTGACGACCTCGCCGACAGCTTCATTCGTCGCTCTGGCGGCAACGAAACCAGCGACGGTGTCGGCGACGAAGTTGAAATCGCGGGTCGGCGCCGTTGCGCCGAGCCGGACGGCACAGGTCTCACCCTTGTCTTTCGCAGCGACGATCTGGGTGATGATCGTCGGGATGACGGCGCGCGCCGATTGGCGCGGTCCATAGGTATTGAAAGGCCGCAGCACGGTAACCGGCGTGCCGAAGGAGCGGCAGTAGGACAGCGCGATCTGGTCGGCGCCGACCTTCGTCGCGGCATATGGCGATTGCGGGTTGAGCGGGTGCGCCTCGTCGATCGGCACATACTGCGCGGTGCCGTAGACCTCGCTGGTCGACGTATGGATGACATGACCGACGCCGAGGTCGGTGGCCGCCTGAACGATGTTGAGCGTGCCGGTGACGTTGGTCTGCACGTAGCTTTCCGGCGCCAGGTAGGAATAGGGGATGCCGATCAGAGCGGCGAGATGGAATACCGTGTCGCAGCCGGCCATCGCCTGCCGGACGGCGTGCGCGTCGCGGATATCGCCGGCAATGATCTCGATCGCATCGAGAAGGTGCGGGTCGGCGCTGTCGAGCCAGCCCCAGGATCCGCGCGAATCGTATTCGACGAAGGCGCATACCCGGGCGCCGTCGGCGGCCAGCCGTTCGACGAGATGCGAGCCGATGAAACCGCCGGCGCCGGTAACCAGAACCTTCGACAAGGGCGATGTCTCCCAAACGGTTAACAAGACCTTGGGAGAATGGCCCGCTTATCCTTGATATCGGGTTAATGGTCGCGGTGTCGCGCGGCTGATCACGCTTTCTGAACGATGCGTTGCAGTGCCCATTTGACCGAAGCCGCTTCGTCGGCGGCGGCGCCGGCGAGCGGGCCGGAAATCACCACCTGTTCGCTGCGTCGGACTTCTCCGGCATGACCGAGATAGACGGTCTCGGCCAGGGACAGGGTGCCGCCCTGGGCGCGCAGGCGCCATCCGGCACCGCCTGGCAGGCGTAACAGTGCCGCCGCGCCGTTCTGCACCAGCGACGCCTGAATCGAAGGGTGGAGGTGAAAGCGTACCGCGAAGCCGTTCGCGGTGCGGGCGCCGCCGCCAGTGCGCAGCAGCGTATCCTCACCGCGCAAATCGTCACCGGTGGCGTCGAGGAACAACCTTCGACGGTGCGTCAGTCCGAACGGCAGGACGTAGCCGTCATGGCTCGCGTCGAGCCATATCTTGCCGTCGGTCTCGTCGCGTGTCCTGGTGACGTCGGTTGGCTGCCGTCCGAAGCCGCCGGCCGTAAGGATCTCCGACGAATTGGTGTCGTCGATAATGAGTGTCGAGTGCGCCGCGCTGGCGCGCTGGACGTCGGCCCAGGAATCGTTGCCGTCCGTATGCGCGCCGCAATTGACGATCAGCCTTTCCTTGCCGACGGAAACCTCCAGCGACAGCGTGCCGGCATGAGCCGTGCCGTCGACACCGGGCGGCGGAGGCGGACCGCAATCGACCAGCACGATGGTGCGGTTGCTGACCAGCCGCTCGTAGCCGCTGTGCGGCGCTGAAACGGGTGGGCGGCCACGCGCATCGGCCTGGGCCAGCAGCATGTCGATGAGCCAGCTTTCGCCTTCGTCGGTGCCGTTGAACAGCGCCAGTCCGCCATCGCCGTGGCGCAGCATCCGCACGAACGGCGCGGCGCGCTCGATCGCGGCGATCAGGAAATATGGCACCTCGCGGCCGGCGGCGAGAAGCGTGCCGCGCGTATCGACGAGATGGCGCAGCACGGCGATGTGGGCCGACGGGTTCCGTGAAATATGACCGCCGTCGGGCAGCAGCTGGCGTGCGCATTCGCGCTCGAGCAGGCGCAGCCCCTGATCGGCCCAGGCAGCGCGGTCGGGCAGGGCCAGTCCGGTGACAATGAGGCCCTTGATGGCGGCTATCAGCGGTTCGCCGGCCCCGCCGCCCGGCAGCACGCGCGCCAGGTGCTTGCCTTGATGTACGATCGCCGCGAGATAACGCTCGCGGTATTCGTCGTCGGCCGAGGCACAGAAAAATTCATGCTGGCCGAGCCAGGCGAACAGCCGTGTGGCGAGAACGTCCGGGCGCCAGGAAACGGGGTGCCAGCGCTTGCCGTGCGACAACCAGTCGTCGACGAGATCGCGGGCCCGCCGCCGTGCGACATCGCCGCCTACGGCGCGCAGATCGCGCAACCAGTCGAAACCGTGCAGCGCGGCGATCCAGGCGTCGCTCATGCCGGCCGGATACCAGGCGATCCTGCCGCCGCGCAATACTTCGCCGCTGAAACCGAAGGTTCCGTTGACGATGGCCGAACCGCGCGCCGCATCGCCGGGCCATGGGGCGGGGGGCACCAGCGCCAGCGCGTCGGGCGTGCGGGCGATCAGCGTGAGGCGATAGAGAGGAGAGGCGTAGATCAGGGTACCGACGCCGTAGCGCCAGTTCTGTGAGACCCGGCCGGTCACCGTCAGGCTGTCCCCGTCCCTGCCGCATCGCCGCCGCGCAGCATGCGGATGTTATCGGCGTAGGCCTGTTGCCCTCCGCGGAAAGTCGCCGTTCCGGCCACCAGCACGTTGGCGCCGGCCGCGATGGCGCGCCGCGCGGTGTCGGCGTCTATGCCGCCATCGACCTCGAGATCGATCGGTGCGCCGCCTGCTGCGGAATGCGCATCGATTCGCGCCCGAATCGTTGCGATTTTGCCAAGCTGGCTGTCGATGAATTTCTGGCCGCCGAAGCCGGGGTTGACGCTCATCACAAGGATCAGGTCGACCATGTCCATGACATGGTCGAGCACGCTGACGGGCGTTGCCGGGTTGAGCACGATGCCGGCCCTGGCGCCCAGTCCGCGGATCGCCTGCAATGTACGGTGTAAGTGCGGGCCGGATTCGGGATGCACCGAGACGATGTCGGCGCCGGCATCGACGAAGGCGCCGATCAGCGGGTCGACCGGCGCGATCATCAAATGGACGTCGAAGGGCCTGTCGGTGTGCGGTCGCAACGCCTTCACGACAGCCGGCCCGATCGTCAGGTTGGGTACGAAATGACCGTCCATGACGTCGATATGAATCCAGTCGGCGCCGGCAGCGTCGATGGCCCGAACTTCCTCGCCAAGCCGGCCGAAATCGGCGGCCAGAATCGACGGCGCGATGCGAATGTCGGATACGGTGGACATGGGGTGTCTGGTATCAGTCCGCACGGGCTCCTGCAAGCGGCAGCATGCTGCGTGCGGGGCTCATGCGGATTCAGATTTTGCGCAGGCGCGCGGCATAAAACCCGTCCATGCCGCCCTGCTCCGCAAAATGGCAGGGCAGTGTGCGCAAATCGCCGTCCGGCGTGATGGCGGGTGGGGTCAGTTCGCCCAGGCCCGGCAGCTCGCCGGCGTCGATCGGGACACGGACCGCCGCCGCACCGGATTCAAGCAGCACGTCGATGCGCAACGGCCCTTCTTCCGGCTGCAGCGAACAAACGGCGTAGACGAGTACGCCGCCCGGTTTCAGCATATCGAGAGCGGCGGCAAGCAGCCGGTCCTGCATCGCCACCGTGGCGTCGACATCGCGCGGCGCCTTTAGCCACGCGATATCGGGGTGGCGGCGCAGGGTGCCGGTCGCCGTGCAAGGGGCGTCGAGCAGCACGCAATCGGCAGGCTCCGATGGCCGCCATACCGTGGCATCGGCGGCGATAATGTTGGCTGTGAGCCTGAGCCTCAGGAGATTTTCCGTGACTGTATCGAGACGCGCGGGCGAGATGTCGACCGCCGTCAGCCGGGCGCCGGCCGCGGCCAGTTGGGCGGTTTTGCCGCCGGGTGCTGCGCACAGATCGATTACGTTCTTGCCGGCAACGTCGCCCAGCAGGCGCGCGGGCAGCGTCGCGGCGGCATCCTGCACCCACCAGACGCCGCGCTCATAGCTGGTCAGCCGGTTGACCGCGCCGTCATTGCTGCGGCGCAGGCTGCCGGTCGGCAGCCGGTGGGCGGCGAGCTCGGCGGCCAGCGCGTCGGCCTCGGCGGCGGTCATGACGGTGAGGTCGAGCGGCGGTTCGCCGAGATGGGCGGCGGCGATCGCCGCCGCTGTGGCGTCGCCGTAGGCGGCGCACCAGCTCCGCCACAGCCAGCCCGGCGTGTTCTCACCGGGGCTTTCCATGCGGCGCTGCGCCGTGTGGTCGCCCGCCGCGATCTTGCGCAGCACCGCGTTGATCAGTCCGGCCATGCCGTCCATGCCGCTGGCACGGGCCAACTCGACGGCGCCGTTGACCGCGGCGTGCGGGGGGGTGTCGAGAAAGACCAGCTGTGCCGCGCCGAGGCGCAGCACGTTTCGTACGCGGATCTGTTTCGCCGGCAGCGGTTTCGCCATCGGCGCGTCGATCAGCCGGTCGAGTTGCGGAAGCCGGCGCAGCACCGTCATCGCCAGCAGGCGGGCGAAGGCGCGGTCGCGTACCGACAACGCGTCGAGGCCCGGCGTCTTGCGCAACGCGGCATCGAGCGGTGTCCGGTCTTCGAGGACGGCGAACAGCAGCGCCAGCGCCTGACCGCGGGCATCGGCGGGCCATGCGGCGGCTTGCGGGTTACGGACGGTTTTCATTTTGACGCCGAGCAGGCGGGTTGCAGACGAACGAAGAGGGCGATGCGGGATTCATCGCCCTCTTATGGCCGACCAGTGGCCGGTCGGCAATGCGCCAGATGCCGGGCGATCAGGCCGCCGAGCGGTCCTTGCGGATATAGGCGACGGCGCAATGAGCGGCGCAATAGGGTCGGCTTTCCAACGCCGGGGCCTCGCAAAACCGAAAATCGGAATTACCGGGATCGCCGATCGGCCAGACACAGCTGGCGCCGTTGCTGGCGATCGCCTGACGGGTCGACGAGTTTGGCCGCGGTGCCTCGATACGCTCGCTTGCGGGCGGCTCGGGCAGCGCCGAGCTTGCCTCAAGCTCCTCGCGCGCGATGGTGCCGCGCAAGGTGGTGGCTTCGAGCGACCGTCGCGCGCCGCGGGAACGGCGCGGCCGCGATCCGGTACCGCTGCCGCGGATCGGCGATGGCCGGCTTTCGAGGCCGAGCCGGTGCGCCTTGCCGATCACCGCGTTGCGGCTGACGCCGCCCAGTTGCACAGCGATCTGGCTGGCGCTCAGCCCCTTGCTCCACAATTCCTTCAACAGTTCGACCCGTTCGTCAGTCCACGCCATGATGTGCCCCCGTTCGTTTCGTGCTGTACCGGGCGTCTCGCCCCATCCGGCCGCAACCTGACTGCAACAACGCCGGCAAGGCTAGATCATGTAGAAGAAGTGGGCAAGTCCACAACATCATGTAGACACATCTATATGTGGAAAATCCATGTTTGTTCCTGTGTATATCTTGTATCGAAGATGGTTAACGCCGATTTCGGCGCTACCGCTCCCAGGGGCCGCGCGGCGTGCGCGGCAACGAAGAAGGACGGCTCCAGGGGCCGTCTGGTCGCGTTGACGGCATGTCGTCGACCATGGCCTGCAGGCGCGCGACGCGCGCCTCGGTCGGCGGATGGGTCGAGAACAGCCCGTCGATGCCATGGGCATGCAGGGGATTGATGATGAACATGTGCGCGGTCGCCGGATTGTGTTCGGCGGCATTGTTGTCGATCGCCTCGGCGCCGCGTTGCAGCTTGACCAGCGCGCTGGCCAGCCATAGCGGCTGGCCGCATATTTCGGCGCCGGCGCGATCCGCCTCGTATTCGCGCCCGCGGCTGATGGCGCTCTGCACGAGAAGGGCGGCTAGCGGCGCCAGGATCATCATTGCCAGCACGCCGACGAATCCGAGCGGATTGTTGCGGTTGTTGCCGAAGAACAGCGCGAAATTGGCGAGCATGCTGATCGCGCCGGCGATGGTTGCGGCCACGGTCATGATCAGCGTGTCGCGGTTGCGCACATGGGCGAGTTCGTGCGCCATGACGCCGGCGACTTCCTGTTCGTTGAGGGTACGCAACAGGCCCGTCGTTGCCGCGACGGCGGCGTTCTCCGGACCGCGTCCGGTGGCGAAGGCGTTCGGCTGCGGATTGTCGATGACGTAGACGCGCGGCATCGGCAGACCGGCCTGCTGCGCCAGCCGCGACACGATGGCGTGAAAGCCGGGATGCGTGCGCGCATCGACTTCCTGGGCGCGGTAGTAGCGCAGCACTGCGTCGCCGGAGTTCCACCAGGCGAACAGGTTCATCCCTGTGGCGACGACCAGCGCGATCAGCATGCCGCCCTCGCCGGCCAGAAGGAAGCCGGCGGTCATGAACAAAGCGGTCAGGACGGCGAGCAGGATCGCCGTGCGCAGATAGTTCATCGTGATTCTCTCCGCGGGCCCGCCTGTCGCCCACGGCACATCTTGGGGCTTGGCAAGCCCGTCCGGGCGCGGCATATCTTGGTCATGAGCAACACCGAACTCCCGAAAAAGAACACGCCGGTTGGCGCCGCTTCCAAAGAGGCGACGCCAACGGATGCCGCAACTCAAGCAGCCAAGCCCGGCGAAACCGAGGCGAAGCCCGCCGCCGCCGGTGTTGCGCCGGAGAGCGAGGCGAAGCCGGAAGAAACGCCGCGCCCGAAGGAAATCGGCGGTCCCAAGGGACCCGAGCCAACCCGGTTTGGGGATTGGGAGCGCGATGGCCGCTGCGTTGATTTCTAGGACGCCGCAGGTTCCGTACGCACTGCCACGACGACATGGTTAATGTGGTCAGAAAGTCCCGGGTTTCAAGGATTCTTGCCGTATGCGCACACAAAAACGGACAGGCATTTGCATGTCCGTTTCGTGGCGTTTGGATTGACGTTTGTGCCTACCGGTTGGCCCGATGCTCGACCAGATCGGCGACAACCGTGGGATCGGCGAGTGTCGAGGTGTCGCCGAGCTGGTCGTGCTCGTTGGCGGCGATCTTGCGCAGGATACGGCGCATGATTTTGCCCGAGCGCGTTTTAGGCAGGCCCGGCGCCCACTGGATCAGGTCGGGCGTGGCGATCGGGCCGATCTCCTTGCGCACCCACTGCACCAGTTCCTTGCGCAATTCTTCGGTCGGCTCGGCGTCGGCGACCAGCGTGACATAGGCATAGATGCCCTGGCCCTTGATGTCGTGCGGGTAGCCGACGACGGCCGATTCCGCGACTTTCGGGTGGGCGACAAGGGCACTCTCGACCTCGGCGGTACCCATGCGATGGCCGGACACGTTGATGACATCGTCGACGCGGCCGGTGATCCAGTAATAGCCGTCGGCGTCGCGGCGCGCCCCGTCGCCCGTGAAGTAGTAACCGGGGTAGGCCTTGAAGTAGGTCTCGATGAAACGCTCATGGTCGCCATAGACCGTGCGCATCTGGCCCGGCCAGGAATCGGCAAGGCAGAGATTACCGGTACAGGCGTCTTCCAGAACGTTGCCTTCGGCATCGACCATCACCGGCAGCACGCCGAAAAAGGGCCGTGTCGCCGAGCCCGGTTTGAGCGCCGTCGCGCCTGGCAGCGGCGTGATCATGATTCCGCCGGTCTCGGTCTGCCACCAGGTATCGACGATCGGGCAACGTCCCTCGCCGACGACCCTGTGATACCACAGCCACGCTTCCGGATTGATCGGTTCGCCGACGGTGCCGAGCAGGCGGAGCGATTTGCGCGAGGTCTTCTTCACCGGCGCGTCGCCCTCGCGCATCAGCGCGCGGATCGCCGTCGGCGCCGTGTAGTAGATGTTGACCTGATGCTTGTCGCAAACCTCCCAGTGGCGCGATGCCGTCGGGTAATTCGGCAGGCCTTCGAAGATCATCGTCGTGGCGCCGTTGGCGAGCGGGCCGTAGACGATATAGCTGTGGCCGGTGATCCAGCCGCAGTCGGCGGTGCACCAGTATATGTCGCCATCGTGATAGTCGAAGACGTACTGGTGCGTCATCGAGGCGTAGACCATGTAGCCGCCGGTCGTGTGCATCACGCCTTTCGGCTTTCCGGTCGAACCCGAGGTATAGAGGATGAACAGCGGGTCCTCGGCGCTCATTTCCTCGGGCGGGCAGTCGGCCGTCTGGGCCGCCACAAGGTCGTGGTACCAGACGTCGCGATGGTCGTGCCAGGCGACATCCGCGCCCGTCCGCCTGACGACGACAACCTTTTCGATCGTCTTGACCGCCGGGTTGGCCAGTGCCTCATCGACATTGGCTTTCAGCGGAATGGTGCGCCCGCCCCGCATGCCCTCGTCCGAGGTGATGACCAGCGTCGAGCCGCAATCCTCGATGCGCCCGGCGATCGAATCCGGCGAGAAACCGCCGAACACCACCGAGTGAATCGCGCCAATGCGCGCGCAGGCGAGCATCGCGATCGCGATCTCGGGGATCATCGGCAGGTAGATCGTCACGACGTCGCCCTTCTTGACGCCGAGCAAGCGCAGGCCGTTGGCGAACCGGCACACCGCCGCGTGCAGTTCGCGGTAGGTCAGGGTTGACGAATCCTTCGGGTCGTCGCCTTCCCAGATGATCGCCACCTGGTCGCCGCGCGTCGCCAGGTGCCGGTCGAGGCAGTTGGCCGAGGCGTTCAGCGTACCGTCGTAGAACCATTTTATGTGCAGGTCATGCGCGTCGTAGGAAACGTCCTTGACCTTGCTGTAGGGGCTGATCCAGTCGACGCGCTTGCCGTGCTCGGCCCAGAAGCCTGCCGGGTCGTCGATCGAGCGTTTGTACATTTCCTGGTACCTGGCATCGTCGGCCAGGGCGTGGCTCGCCCACTCGGCGGGGACGGGAAAGAGTTCGTCAGACATGGCTCGGGCGGTCTCCTCTGAAACGGACTTCGTCGCATCCTTGCCGGACGCGGCTGGCCGATTGGCCTTTTCCGGCGATCATTATCGGGAATTCGCGACGGCGCTTCAATACGACGTCGGGCGTAGCAGCGCCCTGACGCCGCAGCGCCGTCACATTTCCGGCACAAGCGGGCCCGGTCGGAACGGGTCGCCTTCGCCGAGGATGACGGCGCCATCTTCGGCAATCGAGATTGGTACCGGCACCAGCGTTCGGCCGACGCATGGGCCTTCGATGCACATGCCGTCATGCTTGCGGAACTTGGCGGCGTGCGTCGTGCACTGGATATATTCGCGTTCATAGTCGAGAAACGTGTCGGGTTTGATGTCGAGCGGCGTGCCCTGGTGCGGGCAGAGATTGAGGTAGCACCAGACGGCGTCGACGTCGGCGATCAGGAATATCTCGATCGGCCGGTCGGGATACTTGCTGTCGAGGCCGCGCAGCGTCAGGCCCTTGCCGGCCTCGCCGATGTCGGCGCGGTTGCACAGCACCGGACGGCCGTCGCGAATCTCGGGCTTGTACGTTGTGGTCATCGTGGGGGCAGCCTGCGTTTGCTACGGCTTGACGCCGGTCATGCGGCAGATTTCCTTCCACTCGGCCGCCGTCACCGGCTGTACCGACAGGCGGGAATTCTTCACCAGCACCATGTTCTCGAGTTTCGGGTTGGTCTTGATCTCGGCAAGCGTGACCGGCGTCTTCACCGGCTGAACCGCCTTCAGGTCGACCATGCCGAACCGGCCGCTGGCGTCGGTATGGTCGGGATAGTGTTCCTTCACCACCTCGACGATGCCGACGATCTGCTTTTCGTTGACCGAATGGTAGAAGAAGCCGCGATCGCCGACCTTCATCGCCTTCATGTTGTTGTTGGCCTGGTAGTTGCGCACCCCGTTCCAGTGCTCGACGCCCTTCTTCACATGGTCGTCCCACGACCATGTGCCAGGCTCGGATTTGAACAGCCAGTAGGCCATGGTCGTGCTCCGCTCAGGCGCCTTCGGCGCGTTCCGGGTGCCACAAACCCTTGCGCACGCGGGTGATGGTGACGCTGTCGAACAGGCCGGCCTTCGAGAACGGATCGCCGTCGCTGAACGCTTTCGCCGCGGCCCGGTCGGACACGTTGACGATGAAGGCGCTGCCGCCGGCCGTCTCGCCGTCGTCGGACAGCTTGGCGCCGGCCAGCACGATCTCCTCGCGGCTGTGCAGGTATTTCATATGTTCGTCGCGCGCGGTGGCGCGTACATCCTCGGCGCCGGGCCGGTCGACGCAATAGACGAGATAGAGCGGCATGGTCTCCTCCGGAATGGTTCGAGCCGGCTTCAGCTCAGGTTGAAGGCAATCGAAATGCGGGTGCCGTTGCCGGTATAGGGGCGAACGGCGTGGCTCAGCCAGGACGGGAACATGATCATGTTGCCGGCGGCGGGACTGATGACTTCGCTGGCGCCGATCGACAGGCCGCCCGGAACGGCGGGTGCGAGGTCGGGCCGGTACATGGCGGGTGCGATGCCGCGCGGATCCTGGATCTCGAACTCGCCGCCGAGCGACGGGTCGTCGCCGATGCCGCCATCGTCGACGTAATAGGTGCCCGACCAGACGCAGCCGGGATGGGTATGAAACTCGTTGCCGTGGCCGCTGCGGTTGATGTTTGCCCACGCGTTCATGCGCCAGTCCACGTGCGCGGGCTTGCCGACCCGGTCGACGGTCAGCTTGTCGGCAAGCTGGCGGGCGAAGGTCAGAAGATACTTTGCGGTGTCGCCGCCCCACGCATCGAGATCCCAGCTCGATTGCCATCCGCCGAGGTTCGAATGGTCGT
>ERZ890510.1878-NODE-1878-length-12834-cov-4.915017_pt1 | contig 12834 bp, 14 predicted proteins | sample MGYA00521265_ERZ890510 | MGnify/ENA primary metagenome ERZ890510 (study PRJEB32303, sample SAMEA104408624) | aquatic metagenome | biome: Brackish water; feature: Chemocline; material: water | place: Baltic Sea | collected 2014-10-26T21:54:00 | depth 110 m ...
GGGAGACGTGGACGATTTTCTGCGTGCCATCGACGAGGTCGCTCGTGACACAACGCTGGCCGCCGCAGCGGAATGGGTGACGGATCGTGTCGTCCGGGGCTGGAGCGCATCGACCGTGGCGGAGCAGATCATCCACGGACCCACCTGGGAGGTCCGGGAACAGACGGAGGGTACAGACGTCAGCGGAGAGGACGGCGTTGCCGAAGGTGGCCGGGAGGGCACAAAGGCAGACCGGGACAACGAGGAGAACACGGATGACAATGAATGACTATGTAACCAACCCTGATACGACGGCTGTCATGCCGTCGACACGTGCACGCGTACTGCTCGTCGAGGACGATGACCTGATGCGCGAGGCACTCGAGATGCTGCTGTCGGAGCGCCTCGAGGTGGTCGCCGCCTCGAGTGCGGAAATGGCTCTCGAGGGCTTTGCTGCCGGTCGTTATGATGTGCTGGTGACGGATCTTGGTCTGCCCGGTCGCAAGGGTGACGAATTGCGTCGGGCTCTGTCCGTTCTCGACCCGGGTCTGACAGCGTTGCTGATCACGGCTGACGATCTGCGCGACAACGACCCACGGCTCGAGGGGTTTGAGAGGTGGTGGCAGAAGCCGTTGTTTGATCTCGACGACCTGCTCGATCAGGTCGAGACTGTCGGGCAGCGCAACCGGTTGCGTCGGGCCGGATAAACCTCGCAACAGCAGCGCAGCACATGGGGGGCGGCATGCCAATACGAACGGTGTGCTGCCCCTTCTCCATGGTGCAGGCTCGTCAGGTGCCGGTGCCGCGCTCCGGGAAGTCGATGCGGAATGTCGTGCCGCGGTGATTGATCATCTCAATTTGACCGTGCAGTTGCTGCGTCAGTGACGTGATCAACTGCAGACCAAGGGACTCCGTCCGGCGGAAGTCGATGTGCTCTGGAAAGCCTACACCATCGTCGCGTACTTCCAACCGATAGCCCCCCGTGGACTGCGTCAGAATGATGTGCAGTTCACCGCAGCGACCGTTGGGAAAGGCGTACTTGAGGCTGTTCGATACCAGTTCATTGAGCATCAATCCGCAGGGAATCGCCTGATCAAGACTGAGGGACACTTCGGCTATGTCGGTGATCAGAAGTACGTCCTGGGTGTCGATGCTGTAGCTGCCGAAGAGGCTGTCCACCAGGGAGCGGATGTAACCGGCAAAGTCAATCTTCGCCAGATCGTCGGACAGATACAGCCGCTCATGGATGGCCGCCATGGCGCGGACGCGATTTTCGCTGTTGGTGAAGAGGGCCAGCGTTTCATCATCGTGAATCTGATTTGCCTGCAGGCTCAGCAGACTGGCAATGATCTGCAGGTTGTTCTTCACGCGATGGTGGATCTCCTTCAGCAGGACAACCTTCTCCCCCAGGGAATCCGACAACGCCGTCGTGCGTTCGGCGACACGCTGCTCAAGTTTGGCGTCACGTCGCTGAATGCGTTGCAGCATGTCGTTGAATTCATCCGTGAGGCTGCCCATGTCGTCATCGGCATACTTGGTGGCACGCAGTGAATAGTCGCGGGACTCGCTGACACGATTGGCCGTGTCTATGAGACTGTCGATGGGGGCGGCGATCACGTGGAGCACGCGCAGGGCGATGGCCAGGGCCAGGGCCGAGCAGGCGACGATGATGAGCACCACGGCAACGACAGAGCGTCGCAACTGCGAGTAGAAGATGTCGAGACTCGAGACGATATGGATGCTGCCGACAAAATCACCGTCGTGGTAGATGTGCTGGACTGCCAGCATTTCGCTATCGGTGAACTCGATGCCCTCGCGCAAAGGCATGGCCGGCATGGTCGGCTCGTACCCCGGGGCGATGTATGCGGCGAAGAGCTCACCGGCGGGCGTGAAGAAACAGGCCGAACTGACATGGGACTTGTTCTTCAGCGACGACAACGTCGCCTCCGCGTCGCGCGGCACCCTGAAACGCAGGGCTGCCGTGCCGTTGGCGCCAATCACGGCAGCTGTCGTCTCCAACTCGCTCGTCATGAAGCTGCGAAAGGTGTAGACCTCGTAGGCGACTGTGAGAATGGACGCCATGAGGATGGCTGCGACGGTAGTTACGACGATGATCGCCGTCAGCTTTCGATGCAACGGCAAATTCTTGAGGCGTGTGATCACGGCTGGGGGTCGCGACCGTCGGCGTCGATCACCCGGGCTGCCAGATTGAACAGGCTGGCGCTCAGTTCCAGACCGGCACGCCGTGCGGCGGCGCGGTTGACGATGAAGCCGAGATGCTCATCAACGAAGGTCAGTTCCAGGACGCCGCCAGCCTCGGCGAACCCGACGTCGTTGCCGATGGTGAGGACTGCGTGCAAAAGGTGCGGATCCCCACCGTAGAGCATCTGCAGGTCATCGATGCTACAAATCAACACCTCGCAGGGATCGAATCTCGACGTGTCGTCCCGCACATAGGTAAATATGGCACGGTTGTGGATTCGTTTGCCGAGCAACGTCCCGAGGCTCTCGGCGAGTTCGGGCTCGCCCATGACACCAATCACAAACGAGGTGTCCGCGGTGTCGACTGCATCGAAGGGCCAGGAAACAAACTTCGCAAAAGCGTAGACGAAGGCCGTCTGGGCGGCGTACTCCTCGGCCTCCTGCGGTCCCTCAGCGATGGCCTCTTCAGGGGCTGATCCCAGCAGGCACAGACCGACGAACAGCGGCAACAAGGCACGCCGCCAACAGCACGTGAAGCGCGTCTGGAGGGAGGGCTTCAGAGCTTCCAGCTCCAACCGGCACCGACACGCCAGATTTCCTTCGGCTGCGGACCGTTCAGACTCTGGTACGCAGGGATCCCGAAGTCGAGTTCCAGTGTGTAACGATCAGAGCTGTCCCCGGGCAGACACAAGGCGGCACCGATCTGCGCAACGACTTTCGTGCCGCCGAATTTCGCCGGATCTGTCACCGCTGCCGGATAGGGGAACGGTGATGGTGCGTCCGGTGTATCCACACGCAATGAGACATCTTCCCCGTCGATCCGTCCCCAGCGCTGTGCAACAAGCGCTACGGATGGTTCGAACCAGTCGGTCACAGCACGTCTGGCCCATGCTGTCACCGCAAGGCGGTTGCCCAGTGTGTAGTCCCGATCCGTCTCACCAAGGCGCAACGTGCCGCGTAACTCACCGCCCCAGCGCAGAGCCTCAGTACCCCCCGAATAGACAAACCCGGGTGTCACATCAAACGTGCCCGAACCGATCTGCATTGTGTAGGGCAACTGGGGGTCTTTCGTCGCGTCACGCGGCGTCGGGCCGGTCTCATCGATTGACCCTGCGGGCAGGCTGAGAGCCGCCGTAGCCAGAAGGAAATGGGATCCAACGTTCCACACGGGATACGACGCCGACAGGATGACATCGCCCACACCGGAAGAGGAGATCCGGAAGGACTCAAACCCCGGGACTACGCTGCAGTGATCGGTTTGCTGGGAGATGAAGGGGATGAGCAGGCGCAGACCGAGCCGCTGGGTTGCAGCGAAGCCGATTTCCAGCAGGTGTGCCTGCTGGCTGATCTCCAATGGCACAACAGGAAAGTTGTCGGCTGTATGTGTCTCCTCACCCGGACGAAAGATGACCTGCTCAAGGGGCACATCCTCGGTGCCATCACGGTTGCCATCAAAACGAGCCCAGACGAAGCGGTATCCCACCGACCAGCGGCTGTCGCCGGGGCTGTCTCCGGCGCGGCGGATATGCAGAGAGAGGATTTCCTCGAGGTCGAGTTCCGTCAGGTCCGTCGGAGGCGATTGCGCGGCTGCGGGTAACACAAACGCCGCAGCCGCAAGCAGTGCCGCCGGCAGAAACCGGGAGTTGTGAGCCATAGGACTCTCCTTGAGTGAACACATAACGGGCAAGAAACCTGCAAACGAGCCAACCTATGAGGATTCAGCGCGAGATTCCACATGCTACTCAGCTCGCAGCAATGGCAGACCTCTCCACGTCCGCTCGGGACTGCGCATTCGACGTGACATGGTCTTCCGGCAGATGATCGGTGTCCATGCGGGTCAACATTCGCAGGCTGTCCATGCTGGAGAACGTAGTCAGGGCACAATTCCACCCGGGTGTCGGCTCATGGATCTCTTCCGGGGCAAACTTGCGCAGCAGATGATCGATCACGCCGCCCGTGGACGCGCCATGACCTACGAGCAACACATCGTCATTGCCGCCAAGTAGTGAATCGACGAATGGCGCTACGCGAGCCTCAACATCGGCGTCGGTCTCGGCGCCTGTCGTCCACCATTGATCAGCGAAATCACCGGGCACCGTGACTCTCGGGTGCACTGTCGCCAACAATGGCCCCGTCATGCCGACAAAGCCCTGCATCTGCTCCGCCCTCTTGACGATCTCACGCAGCGGCGCTGCAGGTTCCACATCGACACCAACGACATCAGCGATGGCGCAGGCGGTCGCCACCGTGCGGCGGTACGGGGAGCTGTAGATGCGCCCCTGGAAACCGAGTGCCGCCAGATGTTCTCCGAGAAGCTGAGCCTGTCGGTTACCCAGTTCGCTCAGTGGCGGATCGCCGGGCGGGTAGTCGGCGTGGGACCAGGTGTCGGCAGCGGCAGGCAGGACCTGACCGTGGCGCGTGATGTGGACCAGCATGGGGTCTCGTTGGTGAGGAGGGGATCTTCAGGAAGAATGGCGCGGCAACCAGGGGCGGATATCCACCACGTGCATCCCTGCCGACCGGGCCGACTCGAGTCCGGCGTCACCATCCTCAAAAGCAGCGCAGTCACCGGGCGGCACGCCAATCCGCTCGGCCGCAGCCAGAAAGACATCCGGAGCCGGTTTGGGGCGACCCACGTCCCGTGAACAGATCAGGGCGTCAAACAAGTCAAAGATCCCGATGGCCCGCAACGATGTCTCCGCTGAAGCGGCGGTGCTGCCCGTGGCGACGGCCATGGGAAGACGCTGATGGAAACGTCGCGCGATGCTGACGACCGCCTCTACGGGTTGCAAGCAGCTTTCCGGATAGCTGTGAAAACAGGCATCACGCTCGGCGCCGATGACGGCGGCATCTACGGTCATCCCCTTCTCATCCGCCAGGCGGCGAATGATCTCATCGATGGGTGCTCCGGCCCATTCATAGAAGCGCTGCTCGGTGAGTTCCAGATCGTGACGCGTCAGAACTGTCGTCCACGCCCGGAAGTGCAGTGGCATCGAATCGACCAGTGTGCCATCGCAGTCGAAGATCAGCCCCGCACATCCAACGGGCGGCATCCAGTTCATGCGTAGATCGATCGGGCCAGAGCCTTAGGGGCGCGATCCCGGGCCTGCACGAGGAATGGGTCGATCAACTCCGGCGGCATGCCGAAGTTCATGACGTGGCATCAGTCGCTGAACACCGCAGCATCTCCACCGGGCTCTGCCATGCTTGCAGTTTCTCTTCGAGAGATGCAGCTGTCACTAGATAGTGGTCCCTATCTGCCAACGGAGCGATGGCGTTGCGCCCCCTTGTGATCGCGCCCGCGATCTGTCGCCGCGACTCGGCGGACGGCTTCCGGCGTGGGCTCTGGCTTTTCTTCGCCAGTGCCCTCCTCCTCCTCCTCCGACTCGAAGTAGTCCCCGTAGACCTCGGCCAGGGCAGGTGTATCCCGCACGTACGCCTGCCACTCCTGTGTGACCTTGTCTTCGTCTACGCACTTGTGACAGGTGATCACCATGTTGAGCTGATTGATCCCCTGGTAGCCACGGTCATAGCAGCGTTTGCAGTTCTTCTTTGTGCGGTGCCTCGAAATCATCTCCTTGGCTTTTTCCATGTGCTCATCGGGTAGCTTCGGAACGTCTTCCATTGTGATCTTCTCTCTGGCTTCGGTTGGGAACGTATCGTGTTGGGAAGATCAGGCTGGAGTGCGTTTCGGACAAACGCGGACAGCCTGTGTCGACATCGCGCAAGTCACCATTCCAGCAAAGGCCGCAAGTCCTCTGGCAGATTCTCACGCAGAGAAGCGGGAAAACCGTCGCGGTATTTGGCCTCGCGCAGCTCGTTCCATAGCGCCGTTGCCGAGGCGTCGAAGAACGAAGCAAAATAGACGTACCGCGGCTGCTCTGTGGCGTTGCCCGAGCCCGAGTGCAGGGCCATCGGGTTGAAGATCAACAGATCCCCTTCGTCAGCACAGATCTCGATCCCCTTGTGTACATCAATACCGGCGGTCGCCACGGGATCGAGCCTGAGTTGCCTCAAATCCTCGGCGGTTCTCATCCGGGCGCTGGCCGCATAGGTCAGATGGTGCGACCCGGGTACGATCATGAACGCTGCCCCTCCCGGTGTAACGGTATTGAGGCAGTGCACCATGTGAAAATAGGTCCGCCGCGGCACGGCCTCATACTGGTGGGGGAAAAAGGCATAGTCGACGTGCCATCCCAGCGGCCCGTACGGAGGCGGTTGCGGATCGGAGCGAATGAGAACCTGCTCCAGCAAACGCAACGACCGCGCCTGCAGGCACTCAGTGGCCAAGGCCAGCAACGCCGGACTGTTGAGCAGCTCGGCCATGATCGCGCCGGGGATGGGATGTCGCAGTGTCGTAAGCCAGCGTTTGGGATCCTGGCGTGGGGCGTCGATCGTTGGCAGCAGCGAATCGATATGTCGCCGGATTCTGCCGGTCGTTTCTCGCGCCAGGAAGCCGGGCACCACCGTGTATCCCTGTTGTTCCAATTGGTCGATATCCAAGGCAGTTACGCTCCCCGACTCGAGAAAACTGGTCGCTGTTTCGCGTCGACAAACCGCAGATCTGACTTCCATTTGCCCAACGTGAGCCTTCAAGCGCTCCAGTCGAAGACCTGAAAAAGGGTGCTCGCCCGGCGGTGCATGAGATCCTGGAACACGCTCTGGCAGTCGGCTGGGGCCAGCACTTCATACAGGCCGTCGAGGGCCATCCTGCCCGTGCTCAGCAAGCGCAACGCCTCGGCGAAATTGCCGAAGATGCTGCCTCTGCGAAAGTCCGTCGTGTGGTGGGGCAATTCCCATTCCCACCCCGAGCGCAGCATGATGTAGTTGAAAAAGATCTCGCGAAGAAATTCGTGCGCCTGGATGTCGACCCGCTGAGACCATGGGGCACCGACAAGGGCGACCTCCCCCTTTTTCATCACGACACGACAGCCATCGAGCGCCGCTTGTTCGTGTCCGGAGCACTCGAGGTGTAATGCAACGTTGCGGCTGACTGCGGGATCGTCGACGGGAACGCTGGGGAGGACGCGCGCAATGCCACCCTTGGTCGCCCATTCACGACGCGCCTCGAGGGGGTCCACTGCGATGACGTCGAAGCCGTAGGCGCCAAACAGCTGTGCGGCAAGATGACCGACAGGTCCCAGACCCGTCACCAGCACCGTCGCTGGTGGCCGTGCCAGGGTGGTTTGCAGCGTGCTCATGGTGACACTCATGAGACGGCAGAATGGGGCGTGTTCGGCTGCCAGACCGGCCGGCACGGGTACCGTATCAACGGCACGGACGCGCTGGCGCCCCTGATGGTTGCCCATGCAGAAGAGCAGCTCACCCGGGCGGACATGCTCTACGTCCGCACCCACTGCTTCGACCTGGAACACGGCGGCGTACCCAGGAAAGGCGGGAAAGCGCTCGCCCAGGTAGGCACCGGCCAGTTCGGTGCCTGGGCTGACCAGGGTAAACCGCGTAACACCTTCAACCTGGTCGGCCGCCAGGGGCTGGTCTTCCTGCCGGTCGACGAGTGTTGCCGTTGCGCGGGCCGTAAAGGAGATCGCCTGGAAACAGGTCACAGGGAGCAGCCGATCTCACGCGCAAGGCCTCGCAGGTGTACGGCTGCGGCGTCGTATTCCGCCTCGTTTGGGAGGTGTTCGAGCATCAATGGTGTGTCCTTATCCAGCCTGTCCAACTCAGTGAGGAACGTTCGATAGTCCAACGCACCCGTACCGGGGCGAACCTCGTCGAGGTGTACGGTGAGATGATCTTGCAGGAGGATATCCTTGGCGTGGCAGGAACGAATGTGAGGTCCCAGTTGGGCGAAACAATCACGGATCAGCAGATCATTGGCGAAATAGCGCTGCGGAGAGTTTACCAGGTTTACCGGATCCAGATGTGCGGCGTTGTGTGGCCGATCGATGGCCTGGAGCAGGCGCAGATAGGACTCCGGTGAATCGGGATACATCCACGGCATCGCTTCGAGGGTGTAGTACGTAGACTCTGGCTGCACGGTGTCGATGATCAGCTGCACACTCTCGACGATGAGGTCGAAGGTCTCCTCCAGCAGGTCGCCTGCATGGGGACCGTCCCACTTTTCTCCACGCGAGCCGACAATATTGACGCAGCAGCGAGCCCCGATGGCTTCGGCAAGGGCCAGGCTCCGGCAACATTTTTCCATCGCTGCTTCACGGATCACGGGGTCCGGACTGATGGGATTGCTCCAGGCGCCCACTTCAGCGATGACAATGTCAGCCGCCGCCGCCGACCGACGATAGCCTGCCACAGCCTCCGCATCGGCGTCGAGCCCAACGGGACAGAAAGCGGCGCGGTAGCCCTTGGCCTGCAGTGCCGCGACCCACTCGGAAGGGTTCGTGTACGGCTGAAAGAGAGGACCTCCAAGACGCATGATCAGCGCACCCGGGAGGCATCGGTCACGGAGACCGTCGCCAGACGGCCCGCGCGGATGAAGCCGCCCTGCAGTACCGCGATGAAACGACTGCGGTCTTCCAGAGCGCTGATTTCGTTCTGCAGATCAGCGTCTACGACCAGCAGATCTGCCAGCTTCCCCACTGCCACCGTGCCGAACTCGTCGGCTCGACCCATGATCTCAGCCCCCGTTCGGGTTGCGCATTTGATGACTTCCACCGGACTGAATCCGACGTGCTCGACGAAGAAGCTCAACTCCTTGGCGTAGTCGCCGTGCGGGTTCCAGGCGAAACCGTAGTCGCCGCCCATCCCAAGGCGCCCGCCGGCGTTGAGAATCCGTCGAGCGCTCTCGGTGCCGCCGTCCAGCGTTTCCTGATGTCCGTCGATCACGGCCTGTGGCATGCCGATATCAGGACCATGGACGACGCTGGCGTATTCAAACTGCAGAGCGGGGATGACGGGGACGTCACGTTGCAGCAGCAACTCGAGAGCCTCATCGTCCATAAAGGTGCCGTGTTCAATCGTATCGTAGCCGGCTCGAAGGGCGTTTTTGATACCCTCCGTCGCGCGGCAGTGGCCGGTAACTTTGAGATGATGGTTGTGGGCGGTCTGCACCACGGCGTGCATTTCATCAAAGGTCATACACAAGGTGTGATGATCGTTGGTGTCCGGCGCGGCGGCATCTCCTGTGGGATAGGTCTTGACCCATTCTACGCCATCCTTGACCAGATCACGCACAGCAGCACGCCCTTCGTCGGCACCGTTGATGAGCAATACCAATCCTTCCATGCCGATTTTTCGGAAGTCTGGATTCCAATCCATCAGTCCACCGACGCCGCAGATTTCGCGACCACTGGAAGCCAACCGGGGCCCAGGTGTGACACCTGCTTCAATCGCTTTCTTCAGCCAGACATCGACATTGAAGAGGCTGCCCCCGCTGCGAGCGGCGGTGTAACCGCACTCCAGCGCCAGCCGGGCATTGGCCGCCGCCAGCAGACTGACGTATTCGACAGGGTACTTGATGTCGAGGTCTTCGAGGGCGGCGACGTTGAAGTACGTCGGGTGGTAGTGGGCCTCCACCAATCCTGGAAGGATCGTTCCGCCTTCGGCGTCGATATGTTGCGTGCCGGGGGGCACCTGGGGCGCGCCTGCCTCTGATCCAGCATAGGTGATGTGACCATCCAGGACGTGCACCGCTGCATTGGCAACGGGTGCGGCGCCCGTGCCGTCGATGAGTCGACCGTTGGCGATCGTCGTTGTGCCTGAAGCGATGTCCACAGAGGGGCTCCTGTTGAGGCGGGGGCTCACAGATAAACGTCTGCTCTGCGCCGGGTCAAGCGTCAGATCATCGGCATCACCCTTGTTGAGGCTCCATCCATTTATAGATTGTTAACAATCTACAAAGTGAATCCTCTTGGACGGATCTTATTCGTGCGAACCATGCGATTTGACGTCTTCGTCGGCGGCGGAGCTGTAGGAACGCGGGCTGCCGCAGCCACCGCCGATTGTCGGGCGCGGGCACGGGATGGCCGACGGCCACGGCCGCAGCACCACCGGCCCGGAGAGCCTGGCCCGGTTCCTTGTCCCGAACAACCGAGCCAGGTCACCTGGTGGTGCAGTCTCGAGACGGACAACATGCTGACGGTATCGCAGATGATGGCAGCGGTGGCACCTGTGCGTAGCGCGAGTCGTGGCAGCCACTTTCGCTCCGATGATCCCGAGGGCGACAATGACGATTGGCGTCAGATCATCTTTCAGCATTGGGAAGATGGGATCCTGCAACTGCGCTGTGAGAGCTTCCATGGCTAAGATCCCACACCTTCACCGTACGATTCGCGAGCAGATCGTCTCGCACCTGCGGACCGAAGTTCTCACGGGAGAACTGGCCAGTGGCACACAACTGCGCGAGCAGCCGTTGTCGGAGCGCTTCGGTGTCAGCCGTGGTCCCGTCCGTGATGCCCTGCTGCAGTTGACCAATGAAGGGCTGCTCGTGGCCAAGCAGAATCGTGGCGTGCACGTGCGGGAGATGCCGAACGAGAGGACTCGCCCACTTGTCGTCGATCTGCGACGACAGGTCGAAATCTTCGCCCTCGACACGATTTTCGACGATATCGAGCCAGCGGATCTGGACGCCTGGCGACTCAACCTGGGCCACTTCCGCGCGGCTTGCGAACTGCAGGAGATGTCGGCTGTTGTCGAACACGACATCGCCTTCCATCGCTCGATCGTTGAGCGCGCAGGGGATCAGGGCCTGACCGCCATCTGGCTTCCCATCATCACACAGATGCTACTGCCCTATTCACGCCATCAGAGCCTGCTCGAGAGTTTCCGTGAGCACCAGGCCATACTCACCGCCATCGAATCAGGCGATCGCAGTCTTGCCATCGATCGCCTGAGAGAGAATATCCAGTGAAGGAGTCGGAATCCCGTGGACTTTGAATACATCCTGTACGAGAAGAAGGGGCGTATCGCTTACGTGACCCTCAACCGGCCCGAGGTCATGAATGCTCTCCATCCTCCTCTGGGTGCGGAACTGACCCAGGCCTGGTCTGATTTCATCGACGATGATGAGATCTGGGTCGCCATTCTCACCGGCGCCGGCGACCGCGCCTTCTGTGCCGGTTCGGATTTGAAGTGGCGCGTCGAGGCTGCCGACGAGGGCGGACTGCGCAACCCGGTGCACAATCCGGTCCATATTCTCGATCGTTGCTACAAACCGATCATCGCCGCAGTGAATGGCTATGCTGTCGGCGGCGGACTGGAACTGGCCTTGCGCTGCGATCTGATCGTCGCTGCCAGAAACGCTCAGTTTGGCCTGCCCGAGGCGCGACGTGGACTGCTGGCCGATGCGGGTGGCGTGCTGCAACTGCCCCGCAGGCTGCCGTATCACCAGGCGATGGGCATCTTCCTCACAGGTCGTCTCTTCGGCGCCGACGAAGCGCAGTCCATGGGCCTGGTGAATGAAGTCGCAGCTGAGACGGACACGGCAATGGACGTCGCCGAGCGCTGGGCAGCAGAGATTCTGGAGTGTGGGCCACTGGCTGTGCAGGCGGCCAAGCAAGTGGTGCAGCATACGCTGGAAACGCCTGCCTTGCTGGCACAGACCCAGATGGAAGATCTGACCGCCGTGCGACGCCTGCGACAGTCGGAAGATTACGCCGAGGGGCCAAGAGCCTTTGCCGAGAAACGCAAACCGGAGTGGAAGGGAAGATGACGACGACGACGACCCAGACAAAAGAGACTTCACAGCCGCCGGCCGGTGCCCTCGAGGGCATTCGTATCCTCGACTTTACCCACGTGTTTCAAGGACCGGTATGCACCCAGTTGCTCGCCGATTTCGGCGCCGATGTGATCAAGGTCGAACGGCCGGGCGTAGGTGACTGGAGTCGCGCCTGGGGTCCCTTCATTGAGGATGTGAGCCTGCCCTATGTGGGCCTCAACCGGAACAAGCGATCCATCGCCCTCAACATGAAGGACGAACGCGGTAAGGAACTCGTTTGCAAGCTCGTTGAAACGGCCGACGTTCTGGTGCACAATTTTCGACCAGGCGCCATGGAGCGGCTCGGCCTGGGGTATGAGGACACGAAGGCTCTGAACCCGCGGTTGATATACGCTTCGTCCAGTGGTTGGGGAGACAAAGGGCCGTATGTGGAGCGTGGACGGGGTGGACACGACATGATGGCACGCGCCTCGGCAGGCCTCTTCGATGCCCAGGACGAGCAGGGCCTGCCGGCGCCAGCGGGTATCTCCGTCGACTACGTCACCGGTCTGCTTCTGGGGCAAGCCATCCTCATGGGGCTCGTCGCCCGCGAGCGCACAGGGGCGGGACAGTGTGTGACGACCGATCTGCTCAGCGGTGCCTTCCACTGCAGCACGTGGGATGGCACGGCGCAGCTGAATCGTGATCGCATCGGCAGCCATGGAAACATCGGCGCCGCCGAAGAGGCTCTGCGCCGAACCTTCCGAACCAGTGACGGTTTCATCGAAGTGTCACCAACCTTCTCAGAGACGGGACTATCCGATCTGAGCCAGGCCATGGGCCTCGGTGACCTGGCGGCCGACCCGCGCTTCGCGAGCAACGAGAAAATTCTGGAGAATCACTCGGTCCTCAATGAGATCGTCGATGAGCGCTTCCGGCAACAGTCTACGGACGCGTGGATTCTGCAACTGGAGCCGGAGGGCATCCTCTGTGCACGCATCATGTCACTGGCGGAGGCGGCTGACGATCCGCAGGTACGG
>ERZ890510.1883-NODE-1883-length-12806-cov-4.349698_pt1 | contig 12806 bp, 15 predicted proteins | sample MGYA00521265_ERZ890510 | MGnify/ENA primary metagenome ERZ890510 (study PRJEB32303, sample SAMEA104408624) | aquatic metagenome | biome: Brackish water; feature: Chemocline; material: water | place: Baltic Sea | collected 2014-10-26T21:54:00 | depth 110 m ...
GTAGAGTCCACCAAGAGCAAAGCAGACCCGGTCCCCACCGGCGGCAAGGGACAGGTCACCAGCGTCGGCATCGAGCAGGCACTCGAGGTGTTCGATGGCTCGTTGGCGCAGGGCCCCACGACGACGGCCCTGTCGGGCGTAGAGCAGGGCCAGTTGGAATCGGGCCTCGAGCCACCCGGCCACAGCGGCCGCCTCCAGATCCTCTGTGCCCTCCGCCTCACTGCCGAATTGCACGAGGGCCATGCCACGAAGGAACAGGATCTCACGCCTGCCAGCGGACCCAGCGTCGTCAGCGGTCAGCGCACCGCTGAGAATCTCGATGGCCTCGGGCCAGCGCTGTTCCCGATAGCAACGGCGCCCCTGCCTGAGAGCTTCGGATGTGGCATCTGCTGTTGGCTGTGCCGTCGACATCGTCGGCACTTCAGGATTTCAGCAGGCGCAGACCACCCCAGATCATACCGCCCACAGCGGCAACAGCCAGCAGTGCCCACAGCACCGACAGCACCATTTTCAAAGCGAACCACGCCCCTACGGCAAGCAGCATTCCGCCAAGGATTTTGATCAACATTTCACATCCCCCTCTTCATGTCCAGGCTTCCGGCAATTGTCACGCGGAGAGTGAGCGACGTGTTCCCGCAACCGGGGCACCTTCACTCTCCCAGCGGTCCATCTTTTCGCTCACTGCAATCATTATGTCGAGCACGTCACGCAGACGGGCTTCGACCTCGTCGAGACGCGCGGCGACGACATTCTCGTCACCTGCGGGCGTCAGACGATCACGCTTGGTTTTCAGGTGAATCTGCAGGGCATTGATGAGTCCTGAAACCAGAATGATCATGGCAATGCCAAGCATGATGCTTAATGGTACGGACATGGCGCTCACAGGTGGGTCCCTTGCGTCCGGGACAACTGGGAGCGCTCGGCCTCCCACTGATCCACCTTCTCACTCAAGGCGATCATGACGTCCTGCGTATCGGTAAGGCGGCGCTCGATGGTCTCCAGCCGCTGATCGAGACTCGTTGTCGGACTCGACAGATGACCGGACTCATGATCGGCGCCCTGATGTGCCGTTGCGCGGCGGCCCATACGACCGCGCAGGACGAACACGCCACCCGCGATCAGAGTCAATACAGCGGCGCCCTGGATGATACCCCAGAACCCATGGTTGTCGGAGATGATCAGAATCCCGAGGGCGCCCCAGATCCAGGGCGAAGGCCAGTGGAAAACAGCTGGAATCTTCATTGTTTTGCGCTCTTTCTCGGTCGCCTAAGCCGACTCGAAGCGGCGCGACCAGTTGCCGACGCCGCCGGGTGCATAGAGGACTTCAGGAAACCGGTAGATCATGATACCGGCGTCGGAAACCTCGATCTCGATGAATCCACCCTCAGCCAGTCCTTTCAGGATGGCCTCGGTTTCGACAGCAGTCAGCCCTGTCTCCGTTGCGGCTTCCATCGTTGTCAGGCGGCCACCTCGATCACGCGCCAGACGCATGATGCGGTTCTCATTGACACGCGCCCGCGCCTGACCTGCCCCCTCATGCAACCGCCGTGATAGGTACCAGGTGATGCCGCCCACGGCGACAAGTCCGACACCGATGGAGAGGGGTTCCTGCCATTGGCTGGTCCGGATCCGGGTGCTGATTCCGTAAAACGCCAGGCCGAGGCCGGTCGGCACGAGGATCACCGTCCAGAAGGTGAGCGCCAGTGCCCCGACCCTCTTCAGTTTTCCGTCGATGGTGTCGCTCCAGCGTGACATGCCTAGGCTCCCGTGCTCCGTGTGGCATCACGCTCACTCAAGAGGCGCTGTTTGAGAGCCCGCAGTTCTTCTTCCACAGAGGCGCTTCGATCCAGATCCCGAACGCGACGTTCCACATCGTCGAGATCATTGGCGACCTCATCATGGGCCTCCGCGTCGGCCTCGGTCTCTTCGACACGCTGCTCAAAACGCTCAAAGCTGGAAAATGCGTCATCACCAAGGCCCTGAATCGACTGCGCCAGTTTCTTGCGCGCTTCCGCCGCCCGATGTCTGGCTGTCAGGGTACCCTGACGGGTCCGCGCCTCCTCGAGCTTGCCTTTCAGCTCGCGCAGCTGCTCGCGCAGTTGCTGGGCGGTGCGTCGGCTTTCCTCGACGACGGGCCCCAACTCGTCAACGGCTCGCTGCAGAACAGTCTTGCGCTCAAGAGCCCGCCGAGCCAGCTCATCTTCACCAGCTTCGACACCACGCTCCGCCTTGCGCTGCCAGTCCCCCACCTGGGTGACACGCTCATCGTACTGCCGTTCGAGGCGTTTCTGATTGGCCACTGCCGTGCCGACCGAAGCCGTTGCCTTATTCACCGCCTCCTCCATCTCCCGAATCATCTGACGGATCAGCTTTTCGGGATCTTCGGCGCGGTCGAGCGCTTCGTTGATATTCGACCGAAGGATGTCGGTCATGCGTGCGAACATGCCCTTCGCCATGATGCTTCCTTTTCTCGTCGCAATCGGTGTTGTGCCAAAGGTAACGCCTGTGGGTTCCATCTCAATGGGCAGGAACCGACACGGGCGATGATCTATTGCCTGCTCACCGATACGCAATGATGATGCCAGAGGTCGGGACCGATTGAGTGAACCTGACTCAAGTAGCTGTTTATCTTTTGGTTATAGGTCATTTATCTGGCCACTGTGGGCCTGGGCGGCCCTTGGAGAGACGGCGGATCCCGCCAGCCGCCCCCGGCGCACTGGCGGCTGCCGCCGCTGGAGAGGCTTTCCGTCGGTGCCACGAATGCGTTATTTGCCGCCATGATTATCTACCTCGGTCTCGGCACGATTCCCGCGTATGTCGGCTTTTGGCCTCGTTGATGCTTGCCTTCGACCACATCCTGCAATCGCTGACCAGCCTCGACCCGTTCGTCGGCAGCCTGGCAACCGCGGGCAGCGCCCCGGCGCGTCCCCTGCTGGACGCCGAGGGTTATCCCCTGGCCGTTCGGGAACGCCTGGGCTGGTAGGGGTCACAGTGGCGGGAACCGGGGGGCGGTCCCGTTATTCTATACTCATTGTCGCTCATGTAGACACGGAACCCGGAGTTACTCCGCAAGATGGACCGAAGACCGCACGCGCAGTTTGCGCACCTTGTTACCTGTTCCGTTGCCGTTGGCCTGGCTTCTTTCTGGCTCAGCGCCTGCGGTCCCAGTCCGACAAAGACCACAGAGGATGGTGCAACGATGATCCTCATACCGGCGGGCACGTTTCAGATGGGAGGCGTACCGGAGGACGTCGAGGGAGAGCCGGACGGACAGTTGCTGACCTACCATGCTGAGCGACCGGTACACAGTGTCAAACTCAGCGCGTTCTATATTGACAAGTTCGAGGTGACCAACGCCCAGTACCGCCGGTTCCTTGAAGCTACGGAGGGCGTGACCACGTGGAATCATCCGAATCAGGCCGCTGACAGAGGGCACGAACAACGCTACCTGACCGAGGACCTCAGCGGCGATGATCATCCGGCGGTTGGCATCAACTGGTTTGACACCTACGCCTATTGCCAATGGGCCGGAAAGCGCATGCTGACCGAGGCGGAGTGGGAGTACGCCGCCCGCGGTGGCAACGACCTTCGCAAGTACCCGTGGGGCCAGGACCAACCCAATGCCGAGGGTATCTGGTGGGCCAACTATCGTCCACAGGCCGGTGCCCACGTAGATGGCCACCGAAGTTCCGCACCCGTCGGTTCATACCCCGACGGGGTCAGTCCCTTTGGCGTGATGGACATGGCAGGCAACGCCGAGGAATGGGTGCAGGACTGGTATTCGGTCAACTACTACCGGCTCACCGAGGGTGCCGAAAACCCGCCTGGCCCGCTGAATGGTGACAGGAAGGTCATCAAGGGTGGCTCCTACGAGGCACCCGCGCACCAGATCCGCATCGCCATGCGGCTCTATGGCCGACCGTACGACAAGGGGCCTCGCCTCGGCATCCGCTGCGCCATGGCGCCCTGATCGAGGCACCTGACTCATTCTCTGACCCGTTTCGATAAGAAAAGGGCAGGCACACCACATACGGAGTGCCTGCCCTTTTTGTTGTGCTGTGCGCCCGGTCTATCTGGTGTAAACCGACTTTTCGAAGGCTTGCCGGATACGGCGTGTCACAGGCCCCGGAGCACCATCACCGACTTGCGTATCGTCGATGCGGATGACCGGCATCGCCTCGGTCGTAGTGCCGGCCAGAAAGACCTCGTCGGCCGACCGGTATGCAGCAACGCTGGAAAACTCCTCGCGCAGCTCAATACCAAGCTCCCTGATGAGATCTATGAGTACCCCGCGGGTGATCGAGGGCAGGATATGCGGTCCCGGAGGGGATGTGAACACCACCCCACCATGAACCCGAAAGGAACTTGTAGACGAGCCCTCCGTGACACGCTGCTGGTCATCAACCAGCAATGCTTCGTAAGCGCCCGCCTCGTGGGCCAGTTGCTTGGCAAGGATATTGGGCAGCAGCGCGATCGACTTGATGTCGCAGCGCTTCCAGCGAAGATCGGCCGTGGTAACAACCGAGACACCCTTCTCGTGCAGTGTAGCATCCGGCCGGTGCAACTGTTTCACAGTCATGACAACCGTCGGTTGCATCGGCAGCCGGGGAAACTCGTGATGCCTGGGAGCCACACCCCGGGTGATCTGGATATAGACGAGGGCCTCATCAAAGCCACCACGCCGAATGCCTTCCGTGACAATCGCAGGTATGCCGGCGACATCAAAAGGAATGCGAATTTCCTCCAGGGATCGCTGCAGGCGATCCATGTGCGCCTCCATGGCATACGGGCGCCCACCGTACGTGGAGACGACTTCATAGACGCCGTCAGCGAACTGAAAGCCGCGGTCATCGATGGAGACAACCGCCTGATCGATGGGTAGGAAAACGCCGTTCACATATGCGACCTCAGTACCTGCGGCAGACTCGGAGCCCGTCTCGTCGTTCGTGTCTGCCCCCATCAGCCCAGAGCCCCCTGTGACAACCACAGTGCGCGGTAGTACTTCATCAGCCGTACGGCATCGGAGCTCTCGGGAATTTCGGCGAGCGTGAAGCCATCGTAGCCGGATTGGTTGAGCAACTCGAACAGCCGCGGCCAGGGATACTCACTCCAGAGTTCGGTGATGTGCACGAGGTGAATGTCCCTTTCCAGCAGCTTGTAGTTGGCATCGATCGATCCCGATGCATCGCAATCCTGCATGTTCGAGTTCCAGCAGGCAAAGACGTTGTCAGAGTCGGCGTGGTCGAGAATTGTGCGTATGTGAGCCGGCTCGCAGGTCACGCGGCCATGGACTTCCAGGCGGATTTCGACACCCAGATTCCGTGCGAATGCGCCGCACTCGCGCAGACTGTCACCGATTTGTGCCAGTGTCCGTTCGAGCGCAACACCTTCGTCTGTGTGTGTCTTGTTCGGCCGCACCTTCACCCCCGGGCAGCCCACGTCAGCGGCCAACTGCACGTAGGCCAGCGTGCCGTCGATATGGGAGCGCAGTTCGGCGGGGTCCAGGGCATCGTATTCGAAGGCCGAACCCAGCCCGGCCAGGGCCACTGGAGAGTCCATGAACCGTGCCCTCACAGCCTGCCTTGCAGCTGCCGACAGGGACACTTCGATCCCATGGGCGTGTGTCGTGCGACACTCCACCCCGTCGAATCCAGCCTCGGTGCAATTGGCAATGATGGTCTCGACATCCCAGTCCCTGGCCAGTTGATAGGTGACCAACCCCAGTTTAGCTGCCATCGACTCCCCTCCCGTATGCTTTCACGCCCCGGCCTCCCAGATTTCGGTGTGGAACAGGGCCTTCTGCTGGTCCAGGTACTGCGATTTGCTGAGCCTGGGTCGGCTGTCAGCCAGCACCCTCTGTGCCATGGTGGCATTGTTGTGCAACAGATCGACAGCCATCATGGCCAGAGCCTTTGCCGGCGCCAGATAACCCGCGCCGGGGTCGGCGATGTGCCAGTCCTTGCCATGAATCGTTCCCGCCGCCCCGGTCATCACCGGATGTAGTACCGGCATCAGTTGGCTCAGATCCCCGGCGTCGGTGGAACCACCCGAATGCGGGAACTCGCGGTACGTTCCCGCGCCAAAGAGCTGCTCAGCATTCTCCTTGAACAACCCCGCCAGGTGGTGATCATTGACCAGAGGAAGATACCCTGGCACCGTGTTGATCTCCACTGTGCAGCCGCAGGCCATGGCTGCCCCCTTCAGACTGCGATCCACCTTGGCCGCCGCATCGAGCATGGCCTCGGAACTACGGGCCCGGACATACGTCTCCATGCGCACCTCGGCTGGGACGATGTTGACGATGTCCCCTCCCTTGGTAATGATGGGATGGACACGCACGCAGTCCTGATCGCGGAAGGTCTCTCGCTGTGCATGAATCGCCTGCAGTGCGAGGCTGGCAGCATTGAGCGCATTGACACCTTGTTCGGGTGCCACACCCACATGTGCCGCCTTGCCGCGGAAACAGACCGTCTTCGCCAGAAAACCATTGGACGAGGCCGATACGCCCGCCTCGCCATCCATGGAATCCATGCTGCCGGAGTGGATCATCACCGCCATGTCGATATCGTCGAAGACACCCAGCTGCAACAGTTCGGGCTTGCCCGCCAGGAATGTCGTGCGCCCTTCCCGAACCAGATTCAGACGATAGTCGATCTCCACGTACTCCTCTGCCGGCACGGCGATGAAGACGACCCGGCCCGCAAGCTCAGCGGTGATGCCCGCATCCGTCAGGGCCAGAGCCGCACCCATGAGCCCGGCGATCTGCGCGTTGTGACCACAGGCGTGAGCTGCCCCTGTGACCGCGTCACAGCGAGGGTGGTCGGGGACAATGAGGGCATCCAGTTCACCCATCAGGGCGATGGTCGGCCCAGGTCGGCCACTGTCCAGAACTGCACGGATTCCGGTGAGGGCGAGCCCAGCTTCCATGGGCAGACCCGCTTCGGCAAACAGGTTCTTCACACGTGCCGCAGTCTTCACCTCTTTGAACCCGAGTTCGGGCTCGTCCATGATCGCTTCACCAAGACCGATGACCCGATCCCGATGTCGCTCCACCGCATCACAGACAGCCTGCTTCAGAGACGGGTTGTCACGCATGGGTCCCCCTGCTCATGTGGGTAGTACGCCAATGGGCTCGCCGCGGCGATGATTGAGAGCATCGACAATCATACGCACGACATCGTATTCGGGGTGGAAGCTGATATCTCGACGTGCTTTATCCAGATCAAACTCATAGAACGTTGGTGTTCCGCCGGGTCGGGCCTCAATAAAGGGAATCTGCAACAATTCACTGAGGCGATAGATCGCCTCATCCCAGTTGAAAGCTGCAGGTCCTGCGAGCTGGTAGGTCTGACCAAAGGCTCGCTCCTTGCCCAGCGCACACAGACACCCGTGCACGATATCCCTGACATCGGCGACATGTTTCCTGAAAGGGCGCCCAGCATCGTCCTGCAGCAGCACGAGCCGCTCCTGCCCGTCCCAGAGCGCCTCCAGCACAGGACTCTGCGTACGCATGTGGCTCAGGTAGAACTGCGGAAAATCGAGAATCTCTCCCGCCCCCAGAACCATGGCGAAACGCAGAATCGTCACCGGCAGCCCATAGGTCCGGCCGTAGCCTTCACAGAGTTCTTCACCAGCGGCTTTCGACAAGGCGTACCAGCCACGCGGCTCACGAGGCGTCTTTTCGGTGATCGGCGCCTTCATTCCCCCTGGAACGTACTTGTCATAGAGGGCATCACTGCTGGCAAACACAAGGTGTTCAACACCGGTACGTCGGCAGGCTTCCAGCATGTGATACGTGCCGCGGAGATTGATGTCGAAGTAGTCATCTTCGGAGAACGGCCCGCCTCCCTGGAAGGCCGCTCCCAGATGATACACGGCATCCATGCCCACGACCGCAGCATCGACATCGTCACGTGACGTCAGCGTGCCATCGACGAGTTCGACACCAAGCCCCGCGAGCTTCTCGGTACGGCGATCACGATCCCACACCAGGCCACGAACCGTGTGACCACGATGAATGAGTTGTGCCGCGAGATTGGCACCGATACGTCCAGTAATCCCTGTGACCAATATCTGCAAGATTAGTGCCCCGTCAGACGCAAGCCGACCCCAGCCCCGTCAGATACGCCTCGACCTGTTGGATATCTACCACGTCGGCGAATTTGGCGTCGATGTCAAACAGGTTGTACTCGTGCGCCGCCGGCGCGCGGTCCTGCACGCACTGACGCGGTACGATTGTGTGCAATCGATAAGCGCGGGAATCGGTGGCTGAGGCGCGCACACAGGCACTTGTCGAACAGCCGGTGACAATCAAGGTATCCACCTTCTGCTGGATAAGGTAGGCCGCCAGATGCGTGCCGAAGAAGGCGGAGGCCGTTTCTTTTTCGATGACGAGTTCGCCCGCTGCAGGTGTGAGGCGAGCGTCGATTTCACATGCGCGTTGATCCCAGCAGCGGTACTGGCCCGTCTCGCGGGCGTGCATGGGATCCTCTTCCCCCGCTCGGAACGGTGATGTGGTGTAAATCACAGGGACACGCTTGGCCCGGCACAGGGGCAGCAGGCGCTGAATTCCGGCAACGGCCTCGTCCAACCTCAGGGAGCCAGTGGCATACGCCGGGTCCGTCCAGCCGTACGCCATATCGATCACGAGCAGCGCCGGCCGTTGACCGAAGCCAAAAGTTGGCTCGAAGATCCCCTTGTCAGCATAGAAACGGCGAACGGCATCGATCGCTTGCAGAGCCGCCGCAACACCCTTGTCATCAACACTCATACTCTCTCTTTTCCTGACACTTGATCAACTGGATTGACGACGACAGAGGCGACGTTGGACAGGTGACCGCTGATGCGCCGCAGGTAGCGGGAGGCAACAGCGTAGACAACCGCCTCGCCTCCACCACGGTCGGACTCTATGGCCTGTTTCAGTACGAGATCTGTGAGATCCTTGACCTCTCTGTGGTCGCGCATCACCTGCCTCGCCGAATCTGTATCGCTGTCGCGCAGCGCTTTGAGGGTTGCACCAAACTCTGGTTCGACCATGGTATACAGCTTCCGGCAGTGCTCCGCCAGCGGGCCGGCACCATCAACTGAAACCCAGGGACTCAGTTCCACCAGGCTCTTGGCATAGTCGCCGATGCGTTCCGCATCATGCACGATACTGAGCAGAGCGACACTGGTGGAAAGGTCTCGCTTTGGGTCTACGATCAGATGTTGGAACACCATGCGGCGAACAACGCGTTCGCTCACGTTGAGATCCGCGTCCTGAGGCAACCCGCCCTCGTCTCCCTGACCGGACAGCAGGGTTGCACACGAAACCTCAAACATGGCATGACCCTGTTCCAGCATACGCAGAACTTCACTGACCGCGTCGTGCACGAGAGTATGCTTCGATCCTTCCAGCAGTTCGCGAAACATGTCAGCCTATCTCCATACCAGAATGAGGGCCAGGGGAATGACGTAGAACACGCCGATCACGTAGACGAGTGCGTAGGCACGATTGCGACTCGTCAGTACTGCCAACGCCCGGGCCATGCGAAGTGGGATCTGCCGCACAGTGCGCAGCGGGTAAATGACGCCGATACCCGTCAGATTGAAAAAGAAGTGGGCGAAAGCGACGGTCACCGCTGCCAGACTGCCTGTCGCCAGCGAGGCGAGCATGGCCGTCACCGTCGTGCCGACATTGGCCCCCAGGGTGAAGGGAAAGACAGCTTCGAGAGTCAGAATGCCGGCACCAACAAGGGGTACCACCATCGAGGTCGTGATCGAACTGCTCTGCACAAGCACCGTGATCACGACGCCGAAACCCATCGCCACCAGGGGCGAGCCGAAGAGATATTTGTTCAACAACCGCCCCGACCGTTGCACGACGATTCCCTTGGCCAGATCGACAAGGAATTTCAGTGCACCGTACATCAGTACCAGAGCCAGGATGACGCCGAGGGTGGGGTTCTTGCCAAGCAGTTCCAGTGCCAGGTCGACGGCCGGTTTTGTCAGCGCCTTCAACGGGCTGCTGAAGGCCATGCCGCCAACGCCGGAGAAGAGCTCGGCGGACCGCGTCGCAATCCACTGCAGGTAGCCCGTGGCTATCTCAAGCGGCAGCAGGACCAGCACGCTGCAGAGATTGAAGAAGTCGTGAACTGTGGCACCTGCCAGCGCCCGACGAAACTCCTCAGGTCGAGTGATGTGTCCCATCGACACGAGAGTATTGGTCACGCTCGTACCAATGTTCGCTCCCATGACGACCGGTATGGCACCTTCGATCGTCAGCGCACCGGCGGCGACCAGGCCGACCACAATTGAGGTCGTCGTGGACGAACTCTGCGCCAGTGTCGTTGCCAGAATACCGGCCACGAGTCCCACCAGTGGATTTGACGTCATCTCGATCAACTGGTGGGCCAGGTCCTTGCCAAAGAGCTTGAAGGACGCCCCCAGAAGACCAATACTGACGAGGAATACGTAGAGGACCAGAGCCAGCAACACCCCTTGCAGCCAGATCTTCCATGGAGGATCATCCTGGTTCTCGTCCGCGATCATCGATGGCATTTCCGCTTGCGTCATCTGCATCTCCCCGGCGTCGACAGGTTGGCCAGACCCAGAGAAAAATCGAGCCTCAGGGGTTTTTCAACAAACCGATGTTCACGCAGATGATGGCCGCCAATGCCCCCGGTGCCAATCACTGCGATGTGTCCAGGACCGTGCGTCGGAGCAGCCATCAGGCCCCCGCGATTCGCGGCATGGGCAGAGGTTCCTTGGCCATTTCAGCAAACAACAAGCGCCGCGTCAGATCTGCCTTCAAGGTGGCGTATTGGGTATCGTTCCACAGGTTCATCCTTTCGCCGGGATCGCTGTGCAGATCAAAGAGTTCGCCGTACTCCTGCTGCCAATACACCGTCAGTTTGTAGCGCTCGTCCACGTACGTCTTGACATAAATCGTTGTCGGCTCGTGATGGTTCTCGATGATGACATGATCACGCACTGCCTCGTCCCCTTGCCAGGTGCCGAGTTGACTGAGGCCCGACATGCGACCTGGGACGGGCACGTCGGCTGCGGTAAGAAATGTGGGGGCCAGATCCACCAGAGAAACAAGAGCATCTGAGGCGGCCCCCGCAGCGACCCGGCCCGGCCAACGCACGACAAATGGCAGTTTTACCAGGTCCTCGTAATGAAATGGGCCCTTGGCACACAGGCCATGCTGGCCGAACAGATGGCCGTGATCCGTGGTAAAAATGACGAGCGTGTTATCCGCCAGACCGAGGTCATCCAGGCGGTCCACAATGTGCCCGATGTACTTGTCCATCAGGCTCACCATGCCGTAGTACACGGCAACATCCCTGGCCAGTTCGTCGGGATCCCGCCGATGGGACTGCATGCCATGGATACCGAAGCCACTTTCACGCCAGGCAGAGAAATCGGGCCGCTCCTGTTGCGTCATGGAAAAATGGGGCGGATTGTGCTCGTGCTCCCCAGGCGTCAGGCCAGGTACTGAGATGGAACCGGGCTCGTACATCGTGTCCCAGGGCGCAGGCGCAAGATATGGGGGATGCGGATCAAAGAAACTCGACCAGAGAAAGAACGATTCGTCCGCTTCGGCGTAGCCCTCCAGTTGCCGCGCACTCTCCTGAGCAATCCAGTTGTCATAGTGAAACTCCTCAGGGATCTCCCAGCGGTGTTTCTGTGTTGTGTTGGTTCCCGTTGGCGGCTTGAAGGCTGAACGCCAGTCGCTGTAGCCCTGCTCCTCCATCCAGATCGCGTAGTGCTGCCCCACGTGCGCTTCATCGGCATGGTTGCGCGCCAGGCGGACCGTGTCGAAGCCATAGAATGGTTCATCGAAGCGACGCCAGAAATCAAGATCCTGCAGCACCGGGTAGGCTTCGAGGGAAGAGAACGCCTCGGTGCTGGCCAGCGGCTGAAAATGGGCCTTGCCGACGAGGGACGTACGGTACCCGGCGGCCCGCAGATCATCACCCACGGTGGGTTGATTTTCAAGAAGTTTGGTACCCAGACTCCAGGCACCATGCTGGCTGGGGTACCTGCCGGTGATAATGGAGGCCCGCGTCGGGGTGCATGTTGGATTCGGACAGTAGGCGCGATCGAAGCGAGTTCCCGCCGCCGCCAGGCGGTCCAGATTCGGCGTCCGGATCTGCGGGTTGATGCACCCCAGTGTGGAATAGTGCTGCTGATCTGAAGTGATCAGCAGAATGTTCGGGCGATCCTTCATACAGCCATCCTTCCCTCTGTCACTGCGTCAACAGCGCCAGCACACCCCCGACGGCGACCAACCCGATTGCCAGACGTCGATACATGCCCGCGTCGACGCGTCCCTTGAGCCACATGCCGACAGCATATCCGGTCACGATACCGGGAAGCGCCCGCAGTGACAACCACAGTGTGTCTCCGGAGAGCAGGCCAACGTTGCCGAAGGCGGCAGAAATCAGTGCGTGCAGGACGAAGAAATAACACAGCAACGTGGCGCGGAAGCCTTCGTGGGACCAGCGCTGCCGCAGTCCCAGCAGCACCACGGGCGGCCCCGAGAGCCCGCTGGCACCGCCGAGAATGCCGCTGAGGAAACCGGCGCCGAACAGGGCACGTGCGTCGCGGGCCAGGGGCGCACCGGGACGGATCAGCATGGCCACGACGGCCAGCAGCGTGATCGCACCAATGACGCCACGCATGGTGTCGGCTGACAGCACGGTCAGCCCGTACATCCCCAGAGGCGCTCCGAGGATGGCTCCCGAGAGCAGACGTACCACGCGCCCCGGAACCAATTGTCGCCGGCTGCTGTAGACGAGGATGATGGCAACCGGAAACCA
>ERZ890510.1885-NODE-1885-length-12800-cov-4.059710_pt1 | contig 12800 bp, 7 predicted proteins | sample MGYA00521265_ERZ890510 | MGnify/ENA primary metagenome ERZ890510 (study PRJEB32303, sample SAMEA104408624) | aquatic metagenome | biome: Brackish water; feature: Chemocline; material: water | place: Baltic Sea | collected 2014-10-26T21:54:00 | depth 110 m ...
GCAGTCGCGATCCATTGAGCAACAAAGGAATGACAAGAGTGTTATAACTCAAAACATCTTTAGCTTAAACCTAGTCTGTAAACTAAGAAAATTGCATCCTAAAATAACGTCGCATTTAGATCATATTACGTTTGATTTTCAAGCAAAAGAACAACAACTGAGATATTCATTGGCAGATGTATAACCTCTTGGTAGAATGCCCCCATCACGTGCCTGGGAGCATAACTCAGCTGGTTAGAGTGCCATCATGACATGGTGGAAGTCGTTGGTTCGAATCCAACTGTTCCCACGTGATTTAAGTCTTCTCTCTCTTCATTTCACCAAGACGCGTAATCCGACAGGTCAAAATTTTCGTTACTCTGTTGTTAAAAGCTCTCACACAGCAATCATAAACTAGAAGCCCAGCCTAAAAATGATGATTACCAAGCTGTGAATTAAGCAAACTTTATAGTCCTGCTTTCTTCCAGGCATAAAAAAGCCTCTCAATGACCCGAGAGGCTTCAGTCAGTCTAGACCAAGTGTTACTTACTCGTACTCGGATATAACTTTGTCTAATACAGAACCCTTTATGCTGGAGGATCTTTTCTCCCATCGAAGTAAAATATCTTTCTTTGCCGCAGCTACGTTAGCTTTACGCGCGGCCGCCTCTGGAGTATCAACCCACTGGTCTAACTCTACGTTATACACACTATCTTTCACACCAAGGGCACCCTTCTGCTTAGGTGGCTCAGTATTCTCTATAGCGTGAGCATGAAACTCCTTCCCTTCCTTAGAATCTTTCTCTAAGTCATTCATTACCTCCAACCATGCTTTAAGCTGCGCAACAACCATATCGCATTTTATTAGCGCTCTTGAAACAGGCTCTCCATCTGTCTTATTACCCTCACCATCTGTCGCAGGAATCCAAGGCATAAACTTATTTCCGCAAGGAATTCCAACCCAAACAAGCTCATCCTTACCGGGGGCACCCAAATTAGATTTGTGAACCTTCCAGCAGGCTGATGCCTTAGCAGTAACGTAAACACCATCTCTAACTTCAGGAACAGCTCTAGGGCTTAAATTACCATCAGAATCTATAAAGGCTGCTAGAGAAGTGTCATTTTCGATCAATTCTTGCGGTTGAAATCTAAATTGTGCTTCATCAATACTTTTCGCGATAGAAGCCATAGTTCTAGCGTGAATACGCTCAAAAATAGGTAAGTGCTTATCACTTGGCTTGGCCTTCTTTCGGCCTGGCGTTTGTTGTACTTCAGCAATCAACTCTAACATTCACATTTCTCCTCTCATTAATTTAAATTTAGTCTACTATATATTTATAATTATGTCTAATTCGGTATTTTTCTCTTGTTAAATTATAATTTTTTATATTGTTATTTTACTAATTTTGTTTTTTCTAAAATTAACTATAGTTACTAAATTATCTTTCAATTATAACGAAATACTTTCAATTATATTTTTAGACTAACATTTTCATATACTTTCCCTTCCTTCCCTCTACCCAGGTATATAGCGCCTCTACTGACTCTGGGCGGTTAACCTATTCCACCACCGTCTTGCCAGGCTTAGTGATAGGCTATGGTAAAATTAGTGTAACTGACCCTTCTATCTTTCTGTGACCCCTGACTAATAGAGCTAAAGCGGAAAAGATCTTTGATCATAAACGGAGCCTAAACTTCAGACTTCAATACTCTGGCTGACTAGATTAAAAAAATGGCTTCGCTTAAGCTAAGGTAAGCCAGGTGCGAATTATGCACATTCAATCATTTGTATCGTCTAAACTAGGCATCTAAATATTAATGAATCACTATAAAAGGTAAACCATGAAAAATGCGCTTTCAAAAAGCCTTGCACTCATTACTGTAATGACCCTAGGTGCCTGTGGTGAAAAGGCTGAGACTCCCGGAGCAATAAACCTACCCGACAAAAACCCCTACCCATCTACCTACCAAATACCTGAGAGCCCTGCATTTGCTCTAATCGGCGCCAATATACTCACCGGTGAGGGTACAGAGCTGACTAACACTGACCTGTTGATAGAGAATGGGAAGATCGTAGCCATTGGCGCTGCACTGGATATAGAACCCGATACTATTAAGATAGATGCCCAAGGTAAATGGGTAACGCCAGGACTCATTGACGTGCACTCTCACATGGGTGTTTACCCCTCTCCTAGCACCTCCAACCATTCAGATGGCAATGAAATGACCTCGCCAGTAACGGCGGAAGTCTGGGCCGAGCATTCGGTTTGGCCTGAAGACCCCCAGTTTGAAAAAGCGCTGGCCGGTGGCGTGACTACGGTTCAGATTCTTCCTGGTTCTGGCAACCTCATTGGTGGGCGCGGTGTGACCCTGAAGAATATTCCGTCGATAACGGTGCAGGGAATGAAATTTCCCGGCGCGCCTTACAGTCTTAAGATGGCCTGTGGTGAAAATCCAAAACGCGTTTACGGTAGCCGCAACACTCTACCGTCGACGCGGATGGGTAATATGGCAGGCTACAGAGAAGCCTGGATTCAAGCGACTGAATATAAAAGATCTTGGGATGACTATGTTGCGGACTCTCAAGCGGGCGAAGATGTTGACCCACCCAGTAGAAATCTACGTTTAGAGACTTTAGCCGGTGTTTTAGAAGGCGATATTCGTATTCACAACCACTGCTACAAAGCTGACGAAATGGCGCAGATGATCGACATGTCAAAAGAGTTTGGCTACAAAATTGCCGCTTTTCATCATGCGGTTGAAGCCTATAAAGCGGCGCCAATGCTAGCAAAAGAAGGTATTTGTGGTGTGATGTGGGCCGATTGGTGGGGCTTTAAACAAGAAGCCTTCGATATGGTGCGGGAAAATATCGCCCTGGTAGACTACGCCGAGGCATGTGCTGTCATTCACTCAGACGATCCCATTCAGGTACAACGACTTAATCAGGAAATCGCTAAGGCCATGAGTGCTGGCAACCGCATGGGTTTAAAGATCGATGCAGCCAAAGCGATCACCTGGGGAACCATCAATGCGGCAAAATCACTGGGTTTAGATAATCAAATAGGGTCTTTGGCGGTGGGTAAAAATGCCGATATTGTGCTCTGGACTAAACACCCTTTAAGCGTTTATAGCTTGGCACAAAAAGTGTGGATTGACGGTAATCTTCGATTTGACCGATTTGATAAATCAGTGCAACCCACCAGCGACTTTAACCTCGGTATTATTAGCGCAGGAGAGGCTCGACCATGAAAAATAACTCACTCTTTATACTTCTTTTGTTTACCTCTCTCACAACCAGCGCAAGCTCGATTCTCATTAAAGGCGCGGACATATATAGCACTAATGGATTCTTACCGCAGAGTAATCTGTACATCGACAATGGGACAATTACCGCCATCGGCAGAAACACACCCCTGACCGCAGATCTAGAGCTAAATGGTGAGGGCATGAGTATTACCGCAGGGCTATTTAACGCCTCAACGCACATAGGCACCGTTGAGGTGAGCGCTATTAGCCCAACGGTGGATTTTTATTCGGAAAATGAGGCAGTCACTGCGTCACTGCGAATAGCTGACGCCTTTAATCCTCGGTCGACACTAATACCTCACAACAGAGTCCATGGATTAACCCACGCCTTATTAGTTCCTGAGTCAGGGACTAATTTATTTTCTGGTCAGGTCGGTTTAGTACAATTGGGCAATCAGCCCAAGGTCATCCACGACAGCCTTGCTATGGCATTAGATTTTACCGAGTCCGGTATCAGACTAGCGGGTAACTCTCGAGCCGCTGCACTGGTGCAACTGCGCCAAGCCTTAGACGATGCAAAGGATTTTTCACGCAACAGAGCGGCGGCTATGGCCGGTGATCACCGCGACTATATTCTTTCTTACGCCGACTTGGCGGCCCTTGAATCAGTGGTTAATGGCGTCAAGCCGCTGCTGGTTAAGACCCACCGCGCCAGCGACATTACAACCATTTTAGCCCTCGCCAAAGATTTTCAGCTAAAGTTGATTTTGTCTGGCGTCATTGAAGGATGGATGGTTGCTAGTGAGATCGCCGAAGCCGGCGTACCGGTGATAATGGACCCGATTCATAACCTGCCAGAGAGTTATGAGTCTTTAGGGGCACGACTTGATAACGCCAAATTATTGTCTGATGCGGGCGTGACGCTGTTATTTACCGGAATGGGCGGGAAAGACACCCATAATGCTTATCTAGTAAAGCAGTCCGCTGGTAATGCTGTTGCCAACGGCCTGCCTAAATCTGTGGCCATTGCCGCCATGACCTCAAACCCGGCTAAGTTGTTCGGCGCTACGGTCAGCGGTGACATCGCAGTGGGGGAGATTGCAGACTTGGTATTATGGAGCGGCGACCCGTTGGAGCTGACATCTGAGGCGCAGTTGGTGCTAATCAATGGTGGAGTAATACCGATGGAGAGTCGCTCTTTTCAGCTCCGTGATCGTTACTTTAAGCGCTTAAAGAAAGACTAATCATCTAGTTCAAAGATGGTTTTTCCTCTCGCTATAGTCCTCTCTACCTTGATATCTAATAACTTGGTAGTGGGCATGGCGAGCGGGTTTTTGCTTAAAATAACCAAGTCTGCTTGTTTACCCACATCAATTGTTCCTTTGATATCTTCTTCAAAATATTGGTAAGCGGCATTAATCGTAATCGCCTTGATAGCCTCTAGCGTTGAAATGCGCTGCTCTTGCCCCAACAGCTGCCCACTTCTTGTGAGTCGATTAGTCGTTGCCCAAAGCAAACGGATCATATCGGGCGGCACGATGGGAGCATCGTTATGAAGTGTAAAGATAATGCCTTTTTCTAGACTGCTCGCTGTTGGGCTAATACGACTAGCCCGCTCTACTCCAAAAACCGAATCTCGGTGCCAATCTCCCCAGTAAAATGTATGTGCTGAGAAAAATGAAGGAATGGCTTTCATTTTTGCCATGAGGCCAAGCTGGTCCTCTCGCACCGTTTGGGCATGAATCATCACGGTACGATGATCGGGTAAATTTGCCATATCGATGCTACTTTGTAAGGCATTAACAAACAGATCAGCCGCTGCATCACCATTGGCATGAGCCAAGATAGGCACGCCTGCGTCTATGAATTTAGCAAAAAGCTCGTCTACCGATTCTGAGGGCATAATCGGATAACCACGATAATCGTGGGCGGCGCCCTTCGGCGGTATCTTATAGGGCTGGGTTAAATAGGCTGTTTTTCCTTGAGGCGAACCATCTAAAATCATCTTAACGCCGCCAACCCTAAAACCATTTTCATAATCGCCCAATATCGGAAGTGGTGGACTATTCTCACCAAGGTATGTCTGATCAATCCGCTGGTAAGACACGACGTCAATAGGAAAAGGTTTTTCGCTGGATGCAGATCTCAGTTGCCTTATATCATCCAGAGACGAAGCGCCGTCCTGCGCCGTGGTGATACCATAACTGGCATAATCAAGCAGACCCTCACGTATCTGCTCATTGGTGTCTGCCGTCGACTTAATAAAGGCCTGAATAGCAAAGCCCGCTGTCTCCTCTAACACCCCATTCGGTTTTTGACTATTTCCCCATCGGCGAATCACACCGCCTGGCGGATTAGGCGTATTTTCATTAATGCCTGCAATCTCCAGCGCCTTAGAATTAACCGCTGCTAGATGGCCTGACACATGAATTAACAAAATAGGACGAGAGGCTGAGACTTTATCTAGATCGCCTGTAGTCGGATGTCGTTTTTCAGCCAGCAGAGAATCATCGTAACCCATTCCCACAAGCCAATTGCCTTCAGCTAGCGCGCTAGAGGCCTGATAGTTTTTCAGGGCCGCTACTAATCCGTTTATGTCCTCGACCGGCCCAACGGGGGGAGAAGACACGTTTGCCATAGCAGAGACTCTGGCGTGAAATGAAATGTGGCCGTGAGCGTCAATAAAGCCAGGCAATAAGGCTGAGTCCCCTAAGTTGACAACCTCATCGGCTTGCCCTTCCCAGAGGTTACGTTGACCCACAAAAATAATAGTGTCGTCTTTAACTGCCACGAAATTGACCGGTCCAGATTGTTCGCTAAGCGTAATAATATTGTCGCCGTAGAAAGCTATATCGGCTTGCGGCGCCTCGTTGTTTTTGGCTGCATCTAAGGCCGATTCATCACAACCACTAAGCATCAATAGCGACAGAAGCATACTTGCTCGAATATCATTTAAACGGATCAATGTCTTTCCTCTCTATTAATGGATAAACTTTTTGTAGCAGTATACAAAAGATAATAACCTCGTTTGAATAAAAAAATAATTCAGTAGAGATAGATGGTTTTCTTATCTAGCTGAGATTTCCGGGCGCAAATTCTGCGTCAGACTCTAACAGGCCGGCGACTGGTGCTAGGGAAAAGGCATAAGAAGCTATCAGTGTACCGGTTGAAAATACCTAGGAGGATAGGCTTTTCTCTCTCAGCTTTCCGAGCAGGTCGCGAGTCTGAGCCGCCTCTTCAAACTCAAGATTTCGCGCATGCTGGTACATCTTTTCTTCCAGGCGTTTAATCTCTTTAGTGATGTTTTTAATCGGCTCTGCACCAATCACATCATAAGCAGCATTGGCTTCTGCCGCTTGCCGATCACGACGATTTTGTCCAGTAGCTGCATAGGCGCCTTCCATAATGTCTTTAATATCTTTAACAATACTCGTCGGTGTAATGCCATGTTTTTCATTGTGTGCAACTTGCGCCGCTCTGCGACGATCAGTCTCGTCCATAGCCCGCTGCATAGAACCGGTAATTTTGTCGGCATACAGTATGGCTTTGCCGCTAAGATGTCTCGCGGCGCGACCTATGGTTTGAATGAGAGACTGCTGTGAACGCAAAAATCCCTCTTTATCCGCGTCAAATATGGCCACTAAAGACACCTCAGGCATATCTAGGCCCTCACGCAACAGGTTGATGCCCACCAGCACATCAAACTCTCCTAAACGCAGATCACGGATAATCTCAACGCGCTCGACGGTGTCTACATCAGAATGCAGATATCGCACTCGAACACCATGCTCATCGAGGTATTCGGTAAGGTCTTCAGCCATACGTTTAGTCAGTACTGTAATCAGTATGCGCTCATTTTTTGCCGCCCTGACTCGAATTTCCGACAGCGCATCATCTACCTGCGATGTGGCTGGGCGTACTTCTATAATAGGGTCTAGCAACCCCGTTGGCCGCACTACCTGCTCAACAATCTGTCCAGCATTAGCCTCTTCATAGCGGCTTGGGGTCGCAGACACAAAAATCATCTGAGGCGCTAGCGCCTCCCACTCATCAAAGCGCAGCGGTCGATTGTCCAACGCAGAGGGCAACCTAAACCCGTATTCAACCAAGGTTTCCTTACGCGATCGATCGCCCTTGTACATGGCACCCAGTTGGGGAACCGTGACATGGCTTTCATCGATAATCATCAAGGCGTTGTCAGGCAGATAATCAAATAGCGTCGGTGGCGGCTCTCCGGACTCACGCCCGGACAGGTAACGAGAATAATTTTCAATACCGTTGCAGTACCCAAGCTCACGCATCATCTCTGTGTCGTAGGCAACCCGCTCACCCAGGCGTTGAGCTTCTACTAGCTTGTCCATCGACCGCAGCTGCTCGAGACGCTCTTTGAGCTCCTCTTGAATTAGATCAGCAGCAGCAATAACTTTTTCGCGAGGGGTCACATAGTGAGTCTTTGGATAGATTGTCACCCGCGGTATTTTGCGCAAAACCTCACCAGTCAGGGGATCAAACAGCGTAATCCTTTCTATTTCATCATCAAACAACTCAATACGCACCGCTTCGTAGTCAGAATCTGCCGGATACACATCGATAACATCCCCACGCACGCGATAAGACGAACGGTCGAACACCGCGTCATTGCGGCGGTACTGAAGTTCAGCAAGACGTCGCAAGATATCTCGCTGGCCAATCTGTTCGCCGCGAGAGAGGTGCAACATCATCTTTAGGTATGATTTAGGGTCGCCCAAACCATAGATTGCAGAGACAGTGGCAACCACAATCACGTCCTTCCGCTCTATGAGTGATTTAGTCGCCGATAAGCGCATTTGTTCAATGTGAGAATTAATCGACGAGTCTTTTTCAATAAAGGTGTCAGAGGATGGTACATAGGCTTCTGGCTGAAAATAATCGAAGTAGGAAACAAAGTATTCGACCGCATTATTGGGGAAAAAACTTTTAAACTCGCCATAAAGCTGGGCAGCCAAAGTTTTATTGTGCACCAACACGATGGTTGGACGTTGCACCTCCTCGATGACTTTAGCCACCGTAAAGGTCTTGCCAGAGCCCGTTACGCCTAATAATGTCTGACCTGAGAGGCCGTTCTCTAAGCCCTCAACCAGCCCTTTGATCGCAGCGGGTTGGTCTCCTGCGGGGGAGTACTTGCTGACGACAGTAAAGGGTCGCACAGCACTGATATCGATTTTACTTAGCAAGGGGCATTACCGACCATCTGCTCAGGTTCTGCGGATAGAGCACAAACATCGGTAAAATATTTAGCATTCTTTTTAGCAAGATTGTCGATCAAAGCATCAACACCCTGCACTTCAAGTATGTCTCGATACTTATGTTTTTTAATCGCAACATAAGTAATGCCTTTAAATCGCACATCAACCGCTCTCCAGATATCTACCGAGGTACGCTTTATCAACACATCAAGATTAATATCTGGCAACAGGGGAGATTCCATAAGGACCTGCACCCACCCCATACCCTGCTCTTCGTTAACCACAACATCAACAATTTTAAAAATCTGGCCGCCATAACTTTCAAGCCCCTCAAAGGCATAGCGAATTAAAGTCTTATTGACAGACTCGGTTAATGCCTCTCGTTTTTCAGGACCCAAATCTTCATAACTTGCCTTACCCACCAACGCTCGAGTAGTCGATGAGGTGTCCCATAAGTCTATTACCGTTGAGGTTAAAAAGTTATGGTATGCAACGGGGTTTTCAATGTACATCTCTTGCTGGTTAGCCAGTTGGTCAGTCACTGAATTAAACAGTGTTTCAAATTGACGTTCTACTAACTGTTTAGCACCAAGACTCTGTTGATCAACGACAACCCTGTCTTCAAACACCGGTTCTGCCAACTGCGACTCAGCAACACTGGTAAGAGACAACAGCAACATAGAAACCGTCGCTATCAGGGGTACAAAAACCGACAAAAACAAAATCTTCATCCTTTATTTCTTCCTTTCTTTGAGCCTTCGCTGACTTCACATTTTTCCTACGTTCAAGGCCACTAAAATATATCAGCAAGCCTTAGGCGGACAACAGGCCATTCTAGACTTTTTCGTCGAACATGTAAGCATAGCATCACTGAAAAAGAAGCCTTTTAATATCTTCTCAGGAAATTGTTGACTCCTTTAAGTGGGGTGCTAAAATGCGCGGCTTCTACACGTCTTACTATTCCGAAGTAGCTCAGTGGTAGAGCAGTTGACTGTTAATCAATTGGTCGTTGGTTCGAACCCAACCTTCGGAGCCAAATAAAAAAAGGGCTGCACACTGTGTGGCCCTTTTTTTTGACATTACCCAACTCAGCAATTTCGCTTAACAAGATAAAGATCTTTCCCTAAATAGCCTGACACTGCACCTCTCTATTCGTCCAATGACCATCACTCTGCCGGTGATTTGAAATGCTCTTACACAAACAATGAGCATCAAAACCAACCGAGAGTGTCGCAAAGTGTAATAACATTTATTTATCATACAAGTGTAGATAAATAATTATTTATGAGTTAATATAATTCTTCTTTTGCACTTTGCGCCAATATTATGAGCCAAAAACAGTTTGAGTCACAGCATAAAAGCGATCTTCTGGCCTCTGGCCCAGACAGAATATGGCGCTTGGAAGATGTAAGGCTTTTAATGGAAGGTAGAGGCGAAAGCCTCATCAAGCGCACACTTGAGCGCCGGATATCTACCACCCCATGGCTTAAGAGTGCAAGCCAACCGAGCGAGCAGAAAGACGAATTAAACCGACCTGCAATTCAGCTTGTACTCGACGCTTTGGTCTCACAAGCCAGGAAGAAACGTAGGGCCTCCTTATTTGTGCAGCTACATCATCTCCCTAACACCGATAGCAATCAGTCCCAGCAATCTAGCCTATTGGTCGCTGAAGACGGTAAAGGAGCCAAACGCTGGTGCTGCCTGCCCGATGGAGAAATTTCATCGCTGCTAGAGGGGTTAAAGGTCTTGGCCGATGCCAGACCTACCCTTTTCTTCCCCTCTGGAAGCCTTGTAGCCACCTGCCGTCAACTGAAGCGCCAACAACAAAACCTTGGCGAGGGCATTGACATCGCAACGGGTCACTTTCCTGAGCGCATTATCTCTAATCAGAATTACTTGCCGGAGACGAAAGTCATGGCTCAAATTCAGCCGGAAAAACTTTCACACCTAAACCGCCTTGAAGCCGAGAGCTTATATATCATTCGCGAAGTCATGGCCCTGGCTGAAAACCCGGTAATGCTGTACTCAATGGGTAAAGATTCTGCCGTCATGCTGCACTTAGCCCGAAAAGCTTTTTATCCCAGCCCACCGCCATTCCCCCTTATGCATGTGGACACACGATGGAAGTTTCAGGCCATGTATCAGTTTCGCGACACCATGGCAGAAGCGGCTAACATGGACCTTATTGTTCATATCAACCCCGAGGGAATCGAAAAGAATATTAACCCCTTTGACCATGGCAGTGCACTGCATACAGACATCATGAAAACCCAGGGACTAAAACAAGCGTTGGACCTGCACAAGTTTGACGTGGCCTTTGGCGGGGCACGGCGAGATGAAGAGAAGAGCAGAGCCAAAGAACGTATTTTTTCCTTCCGTAGTAGCAGTCACCGATGGGACCCAAAGAATCAGCGGCCAGAACTGTGGAATCTCTACAACTGCCGTAAAGCGCCAGGCGAGAGTGTCCGAGTATTCCCCCTGTCAAACTGGACCGAGCTTGATATCTGGCAGTATATCTATCGGGAGAATATTCCCATTGTGCCACTCTACTTCGCTGCCGAGCGTCCAGTAGTGAATCGTAATGGCATGCTGATCATGATCGATGACGACCGAATGAAATTGCTTCCTGGAGAATCCATAGAACTTAAGAAAGTCCGTTTTAGGACCTTGGGCTGCTACCCATTAACTGGCGCCGTTGAATCATCGGCCACCGATTTGCCGCAAATTGTATTGGAACTGCTGCAAAGTCGCACCAGCGAGCGGCAAGGCAGAGCAATCGATTCAGATGCCAGCGCCTCGATGGAAAAGAAGAAACAAGAGGGCTATTTCTAATGGCGAATCAATCAAACAGGACTAACCCTATAGACATTCAAGCCCGTGTCGATGCCTATGTGGAAACACAAGCGCAACTCGATCTGCTGCGTTTTATCACCTGCGGGTCTGTAGATGATGGCAAAAGCACCCTAATAGGGCGAATGTTATATGAAGCACAGCTGATCTTTGAAGATCAGGTCACCTCACTTCAAAACGACTCTAAAAAGATGGGCACCCAGGGTGGTGATATTGATTTTGCGCTGTTAGTGGATGGCCTAGCGGCAGAACGCGAACAGGGTATTACTATTGACGTGGCCTATCGATTCTTTAATACCGATCGCCGCAAGTTCATCGTTGCTGACACACCAGGCCATGAACAATATACCCGCAATATGGTCACCGGCGCTTCCACCGCCGACGTTGCAATCATCTTAGTTGACGCCAGCCAAGGGGTGCTTACTCAAACCCGTCGCCACTCGTTTATCGCCTCACTACTGGGAATAGAACATGTGGTTTTGGCGGTCAACAAAATGGATTTGGTAGATTTTTCTGAAGACCAGTTCAATGCGATCTGCGAAGAATTCCACAGCTTGCGCAAGCACTTGGCGTTCAAGTCCATTACCCCTATTCCACTCTCTGCGCTCAAAGGGGACAACGTGATCGAACGGTCAGGACGAATGGATTGGTACCAAGGGCCCACGCTATTAGGATTTTTGGAAACGGTCGATATTCGAGAGAGACTCAGCCAGCACCCCTTTCGGTTCCCCGTGCAATGGGTCAATCGACCGAACGCGGACTTTCGAGGCTTTTCCGGGACTGTCGTCGCCGGCAGCATTCGACCGGGTGATGAAATTCGGGCATTGCCCTCGGGTCAAATAGCAGCAATTGAACGGATTGTGCTTTCCGCACAAGACCTAGACAGGGCCGTTACTGACCAGGCGGTGACCTTAACACTGGATCGGGAGATTGATCTTTCTCGCGGTGATTTAATTGTCGCCGCAGACGCACCCTGCGAAGTATCCGATCAATTTGAGGCAGAACTGGTCTGGATGGACAAAGAGCCAGGCTACATAGGCCGGCGATACATTTTACAGCTAGGCACCAGTCAGGCGAATGCCAGCTTATCGGACATCAAGTTCAAATATGACATCAACACCTTTGAACAGTTACCCGGCAGAGAGCTTTCTCTCAACGAAATTGCTAACGTCCAGATCACCTTAGATGCCGAAATTCCGTTTGAAGCCTATAAAGACTGTCCCGGCCTGGGTGCCTTTGTATTAATCGACCGCTACAGCAACGCAACCATTGCCGCTGGGATGATTCGTTTTGCCCTGCGTCGTGCGTCCAACGTGCATCGACAAGCACTGTCAGTAGACCGGGCCGCAAGAGAGAAACTATCGGGCCACCGAGGGCGCGTAGCATGGCTAACCGGGCTCTCAGGCTCAGGAAAATCGACGATTGCCAGCGCCGCAGAACAACTGCTCCACGAGCAGGGTTTCCGAACCTACATATTAGACGGTGATAACGTACGCCATGG
>ERZ890510.1886-NODE-1886-length-12796-cov-7.167020_pt1 | contig 12796 bp, 12 predicted proteins | sample MGYA00521265_ERZ890510 | MGnify/ENA primary metagenome ERZ890510 (study PRJEB32303, sample SAMEA104408624) | aquatic metagenome | biome: Brackish water; feature: Chemocline; material: water | place: Baltic Sea | collected 2014-10-26T21:54:00 | depth 110 m ...
GAGACCGACTATGGCGATAAACGCCGCGGGACATAAGCGTTTCGGACCCGGGGGCGGTACCCGGCGCCTCCACCATTCACCTCCGTGCTTTCGGGCACGGAGTCGCGGGGGCGAAACAGGATCGACGAGCGTGGTAAAGGCGCGGTTTTTGCTCGGTATGGTTCCGCCGCAACGGACCACACACAAGTGCTAACGATAACACCGTTACACTCGCTGCTGCCGCCTAAACAGCGGACGTAAGCGCGGTTCGGGGGGCACCGGGCAACAGAAGCCCCCCACTTTCTTTTTGCTGCCCAGACGCGTATTGGCAGCGTTGACTCCCTTCAAACGCGGACCGATGCTCCGCATAGAATTCCGACAGGCCATGAACGATCGCTTTCACTATGACGCTCTCGTCGACGATGCGCTGCGCAGCGTAGTGCGCCGCGTGCTGACGCAGGTGGCTGAAAACGGCTTGCCCGGCTCGCACCATTTCTACATCAGCTTCCGCAGCAACGATCCCGGCGTGCAGATGCCCGACTATCTGCGCGACAAATATCCGGAAGAGATGACGATCGTGCTCCAGCACCAGTACTGGGACCTCGTCATCGGCGAGGAGTCGTTCGAGGTCACGGTCAGCTTCAACAAACTGCAGGAACACATAAAGGTGCCCTACGCGGCGCTGTCGGCCTTCGTCGATCCCTCGGTTCGCTTCGGCCTGCAGTTCGACCGCGACAAGTCGGCAGCCAGCAACAAACCCGCGGCCGCGCCCGCTGCGCCAACACCGCTGCCGGCCCCAGCCAGCACGGAAGACAAGCCCGAAGCAGCCGCCGACGGCGAGGCCAAGCCCGAAGACGCCGCCTCCAAGATCGTCAAGCTCGACAATTTCCGAAAGAAGTAGATAGACGCCGCTCCCCGGCTACGGCAGGGAGGCGCGCGCCTTCCGTGAGGGAGCGTCAGGAGAGACCATGCCCGACTTCCAGTTCCAGCAGATGTTCCCCAGCGGTCCGGACACCACGCCCTATCGCAAGATCAGCAGCGATTTCGTCGGTACCGCGAAGTTCAACGGCCGCGACGTGCTCACTGTCGACCCGGCGGGGCTGACCCTGCTCACCGCCGAGGCCTTCAAGGACATTTCCCATCTCCTGCGTCCGGGTCATCTCGCCCAGCTCCGATCGATCCTCGACGACAGCGAAGCCTCGGCCAACGACAAGTACGTTGCACTGGAGCTGCTGAAGAACGCCAACATTTCCGCCGGCGGCGTGCTGCCGATGTGCCAGGACACCGGCACCGCGATCGTGATGGGCAAGAAGGGCCAGGCGGTGTGGACCGGCGGCGGCGACGAGGCCGCAATCGCCAGCGGCGTCCACAAAACCTACACCGAAACCAATCTACGCTACTCGCAGGTCTCGCCGCTGTCGATGTTCAAGGAAGTCCAGACCGGCACCAACCTGCCGGCGCAGATCGACATCTACGCCACCGATGGCGACGCCTACAAGTTCCTGTTCATCGCCAAGGGCGGCGGCTCGGCCAACAAGACCTACCTGCACCAGCAGACGCCGGCGGTGCTCAACGAGGCGGCTCTGCTCAAGTTCCTCGACACCCAGATCCGCACGCTTGGCACCGCCGCATGTCCGCCCTACCACCTTGCCATCGTGGTCGGCGGCACCTCAGCCGAAATGAATCTCAAGACGGTGAAGCTCGCCTCGACCCGCTATCTCGACGACCTGCCGGGCGAGGGCAACAACAAGGGCGTGGCCATCCGTGACCGCGATATGGAAAAGAAGGTGCTGGAACTCACCCGTCAAATGGGGATCGGCGCCCAGTTCGGCGGCAAGTATTTCTGCCACGATGTCCGCGTGATCCGCATCGCCCGCCATGGCGCCTCGGTGCCGATCGGCATCGGTGTTTCCTGCTCGGCCGACCGCCAGGCCGTGGGCAAGATCACCAGGGACGGCATATTCCTGGAGCAGCTCGAGCACAATCCGGCGCAATACCTGCCGGAATTCGAACCAAAGCAGCTCTCGGGCGATGTCGTTTCGGTCGACCTCGACAAGGGTATGGCGCACACACTGTCGATCCTGACCCGGCATCCGGTGAAGACGCGCGTCAATCTCAGCGGCACATTGATCGTGGCGCGCGATTCGGCCCACGCCAAGCTCAAGGAGCGCCTCGACCGCGGCGAGGGCCTACCCGACTACTTCAAGCAGTTCCCGGTCTACTACGCCGGGCCCGCCAAGACGCCGACCGGCATGGCATCGGGCTCGTTCGGCCCGACCACGGCCGGCCGCATGGACTCCTACGTCGATCTCTTCCAGGCCAACGGTGGCTCGATGGTGATGCTGGCCAAGGGCAACCGCAGCAAGCAGGTCGTCGACGCCTGCAAGAAGCACAAGGGCTTCTATCTCGGCTCGATCGGCGGGCCGGCGGCGATCCTGGCGCAGGACGTCATCAAGAAGGTCGAGGTGCTGGAGTATCCCGAGCTCGGCATGGAAGCGATCTGGCGTATCCAGGTCGAGAACTTCCCGGCCTTCATTATCACTGACGACAAGGGCAACGATTTCTTCAGCGACCTGAAGATCTGAATCCCTGGCCGCGGCAGCCGTCTTCCCTGGCGCACCATTTGTCGATCCAGACATTGCCATGGCGCGGGTTGATGACCTGCAGCCACTCGCCGCGGCACCCCAGCACGCGGAACCGCATGTCGTCGCCTTCGATCGTCGTCAAGGCACGCCCCATCAGGCCAGGCCGGCTGTAGACGGTGATCGGACCGTCGACCCGCGCATCGACGGCGAGCAGGTCGGCGGGCACCCAGCCGTAACTCGGCACACCCCTGCCGTCGACTGCACGAAAATCATCAGCCGTTCCGAGAGCGATGCGCGCCCATCCGCCCTGACTGGCCGTGATGGTCACCAATGACTTTGAAAGGTCGGCCCTGGCGTTGCCGCGCCTCGCCAGCACGCCGATCACCTCGGCCTCCGGAGCAGGCTCGGTCCGAACCGGCACGGCTTCGCCGCGATGGAGCGTCGCATTGGCCTGTGTTGGCTTACATGTACCGGCAAGGCCGGTGCTGGCATCGACCGAACGCTCGAGGACCGCAAAGCCCGCGAGCACGGCGACCGTGCCGATTATGGCGCGAATCATCGTAATCCTTCCCACATTCTGGGCGGCAGATCCCCATCTGCCGCCCCCTTCACCCAAAGCCGTTCTAGCAATCGCGTCAGGGCGGAGTCGTGGCGGTGATTGTAAGAGTTGTTTCGACACGCATGATCGGCCGAAAACACCGATTCTCTGAGTTAATTCAAGTGCTTCCGGGGATCTGATCGCCTTCCACCTAAGAAGGGAGCGTGGCTTTTCCACGCGCCGCGCTACACTCGCCGCCATGAATCTCGCCAAACCGCACCTCGACGTCGGCCTGTTCTCCAACAAGCGCAACGAGCAGCTGGCGTTCTGGCAGCAGACCGTCGGCCTGCCCTACGATCACATGGGCAAGGTCGGCGGCGGCGTGCAGCAGCACCGCCACCACATGAACGGCTCGATCCTCAAGATGAACCATGCGCGTGGCTCCCTGCCCGACGCGGCACCATCCGGCATCATCGGCCTCGAGATCGTGCGCGACGGCCTTCTCGCGCCGCAGGCGATGACCGATCCCGACGGCAACAAGGTCAGTCTGGTGCCGCTGGGCGCCCAGGGCGTGCGGGGCATCGCCATCCTGCTGCGCGTCAACGATCCCGCGGCGCACGACCGCTTCTGGACGCACGCCATGCAATTCGAGCGTGCCGGCGAGGGCCGCTATCGCTGTGGTGATTCGCTGATCGTGGTCGCCGAACGAGGCCTGGTCGAACGCAGCCCGGAATGGCGCGGACCGGGCTACCGCTACACAACCGTCCAGGTCTGGGATTGCCTCGCCGAGTACGAGGGCATCCTGGTGCGCGGCGGCACCTCGGGCGGCGCGCCACGTGTCTTGGGTGATACGGTGCGCTTCGCTTTCGTCTGCGATCCCGACGGCAATCACATCGAGATCAGCCAGCGCGCCTCGCTGACCGGCGGCACGCTGTAGAAGCTACTTCTTGCGCGCCTTGCGGGCGGCGTAGCGGGCATCGCGGGCGGCTTTCTGCTCGGCCTCGCTCAGCACGACCTTGGTCGGCCGGCGCGCTTCGCGCTCGGCCTCGGCGGCGGCTGCAGCAGCCTCCGCGGCAGCGGCGGCTGCGGCCTTCGCCGCCTCGCGTTCGGCCGCGATGCGGGCCTGCTCGGCCTGCTTCGCAGCGCGGCGCTCGGTCTCGCGCGCCTCTCGGGCGGCGGCGATGGCGGCGCGCTCGGCAAGGCGTGCGGCAAACTCCGGATCGTTGGAGGGATCCTTGGCCCGGGCCTTCTCGAGCAGGGCCTGCTTGGCCTTGGCCGCCGTCTCCAACCGATCTGCGAAGTCTATCTTTCTGCCGCTCATCGTTCTTCGTTCCTATTCCGCCGCTTCCGCGGTCGACTCTTTCTTGGCGCGCTTGCGGTCTTCCGCCTTCAGGAAGCGCTTGCGCAGACGGATCGACTTGGGCGTGATCTCGACCAGTTCGTCCTCTTCAATGTAGGCGATCGCCTGCTCGAGCGACATCTTGCGCGGCGGCGTCAGGCGGACCGCCTCGTCCTTGCCGGCGGCGCGGATGTTGGTGAGCTGCTTGCCCTTCAGCACGTTGACTTCGAGATCGTTGCCGCGGCTGTGCTCACCGATGATCATGCCCATGTACACGGGCACGCCCGGATCGATGAACATCGGGCCCCGGTCTTCGAGGTTCCACATCGCGTACATCACCGCGTTGCCCGCGGCATTGGCGATCAGCGCGCCGTTGCGCCGGCCGGCGATCGGGCCGCGATAGGGGCCGTATTCGTGGAAGATGCGGTTCATCACGCCGGTGCCGCGCGTGTCGGTCAGGAATTCGCCGTGATAGCCGATGAGGCCACGCGACGGCGCATAGAACACCAGGCGGGTCTTGCCGGCGCCCGAGGGTCGCATGTCCTGCAGCTCGCCCTTGCGCATGGAGATCTGCTCAACCACAGCGCCGGTATAGGCATCGTCGACGTCGATCACGACTTCCTCGATCGGCTCGAGGCGCTGGCCGGTCTTGGGGTCGGTCTGGAACAACACGCGCGGGCGGCCGACGGCGAGCTCGAAGCCCTCGCGGCGCATGGTCTCGATCAGCACGCCGAGCTGCAATTCGCCGCGGCCGGCAACCTCGTAGGAATCGGCATTCTCGGTGTCGCGCACGCGGATGGCGACATTGCCCTCGCCTTCACGCATCAGGCGCGTGCGGATCATGCGGGTCGTGACCTTGTCGCCTTCGGTGCCGGCCAGCGGCGAGTCGTTGACCGAGAAGGTCATGGCGAGCGTCGGCGGATCGACCGGCTGCGAGGCGATCGGCTCGCTGATCGTCAGATCGCCGATGGTGTCGGCCACCGTGGCGACCTTGAGGCCGGCGACGGCCACGATGTCGCCCGCTTCGGCGATATCGAGCGACATGCGCTCAAGGCCGCGGAAGGCCAGCACACGGGTGATGCGCGTCTGCTCGAGTTCCGTGCCGTCGCGCGACAGCGCCTTGATATTGGTGTTGGGTTTGACCGAGCCCGACAGGATGCGGCCCGTCAGGATGCGGCCGAGGAAATTGTCGGCTTCGAGCGTCGTCACCAGCATGCGGAAGGCGGGATCGGGATCGACCTTGGGCGGCGGCACGTGCTTCAGCACCAGGTCGAACAGCGGCTCCATGTCCTTGTGCTCGGCCTCGAGCGAGGTCGCGGCCCAGCCCTGGCGGGCCGAGGCGAAGAGTGTCGGGAAATCGAGCTGCTCGTCGCTGGCATCAAGCGCCGAGAACAGGTCGAACACCTCGTCGTGTACCTCATGGGCGCGTGCGTCGGAGCGGTCGACCTTGTTGATCAGCACGATCGGCTTCAAGCCAAGGCGCAGCGCCTTGCCGAGCACGAACTTGGTCTGGGGCAGCGGCCCCTCGGCCGCGTCGACCAGCAGCACCACGCCATCGACCATCGACAGGATGCGCTCGACCTCGCCGCCAAAATCGGCGTGGCCCGGCGTGTCGACGATGTTGACGCGCGTGCCCTTCCAGACGACCGAGGTCGCCTTGGCAAGGATGGTGATCCCGCGCTCGCGCTCGAGGTCATTGGAGTCCATGGCACGCTCGGCGACCTGCTGATTGTCGCGGAACGTGCCGCTCTGCTTCAGCAGGCAATCGACCAGAGTGGTCTTGCCATGGTCGACGTGCGCGATAATCGCGACGTTGCGGATATCCATAATCTTTTTTGTCCGGAGGGAGGTTGGCTGGGCGCGCTTATACGCATGCACCATGGCCCCGGCAAGGCAGGTTGAGGCGGTGTCTTGCCGCTGTCACAGTGCCCACATGCATAAACGCTCGGTCACCATCGACGGTCACCGCACCAGCATCTCGCTGGAAGATGCGTTCTGGAGCGAATTGTCGGCGATCGCCCGGATGCGCGGCTTGTCGCTCAACGCCCTGGTGGCCGAGATCGACCATGCCCGCAGCACCGCGCCGGACTCGCCCAACCTGTCGAGCGCGCTCCGCCTCCATGTGCTCGGCGAACTGCGCCGGCGCGTCAATCAAAGCTAATATCAGTCGAGTTTGAAGTCTCTGGCGCGCACGAATGAACCGAAATCGGCCCGCTCTGGAACCGAATATTGCCGCGCCTTGTCCTCGGACCAGCCATAGGCGGGATCCTCGCCAAATTTTTCGACGAAACGCTGGGTCTTGTAGGGCTGGGTTTCGTTGCGGCGACTGTCGTAGGCCGCGATTTTCTCCTTGAGGCCGGTCTCGTCGTAGCGATCGCGGTGAAGCGACACGTCGAGCCCGAGCCGCGGGCTCATGACGCCTTCGAAGGAAGGCCAGCCAACGCCCAGACCGGCCACCGGAAAGACATGCGGCGGCAGGCCGAGCACTTCGGCCACCTCGGCCGCCTGGTTGCGGATCTGGCTGATCGGACAGGTGCCCAGCCCGACGCGGTCGGCAGCTGCGATGAAGGTCGCGAGCACGATGCCGGCGTCGACCGCGGCATTAAAGAACGGATCGAGATGGTCGTTCACGAACGGCCGGCCACGCCATTCGAACAGCAGCCGGTGGCGGCGGTTGTTGCCGCAGAAGACCAGCAGCGCCGGCCCGGCCTTGGCCCAGGGATTCTCCGGGATCAGCGCTTCCAGCTTCGCGCGCTGGGCCTTGTCGGTGACGATCACGATGTCGGCCTGTTGCAGGTCGCTCTTGGACGGCGCCGACAGGGCCACGGCGCAGAGCGTCTCGAGCAATGCAGGATCGAGTGGCCGGTCGGTATAGCGCCGCACGACGCGGCGGTTGGCCATGTCGGCCAGAACCTCGACGCCGCCCAGCCCATTCGGCAGGTGCGCCTCGGTGAGTGCCGGCGCGGTTCCGAAGCGCGCCTTGAGTGTCGTCAGCAATCGATCGAGCACGGTATCTCCTCAGCGGCCGAAAATGTTCGGGATGTTGGGAATGGGAATGTTGGGGATCAGCGAGCGCTGCTGCTGTTGTTGCTGGGGCGCTTGCTGCTGCTGTGCCCCCGGCAGGGTACTGGCCATGCCCGGCGGATCCTTGGCTGTGCCACGCACGACATTGAGCGCGGGCGAGGACATCGACCCTCGCGCGGTGGTGATGAGGTACGGTGCCGACGGATCTTCGGCGATCGTGAAGTTGATCGTCGTGTCGGTCGTCGAATTGCCGAAGTTGGTTCGGGTCGCGATGTGGGCGGTCGCCCTGTTGCCCTGCACTGTCAGGCCCTTGTCAGTCAGCACGCCGCCCGCAATGTCGACACGGCCCGAAATCGGACTGTCGTGATTGACGAAGCGGTTCAGCACCAGGGAAATGGCGTTCAGCAGGTTTCCCACACCGACGCCCGCCTTCTGGCCGGCCGCACCGAACAGATTGCCGAGCGTCTGGTCGATCACGCCGGCCGCCGCGCCGGCGGCGGCCGAACCCAGCACCTGCAACGTCTTGTCGGCACCAACGAAAACGTGGCCGCTGAGCTGCGCCCCGCCTGCCATCGAGCCCTTGATCTGGTCCGACGTCGCGCCGGCGCCCCGCACCGACAGACCGCCGGCGTTCAAGCGACCGTCGATCGTCACCTTCACGGCGCCCCCGAACTGGTTGGTACCCGACAGGCCGCGCAGCATTTCGCTGAGATAGATGCCGTTGGCATCGCCCTTGAAGTCGAAGGAAAGCGCCGATTGGCTGGCGTTGACCACGCCCGAAAGCGCCAGAGTCCCGCCATACAGCGCGCCCTTGAAACTGGAGACCGTCAAGGTGCCATCCTTGAGCGTGGCGGCGAGGTTGGCATTGCCAAGGCGCACCGGCGCATTGATCAAGGTTCCGGCCACCAGCTTCAACGAACCGTCGAAGCTTCGCAGCGCCGACGTGTCGATCGGCTGCACACCGCCACCCGAGCGGCCGCGTGCCGGGGCGCGGGCGCCTCCGCCACTGCCGCCGATCTTGTCGAGGTCGAGCACACCGGCGCGCAGGTCGGCGGTGACGCTCGGCCGACCCGAGAGTTTGGCGTCGACCGAGCCCTCGATCGTCTGGCCGTTCAACGCGACGCTGCCCTTGTAGGCGGCCGACTGGGGCGGGCCCTGAGCCGCCCCCGGCAGCGACAGTGTGCCGTTCGCCTTCACGCTGTGGCCCATGCCGTTCAGTGCCAGTTCGCGCAGTGTGAGTTGCTCGATCGTGCCCGCCACGCCTCCGCTCGCACTCACCGCGCCGAGCCCGGCGGGCGCTGTGGTCCCGGCGAACGCCAGCAGCCGGCTCATGTCAGGCGCTTCGAAATTGAAGGCGACGTCGGGCCGTGGCCGGACCGTGTCGAAGGCCGTCACGGTGCCGCGCACGGCAAATCGGGCACCGAGCAGGTTCGAGACCTTGATGTCGTTCAGGCGGAGCGTGCTGCCCTGCAACGCAATGTCGACGTCGACGCCGCCGATCGTCTCCTTGCGATAGATCAGCCTGGCAACCTTGGCCTTCAACCCGATCAACGGGCCCACGACGACCGGCTTGGTGTCAGATGCCACCGGAGCGGCGGCGGCTGCGGCCGGCTTCGTTCCGGCCGCAGCCGGCGTCAGGTAGGAATCAAGGTCGAGCGTATTGATATCGACCCGCGTGACGATCGACAGTGGCACCCCGAAGGTGACCGTGATGCCACCGCTGCCCTTCAAGTCGTCGAGTTCGAAGACGGCGTCGTTCACCGTCACCTTGCCGTCGGCCGACGCCATCTTGCCCTTGAGGCTGAGGTGCGTGAGCTTGTTCGCCGGGACCGACGATGCGTCGACCTCCAGCCACGCCAGAGTCTCGCGCAGCTTCGGTCCGGTCAGGCTGAAATCGCCCGACACCGTGGGCTTGGCGATGTCACCCGACAGGGTCGACCTCGCCTTCAGCACCATGTCGCCCGGCAGTGTGGCGGTCAGTTCCGGAACCGCCACCGCACCGCCTCGCGCGTCGAAGGCAAAGGTCACGGCGCGGACCGGCTTCTTCTTGTAGATCAGCTCGTCGATATGGAGGTCGAGCTTGGCCCTGAGACCGGCGGGAATGCCTCCACCCGCCGCTGTTTCGGCGGCGGGAGCGGCAGCCGTCGGCGATGTCGCAGGCCGCGCCACAGCGGCCAGCCATCTGTCGAGGTCGAGCTTCGGGATCACCAGCTTGCCGTCGACCACGAGCGCCGGCTTGAACGCCACCGACAGTGTTCCCGAGCCGCTGTCGGCGCCGAGAGCCATCTTGAAGTCCTTGGCGGCAACCGCGGTTTGCGAGACGTCGATACCGCCGTCGAAGCTGAACTTGCCGGCGAGCACCGGTGGCAGCACGGGCTCGGGCTGCCCGGCGAGCTGCGCCAGCGTGGCCACGAACTTCGTCAACTGCTCACCGGCGACTGATGCGGTACCGGCAAAACGCGCATTCGGCCCGAGCTCGCTCAATGTCCCCTTCAACGCGGCCTTGCCGCCGCCAGCCTCCAGCGAGAGGTCGACCTTGTGCCCGGCGGCCTGCTTGGCGCCCACGGCGAGTTCGAGTTTGAGCGGCGCACCGTTGAGCATCGCGCCGCCCGCCAACGAATAGGGGCCGTCGATCGAGCCGACCGACGCAGAGAAATCAGCCTTCTCCGCGACCACCGAAACGCCAGCCTTGGAGTCGCTGAAGATCAGCGTGCCGTTGTCGATCGTGAGCCGGCCGAGCGACAGCGGCCGGGCTGAACTCGGCTTGGCCGCCGCCGGCTTGGCTTGCGCCACCGACGGGGCGAACTCCCAGTTCGGCTTGCCTTCGGCGTTGATCTCGAGAACGATCTTGGGCTCGACGAGGGTAACCTCGCTCACCTCGATGCCGCCCGTCAGCAGCGCCAGCAGCGATGGCTTTACGGTAACGGATTTCACCTCCACCATATTCGGGTTCTTGGAACCCGCCACGTTGAAGAACCTGACACCGGTGATCGTCGCGGTCGGCACCGGCAGCAGCGAGAGGCTGATCGGACCGTCGAGCACGAGGTCGCGGCCCGTCGCCTTCTTCACCTCGGCCGCGATGACGGGCTTGTAGGAATTGACATCGATGAAGGCCGGCGCCGCGATCAGCGCCACAATCAGCAGACCGACAACGCCACCGCCGCCGATCAGAAGTCTGTTGCGTCTGGTTGGAGTCATGGAAGTCTCCTGCCGTTCGGCTCGATGAAACACTAGCGCATCGACCGACAGCGCGGCATAGAGAAAAAATGGCCGAGATCGTCAACCTGAGACGCGCGCGCAAGGACAAGGCACGGCGCGAACGTGACAGCGAGGCAGACGCCAATCGCCGGCGCTTCGGACGGACCAAGGCGGAAAAAGCCACCGACACCGAGACCGCGGCGCGCACGCGCCAGGCGCTCGACGGCAAGCACCTCGAGCCCGAGGACTCCTAAAGCCGCCCGCCTAGCGCGGCGGCCGGGTGAGGGCCAGACGTTCGAAAAAGGCCCGCGTGGCCTGGTCGGCCCCCGGCCCCGGCCACGGCGCGCACATTGGTGAGCTCCAGCCGCTGACCGCTCCCGGCATCGATCAGCACCGGCTCGAGCGGCCGGCCGTCGCGGTAGTCGACGAGATCCATCGGCTTGCCGCCGCGTGCCGCTTCGCCGTGGCGGTCGCCCCATTGCTTGAGGCCGACGATGACGGTGAACAAGGCAGCGCCCTTGTCGGTCAGCCGGTATTCATGGCGCAGCGGACGCTGGCGGTAGACGGACTTGCGGAAGACACCGGCCTCGACCAGCTTCTTCAGTCGCGCCGTCAGCACATTGCGCGCGATGCCGAGATTCTCCTGGAACTCGTCGAAGCGCCGCACGCCATAAAAGGCATCGCGCACGATGAGCAGCGTCCATGGTTCGCCCACGACCTCGAGTGCCGAGGCGATCGAACAATTCATCTGCTCATAGGAAGTGCGCCGCATGGGGCAAAGTATAGACCCCGATGGGCACCACGCAATCCGGCACCGGTCCTAGGGTCGCTGCGGCCAGCGCAGCACGGCGTAGCCCACCACGGCCGACAGCAGCGAACCCACCAGGACACCCAACCGGACCTGCGATTCGTATGCGACGTCATCGAAGGCGAGCGTGCCGATGAACAGGCTCATGGTAAATCCGATGCCGCCCAGGATCGACACGCCATAGAGGCCGCGCCACGAGCCGCCTGCCGGCATGGCGGCGAGGCCGAGCCAGATCAAGAGAGCCGCCCCCAGCACGATGCCCACCTGCTTGCCGACAAAGAGGCCAGCCACGATACCCAGCGGCACGGCCTCGAAGAGGCTATCGAGTGACAGGTCGGCGAGCGAGAGTCCGGCATTTGCAAAGGCGAACACCGGCATGATGAACCATGCCGACCATGGCTTAAGCGCATGCTCGAGATGGATGGCCGGCCGCGCCTCATCGGCCTCTCCCGACGACTTGAGGGGAATGAACATGGCAAGCACCACACCGGCCACCGTGGCATGCACGCCCGACTTCAACACCGAGACCCAAAGCACCACGCCGATCAGCATGTAGAGGCCGATCCGACGAACGCCCGCGGCATTCAGGATCGCCAACCCGGCAATACAGACGGCCGCCAGGGCGATCGCCTGCACCGAAAGCTGGCTGGTGTAGAAGGCTGCGATGATCAGGATGGCGCCGAGGTCGTCGACGATTGCCAGCGTGGTCAGGAAGACCTTCAGGGCCAGCGGCACCCGGCGCCCCAGCGCCGCCAGGACGCCAAGCGAGAAGGCAATGTCGGTGGCGGCCGGGATCGCCCAGCCGCGCAGTGCTACGGGATCGGCCCAGTTGAACGCCGCGTAGACGAGGCCCGGCACGACCATGCCGCCGACGGCCGCGGCGACCGGCAGCGCCACCTGCGAGGGCCTCGACAGTTCGCCCTCGACGACCTCACGCTTGATCTCGAGGCCAACCAGCAGAAAAAACACCGCCATCAGACCGTCGTTGATCCACAGCAGCAACGACTTGCTGAGGCCGATCTCGCCGTAGGAAACGGTGAATTTGTTACGCAGAAGCTCCGCAATGGTGTCCGCAAGCGGAGAATTGGCGAGCACCAGAGCGAGGATCGCAGCGCCGATCAGCGGCAGTGCAGAGGCTGCTTCGCTGTCGATAAAGGCCTTGAACCGATTCACCGGCACGGCGGGCTCCCTGCAAAGAAAAACGCCCGGGTCTTGCGACCCGGGCGCCCTGTTTGGAGTCTCAGTTCCCGGCTACTCGCGTTCCTGTCCAAGGAACATCATGAGGAACTGGAACAGGTTCACGAAGTCGAGGTAGAGGCTCAAGG
>ERZ890510.1888-NODE-1888-length-12783-cov-4.137099_pt1 | contig 12783 bp, 10 predicted proteins | sample MGYA00521265_ERZ890510 | MGnify/ENA primary metagenome ERZ890510 (study PRJEB32303, sample SAMEA104408624) | aquatic metagenome | biome: Brackish water; feature: Chemocline; material: water | place: Baltic Sea | collected 2014-10-26T21:54:00 | depth 110 m ...
TAGACTCGTAGCAGACGAACAGCCCCATCGGTGTGCTGCCGGCACCCGGGTCGCGGCGTGGCAGAGAGATGACAGCGTGCTCCTGACCCGCGTCAAAGGCACCACTCTGGGCGGTGAGCCCACGCATGTAGTTGAAGAGCCAGGGAAACGGCAGATACTCGCCGAAGGGTACCAGGTGCACTTTGTCCCCTGAGGCTGCCAGGTGGCCATCTCGATCGATGAGAAACGCCCGGTTGTACAGTCCCGGAGACCCATCGGGTGAGATTGTCCCAAGGCTTCCCACAAGGAGCGGCGTGTCCAGATCCATGGCGAGATCCGTGACGGCGCGACGATACGTAGCGTGCTGCGCGTCATCGAAGCGGTAGGGAAGCGCTGTCTCCGGCCAGATGATCAGGTCGACTGGCCCAGCCTCCCGTGCCAGTCGGCGGGTGCGGTCAATGTATTTTTCTGTTGTTGCGCTTTTCCACCCGGGTTCCCACTTCACATCCTGACGAATGTTCCCCTGCACGATGCCGATGCGCAGCGGCGGGGCCAGGGTCTCTGAGGACAGCGCACGCAGGTGATACGCACCCCAGCCGCAGACGAGCACCACAACCGCTGTGACCGCCGAGCTTCCAGCCAGCCACTGCTGGCGCCGCTGACACAGGAGCAGAACCACGCCACTGTTGAAGGCGATAATGACAAAACTCAGCCCATGCACACCTGCCAGCGCCGCGAAAGCAGCCACGAGCGGGGTGCGGTACTGGGTCGTACCAAGGACGGCCCACGGGAATCCCGAGAACAGCCAGGTCTGCACCCAATCCATCAGTGCCCACGTGGCACCTGCGAGCCAGGGGAATGTGTAACCCATTCTTTGTCCGCCGCTGCGCCAGGCACTGGCGCACAGTCGCAGAAAGAACATCGGGTAGGTGCCGAGATAGAGGATGAGCAGGCAGGTTGTCGCTGCCGCTTCGACGACGTTGAGCCCGCCATAGCTGCCGAGGGTCTCGACGATCCAGTAGACGCGGAAGGTGCCGGCGACGATGCCGAGGCTCAGCCCGCCAAGCGACACGGCCGAGATCGAGGCGGCATCTGAGTCGTCGTTCAAGCGGACGACAACGGCCAGGATGGGAAGGAGACAGATCCAGGCAAGCCAACCCAAATCGGCTTTCGGCAGGCTGAGGCCGTAGAGTATGCCGCTGAGGGCGCCGGCACAAACAGCCGTCAGCCGCGGCAGGCGGGAGGCGAGGGATGTTGCGTGTTGCTCGAGGTCCGCTAGCGAAGGACGGACCTGCAGGAACCGCACGCTCAGGTCTCCATGTACTCGATCAGTGGCCGGCGCAGTTTCTGCAGGGCACTTCGTTCCAGAGCCTCGACATCCTCCCGGGAGACCCGCAGGTGGGATGCGACAGCGCCAGGCGACCGCTTATGCTGGTAGCGTCCCTCGACGACTTTCAGTTCCTGCGGCGTGAGTTCGGCCAGCGCGTGCATGACAATCTGCCGAAGCTCCTGGCTCTCAACACGGTCGAGGGGCGACTCCGGGAGAAGAATCTCAATGAAGCGCTCATCGAGCGGGACGTGGATGCGACGGTCGGAAGAGGGTGCGTTTTCCGAGATGCGGTCGAATCGAGGCACAGGAAGGGCTCCCGCGGAAAAAGTCCACATTGACAACCCAGGAAGAGCAGAAATTCCAGATTATGGCGCAAACAATCAACCCAACCAACAAACCCAAACCAGAAACCCAAATAAAAAAACCCAAATAAAAAAAACAGGGAACCGGAGCCGGTTCCCTGTTGAAGTATGGTAGCGGGGGCAGGATTCGAACCTACGACCTTTGGGTTATGAGCCCAACGAGCTACCAGGCTGCTCCACCCCGCAACACAAGTTACAAACTACGGACTCCTGCGATCTGCGCAAGAGGGTAAATCAAGATGCTTTGTCATTGTTGCTGTTTCCACCCCGCTGACTGTCATTGGCCAGCACGCCATTGGTACCGTTGGAGACTCGTTTCATTTCAACCTGCTGAATCCGATGGCCATTCACGGATATCACGGTGATCTCGAAGTCAGGCACATCAATCGACTGGCCGACCTCGGGGACGTGGCCAAGGTGATCATAGATGAAGCCTCCGAGCGTATCGAAGCCATCACTGGCGAGGTCTGAATCGAGCAGGTCGTTCAATTCATCGATGTTGATGCGTGGATTGACGACAAGAATCTCGTTGGGTGCTTTCCAGTGGTAGAGGGCCTCCTCCGCGTCGAACTCGTCCTGCAGGTCGCCGACGATTTCTTCCACCAGATCTTCCGTTGTGACCAGCCCCGCAGTACCGCCGTACTCGTCCACAACAACCGCGAGCCGCGTCCGCGCGCTGCGAAGATCTCGCAGGAGTTGATCGATCTTCTTTGTCTCAGGCGTGTAGTACGGCTCATGCAGCAGGTGCAGAGTTTCTCCAGATCCTGTGGGAATACCTTCGATCAGCAGACTCAGCGGGCTGGTGCTCGACAGTTCGGTTCGGATCTCGATCAGCTGCAGGAGGTCCTTGGCGTAGACGATGCCACGGATCTTGTCGAGAGACTCGTCATAGATCGGGACGCGGGAATGACCGGTTTCTCTGATGGAGGACAACAGGTCGACGAGGGTACCGCCGAGCTCGACAGCGGTGATATCGACGCGCGGAACCATGACTTCGCGAACGACGCGATCATGGAAGCCGAAGACCCCCTCGATCATATCACGCTCGCCCTTCTCAAGGAGGCCGGTTTCGCCTTCTGACTCTACCAGACTGCGCAGCTCTTCCTCTTTTTCGGCCTTGAATTCTACATCATTGTAGTCGTCGCCGGTGACCCGTTCAGCAAGAGTCGTAAAGGGGAGCAGGAGCATGTGCAAAGGGACAAATAGCAGAGTGGCCTTGGGCACATACCATTCGCTCGATTCGTCCTCAAAGCGAACTCGATGGGCAGTGGAGGCAGCAAAAAGAACGCATAGAGACACCGCCATGGTAACACCCAACACAGATAGCCGAGCGTCCAGATAGGCACGCAACAGAAAAAACAGCGACAGAGCGAGGGCCGCAGCGAAGAAGCCCTGGCCAAGTCGGGCCATCATGTGAAGGCGGTGACGGGGCTCATGTATTTTCCACATGAGTCCAGCACGCGACACGTGATCGTCGCGCAGTTTCTCGAGGTAAGAACGGGACAGGACACTGAAGGTTGCCTCATAACTTGCCAGAACAAACAAGGCCGTGGAGGACACAACCGTCAGTAAGAATTCAACAAATTGCGGGGGTTCCAAGAGGGGCTCTCTCAGACTCCTTTCGGTGAATCCGTCGACCAGGACGGAAAGTGATGTGAATATTGCACCGGATCTCTCATACGCACTTCAGATGATCTACGCATCAGAGATCGGCGACAACAACTGCTCCGTACGCTGCTCCATGATAAGCAATTCCGACTCGGTCTGATGGTCGTAGCCCGCCAGATGCAGCAGGCCGTGGACCAGGAGCCGAGCGAGTTCCTCGTCAGTGGCCACGCCAAGTTCCTTTGCCTGCGCACCGGCACGCTCAACGGAAATGTAGACTTCCCCCGCTGGCATGTCCTGTGTCAGGAAGAACTCCGGGGCGATGACCGTTTCCTGCCCCTGCTCAACGAAGGAGAAAGACAGAACGTCCGTCGCCTGATCACGACCCCTGTAGCTGCAGTTCAGGCGGCGGACCTCTTCATCATCGGTAAGGATCACATCGACGATCCCTCCCGCATCATGGCTACGGAGGGTTCTGCGCGCAACCTGGTTCAAGCGCTCGATGCAGTCAGCGTCCGGAATGTCAACCAGAGCGGGACTGCAGTGCAGACGAACCATCCGTCCGGGTCCTTTCGCGTTTCTCGTCCTTCTGCCAGGGATACTCAAGTCTGCCGTGCAGGGTGCCCATCAAGACAGGGATGAAGGACTCCTCGATCGCGTGAAGGTCCCGCAAGGTCAACGGACACTCATCGAGCTCACCGGCGGTGAACTTCTGCTGAACGATCCGCCGCACGAGTTGGCGCACTCGGCTCGGGGTCCGTTCGGTGAGCGTCCGTGCAGCCGATTCGACAGAGTCGGCGAGCATGAGGATCCCGGCTTCCTTGGTCTGTGGCTTGGGCCCGTCGTAACGGTAGTCGTCCCGCCGCACATTTTCCACACCTAGCTCGATCGCTCGATTGTAGAAGAATTCCAGTACGGTTGTTCCATGGTGCTGCGGAATGAGGTCGACAATCGCCTTAGGCAGGCCGTTCTCCTCGCCCAGTTCAATGCCGTCTTTCACATGTGAATCTATGATCAGGGCGCTCATGCTCGGCGTCAGATGGTCGTGTGGGTTGCGCCCACCCCTCAGTCCCTGATTCTCGGTGAAATACTCCGGCTTGAGCATCTTGCCAATATCATGATAGTAGCAGCCGACGCGTGCCAGCAGGGGACTGGCACCAATGCGCTGTGCTGCCGCTTCCGACAGGTTCGCCATGATCAGCGAGTGCGTATATGTGCCGGGGGCACGGATGGCGAGTTCGCGCAGCAGTGGGCGATTCAGGTCGGACAATTCCAGCAGCGTGATATCGGTGGTGACACCAAAGAGGCTTTCAAAAATCGGTAACAGGCCTTGAATGACGATCGGTGTGGCAACACCAATGAAGATTCCCGGCAGCACGTGGCTGTAGATCTCCTGCAACTGGACAAAACGCAGCAGGTCGGCAGCGACGATGAGCAGCGCATAGGATGCCGGTAGTAGAATGATGGCACGATAGAACTGATTTCGGTGTCGAACGTGGCGTACAGAAAAGACGGCGACTGCGCACGTGAGGGCACAGATCAGGGCGACATAGAAATCGCCGAACAGACTGCCAATAAACAGAGACAGCAGGAAGGATACGACCAACGCCAGTTGCGGGCTCAACAGGATCGTGAGCAACATCGCCGCCAACGGCGTCGGCACGAAGAAGGTCTGCATGTCCTCGGTACGGATATACGAGGCGATGGCCGCTGTCGACAGGGTGATGATGGCAAGCAGCAGCAGCAACCTTGGATTGACATACACGGACGGTTCACGTGTCGCCAGAAAGAAGCCCAGAACCACCAGAATGAAGGCAGCAATCACAGCGGCGGCGGCGGTCTGCAGCAGCCGTGTTGTGCGATCTTTGAGTTCCTCTTCCACCAAGTGTGACGCCAACGACTCGAGGGCCTCGACGTGCTGTGGTTCGACCTTTGCGTTCTTGTCGACAATCATCTCGTCCTGCAGGTAGCGCCGCTTGATACTGGCAACACTGCGGCGCGCCTCATTACGCAGGCGCTCGGTGGCCTCGACGTCGACTGTCAGGTTCGGGTAGACGAACAATCCGATAAATTCGTGCAGCGCCTCTGTGGCACCACTACTTGCCAGGGGTGGATAGCCCTCGATCAAGGACAACATGATTCCGCCGCGCAGAGACTCGGCATCGTACAGGGCATCGATCGATATGGCCGGCTCGTCAATAAGTGCTTGCCGGGTGACACGTGTGAGCGGAGTGTCACGTGTCGCCATGATTCCCGTTGAATACGCGTCAGACAACGCCTGGATCGCGGCGCCACGTATGCTGGTCACGGTATCCCGATGGGCGACTGACAGAGCTGCAACCAGATTATGCAGTGACGCCTCAGACATGGATCCGATGACATCAGGCAGTTCTCGTTGCAGGCGGCGCTGCTTGAGGGAATCCGGCATCTGCATGCGGATATTCGGCAGCAGCACGGAGAACACCGAGTCCAGGCGGCCCAGTTGGGCACCCTTCACTTCTTCGTGAAGGACAAGCCGGGTGGGAACCGTACGCTCTGCCTCGAGGCGTTCCCGCCGCAGTTCGTCATCTGTTTTGCGCACGAAAAACGGCAGGGGCGCGTTGATCCGTTCAGGTGCGACATTGCCAACGCGCAGATCTGTGATGCTGTAGGGACGTTGCAGAGGGGAGAAATATGTGAGCAGTGACACCGCCGCCAGTGCCAGCACGAGGCGATACACCAGCATTCCGGATGGGCCGAAACCTTCACGGCGGTCACGGCGCCCGGTGTTGGCAAGCGTCGCCCACCAGCGCTTGCCCCCAGAAGCGTTCATCCGGCGCTCCCTTCGCGAGCCGACTCAGCGCCGTTGCCCTTCTGCAATTCGTCATCATGCTTCTCGTAGGCCCGCACGATACGCTGCACGAGTGGATTGCGCACAACATCCCGTTCCGAGAGATACACGAAGTCCAGGCCGCTCACGCCGCGCAGAACCGTGCGAACATCAACAAGGCCGGAAGGTCGATTCGCCGGCAGGTCCGTCTGCGTGATATCACCTGTAACGACGGCTTTTGAGCCAGCGCCAAGCCGTGTAAGGAACATCTTCATCTGCGCAGGGGTCGTATTTTGAGCTTCATCGAGGATGATGAACGCGTCATTGAGTGTTCGTCCCCGCATGAACGCCAGCGGTGCGACCTCCACAACTTTCATCGCCTGGAAACGCACGAGACGATCCGGTTCCAGCAGTTCCTGCAAGGCATCGTAGAGGGGGCGCAGGTACGGATCAACCTTGTCCTCCAGAGCCCCTGGCAGAAAGCCCAGGTTCTCGCCCGCCTCGACGGCGGGGCGAGCCAGGACAATGCGGGAGACTTTCTTCTGTTTCAGAGCCGAGACTGCGGCAGCAACAGCGAGATACGTCTTGCCCGTACCGGCGGGACCAATGACAAAGACGATATCGTTGCGGGAAACTGACTCAAGGTAGGCAAGTTGGCCTCCGGTGCGGGCGCGGACCGTGCTTTTGTAGGTCCGCACACCGCGGGCGCCGAAACCCTCACCCGCCGCTGATTCTTCCGCTTGCAGGGAAGTGCGCAGATCCTGGCGAAAGAGTGCACGTACATCCTCTTCGGTCATTCCGGGGTCCTGCCGGATTCTGTCTATCACCGCCTCGAGAAGCTCACTGGCAGTGTTGATGGCCTCCTCAGGTCCATCCATCATGACCATATCGCCGCGTGACACGAGCGACACGCCGTACATCTGCTCAAGAGCCTTGAGGTTTCGGTCATTTCGCCCGAATAGTGCCACCGGGTCTATTGCGGAGATGGAGATTGTTGTTTTCAGAGGATGCTTCTGTGGGTATTAGCTATGTGAATGCCACGGGACGTGTTGGCATGAAGACACGATCGGGGACCAGTCAGTGGGAAAGGCGAAAGGGGTTTGGGTTACAGGCTGACGCCCGGCCCCAAACCCCTGTCGCTCGACTGATGCTTATGTCGAAATCTGCGTCTCAGTGACCCTTTGTTGCGTTCCAGCTCTTTGTAGCGTTCCTCGAGAGCCTGCCAACCACTAGTTGGCTGGGATCTCAAGGACCTGAGCGGGGAACACCAGATTGGGCTCAACGATCTGCTCTGCATTGGCCTTGTAGATCTTGTGCCACATGGTCGGATCATTGTAGACAGCAGATGCGATCTTTGACAGAAAATCACCGGATGTCACAAGATACTGGTTCTCACCAACCGCTATGGGCACCATCAACATCTGCTTTGGATAGATCAAATCGGGATCATTGATCTTGTCGCGATTGGCACGATAGATCCGGGGCCACATGTAGGGATCCTCGTAGACTTCAGGCTTCGAAGCGATGCCCCAAAGGTGATCACCCTTCACAACCTCGTAGGTGATCTGATCCGGAGCACGCATCATCAGGTCATCAATCATCTTTGAGGCGCGCATGAGCTTGGCCGTCATCTCGGGCAGGCAGGAAATCTTGGACTTCCTCAAGGCGGCCAACTCCAATGCCGCTGCCTTCAGCTCGGCACGCCGACGCTGCAACTCTTCGGGAGCCAGAGCTGCCAATCCCTGAAGCTGGCGCAGAAGTGCATCCACCCGCTGACCATAGGCCTTGACTTCAGCCTCCGTCGCCCCAATGAGGGCGAGCGTCTCGCGCCCAACTCGATCGATGACAGCCTGTACCGCATCAATCTGTGCCTTGAGGGAAGCGATGCTGGCATCCAACGTCTTGATCTGAGCCTGCGCCGCAACCTCGCGCGCCGTGTACTCGGCGAGATTCGCCTTGTATTCGTCGCGTGTCATCTTTGTTTGTTCTGCGGACACACTCCCCACCATTCCAAGAATCAGGAGGGAGAGGACGAGGCCGCTCACTTTGAACTGTCTGTGCATTCCAGTGCCCTTTCTCTGCGAGCGTGGACCGCGAAGGTCCGAAACGACCCGCTCACTCCTTGGGGAAGTTAGCCAGGTTCTCTGCTGTGGCGGCCTTTTTTTCTTCAGCGGCCTTCTGCTGTGCCTTCTTCTCCGCGAGCTTGCGCTGGAGTCGGGCTTCTTCCGCTTTCTTCTGCGTAACCATTTCTTCGGCCGAGACCATCGCCTGATGCCGCTCCTCGAGGAGGGCGAGCTCCTTTTGCGACGGACCAGACGAACAGGCTGCGGTCAGACCCAAGGCCAGTAAGGCGGCAGCAAAGGTGATATGCCGCCCGCCGGCGCGGATCTTGCAACAACGATCGCCCATTGAGCTAACTCCTTGCTTGTTCACATCATTTTTGAATTCGTCAAACAGCGAAAAATAGCGTTCTCAAAAAGACCGGGAAAACCGAGTCGAAACTTACGTGGGTCCTCAAGTGGTGTCAAGTAAAATGCCTGTCCTTACAAAGGCTTACGGCCGAAATGGACTTTTCAGGCACAGGTGCTACCTGAGGCGGATCCCCAACTCCCGCAATTGATGTTCGTCAACGGTTCCCGGGGCATTTTCCATCAGCCCCACCGCCCTGTTGGTCTTGGGAAAGGCGATAACATCCCGAATCGAGTCCTCGCCGGCCATCATGGCAATCAGGCGATCGAAGCCGAAGGCGATGCCACCGTGCGGGGGAGCACCATACTCGAGCGCATCGAGAAGGAAGCCAAACTTGGCGCGCGCCTCTTCGGGCCCGATGGATAGCAGTTCGAACATGCGTGACTGTACAAGCGACTGGTGGATACGGATGGAACCGCCAGCGACTTCCGCACCATTCAACACGAGATCATAGGCTCGCGCCCGTACGCTGGCTGGATCACTTTGCAGAGCTTCGATGTCGGACTCAAGAGGCGAGGTAAAAGGGTGATGCATGGCGACGTAACGATTGTCTTCCTCGTCGAATTCAAGCAGCGGAAACTCGTTGACCCACAAAGGTTTCCAGTCGCCAGGGCTGAGCAGGTCGAGGCGCTTGGCCAACTCCAGACGGAGGGCTCCCAGCACTCGCGCTACCATGGCCGGTTGATCGGCAACGAGAAGGAGCAGGTCTCCAGGTTCCGACTCCAGCGCCTCGATCAACAAGGCCTGTGACGTCGGTGGGAAGAACTTGACGATGGATGACTCAAGACCCGCATCGGTATGCTTGATCCAACTGAGTCCTTTGGCGCCGTACTCCTGGGCGAAGGCCACCAGGGAATCAACTTGGCTTCGGGGGAACTTGCTGCAGCCCTTAGCGTTGATACCCTTTACTTGACCTCCATTCTCAAGGACACCCTGGAAGATCTTGTAGTCGGATGCACGGGCCGCCTGGGCGGCGTCACGCAACTCAAGTCCGAAGCGAAGGTCCGGCTTGTCGCTGCCATACCGGTCCATCGCCTGAGCCCAGGTAAGCCGTGGGAACGGGTTTGGAAGATCCGTGCCGATGACATCGGCAAAGATCTTGCGGGTGAGATCCTCGGCCATTCTCATGATCTGGTTCTCATCCACGAACGACATCTCGATGTCGATCTGGGTGAACTCAGGCTGCCTGTCGGCTCGCAGGTCCTCATCACGGAAGCACTTGACGATCTGGAAATACCGATCGTAGCCGGAAATCATCAGCAGTTGCTTGTAGGTCTGCGGCGACTGTGGCAGCGCAAAGAACTGCCCCGGGTGGACACGACTGGGGACGAGGAAATCGCGGGCGCCTTCCGGGGTGCTGCGGATCAGAAACGGGGTCTCCACCTCAAGGAAGCTCTGACCGTCGAGATGCCCCCGAGTGCTTTGATAGGCTTTGTGCCGCAAAGCGAGATTGCGCTGCATTCTCTCACGTCTCAGATCCAGATATCGGTAGCGAAGGCGGATTTCCTCGCCCAGATCCTGGGAGTCGTCGAGTTGGAAGGGGATGGGACGAGCCGGATTGAGGATGCGAATTTCATCGCAGTTGACCTCAATCATTCCCGTCGTCAGTCGTGGGTTCGTCATGCCTTGCGGGCGGCTCTCCACGCTACCGCGAATGGCAATGACGAATTCGCTGCGCAGAACATCGGCCCGGTCGTGGGCAACGACATTGTGCTGGGGATTAAAGACGACCTGCGTCAGGCCGTAGCGATCCCGCAGATCGACAAATATGACGCCACCATGATCGCGCCGGGTGGCAACCCAGCCCATGAGAGTGACCTGTGCACCAAGATCTGCATCTGTAAGGCTGCCACAGTCGTGGGAACGTTGCCAGTCGCCGAGAAGGTCGGGGCTCAGGACGTCGGGGTGTTGTTCGGAAGGAGAGTCGGAAGACATGCAGGCCGGGAGGGTTTCGAGGGGTTCACGGGTCTTCGAGAGGCATTTTTGGCCCCGAAATATACGTGCCAAATGAACTGGCCAAACCTATGTCTACGAACGAAGTTCGTCAACGCGTCGGGCATGGGCGGCGGCCAGGCCCCGGCGGTATCCAGCCACATTGACAGGTGTGGGGTTGCAGCTATATTCGCCTGCCCCAACCCCAATCTGCTCCAGCCCCAACTGAAAGAGGACTCTTGGACGACTCCGACGGAGTCGGTGCAGTGGGCCGGACCATTGTTGATGAGATTGGCAATACGCCGCTGCTGCGCCTGATCAATGCGGAAGTGCCATCCGGGGTCTCCCTCTACGCCAAGCTCGAATCCTTCAATCCTGGAGGATCCGTCAAGGATCGCCCAGCTCGCCGCATGATACTTGATGGCCTTGCCGACGGACGTCTGTTCCCCGGCAAGGTGATTCTCGACTCGACCTCCGGTAATACAGGCATCGCCTACGCCATGATCGGCGCTGCTCTCGGGTATCCTGTCCGTCTGGCCATGCCCGCCAGTGTTACGCGCGAACGCAAGGCCATTCTGGCTGCATACGGTGCCGACGTCGTGCTCACCGATCCCGGCGAAGGTTCCGACGGTGCCATTCTTGAGGCGCGGCGAATCCTGCAGCAGGATCCCGGCCTGTACTTCAAGCCCGATCAATACAACAACCCGGCCAACTGGTGGGCCCACCGGGATACCACCGCCCGGGAGATATGGCAGCAGACCGGCGGCAAGGTCACTCACTTCGTCGCCACCATGGGTACCAGTGGCACCGTGATGGGAACCGGCCAGGGACTCAAGGCATTCAATTCGGATGTCGTTGTGATCGGGGCGGAACCAGATGATGCCTTCCACGGGATCGAAGGTCTCAAGCACATGGCCAGTTCCATCGTGCCAGGCATCTACGATGAGAGCTGGCTCGACGATAGGATCGGCGTGGGCACTGAAGCTGCATATGATGCGACCATACACCTGGCCCGTGATTATGGCATTCTTGTCGGCCAGTCGGCCGGTGCAGCCTATGTTGGCGCTTGCGAGATTGCCAACAAGCTGACGGAGGGGACGGTGGTTACTGTGTTCTGCGACGGCGGCGACAAGTATATGACGACACCCATGTGGCGCATGGCTCTTGAAGACAGCGGGCTTATCGTCAGCCCACCTCAGAGATCCGGACAAGGAGAGTAGACCAGATGCTCATGCTGCGAGCGGCAGATCTCGATGCGATCTTCCAGCAGGCTCTAGAGGAATATCCAGGAGAGTGCTGCGGCATTCTGACAACAGAGGCGGGCGGTGATCTGTCTACCATGCACAGATGCCGGAATCTCCAGGACGAGTTGCACACGAAGGACCCCGAGCAGTATCCGCGCGATTCACGAACCGCCTACTTCATTGACTCAGGGGAGTTGTTTCGCATCGTCAGCGGCGCGGAGAAGAGTGGCGGAGGGGTCAGCGGATTCTACCATTCACACGTTGACTGCGACGCCTACTTCTCACAGGAGGACAAGGATCGGGCGATGGCCTGGGATGAACCTGCCTATCCTGATGCGGTCTATCTCGTCGTTTCGGTGTACGGCGATGAACGTCGCGGCTACAAAGCGTTTGCCTGGGACGATGGCAATGCGGACTTCAATGAAGTGGAAATAACGGTCCAGCCTTAAGGGCTCCGGCTATCGTGTCCCACACCCGCCCAGGCTTGCTGCTGTTCCTGGTGGTCGCCGTTGTCTATGCCGGCAGCCTGAGAAACGGCTTCCATCTTGACGACTTCCACACCGTCGTCAACAACCCCCACATCCGTGTGTTATCCGACATTCCGTCCTTCTTGGGGGACGCCGGGGCGTTTTCCGTGAACCCGGAAAGCGCCATGTATCGGCCCCTGCTGTTGACGACATTTTCCATCGACCACGCTCTCTTCGGCAACGTTGCCGCAGGCTATCATGCAACCAGTGTGTTCTTCCATGGACTGGCGGCAGCCGCTGCTCTGGCATGGCTCGTGGGTCTCGGTCTACGCCAACGAGTTGCCCTGACGGCGGCACTCGTGTTTGCGTTGCATCCGATCAACAGTGAGGCAGTCTGTTACATCAGCAGCCGCTCTGAGGTGCTCATGGGACTCCTGTTGATGGGTGCTGCTGCTCTGCATGCGAAGTATCGGGCAACCACGTCTCATTCCTGGTGGCTCGCATCACTTGCAGCGGCAGCGGCGAGCCTGCTGAGCAAATCGGTGGGGATCATTGCCCCCCTGGCGGTCGCTGTTGGTGATGGGAG
>ERZ890510.1889-NODE-1889-length-12780-cov-5.175639_pt1 | contig 12780 bp, 11 predicted proteins | sample MGYA00521265_ERZ890510 | MGnify/ENA primary metagenome ERZ890510 (study PRJEB32303, sample SAMEA104408624) | aquatic metagenome | biome: Brackish water; feature: Chemocline; material: water | place: Baltic Sea | collected 2014-10-26T21:54:00 | depth 110 m ...
CTATGTGCAAGGTAATTTCGCCAAAGACGGACTTCCTGCTGAACGATATAATAAAGGATTTCCTTTGGGTCTGACCCTCAGAGTGATTGGCAAAATACTGATGGGGAAAATAAAAGGAAAACATAGACCTTCGCCTTTTTTTAAGGAAAATGGCGACCCTGTTGTTGAGCCAGAAATAGTGGCGTCCAAATAAATCTTGCCATTGCCCCGCCCCACGCCTTACTTTGAAGATTAATAGTAAAGACGCCGTTTTGAGAGCGAGAACAAACTGTAGCGTCAATAAAAAACTAAATGAGGGAAAATGATGAGTAAAGTAATTGATGTCCATACACATATGTACACGGCGGGATGGTTAAAGTTAATTAAAGAAAATGGCGGCCCTGATCTCGAAGTCCATGAAAGTTTGGATAGTCCTCAAACAGTTTTTTACAAGGGTGCCAGTTTCTGTGTTTTAGAAGATGCTCATTTTGATTTTGACCTTCGTATTGATAATATGAAAAAGGCAGGGGTGGATATGGCTGTTGTTTCTATGCCGCCTCCTGGAGTGCTTTGGGGCAATGACGATACCAGCTTGGAAGCCGCTAAAATGGTCAATAATGAATTTGCGGCAGCGCAAAAAAAATACCCAAATCACATTCGTTGGATGGCTGTCCTGCCGTGGGAATATCCACAGCGCGCTATTGAGGAAATCAAACGGGCTTGTGATCTTGGCGCGGTGGCGATCATTACTCACGGCAGTATCAATGGGCGTCATTTAACGGACCCTTTGTTTGAGCCAATTTGGCAGGAAATTGATAAACGCGCCTTACCGGTTCTGGTTCATCCTACTTTTCCGATTGGCACGGAATTGATGGAACTGGATCGTTATGCTTTAATAGCCTCAACAGGTTTTATGATTGATACGACTTTAGCTGTATCAAAAATGATTTTTGATGGTTTTTTTGATCGTTTCCCCAATTTAAAACTAATAGCCTCTCACGCGGGGGCCACATTACCTTATCTAGCGGGTCGTTTTGACAAGGTTTATGAAACCACACAAAGAGCCAAGGTTAAAATCAGCCGCCCGCCAAGTGAATATTTAAAACATATTTATTATGATAGCGTGACTTATGCTCAGGAAGCTCTGGAGTTATGCGTTAAAGTTGGTGGTGCGGGACATGTTATGTATGGATCTGATTATCCTTTTAATCTAGGTGATATGGAAGGCTGTCTTGGTCGTGTCAATAACCTGCCTGAGGATGTAAAACACGCCGTTCGCGGCGATAATGCGCAGCGTGTTTTTGCACTATAAAAATATCCAAATCCCATAAAAAACTCAAATGAAAATAGTATTTTTCTTAACTTGCGTTCATTGTTAGCCCATTGTAAAGATGCTATGGTATATTATAACACTAAGATGAAAAAGAACCGGAGTAATAAAAATGACAATCATTGACGTCCACACTCATGCCTACACTCGCGAATGGTTTGACATTCTACGCGCCGAAGGCGGTGAATATAATATTCAAACGCGTCCTGATGGTAAGGAGGAAATTTTTAGAGGCTCGACACCAGTTGCCTTTCCCCAGCCAGGTCATTTTGATTATGATCTGCGGATTAAGCAAATGGATGCAACTGGTATAGATATTTCCATTGTCTCGCTTACATGCCCTAACGTTTATTGGGGAGGCGAAGAGGTCAGCTGTCGGGCAGCCAAGGTATCAAATGATAGTATGGTCGAAGCTCAACGAATTTACCCAGACCGAATTCGTTGGTACGCATCACTTCCTTGGCAATATCCTGAACGGGCCATCGAAGAATTGAAACGGTGCTGTGACCTTGGTGCCAGCGGTGTTATGGTGCTGGCAAATATTGCGGGTCGTAGTTTAACGGATCCATTTTTTGCAGAGATTTGGAAAGAGATTGACCGGCGTTCTCTACCGGTTCTTCTGCACCCTACGGACCCACCGGGGGTCGATGTTATGGATATGGGTAAATATGATTTAAGCTGGTCGGTTGGATTTATGTTTGATACGACTTTGGCGGTTACACGCATGATTTTTGACGGATTTTTTGATAGCTACCCTAATTTAAAGCTGATTGCTTCCCACGGTGGGGGTGCTTTGCCTTATCTGGTAGGACGTTTTGAAAAAGGCGATGAGGTTGAATTAGCTTCGCGGCGAAAAATGGAAAGAAAGCCTACTGATTATCTGCGTCACATATACTATGATTGTATTAATTATGACCCCAGAGCATTACAATATCTCATATCCATTGTTGGTGCGGATCGTGTGATGTTTGGCTCAGACTGGCCTCATCAGGTTTTTGATACTTCGGGGGCATTGGCCAATACTGACGCTCTACCCATCGATCAATGTAAGGCAATTAGATCGTCTAATGCCAGTGCGCTATTCAAAATTTAATTTAATATTTTATAGGGGTTATTTTAAAGAAATAACCCGCCCAGGGTTCATGATATTGTTGGGATCAATGGCTTTTTTAAGGGTACGCATGATTTTTAAATCAATCTCAGGCTTATAACGTTCAAGTTCCTGAACTTTTAAAATACCAATACCATGCTCGGCGCTAATGCTACCGCCGAGCGAGTGGACGATATCATGGACGATGCTGTTGATTTGTTGCCAAAGCGCTAGATATTCGGATTTTTCCATACCCAAAGGCTGTGAGAGATTAAAATGGATGTTGCCATCGCCAATGTGACCAAAGGGCACAGGGCGAATACCGGGCAGTTTTTTTATGACTGCGGCGCTTGCCAATTCTATAAATTGTGGAATTTTTGACACGGGCACAGAAATATCATGCTTAATGCTGCCGCCTTCGAATTTTTGCGCTTCTGACATAGACTCCCGTAAGTTCCATAAGGCTTTTGTTTCCGCCATATTTTTGGCAATAACCCCATCAAGGACCAAGTCTTTATTTAAGGCTGTCTCAAGAATTCTTTCTAATAGAATTTCAAGGTCAAGCAAGTCTTTTTCTAAGGAGGTCGCGCATTCCATAAGAATATACCATGGGTATTTTTCCGCCAATGGATCACAACAACCGGCCATATGTTTGATGGTAAAATCAAGACCTATGCGCGGCAGTATTTCAAAGGCGATTAGATTGTCACCACTGATTTTACGGGCGAGACTTAAAAGTTCAATGGCACTTTGCGGATTTTTTATGGCAACGAAGGCTGTATTCTTTTGCAAATGACTTGGGTATAATTTTAATGTCGCACCCGTAACGATGCCTAGTGTGCCTTCCGCTCCGATAAATAATTGTTTTAAATCATACCCTGTATTATCTTTACGAAGGCCTGTTAAATCAGATAATATTTCCCCCGAAGGCAACACAATCTCTAATCCTAATATTAAATCACGGGTGACACCGTAATGCAGAACATTGATACCGCCAGCATTTGTCGAAATATTACCGCCAATCATAGTTGAGCCTTCCGAGGCGAGATGGAGGGGAAACTGGAAATTGATCTTTTCGACAGCATCATGAAGATCAGATAGTATCACGCCACTATCAACGGTGATTGTGTGATTAAGGACATCTTCAGATCTGATTTTATTGAGCCGTTTTAAATTAATAATAATCTCATTACCGCTGCCATCAGGGACACCGCCACCAACAAGGCCTGTATTGCCTCCTTGAGGGACGACCTTAATTTTGTTTTGATTACAATATGTTACCAGTTTTGAAACATTTTGTGTACTATCAGGCAATAACAACAACGGCGTCACACCAGAAAATTTATCCCGTGGCTCAACAAGATGAGGGGCTATTATGGTTTGATCATCGCTCCATCCTTTTGGCCCGGCAATCTCCTTTAATTTTGTAATATGTTGGGGCTCAATTGCCATATTATATTTCATCCTTTGATGCGGCGGCGCGCTTCAATCTATCATTAATGGCAAGTCCAAGTCCAGTATGAGGAATTGGGCTAACGGCGATGGAACTAAAATTCATTTGATCAAGAGTGCGTAACATGGAAAATAAATTTGCAGCAGCCTCGGTCAAATCGCCGCTAGGACTTAAATTTAAAAGATATGTATCTTGATCAATCTCTATCTGACCAAAGCCAAGCAAACATTGGTTTGATTTTGGCTGTATCACATTTAAAATAAGTTTTGTTTCTGGTGCGTAATGACTTTTAAGTTGACCAGGCGAAAGGGGAGCTTCATTATTGTCAGCGGATATAATGACCTGAGTTTTTGTTATTTTTTCTATATCTTCTACGGTAATATTTCCCGGACGAAGTAAAGCCACTTGGTCATCTAACACCTGAATAATGGTTGATTCAATGCCTTTTTCACATGCCCCACCATCAATGATCATTTTTAGCTCAGAGCCAAATTCATCTGCCACATGTTCGGCCGTTGTTGGGCTTATTTTCCCCGATAGATTGGCGCTCGGAGCGGCAATCGGACCCTTGAATTCTTGTAATAATTGGTGAGCGGTGGCGTTTTTGGGAACGCGAATAGCAACAGTATTGAGCCCTGCTGTTATTAAATCTGATAAGGGATGATTTTCCAATAACGGCAAAACCATAGTGAAGGGGCCCGGCCAAAAAGCATCGCTTAATTTTTTTGCCAAATCATTGATCTTTACATAATATTGAGCTTGATCAGGTTCTGAGATATGAACAATAAGCGGATTAAACTGAGGACGGTTTTTTAGGGCAAATATTTTTGCCACCGCCATGCTATTAGTCGCATCAGCTCCAAGTCCGTAGACGGTTTCCGTGGCAAAAGATACAAGTTCGCCAGATTTTAAAAGTGCGCTCGCTTGTCTTAATATATCCTTGGTCGGTTTATATATGTGTTTTCGGATCATTGTTTTATATTACACTTGATAAATTTGCTTTAATATTGTTCTATAATTGTTACATAAATGATGCACAAGCGAAACCATTATAGTTAAAGCACAAAAATATGGCATCATTATTTTAAAGGGGAAAATATGACGAATTTAAAAGGTAAAACAGTTTTCGTAACGGGGGGAAGCCGCGGCATTGGCCTTGCGATTGCCTTGCGTTGTGCGGCTGATGGAGCCAATGTCACTATTGCGGCAAAAACCACAACACCCCATCCCAAACTTGAAGGTACTATTTATAGCGCTATTGAGCAAATTGAGGCCGCCGGCGGCAAGGGGTTAGCCTGTCAAGTTGATATTCGTGATGAAGATATGGTCAATGAGGCGGTTCAAAAAACAGTTGATACTTTTGGTGGCATTGATGTGTTGATCAATAATGCCAGTGCCATATCATTAACCCCCACATTGCACACAGATATGAAACGTTATGATTTAATGCATAATGTCAACACTCGCGGTACTTTTATGGTTTCTAAAGCCTGCATTCCCCATTTGAAAAAATCTGATAATCCCCAAGTTCTTAATCTTTCGCCACCTTTAAATATGGATGCTAAATGGTTTGGCCCTCATGTGGCTTATACTATGGCAAAATTCGGCATGAGCATGTGCGTACTTGGTATGGCTAAAGAATTTAAACGTGACGGCATTGCCTTTAACGCTTTATGGCCTAGAACGGCGATCGCCACGGCCGCAGTTAAAAATTTACTAGGCGGTGATCAGGCCATAAAGGGCTGTCGTACCTCCGAAATTATGGCCGATGCGGCTTATATAATATTAAATCAGGACGCGCGCGAACATAGCGGAAATTTTTATATTGATGACGAAGTCTTGGCAAGTGCAGGTATTACGGATCTGGCTAAATATGCCATTGATGAAACCGCAACACTTATGCCAGATTTTTTTGTAGAACCGGTTTGAAAATTAGGAAGAAATATGAGTGAACGACCTTGGTTAGCCCATTATCCCAAACATGTAAAATGGGACATGAAATTTGTTGGAAAACCTTTATGTGATATTGTTGATGATACGGCCAATAAAATTCCCAATAATATTGCTTTGGATTTTATGGGTAAAACATGGACTTACGGACAATTACAAAATCTGATCAATTGCGCTTGTAAATCTTTTCAACAATTAGGGGTCAAAAAAGGTGTAAAAGTAGGCTTGTTTTTACCCAATTGCCCACAGTTTGTCATTGCTTTCTTTGCCATTTCTAAAGCGGGAGGTACGGTTGTAAATTATAGCCCGCTCTATTCAGAAAGAGAGCTTTTACATCAGGTAGAAGATTCTCAAACCGATATTATGGTCACAGTAGGCCTAGAGGCGTTATATTCAAAAATTAGAAGAGTTTCTGAACAGAGCCGCATTAAAAAACTGATTGTTAGTTCATTTTGCGAAATTTTACCTTTTCCAAAGAACATGCTCTTTAATATTTTTAAAAGAAGCGCTATCGCCTCCGTGGTAAAAGACGATCTTCACATGGATTTTGGCGATTTTTGTAAAAATGATGGCGCTTACGTACCACAACAAATTAATCCTGATCAGGATATCGCCGTGCTTCAATATACAGGAGGTACAACGGGTGTTCCAAAAGGGGCAATGCTCAGTCATTCCAATTTATATATCAATATGCGCCAAACAGAGGTCTGGTCGCCTGGTTATGACTTTGGCAGTGAGAATATTGTGGCCTTTTTGCCATTTTTTCATATTTTTGCCTTAACCGTTGTGCTTAATTTAGGAATTCGCCTTGGCGCGCGGATTGTTATTGTTCCAAAATTTGAGGTGGAAGAGGCGGTCAAATTGCTGATCAAAGAAGACATTAGCTTATTTTCAGGCGTTCCCACCATGTATACGGCCTTAGCCAATCATAAAGATGCTGATAAAATTGGTATTGGAAAATTTAAAACGGCCATGTCTGGTGGCGCACCACTTCCTGTGGATTTGAGACAGCAATATATTGATCGTTTCGGTCTCGTAATAACCGAAGGATACGGCCTTACAGAGGCCTCTCCAGTCACGCATTCGAGCCCTATTGACGTGGGGGGCAAAGCGGGCTCAATCGGATTGCCTTTGCCTGCTACCGAAGTCTTTATTATGGACCGCGAGGAAAGAGGGCGGGTTTTAGCCATCGGCGAAAAAGGTGAAATTTCCATTCGCGGCCCACAAGTGATGTTGGGCTATTGGCAAAAACCAGAGGCAACCGAAAAAGTGATGATCGGTGATATTTTGAGAACAGGTGATATCGGTTATATGGACGAAGAAGGTTTCACCTTTATTTTGGACCGCGATAAAGACCTTATTCTTGTTGGTGGTTTTAATGTTTTCCCCCGTATTATAGAAGAGGCGATTAACGAACATCCAGCGGTCGAAGAGGTGACCGTAATTGGTATTAAGGATGATTATCTTGGCGAAACACCAAAGGCATTTGTTAAATTAAAAAATTTAAATGATAGTTTAAGTGCAGAAGAATTAATGGCCTTCATCAAGCCTAAAATAGGCAAGCATGAACGACCATCGCAAATCGAGTTTCGCTCAGAACTCCCAAAAACAGCCGTTGGAAAACTATCAAAGAAAGAATTAGTAGCCGAAGAAAAAGCAAAATACGACGCCGCCAAGAAATAATATGGCAACGGCAATAATCAGCCATAAGGATTGCGCAGCGCATATTTCACCGCCTGGCCATCCTGAATGTGAGGAACGCCTGAATGTGATATTGGCGGCCTTGGAAGACCCACAATTTGCCGCACTTGTATTTATCGAGGCCCAAAAAGCATCAATAGATCAATTAAAATTAGTTCACAGTGCCGACTATATTAAAACCATCTTTGATCATATTCCATCGCAAGGTCATTTTATGATCGATAAAGATACTTATCTTTCATCAGGGTCAAAAGAAGCTGTTCTGCGCGCGGTCGGGGCAACCTGTCAGGCCGTTGATTTGGTTATGAACGGTAAATTTCAAAATGTGTTTTGTGCAGTACGCCCTCCCGGTCATCACGCTGAACCGGAAACCGCCATGGGATTTTGTTTATTTAATTCGCTAGCGATTGCAGCACTTTATGCCAGAAGTAAATATTTTTGTCATAAGGTGGCAATCATTGATTTTGATGTTCATCACGGCAATGGTACACAAAGCGTTGTCGAAAAAACCAAAGGTTTATTTTATGCCTCAACCCACCAATCGCCCCTTTATCCGGGTACTGGTCATATTTATGATAAGGGGCGCGGCGTGATCGTCAATGTGCCACTCGCGGCAGGAAGCGGCAGCAATGCCATAAGAAAGGCCTACGAAAACCGTATTTTTCCCGAACTTTGTGCCTTCAAGCCAGATATAATATTGATTTCAGCTGGCTTTGATGGCCATAGATTAGATCCTTTGGCAGATATGAATCTGGAGGTTGATGATTTTCATTGGTTAACCCAAGAATTGGTAAAAATAGCCCAAATATATGCAAAAGGTCGCCTTGTATCCTCCTTGGAAGGAGGATATAATCTTGTAATATTAAGTGAATGTGTTAAATCCCATGTTTTGGCATTAGCGAATGAGAGCTAAATCCGTTATAAGGGCTAAATCCGAAATAAAAATGTTGATTTAGATTTAAGGAGCAAGACGTGGTAGAGAATTCTGGTGAAATTCCTAATGATATAAAAGAAATGAAATTCGAAGAAGCATTGTCGGCCCTTGAGGATATTGTTAAAAATCTTGAAAGCGGTCAAGTATCGCTAGAGCAATCCATTGATATCTATACACGAGGTACCCATCTTAAAGCCCACTGCGAAGATAAATTAAAAGATGCGACAGCGCGTATTGAAAAAATTACCACATCAGCGGACGGCACGTTAAGCACAAGCCCTCTTGATGAGGGATAGTAGACTATGCAGGATATATCCCCTGAATTAGCAACAAATTCACTCAAAGAAACTGCAAAAATTATCGAAAATAGTTTATTGTCTTTATTGCCTCAACCTATAGGCATGGAGCAGCAAGTTATTGATGCTATGGCTTATGCATTGTTGGGTGGTGGCAAGCGTTTAAGGCCTTTTTTGGTGATGGCTACAGCGACGCTTTTTGATATTGAAGAGCAGTATGCTTTAAGGGTCGCGGCGGCGGTAGAATGCGTGCATACATATTCGCTAATTCATGATGACCTGCCAGCTATGGATGATGATGACATGCGCCGAGGTCAGCCTTCGGTTCATAAAAAATTTGATCAGGCAACGGCCATTCTTGCCGGTGATGCCTTATTGACCCTTGCCTTTGAAATATTAGCAGATGAAAAAACCCATCCCGACCCACGGGTTCGTTTAGAATTGATCACGGCTCTTAGCCAAGCCATAGGCGCGTTGGGAATGGTCGGCGGGCAGATGATTGATTTAAAGGCTGAAAATCAAAACTTGGACCAAAGTGAAATAATACGTATGCAACAACTTAAAACGGGGTCTTTGATTATTTTTTCCTGTCAAGCGGGTGCTATACTGGCTAATGTATCGGATGAGCGGTGTTTAAAATTAAAGGATTATGGGCATAATATTGGATTAGCTTTTCAGATAGTTGATGATCTGCTAGATATAGAAGCAACTACTGAGGATATGGGAAAAACCGCAGGTAAAGATATTGCCGCTGGAAAAGCAACGCTGGTTGACCTTATGGGGACTAAGGCGGCGAGAGACTATGCACATGAGTTGATAAAAGAGGCTTGTCAATTTTTGCAGATATTTGATGAAAAGGCCGATAGGTTAAGGTCATTGGCTAGTTTTGTGATAAATCGCGTCCATTAAATGGGGCAATTAAAGACAGTAGAATATAGTATAATAAAGGCACTATTTTAAAATATGAACAGAAAACCAGAAACACCATTGTTGGATCAAATTAATTTTCCGGCAGATGTTCGAAAATTAGAGCCTGAGCAGCTCCAAGTGCTTGCCGACGAATTGCGCCGCGATATGATTTATAGCGTATCGCGCACAGGGGGGCATTTGGGCGCAGGCCTTGGTGTGGTTGAATTAACCACGGCCCTTCATTATGTTTTTAATACGCCTGATGATAAGTTGATTTGGGATGTGGGGCATCAATGTTATCCTCATAAAATTCTGACAGGACGGCGCGACCGTATGCAGACAATCCGTAAAGGTGAGGGCCTTGCGGGCTTTACCAAAAGATCAGAAAGCGAATATGATCCTTTTGGTGCAGGGCATAGCTCAACATCAATTTCCGCTGGTCTTGGCATGGCGGTAGCGCGTGATTTAAATAATGGTGGGAACAATATTATTGCTGTTATCGGTGATGGCGCTATGAGCGCAGGCATGGCGTATGAAGCCATGAATAATGCGGGATCCTTAAAAAGCCGACTGATTGTTATTTTAAATGATAATGATATGTCGATCGCGCCACCAGTTGGTGCTATGAGCGCCTATCTTGCCCGATTACTTTCTTCGAGGTCTTATTTGAATTTGCGTGATTTTGCTAAATCCATTGTAAAAAAATTCCCAAAACCCATTAGCTCAAGAGCCAAAAAAGCAGAAGAGTACGCCCGTGGGATGGCAATGGGCGGTACCTTATTCGAAGAACTAGGTTTTTATTATGTGGGGCCTGTTGATGGTCATAATTTGGAACATTTATTGCCTGTTCTTGAAAATGTTCGTGATGCAGGTGGCGGACCTATTCTTGTTCATGTGGTCACTCAAAAAGGGAAAGGTTATTCTTACGCTGAAAATGCTGCGGATAAATATCACGGCGTTTCTACCTTTGATGTGGGAACGGGAACTCAGAAAAAGTCGGTTGGTAGTGCGCCTAGCTATACAAATGTATTTGCCAATGCCTTGATCAATGAAGCACACAAAGATGATAAAATTGTTGCTATTACGGCGGCGATGCCGTCGGGTACGGGACTTGATAAATTTGCCGAAGAATTCCCAGATAGATGTTTTGATGTGGGCATTGCCGAGCAACATGCTGTTACTTTCGCTGCGGGTCTGGCTTGTGAAGGATTTAAACCGTTTGCGACCATATATTCAACATTCTTACAACGGGCCTATGATCAGGTGGTTCATGATGTGGCGGTACAAAATCTGCCAGTGCGTTTTGCCATTGATCGCGCGGGACTGGTTGGTGCGGACGGGCCAACACACGCGGGATCATTCGATGTAACTTACCTTGCCTCTCTGCCCAATATGGTGGTGATGGCCGCCGCTGATGAAGCGGAACTGACCAATATGGTTGCAACGGCGGCAGCCCATAATAGCGGTCCATCGGCAGTGCGTTATCCTCGCGGTGAAGGCACGGGGGTCAATATTCCCAAAAAGGCTCAAGTGCTTGAAATTGGAAAAGGCCGTATTGTCAGAAAAGGCAAACAAATTGCCATACTGTCCCTTGGTACACGTTTAGAAGCATCCTTAAAAGCTGCCGATGAATTGGCGGCAAAGGGACTTTCCTGCACGGTGGCCGACGCCCGTTTTGCCAAACCACTTGACCTTGAGATGATCCGCAAACTGGCGATAGAACATGATATTCTTATTACCATAGAAGAAGGCTCAATAGGCGGCTTTGGCAGCCATGTTCTTAATTTTCTCAGCAATGAAGGACTTATGGAGCATGGATTGAAAGTACGAACTCTGAATTTACCAGATATTTTCATTGAACAAAATAGCCCAGAAAAAATGTATCAACAGGCAGGGCTTACGGCAAACGATATTGTTAAAACCGCGCTTCATGGGCTTGGTCACAACGATATAAATTCATCACAAATTAATGGCTAAGAAAAGAGCAGATCAAATACTTGTGGAACGGGGCCTCGCTCAAAGTCGCTCACGAGCGCAAGCCTATATTATGGCAGGTGTGGTTTTTAGTGGCGAAAAAAAAATTGAAAAATCTGGCCAACAATTAAATCAAGACGTAGCCCTAGAAGTCAGAGGTAAACAACACCCTTGGGTTAGTCGTGGCGGCTTGAAATTGGTGCAAGCCATAGAAGAATTTGATCTTAATTTAACAGACCTAACAGTGATAGATGTTGGCGCTTCAACAGGGGGGTTTACGGATGTTTGTTTGTTTCACGGTGCAAAAAAAGTTTACGCTATTGATGTGGGGCATGGTCAGCTGGCTTGGAAAATACGCCAAGACCCACGGGTAATTGTCTTAGAAAAAACCAATGCCCGTTATTTAACGGCACAAGAAATACCAGAAACTGTTAATATGATTGTTTGTGACGCAAGTTTTATAGGCCTTCAAACCGTGCTTCCTGCGGCCATGGCTCGGGCCGCAGAAAATTGTATTTTAGTGGCGCTGATTAAGCCGCAATTTGAAGTGGGTAAAGCCAATGTAGGTAAGGGAGGTGTGGTGCGTGATCCTGAACTACATATCCAAGTATGCCAGAAAATAGAAAAATGGATTAATGATGATATGGAAGGGTGGAATGTGATCGGCCTCACCACCAGTCCAATTAAAGGGCCACAAGGTAATATAGAATTTTTAATCGGGGCGAAGTATGAACCAAAAACTGATAATTGACGAACTCGGCGGTAACGGCGACGGTATTGTTCATTCAGATCATGGCCCGATTTATGTGCCTTTCAGCGTTACAGGTGACGTTGTTGAGGTGACAGTGACGGGCAATAAAGGGCGTCTTGTTGCTGTTGAACAACCATCACCTCACCGGGTGATAGCGCAATGCGCGCATTTTACCAAGTGTGGGGGTTGTGCACTTCAACATGTATCAGAACAATATTATAAATCATGGAAAAGCGATCTTATTAAAAAGGCACTTATCAATCATGGTCTAAATGATATAGAGGTTGCGCCGTTAAAAATGAGCCCGCTTCACAGCCGTCGGCGCACAAGTTTTCAAGCGATCGGTCGCGGCAACGGTAAAATTGTTCTCGGTTATGCGCAAAAATCCAGCCATAATTTGGTAGACGTGACCA
>ERZ890510.1891-NODE-1891-length-12763-cov-4.729619_pt1 | contig 12763 bp, 9 predicted proteins | sample MGYA00521265_ERZ890510 | MGnify/ENA primary metagenome ERZ890510 (study PRJEB32303, sample SAMEA104408624) | aquatic metagenome | biome: Brackish water; feature: Chemocline; material: water | place: Baltic Sea | collected 2014-10-26T21:54:00 | depth 110 m ...
TTGTGTTTGGCTAGGATTGCGGCCGTGGACGATGGCGGTCAAACCAGCAGGCGCCAAACGTATGGTTGTTATCGAATAGTTCACCGGGATATGTAACCCGTCTTGTCTGATCTCTCCCTTAACACTGTTCACCGATTGGCTGAGGCGGGCTGTTGGCTTGGGAGTGGTTTGCCAGTGCACAGAATCTGGAGCGAGGTGCAGGTGATGGGTCTGTTCGTCTTCCCCGTAATCTGTTGTTAAGTTGATGTGAAGTAGATAGGTGGCGTGCGGTTCGGGTGTCGTCGCTGTGATGCAGGCCAGCAGGTAGTTAAATATGATAGATTTTAGCGTCGACTCGTCGCCGGCTAAATCGTGCTGGCAATGCTCGTCGTAGATGGGCAAAAGCTCTGCTCCAGACCGGGCCAGTAAGGGTTGTAATAAGGCAATGACGTCATCAATACAGTCTCTGAGAATGAATTCAGTGTGGTTGTTGGGTTGTGCGCAGGTAATGCCCGGCGTCATTCGAGTCCTCATTTCTGCCTGATAGAATAGCAATCCCGTTGCACTGGTACGCATTTGTCGCTTCAATGGCATGGTGGCGCTTGAAAGTCCAAGAAGATTGGTAAAGCTGGTGATCGATCGGAGACTATTGTCTATCAAATAAGACAGTTGTAGCTGCTCCGCAACATCGGATTTCTGGTTGTCGGCGAGTCGAATCTGTTGCTTTGCTGCCTGATCGAGGGTTTGTTCAATACGGGCTAATTTTTGTTGTAAGGTGAATCGGCGTTGGTTGTCGAAAGTTTGTAGTTGCCGATGTTTTTGCTCAGCGTCCAGGCGAGCGGTAGATTGTTGGGTCGTGAGAAATGTATTAAGTCTCGCGGGCAGGGATGGGAGTGAATGCACGCCTTTCAGGTTATGATGGGCCGGTGGTTTGAGTGTTGAGTTCGGTTCAACATCCATTGTCATCAGCGCGTTAATACTGATCAATGGTTGCAAAAAATGGGTTGCCAGATGTTGGTAGATTAGACTACCGAGCATGCTTAGTATGACGGCTAATATGGTGATGCCAGGCCATGCCAGTGCTGGCAGGCTCGTGCTGAAATAGCCGTATAGGACGATCGACCCGAAAAATGCCAGTATCGGTAGTGTGGCAACCAAGGCGAGCGTAGTTCTATAATCATTATGCAGCGGTCTGAACATCATGATTCACCACGATATTTGTGTTTATGACCCAAACGCATTTCGATAGATTAAGCAGATCTTATCTGAATATGGCATATTCTCCTATGATTACGCCTTAAACCAGCCAGAGCTAAGTTGCGCCCTAATGTCAAAAAACTATTATCCGACGATTGAATCCTGTATTGGCGAGACGCCACTCGTGCGCTTGCAACGATTACCCGGTAAGACCAGTAATACGGTGCTGGTGAAGATTGAAGGGAATAATCCCGCGGGCTCCGTTAAAGATCGGCCAGCGATGAATATGATTCGTGCTGCGGAAGCGCGCGGCGATATCAAACCGGGTGATACGCTGATTGAGGCGACCAGCGGCAATACGGGCATAGCGCTGGCCATGGCGGCGGCAATCAAGGGCTACCATATGGTGCTGATAATGCCCGCACACATGAGTGCGGAGCGTAAGTCGGCGATGGCGGCCTATGGTGCACAATTGATTCTTGTATCTCAGGAGGAGGGGATGGAGGGTGCACGTGACCTGGCCGAAAAAATGCGACGAGAGGGTCAAGGATTTGTGCTCGATCAATTTGCAAATCCAGATAATCCGTTGGCGCATTATGAAGGTACTGGGCCTGAAATATTTCGCCAAACCGGTGGTGAAATCACCCATTTCGTGAGTTCGATGGGAACAACTGGTACAATCATGGGCGTCTCCAGATACTTTCGTGAAGTCCTTCCGAGTGTGCAGATTGTCGGTTTACAGCCGCTGGAAGGAGCCGCAATACCAGGTATTCGGCGCTGGCCGCAAGCCTATATGCCGAAGGTGTTCAACTCGGAGCTGGTGGATCGTGTGATTGATATGGATCAGACTCTAGCTGAGGCAACCATGCGTGATTTGGCCACTCAGGAAGGCATCTTTGCCGGAGTCTCTTCAGGCGGATCAGTTGCAGCTGCGCTGCAAATCAGTCGTGAAACCGAAAATGCAGTTATCGTGGCGATTGTCTGTGATAGAGGTGATCGGTACCTGTCGACCGGTGTCTTCTCTTCAACCTAAAACCTATAGCAGTAAAAGCCTATCGGTTTTGTGGTCTGCGAGATACTGACCTGAAAACAAGCCTTGTTTGTGAGTTAAGGTCGTGACCTCGGCTTGCGATCATTTGACTCTCTTAAACTTATACAGCGAACAATAGACTTTGAAAAATTACGATCCAGTGACCATTGCAGTAACGACTTTACATCCAGACGGCTATGCACTCAGCGAGGATGGTCGTCATGCAGTCATCGGCGCATTGGCTGGCGAGGTTCTCGAGGCGGTCCCCTGGGCGAGAAAGCAGAAGAAGCGCTACTTCAAGATTCAAACGGTTAATACGGCGGCGCCAACAAGAGTTGAGCCCGAGTGCGCAGCTGCCAACCATTGTGGGGGTTGCAGTTTTCAGCACCTGGAACCGCAAGCTCAGATTTTATTCAAGCAACAGCAACTTATTGACGCGCTCGGTGACACTCAGCCAGCGACCCTGTTAGAGCCCATGATGGGCCCCCTGTTCGATTATCGAAGTAAAGCTCGATTGGGGGTGAAATTTGTAGAGAAAAAGGGCCGGGTTCTCGTCGGGTTTCGGGAGAAAATGAAGCCCTATGTTGCCGAAATCGATACCTGTAAGGTACTGAAAAAGGCAGTCGGTGAGAATTTAGCCGCGTTAGCCGCAGCGGTCAGCGATCTCTCTGATCCACGCTCAGTCCCTCAGATAGAGGTAGCAGCCGGCGATACAGAAACTGCTTTGGTGATTCGGCACCTTGAAGACCTGACTGATGACGATTTGGTCAGGTTGAAGCAACTGGGTGAGGATTATGCGTTCTCTATTTACCTGCAGCCGGGTAATGAGTCGACAGTCCACAAACTCTATCCTGATGATAGTTACGAACGCCTGATCTACACGTTGCCAGATTATGACCTCAGTTACGCTTTTCACCCGCTAGATTTTACTCAGGTTAACCAGTCGATTAATCGAAAAATGATTCGGCAGGCGCTGCACTTACTTGATTAAAACCGACAGACCGCGTGCTGGATAGCTTTTGCGGTATTGGTAACTTCAGCTTACCACTGGCCCGCAATGCGGCTTATGTGACTGGCATAGAGCTGTCTCAGACGAGTGTCCTTCGTGGAGCCGAAAATGCGCTGCGCAATGGCCTGACGAACGTCAATTTTGTGGCGAGCGATCTGTTTGCTGAGGACTGTGAAATACCTGAGTTCCAGAGCTTCAATAAAATTCTGCTAGACCCGCCTAGAAGTGGTGCTTTGGAGGTCTGTAAAAAACTTGCAACCCATAAGGCTGAAAGAGTAGTGTACGTTTCTTGTAATCCGACAACCTTAGGTCGGGATGCTGCAATTCTTGTTGCCGGAGGTTATCGATTTGAAGCAGCAGGTGTTATCGATATGTTTCCTCATACAACGCATGTTGAATCCATTGCGTGCTTTACGCGTTAGGGCTCGACACCTCCTCCCATTCATTCCAAGCTATCTATTACATGGTTAAGGTCAGACAAGATCAGCCACTCCACGGCGACGGCCGCGTCAATTTGGAAGTTTGGCTGCGCCAATTGCAGGAGATTAATCCCGGTTTCGACTTGGGGCGGCTTCGTGCTGCCTGTGATCTGGCAGAGAAAGCCGAAGAAAGAGCGGTAGTAACGAATACCATATGGGCCTCTGGACGCAGTAGCTTTAGAACGGGACTGGATATGGCGGACATTCTCAGTGAGCTGCGAATGGACGAAGACGGTATTGTCGCTGCGATCATTTATCGTGCTGTGCGAGAGAATCAAATCACACTGAACCACGTTCGAAAACAATTTGGCAAACCTGTTGCGGATTTAGTCGACGGCGTCCTGCGGATGGCAGCAATCAGTAATGTTCGTATGTCGGATACGCCGGTTTTTGGCGAGCAAAAAGATCAGCTCGAGCAGGCAAAAATGCTACTCATCGCCCTGGTTGATGATGTTCGGGTAGCGTTAATCAAGCTCGCCGAACGTACCTGCGCCATTCGAGCGATCGCTAAGGATCAACCCGCTAAACGCGCGCGCCTGGCCCGCGAAGTCATGGATATATATGCGCCGCTGGCGCACCGATTAGGTATCGGACAGCTCAAGTGGGAGCTCGAAGATTTTGCCTTTCGTTATCTTGAGCCGTTGGCTTATAAACGCATCGCGACGTTGCTGGATGATACGCGCAGCGGACGTCAAGCCTACCTCGATCGCGTTATTGAAACGCTGAACAAACAGCTCAAGGTGATTAACGTCAAAGCCGAGCTAGATGGTAGGGTCAAACATATTTATAGTATCTGGCGAAAGATGCGCCGCAAAGGCATTGAGTTCTCAGAAGTCTACGATGTCAGCGCGGTTCGAATATTAGTGCCTGAAGACAATGACTGCTATCAAGTGCTAGGCGTCGTGCATAACCTCTGGCGTAACTTGCCACATGAATTCGATGACTATATCGCCTCGCCGAAAGAAAATGGCTATCGTTCCTTACATACGGCTGTCATTGGTCCTGAGAACAAAGCGTTAGAAGTTCAAATCAGAACTTTTGAAATGCATGAAAAATCTGAATTAGGCGTCTGCTCCCACTGGCGGTATAAATCAACGGGCGATACAGACGAGCCTGTTGCTTATCGAGAAAGGATTGAATGGCTGCGGCAAATACTCGATTGGCGCGAAGAATTAGGTGAAGTCGCGGGTATTTCAAAAGAACTATTGGACGAAATCAGCTTTGACCGAATCTATGTTTTCACACCGGAAGGTCATGTGGTAGACCTGCCACAAAGGTCTACACCGGTGGATTTTGCTTACAGAGTTCATACGGATGTCGGGCACAAATGCCGCGGCGCCAAGATTAATAGCAAAATTGTACCGCTGAATACTTGTTTGAAAAGTGGTGATCAGATCGAAATCATCGTTGGCGACAAGATTGAGCCAAGGCGAGAATGGCTTCACGCACACTTGGGTTATGTGTCAACTTCTCGAGCGAGAGCCAAAATTCAGAGTTGGTTTGGTCTGAGAACAAAGCGCAAAAATACAGAAGAAGGCAAGCAACTGCTGACCTCAGAGCTATATCGACTCGGCGTCGAAGACCTCGATCTGAATTCTTTAGTCGCTGAATTGAAATACAAAAAGATTAATGAGTTGTATGCGGCGATTGGCGCGGGCGAAGTCAATGTTATTCACGCAGTTGAAGCGGCTGTGCGGTTAGTCGAAGTGGGTTTGAAAGAAAAGCAGTTGAGCCTTCTACTTGGGGGAGATGAGTCCGAGCCTGGCAATGAACTGCTGATTGATGGCCTTAGTGGTATGGGGTACACCCTTTCGCCTTGCTGTGAGCCGGTGGTAGGAGACAGTATTGTCGGTCTGACTAATGAGACAGGAGAAGTTGATGTGCACCGTCAGGAATGCCTGCAGGTGCTGCAAAACGCGAGTGCCGGCAAGCTGATTCGTCTCGACTGGCGAAATGAAACTGCTGCTACCCTTGCTGTGTTGATCGAGATTAATGCCTACGATCGCCGAGGCCTACTGCACGATATTTCTGGCGTCATCATGAGTGAAGAAACTAATGTGACGGCGATGAATATGAGCAAAAATGGCGCCAATAATCAGGTGCTTATCAGTATGACGATTGACGTGCCGACTATCTACGGCTTGCTACGAACGATAGAGCAAATCGAACGGCTGACGAATGTGATTTCAGCACGGCGATTGGATAAGAGTTAAAACAAGGCTATTTGCCAAACTATTTCAATGAAAAGGAGTTTTGGGTGAAAATTATTCTTTTAGGTGCACCAGGTGTTGGTAAGGGTACTCAGGCGCAATTTATTATGGAGAAATGCGGTATACCTCAAATTTCTACCGGCGATATGCTGCGCGAAGCCATTAATGCAGGATCTGAGCTTGGTAAGAAGGTCAAGGGTGTGATGGATCAAGGCGCGTTAGTGACCGATGAAATTATTATCGAGTTAGTTAAGGAACGCATCCAGCAGCCTGATTGCGCCAATGGTTTCTTGTTCGATGGTTTTCCGCGGACGATTCCTCAGGCGCAGGCCTTGCTTGATCAAAATATTGATATTGATAGCGTGATTGAAATCAAGGTGCCTGATGCCGATATCGTTAAGCGACTGAGTGGTCGACGAATTCATCCCGAGTCAGGTCGTGTTTATCATACAATCTTTAATCCACCGATAGTGGCCGGTAAAGACGATGAAACTGGCGAGGATCTGGTCCAACGGGATGATGATTCCGAAGATACTATCAAAGAACGGTTAAAGGTTTATCGAGAACAAACGGAACCGTTAGTTGGATTCTATCGTGCCCTTGCTGAAAAATCGGCTGGTCAATTGCGCTATGCTGAGGTCGATGGGTTGGGCGAAACAAATCAAATCAAGACGAAAATATTTACAATAATTGGTTAATACTAGTGGTCGTTTTTATATTTTTTTAGATAGATAGAGCAAAAACGTTAGGAAAACTTGAACAGAAGTTGCTAAAACACTGAATATTTACGTTTTTCCTCAAAAAAAGTGTGCAAGTTCAAGGTATTTTTTCTAAACTTTGTGTCGTTAAACAGTTGCTGGCGTAATTTTGACTAGGTGTCAACAAGATTGACAGGTTGTTCGGTTAAAATAGGAATAATTACGCCGAGTGGCGATAGGCTGTTGTAACAAAGTGATTGATCTTTCAATAGTAAGAAAAGGAGTGTAAACGTGGTTGCGAAAAAGACAACAGGTACAACTAAAAAGGTCGCAGCGAAGGTAAAGCTCGTTGCTAAGAAAGCTGTTGCTAAGAAAGCTGTCGTCAAAAAAGCTGTTCCTAAAAAGAAAGTAGCGGCGAAAAAGCCTGTTGCTAAGAAAGCCGTAGCTAAGAAGGCTGTTGCTAAGAAGGCTGTTGCTAAGAAAGCCGTAGCTAAGAAAGCTGTTGCTAAGAAGGCTGTTGCTAAGAAAGCCGTAGCTAAGAAGGCTGTTGCTAAGAAAGCCGTAGCTAAGAAAGCCGTAGCTAAGAAAGCTGTAGCTAAGAAAGCCGTAGCTAAGAAAGCAGTTGCTAAGAAAAAAGTAGCGGTTAAGAAAGTCGTTGCGAAGAAAGTCACCGCTAAGAAGGCTGTTGTTAAAAAAGCTGTCATCAAGAAGCCAGCTGCGAAAAAGAGAGCGGTTAAGAAGTAAGGCATAGCCGTTGTTGTGAAAAACCCTCTGTAAGGAGGGTTTTTTTTGCCTGTTGTTAATCAACTATCTGGTTGGCGGCGGTCGCCAGCTGATCAAAATCATTAATGTTGTTAAAGTCTGCCGTATTGTCGAAGTCAACTTTCACGGTATCGAGCATGCGCAGCCAACCCTTCACGGACCGGCGACCGCTAATCAGATATGGATCAATCTGCGAGATGACATGCGGTTTGAGCAATAAGACCAAGGGTTGGGTCTGCCCGGCGGCAACCACATAGGCTGCGTCATGATCCTGCAGTCCAACGTGCAGGCGTTGAACCACGTCCAGGGGTAATCGGGGCATGTCGCAAGGCACAACGAAGCACAAGTCTTCGCCGAGGGATGCTCTGGCGCTGAGTATGCCTCGCAACGGACCGCTAAAATCCATAATGTTATCTTCAATCAGTGGATAGCCAAACTGCTGGTAGGCCAGTGAGTGCCGATTGCAATTGATCAACAGACGATCAACCTGTGGCTTGATTCGATCGATCACATGACCGATCAAGGCGCGTCCCAAGAGTAATGCCAAGCCCTTTTCCTGGTGGGCCATCCGGGTCCCTTGACCACCAGCCAGGATGAGGGCGCAGATAGTGGGGTTTGATTTTGACGTGTGATTCAAGTTCATTCTCTTTAGAAACGTTTGCTCAAGATGTCGGCGGTGAAACCCTGTAAGATTATGTGACGAACACGTCATTCGAAGATTCTGTACGATTGAAATCGACTAAATCCCAGCGACTATACCAACACCTGCTCGGTCAGGCAGGCCCGATCGCACAAAAAATAGCCGGCTTCACGCCACGTGTCCAGCAGATCGAAATGGCGGCACTAATCGGTGACGCGATCAAGAAAAAGCAAAATGTATTGATTGAAGCCGGTACTGGTACGGGTAAGACATTTGCCTACTTGTTGCCGGTGCTACATGCCCGAAAACGTGCGATTGTTTCCACGGGAAGTAAAACACTTCAGGACCAGTTGTACTATCACGATATCCCGTTGATTGTTGCGACGTTAGATTGGCCGGTAAAAGTCGCGTTATTGAAAGGTCGTAATAATTATTTGTGTCCCCAGCGCTTGGAAAATAGCATATCAATGCTTCGCAAAGATACCGACTCGCGGTTGTTGCCTGACTTAATCGCTGTGCGGGAGTGGTGGCAGCAAACGACCACAGGCGATTTAACAGAGCTTACTGACATGCAGGGTGCCTCAATCGGGTCACTGATTACGGCTACCGCGGATAATTGCCTGGGTAGTGAATGTCCTAAGGTGGACGAATGTCCATTGTATCGAGCGCGAGCTCGGGCCCAGGAAGCCGATCTGGTCGTGGTTAATCATCACTTGCTGTTTGCGGATATGGCCTTGAAGGAAGAAGGTTTTGGCTCGCTGTTGCCCGAAGTCGGTACGATAGTGGTTGATGAAGCACACCAGATTATCGATGTTGCGCGACGTTTTTTTGGCGAGCGTCTAAGTAGTCAGCAACTGGTGGCGCTCTGCCGGGATGTGCGAATTGAGTTGTTGAATTTCGGTAATGATGACATGGCGCTGCAGTTAGCGACTGAAAACCTCGATATTGTCGTTCGCCAGTTGATCGCTGAATTTGATAAGGCCCCGAATGAGTTGGAGCTCGATCAATTACTGGGTGAGCCGGCGATCGCGCTACAGATCGACGAGGTGGACCTTGCCCTGGGCCAATTAATAGCATCTTTAGCGCCCGCTGCCGTGCGTAGCAGTTCGTTTGCGCACTATTACTCCAGAGCGTTGCGCTTGGCAGATTACCTGGCGTTACTGACAGAGGCAGGAACCGACGATGATAATATTCATTGGCTAGAGCGTCAGCCTCAAGGCTTCACATTACACCTATCGCCGATTTCTATAGCAACCGTGTTGGAGGCCGAGTTTGCCAGTCGCAGAAGCTGGGTGCTAACCTCAGCGACCTTATCAGTTGCGAATGAGTTTACTCACTTTAAACGTTACTTAGGGTTGGTGGATATCCAAGAACGAATTTTCGAAAGCCCTTTTTGTTTCTTGGCGCAGGTCAAGGCTCACATTCCACAGGATTTGCCTTTGCCGGGGACTGATCGTCATACCCGTCTGCTGGTCCACTATTGTATGCCGCTTATTCGTAGTCATAATGGGCGTACATTTTTCTTGTTTACGAGCTACAGGGCCTTGCGAATTGCCAGGGATATTTTTGAGGCGCACGTTGACTTACCGATTCTCGTTCAAGGTAGTATGGCGAAGCCGAAACTGTTGGCCCAGTTTCGAGAAACGCCAGGCTGCACTTTGCTGGCGACCAACAGTTTCTGGGAGGGCGTGGACGTCAGAGGCGCCGACCTGAGGTGCCTGATTATTGACAAACTACCCTTCTCCAGTCCAGAAGACCCAATGACTGCTGCCCAGTTTAAGGCTGTCATTGCTGCAGGCGGAAATGCCTTTTTTGATCATGCTGTTCCTGAGGCGGCAATAGCGCTTAAGCAAGGCTTTGGTCGTCTGATTCGGCAGGAATCTGATAAGGGTCTGTTCGTGCTTGGCGATCATCGGGTCAATAGTCGCAGCTACGGCAAGCTGTTTTTAAACAGTTTGCCGGAAATGGAATGGCTGGAGAGTTCCGCGCAAGCCGTTAATTATTTGGAAAACTTACACGAATGAAAGTATTGGCAATAGAAACTTCAACCACAGCCTGCAGTCTAGGACTACGGATTGATGGAGAAACAATTGAACAGTCGACTCAACTGGGTCGTAATCATAGTCGAGAAATACTACCGCTGATCTCGAGTTTATTAGCAGACTCAGGTGTAGATCTGCGCGCGCTGGACTTGATTGTCTATGGCAAAGGGCCTGGATCATTCACGGGACTGCGGATTGCTCTGGGCGTAGTCCAGGGCTTGGCATATGGCGTTGGGGTTCCTGTGGTGGGTATATCGACCCTGGCCTGTTGTGCCCAAGGTCGGTATAGATTGTTCGGCGATGAGCAGATCGTTGTTGCCCAGACAGCGCGTCTGACTGAGGTATTTTTCGGTGCCTATGTTGTCAAGCAGGGCTTGGTTGAACCGATCGTGGCAGATGGTCTTTTTGAAGCGGCAGAAGTGCCGCTGTTACCCGCTGGCAGGTGGGTGGGAATTGGGGGAGCGTGGCAATTTCGAGAGACGATGGAAGTCGCCTTGGGCGGTAAGATGGTGGATACCCAGCTTGAGGTTTTCCCCTATGCCCATGACCTGCTCGACCTTGGGGTTCAGGGCTATGCATCAGGTGATGCCATCAACCCCATGTTGGCGACACCCGAGTACTTGCGCGAGCAAGTGGCTAATAAGCCGGGGGCTGGGTCTTAATAGCCCCCTGGGTTCTGCCGTCGTTGGCGATAACTGAATAGGTTGGGTTGAGTTTTATACGGCGATTTTTGCCAGCAGAGACAAAACAATTTTCATTAAGGTTTTTAAGCGATCATGATAATGACCACTATTGATGTCTGGTTAGCCGCGCCATGTCCCGATTTCAACTAATTGACGGGCCGACCGGCTATCAGCTGCAAGATCGGGCGAGTCAGCAAAAGCCGCTATTGATTGATTTTAATGCCGGCGCTCTCCAGTACCGGCGCAATCATGGTGGTAAGAAAGAATTACTACTCAAGGCGATATCGGCCAAGCCAGGGCGGCAAGTGATTGACTGTACCGCGGGCTTAGGGGTTGACGCGTTCTTGATGGCGGCCAGTGGCTGCACCGTGACGTTGCTCGAACGCTCTCCAGTATTGGCACTTTTGCTGGCTGAAGGCCTCTCCAGGGGTCGCGAGGAGCCGCAGACGCAACCGATTGTCGACAGGATGTCTTTGGTCCAGACTGATGCTATCGAGTGGCTAGGGCGTTTAGAGCAGCCTGCTGATACGATCTATATCGACCAAATGTTTCCTCATCGGCAAAAGTCGGCGGCGGTCAAAGGGGGTATGCAGCTACTGCAAAAATTCCTGGGTGACGATGGCCATGTTGCCGATCTGCTGGCTGCAGCGCTGGCGACTTGCAGTCGACGGATTGTGGTCAAACGGCCGCTGGTAGGGGGCGATAGCGTAGGCATGGCGCCAGACTATCAACTCAAGGCTAAGGCCAGTCGGTTTGATATCTATCTGCAAAACCCAGTGGCCAATTAACGTCGCTCGTCAGACAGCGACTTCTGCTTCACCCATGACTAGAGCTTGAGCCTGACTCAGGTGTCGGTGAACGAGCTGGCGAACATTCATTTTAATGTCCTCTCCAAGACTTGCCTGTACTGTTAGTCTGAACACGGGAAAATCGGGGTTCAGACGCAATTGCTGCTGTTGGTGACCGATAATCTGGTTCGCCTTCATTGTCGTGATCAGGGTTGAAAATAATGACTTGTCGAAAAACTCAGGTGCATTAATACCATAAAATACCGACAGTTGGTGCCCAATAGTGCCAGCGGTAGATTCCACTTCCCGCAATGATAAATGACTACCTTGCTCTAGTAGCTCGCCGACGATAAAGAAGCGTTGCAGGGTAGGTTCGATGATACTGCCGAGTTCCACGAGGTTTGCATAGGCGTCGCTGGTCACCTCTGGGCACCCCAGTTGATCGCCTTCTCTATGTGCTAGCTGAATGCTCACTAGAACGTCGACGATGCGAGCAATAACATTGGGCAGCTCGGCTTCATCCCAGGGCAAGAAAAATTCGGCTCTTAAATAAGGATAGAGAGTCCGGCAAGTGGTATTCAAATCCTCAAGGTTGGAACCCTTTTGGATCAGGCGAGCGACGAGTGCGGGCAATGCGAATACATGAATCGTGTTGTTTCGGTAGTAGCTCAGCAGTATTGGCAAGGGTGACGGTGCGCTCAAGACGTTGCCAAAAGATTCTTGAGTCCGCAGAATACCGGTGACCGCAATGGCCTCATCGATTATTGCCTCAACAGACAAGTCGGTGATCGAGAGGTAGGGGCCGGGCATCATGCCTTGGGCAACCTTGATTAGTGTGTTGATATGTTTGGCGAGCCGAGTTTCCTCAATATTTTGTCGAGGAGTAGACAGCAAAATGGTCGCCACTAGGCTGACAGGGTTGATAGCGGCCGCGGCGTTGATGCCTTGAGACAGTCGGGTCGCCAGTAAACTGCAGGTCCTCGCGAAATCAGCAGGGTCGACGCTCTCGACCTGCTGCCAGTTATCGAGATGTTGGTCAAAAAAGGCCCGGAGATGAACGGGTTCACCGAAATTCACGGTGACTTTGCCAAAGGCATTCTTAAGCGAGCCTAGGACGCGAAAAATATCCATGATTGATTCGTCGTTTTTTGCAGCGCCGGATAATTCGTCCAGATAAGTCGTATCTTCAAGAATTTTCTCGTATCCGAAGTAGACTGGCATAAAACAGATCGGTTTGGAGGCATCA
>ERZ890510.1892-NODE-1892-length-12762-cov-3.776501_pt1 | contig 12762 bp, 12 predicted proteins | sample MGYA00521265_ERZ890510 | MGnify/ENA primary metagenome ERZ890510 (study PRJEB32303, sample SAMEA104408624) | aquatic metagenome | biome: Brackish water; feature: Chemocline; material: water | place: Baltic Sea | collected 2014-10-26T21:54:00 | depth 110 m ...
ACGAGGAGCGGTGGACCACTTGGATGCCCGCTGATAACGTCAAGAAGGTCAAAGAAGCACTGGCAGCAAAGGCAAGCTAGTACGCTAGCGTACTAGGGAAACGTCAAAATAAAGAGAGGGTGGCCTTTAAGAGGCCACCCTCTCTTTATTTTGCGCAACGTTAGGTTCTCAACAAAGGAACAGACGCATGTACGCGTGCAGAGAGGGTGCTGAGCATTGAGCCGTAGTATCATATGGGCCTTGCACGCTATGGCTCATATCTACACAACGCGAAGCAAGAACTACGACGGCTCTGCCGTTAAAACAAGAAGGGGAGTCACAATGATCGTACTTATGGTCAACATCAGCATTAAGCCGGAGCACAAAGAGGAGTTCATGGAAGCAATGATGGGCGATGCCATCGGCTCCAACAGGGACGAGCCTGGATGCCTGCGGTTTGATGTCCTACAGGACGCTGAAGACGCCAACCTCATCCACCTCTATGAGGTCTACAAGGACGAGGCAGCCCTAGAGGCCCATAGGCAAGCGCCCCACTACGTGAAGTGGCGCAGTGCGGTTCTGGACTGGTGGGAAGGCCCTCCAACACGTTCCACGTCCACCAACGTCTTCCCTGCTGACAACGACTGGCGGTAGGGCGAAGCCCTACAACCCACATTCCCTGACGGTGAGCCTTAGGCTCTCTTGCTAGCCATGTCTGTCGAGTAGAGCGACAGTTCATGTCTCAAGTCGGCCTTCACTGTCGTTAAGTCGGGCTTATCCCTGGGTGAGAAAGTCGGTGCGGTAGAGTGCTTCTATGCGCTCTATCGCCTCGTCGGGGAGCGGGCCTCTGGATGTCCAATCGACGGCCTGACGCATATATGCCTGCCTGGAGAAACCCAGAAGGGCACACGTCACCTCTTCTTTGGTGAGGGCAAATCGGACGGCGGCTTCTGCCAGACTATCCACGTAATCATCGACGAGGAAGGCGAGGGCATTAGCGCGCGCTAGGTTGTCAGCCCACTCACTGCTACTGCGGTACGCGGTTTCCCGCCCCGTAGCCCTGCCGGACAGCGCACCAGATGCCAGCGTCCTGTAGGTGACCACGCCCATACCCAGGGAGACCGCATAGTCTATGGAGTTCCCGTAGTCGGTGCCTGCAAAGCCCTGGGGTGCTTCCCGTGCTTCCGTGGGGTTCAAGATGTTGTACTGAGCTTGGAGGCAATCAAACTGCCTGCCGCTCAAGACACGCCTCAGCGCTACAGAATCCCCCCCAGTGGTACAAACACCCAGAAACACGGTCTTCCCCTGCGTCTGGAGCCCCTGAAACGCTTCCAGCACGCCACCTGGGCCCATCACATCGTCCACAGAGACACGCTGCACGCCACCGGTGGCTGCGATGACCCGTTCCGGGCCGATGCGGTTATGCAGGTAGAGCATGTCCACGCCACCAACTTGGAGTCTGGATAGGCTCCCTTCAACCGACCGAGTAATCGCCCCGGGGATGTCATCCAGATCAGGCTCAAGGAGCTGGACTTTGGTGGCAATGATGGGCCTGGCCTTCAAGTCACGGAACGCCTGACCCAGGTTGGTCTCTGAAAGAGTGTCTCCATAGTGGGCAGCCGTATCGAAGTAGTTGATACCCAACTCCAGCGCACGGGCGACTGCTGCGCTACGCTCTTCTGCCGTCCCGGACATCATGATGCCGCCGTTGTCGCCACAGCCGAAGCCAATCTCAGAGAGGTCTATTTCCGTTTCGCCGAGGGGTCTATATTCCATTCATGTCTCCTGCAAGGGCGACCCTTCTGGTCTTTAGTGACCTGACGGTGAGCCTTAGGCCCTCTTGCCGCCTGCTTTTGGGCGCTCTTGATTGTTTGTGTCTGCGTTGATTGACATTGAAAACGTTTTTTCTTTATTCGGCTTGTAATCTTTCTCTTTAGCTACGGGGGTATTTTGATTGTTTGTCATCCCAATTGCACCGTATCTAGCTACACGGTTCAGCCTTCAATTCCGATTCCGATAGTACGTCGGGGCGGGACAGGCAAGGCTCAAGGTAACAGTAAGAAGATTCCCCCACCCCAGATTCTTCGTCGTCCCGATTCATCGGGACTCCTCAGAATGACAGGATGAACCGCTGACCGTCACTCTACACCCAAAGCATAGCAAAGCGCGGTGGTTCGCCGCTAGCATGGGGCGTCGTAGCCAGTGACCGGCCAGTACGGCCCGCGCACAGTAACCCGCCAACAAAATTGCGGTTGGGTCGCTGTTCGTGTATGTTTGGCGCATCGTAAAACAGGCACAACGCCTATTCAACAAAGGAGAAGAACTATGCATAACGGCATGAGGGTCATTGATATTCACGGGCACCACTCTACCCCGGCGAACTTTAGGGCCTACGCCTACAACCTGATAGCCCTGCGTAGCCCCCGGGGTAGCAAGCTAGAGATATCTGACGAGGCGATGGGGCCGGCCCTGGCACGTCACCTGAAAGTATTGGACGACCGCAACATAGACATGCAGTTCATCTCGCCCCGGCCAGTGGCAATGATGCACTGGGAACAGCCTCTGCTGGTTGACCACTGGACGCAGACCACAAACGATGTGATAGCCCAGACGGTTCGCCTTCATCCTGACCGCTTCCGGGGCGTGGCTCAGTTGCCCCAGGTTGGTATTGACTACGCCGACGACACGTCCAACTGCATTGCGGAGCTGGAACGGGCAATCAACACCCTTGGATTTGTAGCTGCTACCGTGAACCCAGACCCGGGCGGAGACCGCAGGGCTCCGGGCATGAACGAGGCGTACTGGTTCCCGCTGTATGAACGAGCAGAGGCCCTACGCGCAACGCTCATCATCCACGCATCCATCAGCAGGGACCCACGGGTGCAGCTCCTGCCCCACAGCTACCAGTACAATTTCATGACGGAGCAGACCCTGGCCACTGACCTGTTGCAGCAGAGCGATGTGTTCCAGCGATATCCAAAGCTGCGCATCCAGGTGTGCCACTGCGGCGGCTCGGTGAGTCGGTTCATCCCCAACGCCAAGCCCTCCGGCGAAGCTGGCGGCGGCTCGGTGGGCATCGGCGCAAAGACTGAGGCAGCCCATGCCGACGAGGGCATCGACCTGAGCAACAACCTCTACTTCGACACATGCTCGTACGACAAGGACTATCTGGCAGTGGCGTTCAAGCAACGTGGCGTGAATCAGATGATCTTTGGGTCAGAATCACCCGGGAGTGGCACGGCAGTGTTGAACCCCGATACAGGTCGGCCTTCCGATGACATGGTACCGGTGATAGACAGCATCGACTTCCTGACAGATGCGGACAAGAAGAAGGTTTTCCGTGACAACGCACTGAAGGCGTTCCCACTCTACACGGAGTAATGTTGTAATTTAATCTAACAGGGTGAAGAGGGCTGTCCCGGTAATAGGGGCGGCCCTCTTTGTTGTCTTACAGTCCGTAGGGAAAGTGGGACAGGAACTCTGAGGATTTCACCTCTGTGTGCATCATCTCCGTAAGGAGCTTCCCGCTTTTCCAGAGTGGCTTGTCGCGCAGGGTAACAATACCAATCTCTCTACCCGGCATGATGTCTGACAACGATACAACATTCAATCTGGTCTCATCCCAGGGGTCTATGGCGAACTTGGGGCCAATTGCGATACCCAGCGCCAAAGCCACATAGGTTTTCACGCTGGTCAAACTATCCAAAGTGAGAACAGACTTAAACCTCACCCGTTCCCTGCGATATCTATCAAAGGTCTCACCACTTGCGGGAGATCCTGTCCGCCATGTGATACGCGGCCACTCGGCAATCTTCGCCATCGAAAGGTCTTCAGCCTCTGATAACGGGTGCCCTAGGGGTGTTACCAGAGCAAGGTCTGACATGAACAGTGTGTCAAAAGCGAATGAGCGGGGAATGCTTACTTTAGGCACAATCCCAAAATCAGCTTCTCCCCTTTCCACCATGTTAAACACCGCTGTCCTGTTACCCGCCAGCAGGTTGAGTTGTATCTGTGGGTAGTGCATTCCCGCGGCCAGTACAAGGTAGGGAAGGACGTGAGTTGTGAAATCATGGGTTGCCGCAATGGAAACGGTGCTCTCCTCCAGAAGTTCCGGGGAGTTAGGGGAGAGTTCTAAAATGTCCTGCACCAACGGCCCCGCCCGCTGTGCAACCGCCGTGCCAAACTGTGTAAGCTGCACGGGCCGCCTACCTCTGTAGACCAGGGGTTCCCCCATCTCTGCTTCCAGCGCCGCAAGGTGCCTGCTGGCTGCCGGTTGGCTGATGCCTACGTGTTCTGCAGCTTTGGATACACTGCCAAAATCTGCTACCGCACACAGCACTTGAAGTGACTTTAAATCCATTACTGCGTCCCTCCTGGGTAATTAGCCTCACCTTGAATAATACAAACCATCGCTGCAATTCCATCCAGCCTTTAGGTTGCTCAACCCTGGGGTATCTATCCCGAATAGTGTATACCAAAAATGAATATTGCATGATGCTATTTTATTCTTGACAGCAATGTTACAAACACGCAGAATCCCATCTATCGGCTGAGGGAAGTCCAAAGGCATCAGGATTGTTTCAGCCGTTCAAGGAGAGGGAACCTTTCATTACGTGACCCCTCCTCACATAAATAGCCCCCCTGGTACGAGACCCCCGTTGTAAAACGGGGGTCTCGTAATAAGAGGGGGCTTGTTTATTGCCGGACTCCATTGCCCGGAACCTAACCAAGGCATTCAGCTACGTAGGTAACTGGCCTCCGTCCTGTAAGGCGCTTCTCACTGCATGGAGCTCTTCCAAGACCTCCATCATCCGCTCAATCTCTTTTTGCAATTTGTTGTAGTTGAACGTAGCCTTGCGAATTGCACCCTCAGATTGTGAGTTGATAACGGAAGTTGGTGCTGCCTGGCCCGGCACGTTCATGGGCAACAAATTCGTTATACCGTTGTCTACGTAGTACTTCTCTAACCGCGCCTCTGTTGCCAGGGTTATGATAGCAACTTGCTGACGCCTGAGGTCTGCAAGGTACTCCTCTGAATCCTGGATCTTACCGCCCAAAACGCTCAATGCAATGCGGTTGGACTCTCGCTCCAGGCCACTCTCTGTATCATTACGAACATTTGCCGCCTGCTGCGCCTTATCGGCATTCTCCAAAAGGTTGAGGTAGTCTACGGCATCTAACGGTATAATCTCACCTATAACTTGCTTTTCCATTATCCCCTCCTTGGTGCGTGAGCACATATGCTTTGTATATTTTCTGGGTTCTTGGCTCCAAGCCTGACTGTTGTCTTACATGCGGGAACCTGAAATCTATTTGTTATTTTGAAGCCTCCTGTAGCACGATGATGCTGGTCCCTGCGGTCACCCATCCACCTGGCATCACGTCCGAGCTAAAAGGAGCGACTGTGCCCGCAAAGGGAGCACGGATTTCCATGTTGGCTACCAGCAACTCCGCCAGGACTACATCCGCTTCTGCAGCTGCCACTTCAGCAAGAGCTACTTCCAAGGATTTAGCGTCAGGTTCAGTTATCGTGCCCCGAACGCTTTGCAACTCCTGGTTCGCAATAGCCATCTGGTTCTCAGCACCGGTGATGTCCCTGGCCTTATCAAGCTCTACAGCGTCATAGGCGGCCCATGATTCATCAAGAGGTGCCCAGGCATCCATCATCTCTACCGCGATGCTAATCCCATCCGCCGGCACCTGCAGGGCATCAAAGTTGGTGAGGATTTCACCCTCGTAGTAGTTGAGCCACCCATAGACCAGAGCCTCATTCCAGGGCGTGGCCTGGTCATCAACTGGCGCCAACGGAATGCCGATGCCAGGGGTGCTGAACACCAAGTCTCCGTACGCCGTGGGTCTAAGAGCGTCATCGAACAGGATTCCCAGGTCGATTCCCGCTTTGCTCAGAAGCTCTTCCGGCATAAGCCGTAGCTCGTCTGTAGCAAGCTCCAAGCCCAGGTACTTCTGGAAGATACGCTCATACTCAGCCGCCGATTCATCACGACGCGCCTCAGCCTCTGCGATGCGCTGATTCCAGCCCGATTCAATGATGTCCCGATTGCGCTGGGCTGCGTCCAGGCTGGCCTGAGCACTGACAACCTCAGGGGTTGCATTGCCACTCATGAGTGGGAACTGGGCTTTGGCTGCTTCAGCTTGTGCCTTTGCTAGGGTAGCCTTGGCCTTATCAAGCTGGGCAAACGCCATCCTGGCATCCAGCTTGGCAAGGAGTTGCCCTCTGTCTACCACGTCTCCCTGCGCCACCAGCAACTCCGCCAGGGTGCCTCCGGTGCCAAAGGCGATGTTGACCTTCTTGGCGTGGGCTACTGGCTCTCCCAACTGGAATACCGTGCCGGGGCTAGTCTCCACAACCGGCACGGCCATCTTCACCTGCGCCGCCGCCGTCTGGCCGCTGGTCACTGCCAGCGTTAGCACACCGGACAGGATTAGCAGCAACCCCGCTCCAAGCATTCCTACGACTATTCTGTTTGTCATCTCCCCCTCCTGACCATTCCTTGTACATGAAACAGACTAGTCGCCATGGGGGAAACAACCCATAAACAGGGGGGGTAACGGTATAAACATCCTGAAAACAGCGCACAAAAAAAAGGCAGACGCATGCCCGGCATTTGCTTGCCCAGCTACGTTTGCCTTTTACTTCCCCGGCCAACCCAAATGGATGGCCCACCAAGCCCTGAGCGCTATATTGCGCTAAGCGCCCAGCACCAGATTACTTTTTACCCTCGTTACCTACCGAACTCCTACACCAAACCTTCGGAAGATCCAGGAGCCAAACTCTCTTAATTCCGGACTTGATGCCTGTGCCCGATCTCTCTCCTGCACTTCTGCAATGGCAGGCTCCGGTTGCTCCGCAAATCCGTGCATGAGGTTTCGTACTGCCTTAGTAGTCATAGATTGAAGCTGTTCAGACTGATCTGAAACGCGTTCTTCCAGCTTGTGGTGGTAGTCTTTCGCCAATACCGCTAGGTACCTGCGCTCCAGGGCCTTCTCCACTCGAATAAGCATGTCGTCAATATTGAAGGGCTTGGTCAAGTAGTCGTCCGCGCCCCTCTTCATTGATTCCACTGCCACATCCACATCCGCGAGGCCGGTGGCCATAAGGACAGTTGTGTCTGGGAACTCCCCAGATATCTGTTCTAGAATATCCATGCCAGAAATATCCGGCAAACCAATGTCCAAGAGTGCTAGCTCAAAGTCCTGGGTTCTGAAGCAGTCTAGGGCCTCCTGCCCGTTAGAAGCGGCTGTGGCCTCATACCCGTTCTTACGCAGCACCTTCTGAAGAAGGCTTCTGACAGAGTCCTCATCATCTACGACGAGGATTCTGGGTTGACCTGGCATGCTCACGTTGATACTTCTCCTAGCAGATACATGGCTATCTGGGACGTCCTGCATCTGAAACCATGCATCTATTAAGCACCTGCATGGTCAAGGCAACAATGGGGAAAACCTGCAAACCACCATGGTGGTAACCCCCTGGGGGGCAGGGAGCGTTCCCGGGCAACATCGGCGTTCATCGTGAATCGGCATGATGTGGAGTGATATCAGGCGGCTTGGCGTCCTGGCTCTTCGCGCGCGAGGGGTACGGGGCGGTCATAGCGGTTAGCGGGGGCCCATGTTACGCGTATTACCATCTAGGAAGTTGCTGCCCAATGGGTAGAATACGCAGTAAAAAGACAAAACTACATACATACTACAAATTAACTACCGTATCTGAATCAGCTATAAAATAGAGGGGCAGGATGAATCCTGCCCCTCTATGAGCTGCGATATACCAAGCAAGGCGTGGGTAGTGACTACCTAGCCCTGGTTTACGAGCCCGATTGTGGCGGTGATGCACGGCTCGTTGCCAAGGGCGATGGTGGTGTGGCCCTTACCGGTGATGTCCTCGACGAGCCGGGCGTCTCCGGGGCCGAAGACCTTCTTGGAGCCGTCCTCAAAGCCGATTTCAAGCTGGCCGGACAGGATTATCACGAACTGACGCTGCGGGGCTGGGTGCCAGTCCTGCACAACGCCCGGGGCACGGGAGCCGTAGCGAATCTGGGTGACGTCTATGCCCTTTGTCCATTCTGTGGCCTTCTCTAGGTCAACTGCCTCCCAGGTGGCCTTGCCGTCACTGCCGACGTACATGCGGTATGTATTCCCCATTGTGTTCCTCCGTAATGTTGTAATTTTTCTAGCTATTTAAGGAGAAGCCTGATACCCCGCCCCGGATTCTTCGTCGCCACGCTCCTCAGAATGACAAGATAGGTGTTAGCCCTGCTGCTTCTTGGCTTGCAACGCGCGGTAGACCTTCTCTGCCGTGATGGGCAGGTCTTTGATTCGCACACCCACCGCGTCCTCCACAGCGTTGGCTATTGCCGCAGCTACGGGGATGGTGGCGTTCTCTCCGATGCTCTTCACGTTGTAGGGGCCGACGCCGCTCTCAGACTCCACCAGCACGGTGCGCATCTCCGGCAGGTCAGCCATCGTCGGAATCTTGTAGTCGCCGAAGGTCAGCGTGGTCACCCGACCGTCCTCAACAACAAGCTCCTCCATAAGCGCGTAGCCGATACCCTGCATAGCGCCACCGTTTATCTGGCCCTGATGGCCTATGGGGTTCACAATCTTGCCGACATCGTGGGCGGTGGATAGGCTGAGCAGCTTCACCTGGCCGGTTTCCGGGTCTACGGACACCTCTGCTACCTGAGCCACGTAGGCCGTAACCGGCGGAAGGCTGGAATCCTGGAACTCAGCTTGGCCTGTCACGGAACGGCCTGCCTTTTGCAGCAATTCAAACCAGGCATGGTTCTCACCGGTATCGCGGTTACGCACTGCGCCATCGGTAAAGGACAGCCTGTCCTCTGCGACGCCTAGCTGTAATGCAGCCACCTTGAGCAACTCTGACTTGACCTCCTGGGCCGCTGCATAGGCTACCTGGGTGCCAATGCGTGTGACGCGGCTGCCACCAACGCCTGAATCGAAATCGACGGTGCCGGTGCGCCAAATCTCAAGGCCTATGTGATCAATAGAGATACCCAACTCCTCGCCCACCACTTGCATCTCCAGGGTGTAGGTGCCAGTGCCCTGCTCAAACACCGGGGTGCTGAGGAGTACAGAGCCGTCTGGGTTCAGGGTGACTGCTGCCGTTGACTGACCACCACCGGGAGGTCTATCTCCCAGGGCAATTCCTCGTCCTATGTTTGGAGCTTTGGGCTTGCCGTACTCGCCGGTCTCTACAGCAGCTTCCATAGTCTCTCTGATGTTGATGCCCTCAAAGGTGTGGCCAAGGCCGTCTTTTTCGCCGACGCCAACAACGTTCTTCCGTCTCACATCAAGGGGGTCTAAGCCCAACTCCCGGGCCACCATATCCAACTGCGATTCCATGACAAAGGCCGCTTGGGGCTCACCCGGGCCTCGCATATGACCGCAGGGAACGTTGTTCGTGTAGACCTGGATGCCCTCAACCTTCACGTTGGGCGTCCGGTAGGGGCCACCAGCGTGGGAGAAGCCCATCAGGTTCACGCCGGGCTTGTACGCACCGTACGCGCCGCTATCAAAGATGCCACGGACGTGGTGAGCAACCATTGTGCCATCGCGCTTCACCCCGGTCCTCACCTGCAACGTGGATGCGTGGCGCGGGTTGGCTGCCATGAACTCGTCCATGTAGTCCATGACCATCTTCACCGGACGCTCACTCTTGAGGGCCAGGTAGTAACAGACGGGCACCTCCATAGGAGAGCCCTTGCCGCCGAAATCGCCACCGATAGTAGCGAAGTTGACCTGGAAGTTCTCTTGGGGAAGCTCAGAAAAGTCAGACATCTGCTGTCGCAGGCTATAGGGAGCTTTGTTGGAAGCCCATATCTGGGCCACGCCGTCTTCGTCTATCCAGACCACGCAGGTGTGGGACTCCAGATACGCCTGATGTTGGCGGGGCGTGGTGAAGGTGTTCTCAACGATGACATCGGCTTCTGCAAAGCCTGCATCGATATCGCCCTTGCCCCAGGTGCTGTGGATAAACACGTTGGTGGGTTTCTCCGGCGTCTGCGGGTAGCCCACATAGTTCATCATGTCCGGGTGGATGAACGCGGCACCGTCTTTCATAGCTTCAAGGGGGTCTAGCTGCGCCGGTAGCTCCTCGTACTCGACTTCTATGAGGTCGATGGCTGCCTGAGCGATGTCCTCGTCGTCGGCAGCAACGGCAGCAACACGCTCACCGGCAAACCGCACGTGGTCCCAGGCCAGTACCGGCACATCGCGAAGTCGTCGCCCGTAGAGGATGCCTCGAACATCGTCGCCCGTGAGGACGGCGTGGACGCCCGGCAGCGCCTTTGCTGCTGTGGTATCAATGCTTATGATGCGAGCGTGGGGATAGGGGCTGCGGAGTGACTTGCCCCACAGGGTGCCCGGGAGGTTGATATCGGCGGAGTACTTTGCCTTGCCGGTCACCTTCTCCGGGCCATCTACACGAGCGAGTGGTTGTCCGAATACCTTGCCGTATGCGCTTGGTGTGGTCATATCTTTTCCCCTTGTCAGCAATAGCGTCCTGGGCTACCATTCCCTACAACTTTTGGGCTCAGAACTTTGCGCAAGGATACCAGATGACTACTGCTGATGCACTCTACACGGTCAAGGTGACAATCAACGGCCAGCCGCACGAGGTAAAGGTGCCCGCGAGGCGTACGCTGGTGGACATGCTGCGGTACGACCTGGACATGACGGGAACCAAGGAAACGTGCAGCGTGGGCGTGTGCGGCGCATGCACTGTGCTGATTGACGGCGAGATTGCTGCGTCTTGCATCACCTTGGCGGTGCAGGCTGACGGCGCAAACATTACGACTATTGAAGGGGTGGCGAACGGCGAGACCCTCCACCCATTGCAACAGAGCTTTATTGACCACGGTGGTTTCCAGTGCGGTATCTGCACATCCGGGCAGATTGTGGCAGCGAAGTCGCTTCTGGACAGCAATCCATCGCCCACAGAGGAGCAGGTCAAGGAGTGGATGATGGGGAACCTGTGCCGATGCACGGGCTACTACCAGATCATGGAATCCATCATGAAGGCGAGCAAATAAGATGCGAGACTTCATCTACCACGCCCCCACAACGATTGCAGAGGCGCTTTCCCTGTTGGAAGAACACGGGGAGGACGCGCGACCCATTGCCGGCGGCACGGCAATGGTCAACCTGATGAAGCAGAACATGGTGCTGGCAGACCACCTGGTTGGACTGGGCAAGCTCCCGGGCCTGCGAGGGGTCTCCCAGAGGGACGGCAGCCTCCACATTGGCGCACTGACACGGCACCGGGAGGTAGAGCTAAGCCCGGAAGTGCAAGCACACTCACCCTTGCTGGCAGAAGCGTACAGCAAGGTGGCGACGGTGCGGGTGCGTAACATGGCGACGGTTGGCGGCGGGCTAACCCACGCAGACCCTGCCCAAGACCCACCTCCGACCCTGATGGTTCTGGACGCCCACGTTGTGCTGACATCCTCCCGGGGAACCCGGGAACTGCCCGTGAACGACCTCTTCCTGGACTACTACGAATCTGCACTGGAGCCGGGAGAACTGCTGACGGAGTTGGTTGTTCCCCAAGCTACTCCCGGGGCCAAGACCGTGTACTTGAAGTTCCTACCCCGCACAGAGGACGACTACGCCACCGTGTCTGTTGCGGCCCTGGCCCGGGTGGAGAACGGCGTCTGTCAGGAAATCCGGGTGGCATTGGGGGCCGTAGGGCCAACGCCCATCCGAGCCACCGCAGTGGAAGCTGCACTCCAAGGTCAGCAAGTGACGCCAGACGCAGTACGCGCTGCCGCCGAGGCTGTAGCCGACCAAGTTGACCCGCTGACTGACTTTCGCGGTTCTGCCGACTACAAGCGAGATATGGCCGTGGTGTTCACTCGAAGAGCACTTGAGCAGGTTCTTGGACTTTAGGGTGGATGGCACTTTCAGCAAGCATTGGCGTTCAAATACCATTTTGGGTTCAACATGCCCAACCTCCCCAGATTCCTCCCCTGAAGGCTCGGAATGACATTTCGTAATAGGTTCTAGAAATGCCCAAAATGATTGAGAGAACATTGTGAAGTTTGACTACGATGTGGCCATAGACGCACCTCAAGACCTCGTTTGGGAACTGCTGTCTGACATCCCCCGGGCGTCCGAGTTGATGCCGGGCGTACAGGACGTGGTTTTACAGCCGGACGGCACGTATACAGGGACGGTTCGCATCCGTGTTGGACCTATCGGGTTCAACCTGGCAGGTTCGGTGGCCGTTGAGGAAGACAGGGTGGCAGGGACGTGGTCAATGAAATCGCAGGCGCAGGATCCGCGCATTGGCGGCGGAGTGACATCCACAGTGGACACGATCATCACTGAGCCATCGCCCGGGAGCACCCGGATGCAGCTAAGCGCGGACGTGCAGTTTTCGGGTCGGTTGGGGCAGTTGGGACAGCCGCTCATCAAGAAGAAGGCCGATTCTATGGTCAAAGAGTTCACGGAGAACCTGAAGAAGGCCGTCCACCAGGGGGGCTAAGCCCCCGCTTTGTGCCTGACGGTTACCCAACCAGGGTTATCGGGGCAAGTCGCAAATTAGCTACGGACAGCGTCCAGGACTGCTCGGCCAGTGGCATCCCACATGGTATCGCCGAAGCCCTTCCCCTCTTCTATTTTGTCGTCGCTCAGGCGAGAGACGCGTACATAGAACACCGTGAGGGGTTCACTACTCCTGCGTGGTTTGGCTCCGGTTGAGTAAAACTCAAAGGCCCAGTCATCAACCATCATGCGATTCACCAG
>ERZ890510.1893-NODE-1893-length-12754-cov-5.158831_pt1 | contig 12754 bp, 13 predicted proteins | sample MGYA00521265_ERZ890510 | MGnify/ENA primary metagenome ERZ890510 (study PRJEB32303, sample SAMEA104408624) | aquatic metagenome | biome: Brackish water; feature: Chemocline; material: water | place: Baltic Sea | collected 2014-10-26T21:54:00 | depth 110 m ...
GCAGCGCTGCTGCCGCTGCTGAACGAAGCCCAGCAGGCACGCTTGCGCGACCACCTGTCCGGCCCGCGAAGAATGATTCCCCCGCCCGGTGAGGGCCGCCGGCCACCCCGCGGACCCATGATGCGCTAGCACACAGCACCTGCAACTGGAACGGGCCGACTCCCAACGGAGTCGGCCCGTTTTTTTTGTGCCTGCGAAAAAAATCTCACCCGGAATGGAATGAAGTGGCATTTCCGCTTGTCAAAGAGGCGAACAAAAGAGACCCAACGCGAGACCTACCTCGCAGCAACCTCACAAAGGAGATGTCACCATGAAGACCAGAACGTTCGCTCTCGCCATCGCCACGTGCCTGACATCCGGGCTGTTCGTTGCCACTGTCCAGGCCCAGCCTTCCGACGCAGACAAAGCAGCAAAGCGGCAGGAGGTCACCCAGGCTCTGGGATTGAGTGAAACGCAGGCAACGCAGATGCAGGCGATCCACGAGGCCGCACAGGCATCACATCAGGCGCTCAGAGAGCAGGGCCGGGAGAGTGGTGATCGGGAGGCGGTGCGGACCGAAATGGAGGCCCTGCGCGCCGACACGGACGCCAAGGTGCAGAACGTGCTGACGCCGGAACAGTATACCAAGCTGCAGGAACTGCGCCCGGAGCGGGGTGAGCGCGGTGGTCACGGCCCGGGCAAGGGGCGCGCCGACGGCAGCGGTCGTGGCAAGGCAGGCGGTGACGAGCGGCCACAGGGCGGTGAACGTGGGGGCAAACGTGGGGGATCGCGCTGACACTGTTCCGTCCTCAAGCTGAGTTCCACGCACAAGGCCCGAGAGTCTGCAGTCCAGGCTCTCGGGCCGGGGGTTGCCTACTTTTGGCATTTCACCCGTGACGGAGAGGGGATGGGTCATGAAGAAGGCTGTCATCGAAAGTGCAGGCAGGGCTGCCGTGATCGATGTGCCGGATCCCGAGCCGCGACAGAACTGGGTCGTCGTCGAGGTCAAGGTGGCGCCCATGTGTACAGAGTACAAGGGCTTCGTCAGCGGCGCTGGTGGCAGCAACCTCGGTCACGAGGCGTCAGGCGTCGTTGCTGCCGTGGCGCAGCCCGGACGGGTGCAGGTCGGTGATCGTGTTGTTGTCATGCCCCAGTATCCCTGTGGCAGATGTGATCTGTGTGTCTCCGGAGAATACATCCATTGTGAGTCGATCGTCGACTTCAGCAGCTTCACCGAAGGGGGTGAGGGGCGTGCGACGATGGCCCAGTACCTGCTCAAGCACGACTGGCTGCTGCCCGTCATCCCCGAGGGCGTTTCCCTGGAACATGGCGCCATGGCCTGTTGCGGTCTGGGGCCCTCCTTTGGCGCCTTCGAGGGCATGGGTGTTGATGCGTTTCACACGGTACTTATCACCGGTCTCGGGCCTGTGGGGCTGGGTGCCGTGATCAATGCGCGCCATCGTGGAGCTCGTGTGCTGGCCGTGGACAGCAACCCCTGGCGCGCTGCGCGAGCCCTGGAGCTTGGTGCCGAAGAGGTGTTCGCCCCCGGCGAGCAAGTCCTCACCGAACTGCGCCACCGGACGTAGGGACGCGGTGTTGACTGTGCTCTCGATTGTTCCGGTGCCGTTGCCGCGCACCGCTTGTGCATCGATGCGACACGCCGCCGTGGGCAGGTCGCCTTTGTCGGTGAATGTGGTGAGGATACACCGTTGCGCGTCAGCCCCGACCTGATCCGCAAGGGGCTGACTCTCATCGGCTCCTGGCACTACAATCTCGGCTACATGCGCGGCATCTGGCAGGTTGTGCAGGCCAATGGCGCCGCCCTCGACCGGTTGATCTCGCACAGATATCCCATGGCACGCGTGCAGGAAGCTTTCGAACTGCAGACGACGGGCGCCTGCGCCAAGGTGGTGCTGGACCCGTGGGGTTAGAGGACCTGGAAAGGCATCCCCTGTGAGCCCCTCCGCCCGGGTCGCCGGGAAAGGGCGTCTGGCGCTGTTTGCTCTGTTGATCTGGCTGGCTTTTTTCGCCCTGCTGGAGTTGTCGCTGTGGGTCTGGGGTGTGCCGCTGCTGGTGGATCAGGAAGATCCGTTCCGCGGCTTCTCCGGTCTCATCGCCGTTTTCGAATCCCGGGGGGACGTCTATCAAACGCGTCGGCCCGAACCCGGGGGCACCTTCAACGACCAGTCCTTCCGGCGGCACAAACCGGCGGATGGCGTGCGGATTTTTACCCTGGGCGGCTCGAGTTCGTACGGCTTTCCCTGGAGCGCGCCCGTTGCATTTACCGCGATTCTTGGCGACGTCCTGTCTGCGGTGCACCCCGACCGCACCATCGAGGCCGTCAATGTGAGTGGTGTCTCCTACGCCATGCACCGGTTGAACATCGTCGCCGACGAACTGTTCCGTTACGAACCTGACGTCTTCATCATTTACAGCGGTCACAACGAATTCATCGAGCCCGAGTTCTTTAATGCCCTGAAGCGTCGCGGAGCTGCACGCACTCGACTGGAGTATGCCCTGGCAAATACGCACGTATACTCCGGGATGCAGATGCTGCTGGGCAATGTCATGGAGCCACCGCGCCGCGATTCCCGTTTCGATGCACGCGTGCAACGTCGAGATGCGGCCACCTATTCGCCACAAGCCAAAGCGGCCGTCGTGGTGGAGTATCGATGGCGACTGCAGCGTCTCGTACGCAGGGCCCTGGCACACAACATCCGCGTCGTCCTGTGTACGGTGCCAGGCAATCTGCGGGACTGGCGCCCGGAGCAATCGATGGTCGATTCCTCGCTGGATCCGTCCACTCGACAGCGCTGGCAGGCAGCACTCGTCGCTGGCCAGACCACGCTGGCCCACAGCGACTACGAGGCGGCGGCTGAGCATCTTGGACAAGCTCTGGCGCTCTCCCCCCACCATGCCCTGACGCACTATCTCCAGGCGCAGGCCTTCGAAGGCCTGGGGCGATGGCAGGAGGCCCGACAGGCGTATCGGCAGGCGCGTGATGAGGATGCCTCGCCATCGCGGGCCCTGTCCGCCACGAACCAGGCGATTCGTGACGTGGCCCGTGAGGAGGGTGTGCTGCTGGTTGATATCGACGAACTGTTCGCGGCGCAGAGCCCGCAGGGGCTGGTGGGTTTCCAGCTGATCGAGGACTACGTGCACCCCACGCTGCAGGGGCACCGGGAGATCGCCTGGCACTTGTGGCAGGCACTGGAGCGATCCGGTTGGTTCGGCCCCGCGGTCGTGACACAGCGCCCCGGATTCGACGCCCTCGTCGCGCAGCGACCCACCACGGAGAATCAGGCAAACCCCAGCTGGCTCTACAATCAAGGTATTGTGTTGGCCGTCCAGGGACGGGAGGATCTGGCGATCGCCAAGTTTCGCCAGGCCGTAGACCTGTCCCCGACCCATGGTGGGGCGTTGGGGAATCTGGTCAGCCTGTTGCTCAAACAGGGCAAGGGGGACGAAGCCCTGCCACTGGCTGAGGATCTCGTGGCGCAGTACCCCGAGTACGCGAATTTCCAGCTGTATCTGGCGCTGGCCCTTGCAGATCAACAGGATGCCGCGCGGGCGCGGCTGCACTTTGAGCAGGTTCTGCGACTGCGGGCGCACGATCCCATGGCACACTACCAACTCGGGATCCTCAGCGAACAAGGGCGTGACGAGGTGGCCGCCATCGAACACTACAGCCGGGCCATCGAGAGTTTCGCTGCATTTCCGGAGGCCAGATATGCTCTTGGGGCACTGCTGTTCCGCCAGGGCCGTTTCGACGCGGCGCGACAACACCTTGAACAGGCACTCTCGGGCCAGCCAGGGGACGTCGAGGTGTTGCGCCATCTGGGCCTGATCAACGAAGCTCTGGGTGACTCCATCGCGGCGCAGTCTCGGTACAGGCAGGCACTGGCTCTGGATGCCGACAATCCCGATGTACTCCACGAACTTGCCCGCTTGCTGGGCAACGAGTGATGGCTCCTGTGAAGCAAATCGACGAGGAGAAACAGGCGTGGGCAGAATGAAGATGGGCGTGATCGGTCTGGGGATGGGGCGGGGACATGCGCGCGGTTACCACAGCCATCCACAGGCGGACCTGGTGGCAATCTGCGATCCCGACGAGTCGCGGCTGCGGGACGTACAGGTCGAACTCGACGTGCCGCGCACCTATACCGATGCAGAGGCAATGTTCGCCGCCGAGGATCTGGACGGTGTCAGCATTGCTGTACCGAACAAATTCCACGCGTCGCTGAGCATCGCCGCCCTGCGGCATGGGCTGCACGTGTTGTGTGAAAAACCTATGGCGATGACGGTGAAGGAAGCGGAAGCGATGAACGCTGCTGCGACCAAAGCAGGCCGCAATCTGATGATCAATTTCTCCTTCCGCTTCACCGACGCCAGCTACGCGCTGAAGAAGCAGGTTGATGCCGGCGTTGTTGGCGACATCTACTTCGGCCGCAGCGTCTGGCACCGCCGTCGAGGTATGCCGCGCTTCGGTGGCTGGTTCGGCATCAAGGAGATGTCCGGTGGCGGCCCGCTGATCGATCTGGGGGTGCACCGTCTGGATCTGGCCCTGTGGCTCATGGGTTATCCCGATCCGGTGGCTGTCAGTGGCTCGACGTACAACCGCATTGCCGGGCCCCTCGCAAAGAAGGAGCGCAAGGCCTTTGATGTGGAGGACCTGGCCTGCGGTCTGGTAAAGTTCGCCAATGGCGCAACCCTGATTCTGGAAGCCAGCTGGGCGCTGAACCAGCAGGAGCGCGAACAGATGTCGACCAACCTCTACGGAGATCGCGGTGGGCTCGTGCACCGCAACGTCGGCGGCGGCTACGACTTTACCGCCGAGATCTTCACCGATGAGGGTGGTGATCAGTTCACGAAGAAGCTCGATTGGCGTACGGGTACAACCCCTTCATCCTACCACGAGTTCGTCGACAGCATCATCGACAAGCGACCGCCCATGGCGACGGGAGAACAGGGGTTGAAGGTGATGAAGATTCTGCAGGGAATCTACAAGAGTGCTGCGACGGGGCGTGAAGTCCGCTACCGTTAGGCGTCCCCGTCAACGTCTCGATTGATCCGTGTTGGTGGTTCGTGTTCAGGACTCGCGGGCTTCGCGCAGGGGCCGCAGGAAATCCCGAACCTCCGAGTGCTTGAAATGGTTCGCCCAGCCATCGGGCGCCCCATCGTAGAGCGCATCACGGGCGGTCACGTTGGCGCCACGCGCCACCAGCAGCCGGGCGAGTTCGAGATGCCCGCTGTTGGCGGCGATGTGCAATGCCGTGCCGCCCTGCACATGTCCACCAAGCCAGCCTTTCGCATCGATGGCCGCGCCTCGTTCGAGGAGCCACTCGACCATCGCAGCATGCCCTTTCCAGGTGGCGCGGTGCAGCGCCGTCGTCTGGTAGGCGAGGCCATTCACGTCAGCGCCTCGATCCACGAGATACTGTGCGGCCGCGACGCGCCCGTTGGTGGCAGCGTATACCAGGGCCTCATCCAGCACCTCCTGGTCATTGTCCGCCGGAGTCCAGGCAAACCAACCGTAGTTCGGTCGGTAGTAGTCACAGCCGGCGCGGGCCTGCGCCGCAAGCGACCCGCCGGCGTGCCACATCGTTGCCAGCAGGTCGAGGCGTCCGAGCCCCGCCGCGACACGCAGGTTGCCGGGCGCCAGGCTCACCGCACTCAGTACTTCGGCGACCTCCGTATGGCCCCACACCAGCGCTCGCATGAGCGGCGTACCCCCCGGCACGGGGCTCTCCAGTCCGACCGGTGCGCCACGCGAGATCAGGTGCGCCGCCAGGGCGGCATTGTCGGTGCTTTGCAGGGCTGACTTTCCCGTGGTTGCCACATGCTGAACAAGGTCCGGGTCCTCATCCAGGAGGTGATCCACCGTGGCCGAGTCTGTCCGTTCGACGGCCTCTATGAACGCTGGGAAGCGGTCCTGCACAGTGCCTGATTCAATCTGTGCAGCCCATGCGGTGAAGGCCTTCCAGCTGTCGAAACCGTGTTCACCTGCGTAGACGGCATGGCCGTCGTCGATGGTCAGGTTCGCGGTGGGAATGTCACCGGGATCGATGCGGGCCAATCGTGGAACAGATGTATGCATCCGTTGTACCGCTGGAGAGAACCCGGCGACGGCTTCCTGCACAAGCATGCTGATGTAGCCATCGTAGAAGCTCAGATCCGTCGTATAGAGCCGTAGTGTCAAGGTTTTGCCTCAGATGGCATGGACGAGTCCGGGTTGCTGGAGGGCGCATGCGAATGCCGGTGATGCAGGTCCGGCCAGTGCGGATGCCGGTGCCGTGTCGCAGCATGGTCATGCAGGTGGGCGTGGCGGATGGTGGCGGGCAGGCCGGCATGATCATGGGTGTGATGCGCATCGTCATGGCGATGCGTGTGATCATGGGAGATGGGGTCATGAACATGATCATGCGCGTGGTTCTCCAGCAGCAGAATGCCGACACCGATGGCGAACAGCGGTGCCGCCAGCAAGTGTATCACTGTCAGCGACTCGCCAAGGGCGACCACGGAAAGAGCGACGCCAAACAACGGGGCACAGGCAAACAACACCTGCGCCCGCGTGGCGCCAAGGTTCTGTGCGGCGTGGATGTAGAGCACGATGCTGGCTCCGTACGACAAGGCGCCGACCAACAAGGCGGCGAGCAGTTCCGGTGCGCCAGCCGACAGTGGCATCAGCCACACACCGATGGCCAGATTCACCGACCCGGCGACGAGGCCCTTCCACAGGGTGCTCTGGCTCGGCGAGATGCCATCGATGAGAGCCGTGAGATGATTGTCCATTCCCCAGCAAAGACAGGCGACGAGCACGAGGCCCCCCGCCGCAAGACCCGCTGCGTCCGGGTCCCAGGCGAGCAGCGCCGATGCAAGCAGTGCTGCAGCAACGCCGAGCCAGCCCTTGCGACCAAGATGATCGTGGAAGATCCACACACCCAGTGCGGCGGTGGCCGCCAGTTCGAGATTGAGCCACAGAGATACCGACGCAGCCTGGGCCAGGCGCAAGCCAAACAGCAGAGCCAGCGGTCCGAGAATGCCGCCAAACACCACAGCGCCCAGCAACCGCATGCGTGTCTGTGTGTCGGCATGTATCGGCGCCATGAGGCCGCCCTGGCGTAGCGCGATGGGTGCCACTGCCAGCGCTGCCCCGAGATAGAGCAGACCCGCCAGTTGAAATGGTGTCAGTCCCTCCAGCAGCATCTTGCTGGCGGGTGTGGCGACGCCAAAGAGCGCCGCCGACAGCAGGGCCAGCAGGACGGCTGTGACCTTCTCATTCATCGGCGTGGCTCAGCCGGCTCCCATGACCCGCAGTGCCACATAGGGAACGATGCAGAAGAGGATGAGGAGAATCTTGAACGATCCGAGGAGGCAGTAGGTCACGACATTGTAGGTCTCGCGGGACATGGCAAACCATCGCGTCTGCGTGCGATACAACAGATCCGGCGTCAGTATGCAGGCCATGCCCCAGACAAATATTACCGAGCCATTGATGATGAGGCACCACTCAAAGAACTGTGTCAGGCTTTGTGTATCCATCCTATCCTCCAATCACGTGAACAGATCGATGCGTCGGGCCAGTACAAAGCACGCGACGCTTATGGCTGGATCCTGTCTGTCGCGCTATCTCTCTGGGACCGGTTTCACCGCCAGGGCGCCATTTAGCAGCCGCCGTTCTCTTCTTCAACCCCGATACCCTTGCCAATGGCCTGAATCATGAAACGCAGGGTCATCAGCGCTGCCAGGATGCCGAGGACCTTGGCGACGTTCTTTGCGATGCCACGCAGTGTTTCATCGGAGAGTCTGTTGCCGGCGAGGGCCACCGACAACTGCACACGTGCAGCATCGACGCCATCGAACAGCACCAGCCCTTCCGCCAGCCTGGCCTCGAGTGACTGCCGTGCGAGCAACTGGGCGGCAGACTCCGTTTCGACGACAGCTGCCACCGGTGGGGATAACAGTTGTGGCAACACCTTGTAGCCGATGAATGTGCCGAGGAACAAACCACCCAGCAGATACAAGGGCCACATATTCCTGTTGAGCGTTTCCATCCAGGACATGACCTAGTTCTCCGACGGAATCATGTGACAGAAGATCTGTACCGGCCGGTCAGCATAGGGCTCCTGGCGAAGTTCGAAGCCATTGCCTTCACAGTCCTGAAACGTAGCAACTCTCACGGGCACGGTGCTACCGGCCTCGCGGAGCTCAAGCAACTTGCCGCCGCCGACCGCCTTTGGGTCGCAAGCCAACTAAAGCGACGAGCAGCGTCGTCCAGACGAAGGCCAGGGCGACAATGATACCGATGTCCACCTGCAGCATCAGGCCATAGGAAGCCATCATTCATACCCCGCTCGCCCCGCTTCTGGCGGCCGCAGAGGATGGTTCGGCCATGCGATGCGCAGCCCATGGCAAGGCCAGGGCCTGATGCCATCAAAACTCCAGCACCGCCGCGCGCTCATCGCTGGCGCGGGCGGGGTCTGGCAGCCCCAACCGACGAAACACATCCGCAGCGCCACGAAACAGTTGCCGATCCCGTGAATCCGGCACACTGGACAAGGCCTGCTGCAGCAGATGCAGACCCGCTTCGGCTTCGCCGTCATCCACGAGCGACCGGGCGCCGCGCATGAGTGCGCGGGCAATGACGTCTCGACCCGTCCACATCCGGGGAGCTGGTGCCGCGTGTCGCTGCCAGATTTCCATGTCGGGGCCTGCCACGCGCAGATCGCCGAATCCAGACAGGGGCAGGTAGAGCGCGTCGAGTTCGTCATACCGGGCCCTGTCTGCTGCCGGCCCCGGCTCAAACCTCGCACGGACGGATGCCACGCCGCCCAACTCGCGCGCCAGGTCCGGCGCAGCCGTCGAGAAACTCAGGACATGTTCGTGGGTCGTAACGCAGTCGCAGTCGAGGGCTTCGACGGTTGCCCGCGACCCGGCGGCCAGATCCTGGTTGCCCGTCTGTACCACGTACGAGACAAAGGGCACCGGCGGCGGCACCCGGTCCAGTACGGCCAACGTCTCAGCCAGGCTGGGCGTGTCGGCACTGCGAACCAGTTGCGAGATCTTCCACCAGACGTCTTCGAAGGTCCGTGCCGCGGGATCACCCGCCCAGCCCCCGAAGTTGCAGACCACGGCGCCGGCGGCGATGTGGTCACGCATCCACGAGGCGGCTGCGACGCGAGTGTCCGGGCGCAGACGCAGATCGGCGATACGGGCGGAGCCGTACAGGGACGGGGCCAGCACGGCGACCATGGCAACCGGCGCCCAGCGACGACATCGACCGATGGCAACCACGATCAGGATCGCAGCCAGCGGCGCCAGGGGCAGGGCGTAACGCACGAAGGTCAGTTTTGCCGAACCAATGACGGCAAAGTACAACAGGAAGGTCGCAGCCAGCCCCAGTTCGGCCGGGCGCTGCCGTTGGATCACAAGACCAAGGCCTGCCAGACATAGAGCCAGTCCGGCTGGGCCGTATGCGGTCCACAAGGACAGCGACAGGTGCCGCCACCACCCCGGTGTTTCAGCCACCGTGCCGGGTGATACGTGGGCCCATAGTTCGGTGAAGCCGCTGCCGAAGGTGCCGGCATCGAGCAGGACCCCAGGTGTTGTCAGCAGGAATCCTCCGATGGCACCTGCAGCGGCCACGGCAATGCGCGCATCCACAATGCGACGGCGGCTGGTCAGATGCACCACCGGCACTGCCACAGCAACCAGCGCGCCCTGGTACTTGAGCGCCGCCGCCAGGCCCACGAGGATCCCTGCCAGCAGATAGTCACATGCCGTCTCTGCCGATTCGAGGCGCACCGCCGCCCACAGGGCCAGCACAAACATCAGTGTCATGGGAACATCGGCGCCGGCCACCGGGCTTTGCCGCACATGTATGACACACACCGCCATCAGTCCCGCCGCCAGCAGACCATTGGCACCGAGGCGGCGCGCAAGAAGGCCGGTCACACCAACGGTGGCCACGGCGCAGGCTACGCCGAAGGCACGAGCAATGGCCAGCGACTGCTCCGGGTACCAGAAGTAGCGCAGCAGCGTGCTCGCCGCGAAGCTGTCTCCCATTCCGGCAAGCCCCAGGTGTATGGCGTTGATGGCGGCCAGCACGTAGTAGGACAGGTGCGGGTAGTAGAAGACGGGCGGCGTCTGTTCGCCGAGAAGAATCAGCAGCGGCCAGAAGACGAAGTTGTACTCATCCGGGTGCCAGGCAGCGATGTCCGGGCTGACGCCAGGAATGCGCAGGGCCGCCGCCAGCAGCAGAATCGCCACGCCCCCGGCGTACTGGTGCCAGCTGATCTGCCTGCTGTCGCCGCCTGTCTGCATGCCCCATCCCTTGTGTGCCGTGTTGATGCTGTCTGCCGTCAATATGAAGGCGTGTCGTGAGGGTGGGAAGCTCCGGGACTTCGCCACATGAGATGCTCGGTCCATCGTGGCCAGATTTGCCGGGTTGAGAGCTTCACGAATCGCCCCCTGACAACTACACTTGTGTCCCGGAAAAAACCACGGCCCACCGCAGGAGAGACCGATGGCCTACTGGCTGGTGAAGTGCGAACCCCACGAGTGTTCCTTTGATGAGTTGAAGACCCGCCCGAAGAGCACGGGTTTCTGGCGCGGTGTGCGCAACTACCAGGCGCGCAATTCCATCCGTGACGTCATGAGCAAGGGCGATCTGGCCTTCTTCTACCACTCGAACTGTGACGAACCCGGTATCGCCGGCATCGTCAGCATCGATCAGGCGGGCTATCCGGACCCGAGTCAGTTCGACAGGAAAGAGAAGTACTACGACGAGAAGTCATCCGTGGATGAGCCCCGCTGGTATTCCTTCGATGTGAAGTGGAAGAAGAAATTCAACACCTACGTCCGTCTCGCCGACCTGAAGAGCAATGGCAAGTTGACGGACATGAAGGTCGTGCAGAAAGGTCAGCGGTTGTCGATTCAGCCGGTGACCGGGACGGAGTGGAAGGAAGTCTGCGCCATGGGTGGCATCGCCTAGTCCCTGTAGGGGTCGTGTGTGTCCGGGCCGGCCATGGCGACGCCCATGGGTCTGAGGGTGTGCTGCACACGAATGGAGCCTTCGTGGTGCGCCAGCACGTCCGGCAGCCTCTTGTAGCAGTGGGGTGATTCGTCGGTGCCTGCACCGCGCAGCTCCACGCCCCACTCAAGGATCCAGTCCTCCATCATCTGCCGGCTGATCCTGCCCTGCTTGCGCACTTCGGGGGTCATGGGCCCACGTTTCTTAGGTTTCCTCCAGCGCACCCATCCTGCTGCTGCCGTGCGCGACATGATCCTGCCGGCGCCATGCACGGTGGAATGGTAGCTACGCGCCGCCGCGTCGGAGTCGAGGCCTTCGACGATGACGGAGATGTCACCCATGGAACCACCGATGAAGCCGCGTTGCCCAGGGAAGGCGGGTGTCGCCCCCTTGCGAACAACCCATAGTTGCCTGCCGTCGTGCTCTTCGAGCCAGGCGAAATTGTGGTGGTTGTGTACCGACTCGACGATGGCTGCACCAAGTAGATCACAGACGCGCTCGCAGACCCAGTCACGGCCGGCGTAGGCGTAGCGGCCTGCCAGTTTCATGCAGGCGATGTACTCCTGGCCCATCTGTGAATCGACGTCGAACAGCACGGGTGGTGCGTGGAAGTCGTTGGAGCCGCCTCCCAGCTTGATGAAGTGGGTCGCCAGTCTGTGGCCGAGACCGCGCGAGCCGAAGTGCACGCCGATCCAGACGCGATCCTCCTCGTCGCTGAAGACATCGACGTAGTGGTTGCCGGCGCCGACCGTACCCAGCTGGGTCCGCGCCAGGTGGTGGAACTCTCGGGCGACGGGCAGATCCCACGCCGGGTCATCGTCGAACAGAACATGCTCGACGGACTCCTTGTTGCGGCGGCCGATGCCGAAGGAGATGGTATGCCAGATCTCATCCATGAAGGCGGCGATTCTGGGGCGCAGGTCGTCGGCCCGCAGATCGACACGCACCGCCTTGTTGCCACAGGCGATATCGTAGCCCACGCCCGAAGGCGAGACCTTGCTGTCGTACGCGATGACACCACCCACAGGCATCGAGTAGCCCAGGTGATGGTCGGCCATCAGCACGCCTCCCACAGCGCCGGTGCCGGCGGCCATACATGCCTGGATCTGCTGCAGGGCGCCGGCATCAACGGGGTCGCCCCAGGCTGCGCGCAACAGCTGATCTGGATTGGAGGTCATGTCGAGAAGGTGCCATGCCTCCTGTTCGCCGGCAACAGTGCGTCCAGGTAGAGGATGTTCCGGCGGCAGCGCGCGGGACTCGGCGCCGATCACTGCAGGCTTGACACTGTTAACGTGTTTGCGGAATTGTACAAAGATCCACCAGGTGTTCCACCATCCTCACTCTTGGAAGAGGAGGGCAACATTGGGCAGGTACCTGCTGGCCAGTGACGACGCGCGAACCTGGTTCGGCATTGCTGGCGCCCTGGAGCGGGAGGGCCACCGGGTCGACCGGGTCACCCACCTGCAACTGGCGGCGCAATATGCGGATCTGACGGACGTGGTCGCCGTTGTCGTCGGGCTGGAGCAGCCGCTGCGGCGAGAGCGTTTCATCGAGAGGGTACGGGCACGCAACTCGCGTGTGCCGGTGATTGTGCTGCAGGACTCGCACACTGCGGGGCAGGCGAGCCGCTTCGAGGCTCTTGGTGCAACAGTGGTCCTGACACACCCGCTGCGGGTCGCTGACCTTGTGCAGCGCCTTGAAAGTCTGCAGCCACAACGGCCCACCCTCCGGGGTGCGTTGCAG
>ERZ890510.1894-NODE-1894-length-12752-cov-4.719934_pt1 | contig 12752 bp, 12 predicted proteins | sample MGYA00521265_ERZ890510 | MGnify/ENA primary metagenome ERZ890510 (study PRJEB32303, sample SAMEA104408624) | aquatic metagenome | biome: Brackish water; feature: Chemocline; material: water | place: Baltic Sea | collected 2014-10-26T21:54:00 | depth 110 m ...
AGCAACAAAGATAATGAAACTTAACTCAATTGAGTGATAAATCTTATGAATCGGAAAGAATCTAAAAATAGATCTAATAAAAGCCAGAATCCCAACTCTTGGTACAGCTACTGATGAATCTTCCGATAATTTATTCAAGTTAGAAAAACTTCTTGCCACATGAACCATGTCATTTAATACTTTGTTAAAGGTAACCAAAAGAGCCAGAATTAAACCAAAAATAATTGCCAAATCAAATCCACCTTCACTGGTGGAAACCCGAATTCCAAAAGCGATGCAAAGCAATGCCTCGGTTGAATAATGTCCAAATCTGTCAATAAATATTCCAGCTGGGTTATATTTTTTTGTAACCCGCGCCATTTCTCCATCACTACAATCAAAAAGCATTTGTAGTTGGGCAAAAAATAGTGCCAGGATTGCTCCACTTATCCCAATCCAGATAACACTTAATGCAGCCAACCAACCAGAAAGCACCATTAACCAAGTCACATTTGTTGGACTCAAGCCAATGTTTAACAGAAATTTAGATAGATAAGGAGAGAGGTTTCTCATATATAACGGACCAGACCAGTGTTCTGCCACTCTGCGATTTAGCACTTCAGGTGGTTGCCCTAATTGTTTTATTTCTTGAATTGAATATTTAGTCATCACTAATTCCTGCATCTGCTCTATAGGCTGCTAAGGCTTGGGTCAATGTTCCATCCACAGCCAATGTTCCATCTTTCAGGTACAAGCCTCTAGTGCAAAATTCTTTTAAATCCTTTTCTTTATGAGATACCAGAAATAAGGTTTTACCTTGATTGAGAAGATCTTTCATTCGTACATAACACTTTTGCATAAAAGCTGCATCACCTACCGCTAACGCTTCATCTACCAGAATAATTGGTTCATCAATTGAGGTAACGATAGAAAAACCTAGTCTAACTTTCATTCCGCTTGAAAAATGTCTTACCGGAGTATCCAGGAAATCTCCAATTTCAGCAAACTCCACAATGTTATTAAATCTTTTTTTGACTTCAGCTTTTTTTAAGCCGTGCAAACCTGCAACTAAAGCAATGTTGTCTCTTGCTGTTAAATCACTTTTTAGTCCTCCAGTTAATTCAATTAAGGGAGCAACTCCACCTTTAACTTCAACACTTCCCTCATCTGGAAGTAAAACTCCTGCAATTAATCTAAGTAAAGTACTTTTACCTTCCCCGTTGGCTCCCATTAAGCCGACAGCTTCTCCAGCGTTTACTTGAAAGTTAACATTTCTTAAAGCCCAAAATGATCCTCTTGGCGAAGTATTTTTTCCCTGCAACAACATTTCTCGAACTGAGAAATTGCGTTTACGATTACGTTGAAAGCTAACTCCAATATTTTTAACATCAATTACGACACTCATTTAAACCTCCTTCAAAACAGCGCGCTCAAGTTTTTTGAATACAAAAATTCCAAGGATGAATATTGCCACAGAAATCGTGATTGAAAAAATAATTGGGGTCATCAAATTATCATTAGCCCAAAATCCTGCTCGATACATAACGATGATTCCTGTTAAAGGATTCAACATAGCTAAGGCTTGATACTTTTCAGGAATATCATTTAGCCCATAAATTATTGGCGTCAAGTAAAACATCATTCTCAATATAATTCTTAAAACATTTGTGGTATCCCGAGCTAAAACTGTTAAGGGTGCAAGAATTAATCCAATTCCTGATAGAAGTAAAAATTGAACTACAAAAGCTAGTGGAAAAAATAGTAATTGCAATGAAACTTGACCTTTAGCAATTACTGCTACTGCAACTAAAATAGGAAGTGAAAATAAAAATTCTGTTCCTTTGGCCCCAATACTTTTAATAACCCATAGATATCTTGGAATCGCAATTGAGCGAATCATTTTACTTTCTAAAACTAAAGTTCTAGCAGAATCTGTGACGCTGCCATTAAACCAAGTCCAAGCTAAAACTCCTGTGAGAAGAAATAAAATATATGGGGTTTCCCCAACACTTCGTCCACCTAAAATGTATGAAAATACAAACCAATAAATTGCAGACATGGCAAGTGGATCTAGCAGAGTCCAGAAATAGCCAAGCCATGTTCCGGCATACCTGATTTGTAAATCTCTAAAAATCAAAATACGTAAGGCGCCAAACTTACCCAAGGGGTTTGCACTCCTCCACGCTCATATTGTTATTTGCGTTACCCTCAGGTTACAGGCGTTTACCCGATTTTAAGAAACCAACGCCCCAAAATAAATGCATAACCGGCAAAACAACCAGCAAAATTAATCTACTTCTTAGATTTAACTTCAAATCAGAGACAAAAAATCCTAAAATTAAAACGAGTACATAAGCTGCTGGTGCAAGCCAACCAATTTTTAGCCATTCAATATTTAATACATTTTGTAAAAGAATCATTACCAAACCAACTAAAAGTCCAACCACTGTTACAGGAGCCGCTAAATATCTTAAGTTTAATGTTTCTGGATATTTCTTAGAAACTTGTCTTCTCCATTGCCCATATTGAAAATATTGTTTTGCTAATTGTTTTATGTTTGATCTTGGTCGATACGTCACAACTAAATCAGGATTAAACCAAATTTTTCCACCGGTTTCTCTGATTCGATAATTTAATTCCCAATCTTGGGCTCTAATAAAACTTTCATCGAAATAACCAACTCTTACTAATGCTGATTTTCTAAATGTTCCAAGATAAACTGTGTCAACAAATCCTGACTTGCCTCCAACATGAAAAGGAGCATTACCTACTCCCAATTTGGATGTCATGGCAGCTGCAACACTTTTTTCAAAAAAAGTAATTCCTTGTGCTTTCATTAAACCGCCAACATTATCTGCCTTAGTTTCTTCTAAAGTGTCAACTGCTTTTTGAATATAATTATCTGCCACTAAAGCATGTCCATCTAATCTGACAATGATGTCAAACTTAGATGATTTGATGGCATTGTTTAAAGCACTAGCAGTTTTGCCACTTGGGTTGTCAATTAATTTGATTCGATTATCTTTTGCTAAATCTTGGGCAATTTTATTTGTTTGATCTGTTGACGGACCTAAAGCTAAAATAATTTCTATTTCACCTAAGTATTTCTGATTTAGCACTCTTTTTACTGCTTCAGCTAAATGTCTTTCTTCATTTAAAACAGGAATAATCACCGAAACGGATAAAGAACTCATCTAAACCTCCGATTTTAAACTCCCTGTAGCAACGCTAGTCCAACAGTCATTAAAAGTACTGTTGGGAAACTAGCATTGACTTTATGGCCAATGAAAATAATTCCCCACGAAACAACCCCAACTCAAAACCGGCCTCCAAGGGTAAAGCCCTTAAATCCAAAAATCTCACACTCCTACAAATTGTTCTGGTCTATGTTGGAGCAATTTTTTATTGGTTTGTTTTTTTAATGATCCTCGGTTTAGTTCAGTTAAATAAGATTGATTTGAATACCTCTGAAAACGAACTTCCTAAATCTCCTGGTCAAACTTGGTTACTCATCGGTAGTGATTCCAGAGATGGTGTTGATGACCCTGTCTTGAAGGGTGCGCCTTTAGGTAAATTTGATGGTCAAAGAAGTGACACTATTTTAATCATGAGTACCCCAAAATTGGCAACCAAATTGAACTTAACAAGTATTCCAAGAGATTTATTGGTCACAATTCCAGCACGAGACGGTAAAGATGCAAGTAAAAATAAAATAAATGCGGCATACGCATTTGGTGGTCCAGAATTAATTATCAATACGGTGCAAGATCTAACTGGAGTTCGAATGGATCATTATGCAGAAATTGGTTTTGTAGGGTTGGTAAATGTAGTAAATAGTTATGGTGGAATAACTGTTTGTCCAACTCAAGATTTCTCTGATGAAAAATCTGGTTTAGAAATAAAAGAAGGTTGCCAAAAAGTTAATGGTTTAACCTCTTTGGCTTATTCCCGAGCTAGATATTCAGATCCTCGAGGAGATCTTGGTCGAGTGGAAAGACAGCAAGAGGTCGTGAAACAAATTATGAAAAAAACACTTTCTCCCTTTACTCTGCTTAATATTTTCCAAGCACCTAAAACTATTTCTGCTATTGCCAATGCGATAACTGTTGATAAAGGTGTTGGCCCCTTTGACTTAATTCCAATTGTGCTTTCACTAAAAAGTGGTGGGATTGAATCTGCTACTTTGCCAACTGTTTCTGGAGGAAATGTGAAAAATGTTGGATCTATTAGAAAACTCTCTCAACCTGGTGCTGATGATTACTTTAAATCGTTACAAGAAGGATCAAAAGTAATCATTGAGAAAGAATAAATTTTTAAGAATTTATATCTTTATCTTGTTTTCTTGATTTTTCTCTTTGTGATTCTTCAAATGTTTTTAACTTTTTTAAAAGTGATTCGTCGTTTAGGGCTAAAATCTTTATTGCCAATAGGGCTGCATTTTTAGAGTTTCCCACTCCAACAGTTGCTACCGGCACACCTGTTGGCATTTGTGCAATAGATAGCAGTGCATCTAATCCTTCTAAATCTGTTGACTTAACTGGAACTCCGATAACTGGCAGAGAAGTTGCCGAGGCAAGCATTCCAGGTAAATGGGCCGCACCACCTGCTCCTGCAATTAAAACTTTTAAACCTTGAGCTTCTGCTTCTTTTGCAAAATTTAACATGTCATCTGGTGTGCGATGGGCACTTTTAACGTTTGTTTGATGTTCAACACCGAATTCTTTTAAAATATCAATTGCACCTTGCATTGTTGGCAAGTCACTGGAACTTCCCATTAATACCGCAACAAGTGCTTTACTCAATTGATTTTTTCCCTTCAGCCCTACTCGGTAATAGTGCCAGTTAAATAATCAGCAGCATGGTGAGCTCGTGACAAAAGATCCTCCACGTTTTTACCTGAGATGTTGACATGACCTACTTTACGACCTGGTTTAACTTGTTTGCCATATAAGTGGATTCTTAATTCAGGATCTCGTGCCATGCAATGCATAAATGGCTTGTACATATCCTCAAATTTCCCACCAAGAATGTTGACCATGACGGTTGTGTGAGCATTCAATTTCGGGCTTCCAAGGGGTAGATCCAAAATAGCTCTTAAATGATTTTCAAACTGGGAAGTCACAGCACCATCAATACTCCAATGACCTGAATTGTGTGGACGCATAGCTAATTCATTAATTAAGACTTCTCCATTTTCTAATTCAAATAGTTCAACACTAAATACACCTGTGACCTCAAGTGTTTGAGCAATGTTTAAAGCAAGTGCTTGAATCTTGCTTGCATTTTCTTCACTTAAACCTGGAGCGGGTGCAATCACTTCATCACACACACCATTTTTTTGTGTACTTTGCACAACTGGGTAAACCACACTTTGTCCATGTGGAGAGCGTGCAACATGTACTGCTAATTCTCGTTTGAATTTAACAAATTCTTCAACCATCCATTGCGCATCATTAGTTAAGGGATTTTTTAGTATTTCTTTTGCATCTTCCAAATTTTCTACTACCCAAACACCTTTACCGTCGTAGCCACCTTTTGTGGTTTTAATTACAAGGGGCCAAGAGTTTTCTGAAGCAAATGTTTCAATCTCTGATATTTCTTTAATTATTTTCCACTTTGGAATCGCTAGATTTTCTTTACCTAAAACTTCTCGCATAACAGACTTATCTTGCACACAACTTAAAGCTTTTAAGCCTGGTCTTATTTTTATTCCTGATTTTTCTAATTTTTTCAAAATTTCAAGTGGGACATGTTCGTGATCAAAAGTTAATACGTCAACGTTTGAGCTAAATTTTTCTAAATCATTTAAATTTTTATAATCGCCTACTTCAAAATAACTTGCTATAAGTGCTGCCGAATCACTGGCAGATTCACATAAAACTTTAGTTTTAAGATTTAATCTTGATGCTGCTTCAATCATCATTCTGGCTAATTGCCCACCACCAACGATGCCAATAGTTGGGAAATGAGATTGGTTGGGCATAAAACAAATATTAGTGTTTCAGGTGAACTTGACCTGAATTAAGTTTCACTTCCCCTTGCAAAGTATCTAAAACCAATTCCCCACTGACCGATATATCTTTAGCTAGCCCTTGGATACTCTCCCCGCTTGGCATTAGAGCAGATATTTCTTTACCCAAAGTTACGCAGTTAGCTTTATATTGGCGCACCAATGATGGAGTTGGCCAAGATGCGGCATTACTTTCCTCATGCCACAAGGCAGCAAATTCTGAAACAAACAGTGCAATCAGTTCCTCTTTTGATAAGTCACTATTTAGATATTGCTGAATAGAAGACGATTCTTTAATAGGTAACTCATCTTTGGTCTGATCAAAATTTATTCCGATACCAGCAATCACATAATCATTTACTTTCTCCATCAATATTCCTGCGCATTTAAAATATTCATCATTTTTAACAATTACTAAGTCGTTAGGCCATTTTATTTTTAACTCAACTAACATTTCAGTTTGTAGAGTTTTCTGTAACGCAACTCCAGCCATTAACGGAATCCAGCCAAGATTGTCTTTAGTGCTGCTTTTTAAAATAATTGAGATGAACAGTGAAGAGTTTTTTGGAGCAATCCAAGTTCTATCTTGTCGACCACGGCCTTTGGATTGAAAATTAGTTAAGACAAAGTGACCTTCGTTAATTTCTTTTTTTATTAAATCTTTGGCAAAATCATTTGTGGAACTTAATTCGTCTTCTAAATCAAAGTTTTTCCATAAACTTTGCCTTTTTTCGAGTTCTCTCGCCAATGACTGTGGGTCAAGCGGTGCTCGTTTCCGGTAAGATTGATTCACACTGTTACCGTACGATAAGAGCTAATTAAGGGTGAGGACCACGTGGTTAAGAAGTCTGACGAAAGCGCAAAAGTACGCACGACTGCTTCCAAGCTTGCCGATTTAGCCCAAGTTAAAAAAGAAATCCATGTAGACCAAGCAAATACTGCTGTCGAAAAGCAGCACGCTAAGGGTAAACAAAGTGCTAGAGAAAGATTAAGTTCCCTACTTGATCCTGAATCTTTTCAAGAAATTGATGAATTAGTTAGGCATCAAAAAAATAATTTTGGAATGGACAAAAATCGTCCAGCTGGTGATGGTGTGATAACAGGTTTTGGAACGATCGATGGTCGTCCGGTTTTTGTTTACTCACAAGACTTCACAGCAATGGGTGGCAGCTTAGGTGAAGCTATGGGTGGAAAAATTGTTAAGTTAATGGACTTAGCAATTAAATCTGGTGCTCCAATTATTGGCATAAATGATTCTGGTGGAGCAAGAATTCAAGAAGGTGTTGCTTCTTTAGCAATGTATGGAGAAATATTTTTAAGAAATACCAGAGCTTCAGGAGTTGTGCCCCAAATTTCTATCATCATGGGACCTTGTGCTGGTGGTGCAGTTTATTCTCCAGCGTTAACTGACTTTGTAGTTATGGTTGATAAAACTTCACACATGTTTATTACTGGTCCAGATGTTATTAAAACAGTAACCGGGGAAGAAGTTTCTTTTGAAGATTTAGGTGGTGCAAGAGCACACGCTACAAAATCTGGTGTTGCCCACTACATGGCCTCAGATGAAGATGATGCACTTGATTATGTTCGAACACTTTTAAGTTTCTTACCCTCTAATAATGCTGAACCAACTCAACACTTTGAAGCAAAAGTTGATTTACAAATAAACCAACACGATCTGGAAATGGATACGTTGGTTCCAGATTCACCAAATCAGCCATATGACATGCACGTACTGGTTAAACATGTTTTAGATGATGATGAATTCTTCGAAGTTCATGGCGGTTGGGCACCAAACATTATGGTTGGCTTTGGTCGCATCGAAGGACAAAGCGTGGGCATTGTTGCTAATCAACCAATGCAGTTTGCCGGAACTTTAGATATTGAAGCTTCTGAAAAAGCTGCCAGGTTTGTTAGAACTTGTGATGCTTTTAATATTCCAATTATTACTTTTGTTGATGTTCCAGGATTTTTACCTGGCGTTGATCAAGAATACGGTGGAATTATTAGACGTGGCGCAAAATTAATTTATGCTTACGCAGAAGCAAGTGTTCCCTTAATTACTGTGATCACCCGAAAAGCTTACGGCGGTGCCTATATTGTTATGGGCTCTAAACATTTAGGCGCTGACTTAAACTTTGCTTGGCCAACAGCTCAAGTTGCGGTAATGGGTGCTCAAGGTGCGGTAAATATTTTATTTAGAAAAGAAATTACAGGTGCCACTGATCCAGTCGCAGAACGTGCAGAAAAAATTAGTGAATATGAAGAAGCATTTGATAATCCTTACGTAGCAGCTGAACGAGGTTGGATTGATGCTGTAATTGCCCCAAGTGAAACACGCATCAGAATAATTAGAGGTCTTCGCCAATTAATCACTAAACGTGAAACCATGCCACCTAAAAAACATGGAAACATTCCATTATGACCAAACCTTTGGAATTTAGAGTTATTCGAGGAAACCCAACTACTGATGAATTAGCAGCAATTCAAGTTGCTTTAACTGTGGCTAAAAACTCTTCCGAAGAATTAGCTAAACAAAAAAAGAAAATTAGTAATTGGAATTCTCCCTCTTACAAATTTAGAAGAAGCCCACTTGTTGATAGTGGATGGCAATTCACTCTTTATCCAGGAGCATGAGAGGTCCTGTAATCCTGGCTTCTGCCTCCCCTGCCAGATTGATGCTTCTTAGAAGCCAAAAAATTGAACCTATTGTAATTGCTGCAGATATAAATGAAGCAGAAATTCAGAATCGATTAGAAAATAAAACAACCCAATTTCTGGTCACCGAATTATCAAAAGCTAAAGCTCATTATGTTTTAGAAAATAATGTTTCCTTAAATGAAGGAATTTTAATTGCTGCAGATTCTATGCTGGAATTTGAATCCCAATCATTAGGAAAACCAGTAAGTGCTGAAAATGCTATTGCGCGCTGGAATTTAATGAAAGGTAAAACTGGAATTTTGCATACTGGTCACACAGTTATTCGATTAGATAATAAAGCAGAAATAACCAGGGTGGTTTCTACAAAAGTTGAGTTTGCCAATATTGATGAACAAGAAATATTGGATTATGTTGCAACAGGAGAACCTTTAAATGTTGCAGGTGCTTTTACTATTGATTCCCTTGGAGCAGCTTTCGTAAAAGAAGTAAGCGGTGATCACAGCAACGTGATTGGTTTATCCCTTCCAGGTCTTCGAGAAATCGTTCGCGAGCTTGGACTCTCATGGACTTCCCTATGGGAAATGGCATAAAGTAACTAATTATGGCTAAATCTGGCATAGAAAATAAACAAATCAAAAAAATTCTCATCGCTAATCGTGGTGAAATTGCAGTGCGAGTTGCCAGAGCTTGTAAAGATGCCGGCATTGCCAGTGTGGCAATTTATGCTGATGCAGATCGCGATGCGTTACATGTTTTACATGCCGATGAAGCTTATTCCTTAAACGGAAACATTGCTTCTGAAACATATTTAGCAATTCCAAAAATCTTAGAAATCGCTCAAAGATCAAACGCGGATGCAATTCATCCTGGTTACGGATTTCTTTCCGAAAATGCAAGTTTTGCCCAAGCAGTTATTGATGCTGGATTAATTTGGATTGGACCAAGCCCAGCAGCAATCACTGCTCTGGGTGACAAAGTTCAAGCAAGACATATTGCGGCAAAAGTTGGTGCACCTTTAGTTCCAGGAACTAAAGATCCAGTTAACGATGCTCAAGAAGTTGTTGCCTTTGCTAAAGAATACGGATTACCAATTGCAATCAAAGCAGCTTTTGGTGGAGGCGGTCGAGGATTAAAAGTTGCCCGCACTGAAGAAGAGATAGTTGAACTTTATGAATCAGCGGTAAGAGAAGCTGTTGCAGCATTTGGTCGCGGTGAATGTTTTGTCGAGAGATATCTTGATAAACCAAGACACGTTGAAACTCAATGTTTAGCTGACAAACATGGAAATATAGTTGTGGTTTCCACAAGAGATTGTTCCCTGCAACGTCGACACCAAAAACTAGTTGAAGAAGCACCTGCACCTTTTTTAACCGATGATCAAAGAAGACAACTTTATGATTCTTCAAAAGCAATTTTAAAAGAAGCAAACTATGACGGTGCTGGAACTTGTGAATTTCTTATTGGCCAAGATGGCACAATTTCATTTCTGGAAGTAAATACTCGTTTACAAGTAGAACATCCAGTTTCAGAAGAAGTAACCGGAATTGATTTGGTTCGCGAGCAAATAAGAATTGCCAGTGGAGAAAAACTTGGTTATCACGATCCAATAATTAGTGGGCACAGTATTGAATTTCGCATTAACGGTGAAGATCCTGGCAGAAACTTTTTACCAGCCCCTGGTCAATTAAGAGTTTGGAAAGAGCCAAGTGGTACCGGAGTAAGAGTTGATGCTGGTTTCAAACAAGGTGATGTAATTGGTGGAAATTTTGATTCCCTATTGGCAAAACTAATAGTCACAGGTGCTACTAGATCTGAAGCCATCGAACGAGCTAAAAGAGCGTTAAGTGAATTCGAAGTCGATGGCATTGCCACAGCAATTCCTTTTCATAAGGCAGTTTTAGAAGACCTAGCTTTTGCTCCTACTGATCCGACACAAAAATTTAGTATTTACACCAGTTGGATTGAAAACGAATTTGTAAACAATATTGCCCAATACGAAAATTCTGCTAACGCCTCAATGTTGGAAGATCGCTCAACTTTGGTCCTAGAAATAAATGGTAAAAGAATTGAAGTAACAATGCCTAATGGTTTAAGTGCTGGTGGCGTTAAACAAAAGAAACCTCCCGTGGCAAGACACCAAAGAACGGCTTTAGGTTCTCTTGATTCAGATGCTGTGCAAAGTCCGATGCAGGGAACCGTGGTCAAGGTTGCGGTTAAAAATGGCCAAAGTGTTTCCGAAGGGGAACTACTGCTGGTAATTGAAGCCATGAAAATGGAACAACCCATCTCAGCTCATAAAGCTGGGACAATTGTCGATTTGGAAGTTGAAGTTGGGGCTTCAGTTGCAAATGGTGCGGTCCTACTAGAAATTAGAGATTAAAAAATATAGTTTTGTGCCACATCTCACATAGCCTTAATCAACTTCACCCCGTGCGCGTTTAACCAAGTCACCACTACACTCTTGAACATGGCCTTAGGTTCACTAGATCGCGGAGTTGGCTCCGAAACCAGAGCAAAGATTTCCTTTCGACATTTGCGCGTTGACAAATGGTGGGTGCAACCAGCAATCTCTGTTGGAGTTTTAGTTGCTTTCATTATCTATTCCACAATTAGAGCTTTTGAAAATGCAAATTATTATGTTGAGCCATTAGTTTCACCTTTTTACTCCCCATGTCTTGCAGTAAATTGCGCTGAAGGTGCAGCACTATTTGGTACACCAATTGGTAGTTGGTGGATACTTTCTCCAGCTTTATTAATTTTGGTTTTCCCACTTGGTTTTCGTTTAACTTGTTATTACTACCGAAAGACTTACTACCGAGCATTTTGGCTATCTCCCCCAGCTTGTGCTGTGGCAGAACCACATAAATCTTATTCAGGTGAAACTAAGTCACCATTAATATTGCAAAACTCACATCGCTACTTCTTTTTTGCTGGTTTAGTATTCAACGTTATTTTGACCTACGATGCATTTTTGGCCTTAAAAAACGCTGAAGGACAATGGGGACATTTAAGTGTGGGCACACTTGTTTTGTTTGCCAACGCAACATTTTTGTGGCTATATTCCTTGTCTTGTCATTCCTGTCGACATGCAATTGGTGGCAGATTAAAGCATTTCAGTAAACATCCATTGCGATACAAGTCTTGGACAATTGTTTCTAAATTAAATGTGCACCATCCTAAATTTGCTTGGGTTTCACTTATTGGGGTAGCTCTTTGTGATCTATATGTAAGAAGTGTGGCAACTGGTGCAATCACGAATTTCTATTTCTTCTAAAGGAGCAATTGATTAATGTCTGACATACAACGCCTAGATTTCGATGTCGTAATTGTTGGAGCAGGTGGAGCAGGTTTAAGAGCTGCTATTGAATCTCGTGCCAGTGGATTAAAAACTGCCATCATTTGTAAATCATTATTTGGCAAAGCTCACACCGTTATGGCCGAAGGTGGCATTGCTGCCTCAATGGGAAATGTTAATTCCAACGACAACTGGAAAGTACATTTCAGGGACACTATGCGCGGTGGAAAATTTCAAAATCATTGGAGAATGGCTGAACTTCATGCCAAAGAATCACCTGATCGTGTGTGGGAATTAGAAACCTATGGAGCACTTTTTGATCGCACCCCAGAAGGAAAAATTAGTCAAAGAAACTTCGGTGGCCACGAATATCCAAGACTGGCCCACGTGGGTGATAGAACTGGTTTGGAATTAATTAGAACTTTGCAACAAAAAATAGTTTCTTTACAACAAGAAGATTTTGCTGAAACAGGCGATTACGAATCAAAAATTAAAGTATTTGCTGAATTAACGATCACAGAAATTTTAAAAACAGATAATAAAATTTCAGGTGTTTTAGGTTATTGGCGTGAAAGTGGCGACTTTGTAATGTTTCAAGCACCAGCAGTTGTTTTGGCAACTGGTGGTATTGGCAAATCATTCAAAGTAACTTCCAATTCATGGGAAGGCACCGGAGATGGTCATGCTTTAGCTTTAAAAGCTGGTGGAAAATTAATGCACATGGAATTTATTCAATTCCATCCAACTGGCATGGTTTGGCCTCCAAGTGTTAAAGGAATTTTAGTTACCGAATCAGTTCGTGGTGAT
>ERZ890510.1895-NODE-1895-length-12748-cov-9.466478_pt1 | contig 12748 bp, 9 predicted proteins | sample MGYA00521265_ERZ890510 | MGnify/ENA primary metagenome ERZ890510 (study PRJEB32303, sample SAMEA104408624) | aquatic metagenome | biome: Brackish water; feature: Chemocline; material: water | place: Baltic Sea | collected 2014-10-26T21:54:00 | depth 110 m ...
ATGCTGAAAAGGTCAAGCACTTTGATCCATCAGCGATGGCCGGGTTCGATGCTGACAAGTTCAGGAACTTCGACCCAGCAGCAATGGCCGGCTTCGATGCTGAGAAGATCAAGCACTTCGATCCAGTCGCAATGGCCGGCTTCGATGCTGACAAGTTCAGGAACTTTGATCCAGCCGCGATGGCCGGCTTCGATCCCACTCAGGTAGAGCACTTCGATCCTGCTGCTATGGCAGGCTTCGACCGTGAACAGATGACTCATATGGATACGAATGCCTTAGCAGCCTTCAATATCGATCAAGTCACTCACCTCGATGAAGTGGCGAAACAGGGAATCGGTGACAAGGTTCCAGAGTTTGCTAACTTTGACATCGATGTTCGGAAAGAGTTCATCGGCGACGATGCACTTCGATTGGGTGGCGTAGGTTCGTTCGAGGAACTCGCAGCCCAGTTGACCGGCACACCTCCCACACCTGAAGAATTGGCAGAGTTAGGCTGGGACAAGTCGTTCGACGGAATCAACTTTGATTCGGTAGGCGGTTCAGAAAACCTTGATCAGATACAAGCTCAAATGCCTGATTTCAGCTTGCAGCAGGCTCTGGCAGCGTTCGGTGGCACACCCCCGATAAATTAGTCGTTACAAGTAAAAAACGAACACTTGGCCGAATTAGGAATTTCCTGATTCGGCCAAGCTGTTTAATTCGAAATTCTTCCACACGTCGAAAGAAATGCTGATTCAGTTGCAGTTGTCTATCGGCTACTGGTCGATAACTGAGCCGTCGGCGTGAAGGCGAGTTACCACTTCACGCGGCTTTTCTGGGCACATATCAACCGCATCTGGCTTTAGTTCGAGCCCAATACCTGGTGCATCAGAAATCATCAGATAGCCTTTGCCATCGTGCTGTGCCATGCCCGAAACCATGTTGATTTTAGGTGTCACATCTTCGCCGATCGGGTATTCCTGTAGGGCGAAGTTTGGCGCCGTGGCAGCGATCTGTAGACATGCAGCCGTTGAAACCGGAGATAATGGATTGTGGGGAACTACACCAACGTGTCGGGCCTCAGCGAGGGCCGCAATTTTGTGTGCTCCAGAAATTCCACCCACCAAACAAACGTCTGGCCGGATGTACTGAACGGCGTTACGTGACAGTGCCATCTCGAATTCCCAGATCGACGTGAATCGTTCTCCGGTGGCGATCGGAATATTGATCTTGCTCGCAACGTACTCCATTTCGTCGAAGTTATCGGGAGTCACAGGGTCTTCGAAGAAGTACGGGTGGAATTTTTCGATTCCGAGACCAAGCTGCACCGCTTCGGTCGGGGTCATGCGTCGGTGGATTTCAATACATAGATCGACTCCTGTACCCACGGCTTCCCGATACCCGCGAACAGTATCGATGGCATCACCGATCTTATCGGCGTGAGTCTTGAAATAAGGAACATCGCGATCTTCGTCAAGGAACGGAGTCAGGTGGCCGACCGCCGTGAAGCCTTGTTTCTTGGCGTCGACTATCCCGTCGGTAAGCACCTCGGTAGTGTCACCAAAAACGTGGTAATAAACGCGAGCCTTGTCGCGAACTTTTCCACCCAAGAGCTGATGCACAGGGGTATCAAAGTGCTTGCCCATGATGTCCCAAAGCGCTATGTCGATAGCACTTAGCGCACCCATGATGGCAGCGCCGCGAAAATGTGAGAACCGATACATGTACTGCCAGTGATGCTCGATACGAAGCGGGTCTTCTCCAACTAAGTAACGCCCGAACTTTTCGATTGCCGATTTTGAAGCTTCGAGGAAACCCCATGCTCCAGATTCACCTAAGCCGGTAATTCCAGCGTCGGTTTCGACCTGCACCAAAAGGTAGCGATCCAACATCAGAGGAGTGACTTTTGTAATTTTCATAGAGAGTGAGTTAGCTCCATTTGCTTGGGCCAATTTCCTGTGCAACATTGGCTAAAGAATAGGTATTGGTTAAGACGAGGGCGATAGTATGCTCGATGGGGCGTTTTCGCCATGTTCAAGTGCGCACTGAGTCGTGGCTTGACCGAAACACAATTTTCTACATCCTGTATTCGGGAGCATGTATTGCCAACCACGTTCGAAAACGATACGGATACGGACAAAGGCACGGAATCAGGACGCAGGCTCCTCTGTGTAGTAGCGCATCCAGATGACGAAACGTTTGGGCTCTGGCTCAACGTTGATCAAATATGCTGCTGAGGGTGCCTCCGTCTATACGTCATGTGCGACGCGAGGCGATGTTGGCGAGATCGCAGAAGGTGCAAACGCCACTCCTGAAACTCTTTCTGCTGTGCGGGAGCAAGAGTATTACGACGCTGGAAAGGTGATAGGGGTCAAGCAGAGCATTCTCTACGGTTACCGCGATTCAGGTATGGCTGGGACTCCCGATAACGACCATCCGAACGCTTACATTCAAGTTCCCATTGACGAAGTTGTGGCGAAAGTCGTCGACACCATTCGTGAACTCAAGCCACATGTTGTATTTACTTTCGACGAGGGCGGCGGTTATGGGCATCCCGATCACATCCACGCCTCGACAGCAGCCAAACTCGCATATTTCGCTGCTGGCGATCCTTCGTATTCAGGATCATCTCTGGCTCCGTTGAAACCTTTAAAACTGTACTACCACGGCTTCCCGCGTTCGAGAATGCGAAAGTGGTTTGAAGCGCTTGCCTTGGCGGATCCTAATTCCGATATGGCTAAATTGGATATGGAAAAATTGGGTGTGGCTGACGATTCGCTGACAACTGTCCTTGATACTGCCCGTTTCGCAGATACCAGACGTCAAGCAATCGCTGTGCATCACACTCAACGCTCGCCGTTCGACCGAATGTCCTCAACCGAACTACAGGCCGAGTTCCTCAACGAGGACTACTTTATTCGAGTCGATCCGCCCGTTACCCGGGGTGAAACAGGCATCATCGAACATGATCTGTTTGCAGGACTAGATATCTAGGCGCGCCGAAGTTCTTTCGAAAGAATTAACGCAATTGCAGCTACCGGAGTGCCGAGCAAAGCACTAATAACGAGTGCTTGCTCGTTCCCTAGCCATTCAGCAACCGCACCGCCAAATAGCCAGCCGAGTGGGAACGTATTCATCGCTAATACGTACAGACTCATCACTCGACCACGCAGCTTTTCGGTTGCCACTTGCTGGAACATCGTTAGCACCGAGGTCACCCAAGGCATTGATATCAATCCCATTACGAACAGCGCACTCAAGCTCAGTGGCACGGATCGAGAGAAACCAAAAACGACCATACCTACGTCCCAAAAGCTACCCATTACGAGCATCACATAGGCGTGACGGTGGTGAATTCCATATAGCGATACGAAAATCGCTCCGATTAACATTCCGGCACCAAAGACTCCACCCATCAGTCCAAAGCCAGTTGGGCCGATAGCAAGTACGTCTTCCGCGTAAACCGGCATTAGCGCGAATATAGCCATCCCGAAAAGGTTCTGTGCGATTACTAAAAACGTCAACCAGAGAAGAGGAGGTGTGTCGCGGGCGTATCGCAAACCCTCCGCAAGCTGACTTGTGAACGAGGGTTTAGATTCGCCGGTAAAAACATCGCTACGTGCAGGTTCTTTGACGCGAAGTAACAGCATCAACCCAAATACATTTCCGGCGACCACGAGCCAGTACACCGTGTGAGCACCGGATGCAGCGATAACAAATCCGACGATCACAGGACCCAGCATTTCGCCAGTCGTTTGTGCCACGGCAAGTATGCCATTAGCGTTCGTGAGCCGATCAGATCGAACAATATCTGCGATCAGAGCGTAGAAAGCGGGTCCATAAAGTGCGCCGCCAATTCCTCCGATAATCGATACCACAATCATGTGCCAGGCGACCAGCAGTTCAGTCGAAATAAGTATCGCCGTCACCGCCGAGGCGGCCGCTATCAGTGCGCCTGCACCCATCATCAAATTTCGACGACCAAATCTATCGGATATCACTCCGCCCATCAGCGCAAAAGCCAGAATAGGGATGGCACGAACCCCGGCGACTAATCCAATCCATAGCTGTGATTGAGTTAGTTCAAATACCACCCATGAACTGGCTGTGCCTCTCATAAATATTCCGAGATCGAATATCGCCTGGCTTACAACAAGAGCGCGAAACTGCGCGTCGGATAAGACATTCGCCGCTTTTGGTCGAAACCTCATCTACGTTAGTGCCGTCACTAGATGTTCGAGCACGATAGCAACTCCGTGATTATCGTTAGAAGCGGTGTGGTACTTCGCAAGCGACTTGATTTCAGGGATAGCATTTTCGACCGCTACCGACCAACCGCAATCGCGTATCAGGTCGATATCGACGAAATCGTCGCCGAACGATAGAACGTCTGTGAGTGAGATTCCGACTGATTTAAGCAGATCTGCTACCGCACCAGATTTACTCGCCTGTGCCGGAACGATGTTCAAGAACTGCGCTCTTCCTGCACGAAAAATAACGGTTTGCGATGAAAGTCGATTTTCCAGCATGATTGCCAGCGCTTCCAAATTATGACCCATACCGTTGATCGAAACTTTTACCGGACCAGATCGAAGTGCTTTATCGAACGGCACAACCATCGTCGGGGTTGCGGTATTGAAAGCCCATAGTTCGTCAATGTCATCGTCGTGATTGACAGCGAAACGAGTTCCGTCGATCTCCAAAGTCATTCGAGCCAACGGAGCGTGTTCGTTCGTTAGGTTCCAGCAGATTTGTGCGTCTTCTAGATTCATCGAATGTTTTATTGCGCCAATTAATCCCGCATTGCCTAAAGCGACCGTACCGTTCATTTGAACAAGTGACGTGATCTCGAGAACATCGTCTCCGACCAGCGTGGGAAGAACTCGCTCAGGCCGCGATGTCGCAATGATCATCGGCATTCCAACTCGGTGAACGGCATGAAGAGCGACGCGGGCTCTTTCATCCAATCTCCCGCGCGAGTTGAGCATTGTCTCGTCGAGATCCATTGCGATGGCTTTTGGAACAGTAGCCGAAAAATCAGGAAGGTTCATCATTAGTAGGTGTCAGTGCTCAGTGCAGGTGGTTGCCGAGGTAATGATTTGCCATTTCGAAGCCGTTTATACAATAGCGAATAGCCTGGAAATTCTGGATGTGCCGTTCATCGCAATGGAACCAACTTTTCTTCTGTGCCACTTTGGCGTGTTGGTCCACTAGCGAGCTTTGCGAAGTGCAGGGGTCAGCATGAAAGGTGTTAGGCCGACTGTGAGCGCCCCGGCGATGCTGATAAACAACGTTGTTTGAATCCCAAATGCCTCAATCCCTGCACCGCCGATTAGCCATCCCAATTGGTGTGTGAGAACGGTCATGAAGTACAAACTCATCACCCTGCCACGCATCATTTCAGAGGCTGTGGTCTGCAGCAGTACTGGGACGGAAATCATCCAAGCTGAAAATGCCAAGCCCATCATCAGCATTGCAATTCCTGAGATCACGACGTTCGGTGCAACGGCGAAAATACCAATCGATAAATTGAACAACAACAGCGAGAAGATGAGCAAGTAACCTTTTCGGATGTACTTGGTGAGCGCAAAAAGCGTGAACGCACCTATTAGCGATCCAACACCACTTAGCCCGAGCATGATTCCGTAACCGGTTTCACCAAGTCCCAAAACATCTCGAACCTTTACCGGAATTGCCGGCTGATTCATACCCATAAACAGAGCGCCAGTTCCAACCACCAGAAGTGCTCGAATAAGCGGAGTGCGGTAGGCATACCCAACGCCTTCTCGGATTTCGGAAAGTATGTTTCTGCCACTGGCAACAGGAACGCTACGGGTTCGCACCCGGAAGATCATTAATGCCGAGAAAGCGTAAAGGCCGGTTAGCACATAGAAAGCGGTATCAAACCCCATTAGAAGAAGTGCTGCACCGATTGTTGGTCCGGCGATAGTAGCCGTCATCGATATGCCGGTGTTCAGACTTGAAGCTGAAACGAGCCGTTCGCGCCCCACAACATCCATAACAAAAACTTGGCTTGTCGGATTGTGAAGCGCAAACATCGATCCGGTTATTAGTGAAATCGGTATCAGATGCCACCACTCGAAAACGCCTGTGGTTAGCAACACCCCCGTTAGCAACGCCATAGAAGCGATAACCAACTTTGTACGCCACAACAACTGCCAACGTTCGGTTCTGTCGGCCAGTGCGCCACCTAATAGTGATATGGCGATGATGGCGATGCCGGGCGTTGCATTCACCAGTCCCATCAACGTCGCTGAATTCGTTTTTTCAAGAACGATCCATGCCTGCGCCATGCTTCTGATCTGGTAACCGGCGAACGTTGCCAGATTCGCTAGAACCAGAAATCTAAAGTCGCGAATCGAAAGGACGCTAAAAGCACCACCGGTATTTGAACTTGGGGCAATAGGAGCACTTTGTTCGATGGCAGTCGAGTCCGTGTAATCTTCAGCGTCTGCCAGAACGGATCCTTCTGTTAGTTAAGTGAAAAGCGAATCGGTCAGGAACTTAAGAAACGATACTGACTAGCGTTCGCACTGTGTACGAGTTGAAACACGAGTACAAACACTAAGTTGACCGACGTTAATAGACCACGATAGAGCTTTTTGTAAGTCTATTCTCGAAAACGCAAATTTAGTTGCTAGTGCTTAACTATGAATGGATCAAGCGAAGATTCGTTGATTTCAACTCCGATACCGGGTCGATCTGGAAGAGTGAATCCGCCATCCGCGTACTTCCAAGCAGTATCCGACGCTTTGTCGAGTCGATCCGAAAGCCCACCCTGAAACTCCTGCAGATACTCTGGAGGAGCGACCGCTGCACATTGCAGAGTCGCCGCTTGGAACACTGATACACCGCTGCCCATGTGCGGAGTTGTCGTGATCCCTGCCTTAGCCGCAATGTCCATCTGCACCATGTAGTCGGTGAAACCAGTGCGGCCAATGTCGGGCTGGTAAACGTCGAGAGCACGCGGTTCCTGAACCCATGCCTCCATCTGGTATCGAGATCTGAAATGCTCACCAAGAGCGATTTTCGCTCCCGGCTTTTGAACCAAAGCTTGATGACCGTTCAGGTCTTCAGGTTGAAGTGGACATTCGAAAAATCGAACGTTTCGCTTGCCATATTCCAGCTTGCCAAGTTCTGCCGATTCGTGTGAGCCCATCCATAAAGTATCGACCATCCACTGTTCGAGATCAGGAGCACCCGTCATTAGGCCATCGAGTTCCGCTGTCCCTGCCTCGACATCACCTGTAAGGAAGATTTTCGCCCCTCTCAGCCCCGTGTCGACCCACGACTTAACATGATCGATACGCTCTTCGAGAGTCGACCGGCGCACCCCTGAAAGGTATACATCGAACTGACTTCTCGGGGTCGAATCTAGTAGGGCAGCCACTGGAGATTGTTCACGCTTGCCGATAGCATCCCAAACAGCAATGTCGATCGCAGCAAGGGCATCGAGCCAGTAACCCGATGAATACCCGCGCCCGCGCTGTGCGTCATACAGGAAATCCCAAAGCGCACCAGGGTTTTCGTACTCCTGACCTTCAACCATTTGAGCAAGCAGCGCATTCACGATCAATGTAACCACTTCGGGGCCGATCCCAGCATTCGCCTCGCCCCAACCGACCGTGCCATCAGAAAGAGTCACCTTAACTAAAGGTGTTTCGACGTACTTTGCATACACCGTCTGCCATCCCTGTTTGAATTCGAATCGCTCTGTTTGGCGATCTCCTTCATTAGCTCTGTAGGTCTCCCAGTAGGATGCGGAGTTCTTGAATGCAAGATGAATTGATTCGACGGACTTAATGCTGAAACTTGTATTAGTCGACATTGAGATTCCTGATTCCCGTGATTTACGAACTAAACCAGTGAACATAGCGGTGAATGTTTAAGAGGCGATGATATTTGAACGGTCGAAGTCTACTTCTCAGAAATGAGCGGTGGTAGCAGTTTCGTGTACATATTGCAGTTACAGGGAACCGTGTTCAAATGCTTGTTAGCGGACGTTGACTTTTCCGAACAGCCGTGTATATTTTGCGACTGCTTACGGTGGTGGTGGTGGATAGATTTGTTCTATCTAAGCCATCTCGCAACGAGGCATTTACGAAGCTAGAGCACGCCGGTTACAAGTGAAAAGGTTTCTTTTTACTTGTAACGTCGGGTAGGCTCTGGTGATGGAATGAACTGATTTTCTTGTGAAAATCGGTCTCTTTCTATATCTGGCCTTTCGGAGGAAATAGCATGAATCTTAGTTTGAACAAGAGATGGGCACCGGTGTTTTTAGCACTGGCTAGCTTGCTCCTTGTTGCTGGAATCGCCTGTGGCGGTGACAGTGATGACGGAACAGGTAGCTCATCAGGTGGTGGCACAGCCGCTACTGCAGCTCCAGCAGCTACTGCGGCCCCAGCGGCTACAGCCAAGCCTGCTAGTGGTGGTGGTGGTGCAGCACCAACAGCGAAGCCTGCCTCAACGGTGGCAACAAACGCTGGTCCGTCAGCCACCACGGCACCTAGTGCCATGGGTGGTCCAGAAGGCTCAGTTGTTCGGGCATTCCGAACCCTTGAATCTGTCTACGGTATTGGCTATGTTGGCCCGTACCGAACATCAGCAACGAACCAAATAGGTGGTCTAGAAGAACCTCTCTTCAACTTCCAAAATGGTAACCCGATGACTCCCTACCTTGTGGACAAATGGGATATCGACGCTGCTGGTACTCGTGCACGTATGACTCTCAAAAAGGGTCTGAAGTTCCAGAGTCCAATTGGCTTTGAGGATAAAGACTTCGGCGAGCTTGATGCTGCTGAACTCGTCGAATGGTTCAACCGTTCGAACGCAACGACCAATCCAGCAACCACTTATGGTGATGGTGGTGACTTCGCTGCAATCTTCCTTGAAGCAAAAGTAATCGACCAGTACACGATCGAAATCGGTCTTGTGGCTCCGGTTTACTACTGCCTGCCGGTTTCACAGTTCGGTTGTCTTTCAGCCGCACGTGGCCCGCACAAGGTAACCAGTGCCGATACTGAAGGTGTTGAGTGGGCTCGAACCCACCATGTTGGCACAGGCCCTTACGTACAGGGTGCCTGCACACCTGGTGACCGCTGCACAATGCACGCAGTATCAGAGCACTGGCGACAGGTTGGTAACGTTGCTGAAGTCACAGGAATTCAGGTTCCTGAAGCAACAACCCAAATTGCCATGCTCAAGAACGGTGCGATTGACATGACCGAGCTTGACTACAAGCTCCTCCCGGGTGTTGTAGCCGATGGCTTCACATTCTTGGAGACCATGCCTGGTGGTTTCGTTGGTCAGTCGATTCTCTTCCCAGGAAACCTTTGGGAGCACTCTCACGCTCGAACTAACGAGCCGCTTGAGCCATGGAATAGTGTTACTTACGCCAAGGACTACCCATGGCTAGGTAACCCTTGGGGAACTCAAGGCAATACCTGTTCAAACGGTGATGGTCTTGGACGCACACTCTGTGGAAACGCTCCTTACACGGACGTTGACAACCCGGCTGGTATGGACGACATGGAACAGGCTCGACTCGTTCGACTTGCTCTATCGACCGCTATCGATCGTGGTGCAATCAACGACACTCTCTTGAACGGTATTGGTACTCCGATCTACTCCGAGTACATGGGTCCTGAGTACCCCGGTTGGGACGCTTCCCGCTCTACCGGTTGCTGGGACTTTATCGGTGGAAAAATCACTTGCTCAGGTACGAATGAGAGTGTTCCTTGGAAGATCGCCGACGGCAACCTTGCCATTGCTGGCGCACTGCTCGACACTGCGGGTTACCCGCTTGTCGATGGCAAGCGTCAGGGCTTTGAGGCTTTGACTCTTGAGGCTTATGCGGCTGAAGCAGGACCTGTTGGTCTTGAAGTAGCTGACACGATCATGTCTGACTGGGCCCGTCTCGGTATCGAGATTTCGGGTCTTGTTGAGGACTACGGTGGAGTTATCAGCCCACGAATGCGAGAGCGCACTCAGTTCCTACCTGTTTTGAAGAATGGTGACGTTCACTCGAACGTATACCCTCTTGACTGGCCGATGCCAGTGGTGGACACATCGTCGTCACGACCTGGTTGGGGTGTTGGTTTCGAATCACAGGCCGGTGCGAAATGGGTGTTCGAAATTCTTGGTGAAAAGGACGCGAGTGTCCGGTCTGCTAAGCACTTGACTTGGGTTGACTACAGCATGTACTGGCTGCAATATGCCGGTGTATTCCAGGTTCCTAAAGGAATCGTTGTGAACGACCGCATCAAGTCATGGGATGGTTTCCAAGAGCACTACGTAAACGTTTCTTCAAACCTTGAGTTACTTGAACTCAAATAAGGGTTGATGCTCTTAGGAAGCAATTAGTTTGCTCACTTAGACGGGGGTCGGTTTTACCGGCCCCCGTCTTTCTTTAATGTCTGTTTGATTCGATCTCTGAATTCACTGCGCGTGGTAAGTGTGAATTCAAGTGGTTGCAGCTAGTTAGTGAGCGTTGACATAGGTTGCTTAGAATGCTAACTTTTCGCTGCACTTAGTATGAAAAAAAATCCCTACTGGATCCCAATTCGAGTAAGATGCGGGTCTGTTTGAAATACCGTCAGATCACGTGGTATATGAACCTGAGTGGGACAACTTCGGAAGTACTTATCAAATGGCTAATTTTCTAGCAAGACGATTCCTATCCTCGCTGATATCAGTGATTGGCGCGACGATGGCAATTTTCATCCTGATCCAGTTCCACAGCGACCCTAGACAATTATTTGTTCCTGACTCTGGTTACGGAATTTCCGAAGAACAGTGGATTGCACTTGGCGACCGCATGGGGTTGAACGACCCTCTGTGGAAGCAGTACGTCACTTGGATGGGTAGAACCCTTAGAGGTGACTTAGGTGTGTCACTTGCACGTGACCGTGCAGTTACCGATCTGATCAAAGGCAAGATCGGAGCTACAGTTCAACTTGCTGTTGGCGGCTGGATATTTGCGATAGCTCTGGGTATTCCGATGGGGGTGTTAGCTGCAGTAAAGCGCGGCACCTTCTGGGATTATGTTGGTAGAGGTGTCGCTATTGTTGGTCAGGCGGCTCCGCCGTTTGTAACGGCGCTTGTGGCAATTTGGATATTTGCTGTGTGGCTAAATTGGTTACCGGCGGGTGGTAGATCGCCAGATTTTAACTGGAAGGAATATATCCTCCCTTGTATGGCTCTTGGCTGGGGTGCTGCAGCAAGCCTGATGCGCCTAACACGTTCGTCGATGCTTGAGGTTCTCGATTCCGAGTACATCCGGCTCGCACGTGCTAAGGGTGTCGCATGGAACTGGGTTATCTACAAGCACGCTCTTCGTAACGCTCTAATTGCTCCTGTCACTTCGGCTTTATTGGTGTTCTCGGGCTGGCTGAACGGCGCACTGGTTGTCGAGATCGTATTTTCATGGCCGGGCATCGGATACGACGCTCTGTACCGCGCAGTGAACGACAATGACTTCCCGTTGCTGCTTGGAACGGTGTTCATTTTTATTCTGATTTATCTGGTGTTTGCGACCCTCGCAGATATCGCATATACACTAATCGACCCACGAGTCCGTCTAGGTAACTCTGCGGACTAACAGGAGCACACATGACAACGTCGGAAACGCAAGGTGAGGTTCTGCACGTCGATTCATCGACGCTTGACTCTCCGCTCGTTCGTGTAAAAGTCAAACGGTCGCTAATCGGGAAAGTATGGTACGTCTTTCGCAAATACCCGGTTTTACCGACATTTGTGCTATCTATGCTGATCCTAGCTGCAGTTATTGGACCAACAGTCGCTCCTTATGAACGTGATATCGGTGTGATTGGCGACCGCCACCTTGGCTTATTTGAATCGTCAAAGCTGCCGATTGAAAAACAAGATGCACCTAAATATGGCCTGTGGCCAGCGGGATTCCATTTACTCGGTACCGATCACATAGGACGAGATGAATTCACACGTGTTCTCCATGGTGCCCGTGTGTCGATGCAAGTGGTACTGGTTTCACTGGTGGTGGGAATGTTCATCGGCGTATCGCTTGGAGTGATTTCTGGGTACTACGGCGGCTTGATCGACGAAGTAATCACTAGGATCGTAGATGTTTGGTATGCGTTGCCGTTCCTGATGGTTGCACTAATTGTTGTGCTGATTTTCGGACGTGGATTAACGGTTCTTCTATTTGTTCTGGCGCTTGTAGCTTGGGCAGGTTTCGTGAGGGTTATTCGCGCACAAATATTGGTGTTAAAACAAATGGATTACGTTGCGGCAGCGCGCGTAAACGGTGCGTCCGATTTCAGAATCATGTTTAAGCACTTGTTACCGGGAATCCTTAATACCGCTATCGTCGTGGGAACGTTGAACTCATCTGGCCTGATTCTGGCGGAATCCGTGCTCAGTTTCGTTGGTGCTGGAATTCAGCCTCCAACGCCAGCATGGGGTGTTATGACCAACGAAGGCCGTGACTATCTCTCGATCGCCGCACATCAAGTGTTGGTGCCGTCGGCAGCGATTTTCCTTGTCGTCGTATCCCTGAATTTCTTGGGTGACTGGTTACGAGACCGTCTCGACCCGAGACTCCGTCAGATCGACTAAAAGGCTGCAAGCCAAATGAGTGTATGAAAGGCCATCGGTGATTTCACCGATGGCCTTTTTGTTGAATTTTTTGCTGTCGGAAGATGTAATGAACCTCTTTCATGATTCGTCATGAAACTCGGTGCTTCAGGCGACTTGGTTGACGCCCCCCCCC
>ERZ890510.1898-NODE-1898-length-12742-cov-5.141956_pt1 | contig 12742 bp, 11 predicted proteins | sample MGYA00521265_ERZ890510 | MGnify/ENA primary metagenome ERZ890510 (study PRJEB32303, sample SAMEA104408624) | aquatic metagenome | biome: Brackish water; feature: Chemocline; material: water | place: Baltic Sea | collected 2014-10-26T21:54:00 | depth 110 m ...
TGGCGGCGCCCGGGTGCAACGGCTTGAGCTCCACGGCGTGCTGCACGACTGGTTTACCCGCTACGGTGCTGGCGGCGCACGGGACGGGAGATTGTGGCATATTGCCGGTGGCGGCCAACTGCACCCGGTGGACGGCTTTGGTGCGGCGGCAGCGCAGCCCGCCTTTAGTGAACACTGACCCAGGAGCCAGTATGGGATACATCGACGCGCATGTGCATGTATGGACGGATGACTACGATACGTACCCATTCGCTGCCGGCCACGACCCGCAAAAGGCTGTGCCCCGCACATTTTTCGCCGAAGAGATCCTCGGCCACGCACGACCTTGCGGCGTCGATCGTGTGGTTCTGGTGCAGATGAGTTACTACGCCACCGACAACAGCTACATGCTGAAAGTCATGAAGGATCATCCCGGCGTGTTCGGCGGCATTGGTGTCGTTGATCCGACCTGCGCCACGCCCGAGGATCAGATGCTGCGCCTGGCCGCCGACGGAGTGTATGGTTTCCGTGTCTCGCCTGGTGACACGCCCGTCGACAGCTGGTGTGACAGCCCTGGCTACACCAGCATGTTCGCTGCTGGCGCCGAGCAACGACTGGCCATCTGCCCGTTGATTGGCACCGATGCGCTGCCGGCACTGGCACGGCGTTGCGCCGAATTCCCGCAGACGCCGGTCATCATCGATCACCTCTGTCGGATCGGTACCAGTGGCGTCATTGAGACAGGCGATGTCGATGCTCTGTGCCGCATGGCGCAGTACGACAATGTCATGGTCAAGGTGTCGGCCTTCTATGCCCTGGGCGCCAAGACGCCGCCGTACCATGATCTGCGCGACCTCATTGCCCGCACGGTCGATGCCTTCGGCGCCCGGCGGCTGCTGTGGGCCAGTGACGCACCCTACCAGGTGCAGGACAACCACTCGTACGCAGCAAGCGTCGCTCTCATGGAAGAGGGACTCGACTTCCTCAGCGACACCGAGCGTGAGCAGATCATGCGGGGCACGGCGGCAGACTTCTTCTTCAGGTAGGCAGACCGGCGCGGGTTATATCGACCACCAGTTGCACGTCATGGCGCGCCGCCGTCAGGGGTGTGCGGCACGCCAGGCCCTGGGTGATACAGGCGTGGAAATGGCGCAGCTGGGCGACGAATGGATTCTCCCAGTCCACCGCAGGGCACAGCTCGAAAGACTGGCCCTCGCCATCGATGCCACGCACCATCACCGTGCTCAACTGACCACGAGAGAACCCCGTCGGGTACGACAGCGTGACACCTCTATCGCCGCTGTATATCTCGAGTGTCTCCTGGAAGTGGCGAATCCGCTCCAGTTCGACCCAGGTCGCCGCGCATCGCGGCCCATCCTCCCAGGCCAGCACCGTGGTGATGCCAAGGCCACCGTTCCACAGTTCTGTGCTGGCCACGTGGTCCGGCGGACCGAGCAATTGCCGCAGGCCGTAGAGGTCGTGGATCATGCTCCCCGCCAGGTGAAAAAAGCGGAGCGCGCATGCTCGGGTACATCTCCCAGAGCGCGCCGTGCATCGGCATGCCTCCGGGCGGCAAGATCCTCAGCGGCTGAGGCTGGCAGATCATCGGCCCGGCGCAGACGAAAGTGGGCCAGGTGGTGCCGGTTGTCGGTGTGCAGGTGGTTGATCTGCACAAAGCGGAGATCGTGGCGCATGGCTGCAACTTCCGCTTCAACGCGCAGGAAGGCAGGATCGTACACCTTCATGTAGCCCGCCTGCGCAACCAGTCCCGCGCTCTGCGCGGCAGCCGCCATCCGATCCACATCTTCCGGCACGAAAGCCACCGGCTTTTCAATGAACAGATGGCGACCCGAAGCCAGTACGCACATCGCCGCCTCGACCTTGGGATCGGAGTGGCAGAGCAGCACTGCATCGAGAGGCTCTGTCAGGAACGCATCCAGATCGGTATGCCAGGCGCCGATGCCATACTCCTCAGCGGCGCCCCGGGCCAGAGTGGCGGACACGTCACAGACGGCGACGATATCGAACGCATCGCTCAGGAACGTGAGGTTTGGCAGATGCTGGATCTGGGCGACGGCGCCGCACCCGACAACGCCGATACGGATCTTTCCGGCGGGCGGACTCATGCGGAACTGCCCGCGCGAGGTGACATCTTGTTCCATTCTTCCGCCATATCGAAAAGTTTGTCGAAGGTTCGATACAAGCCAAACCACATGATTTCCCGCTGGCGATCGGCGGCCTCGTTGTTGTGTGCCCCAAGGGCCCGTGACAGGCGTGCGCCCGCCATGCGGGCCTCTTCGGCGGCGGTCTGTGCCATGGAGGCCAGGGATTCGGCGAGATCGACGAAATGGTCGATGGATTCTTCGATGGGAATCCGCGATTCCTCCTGGTCGTAGGCAGCAGGGGGCAGGAAGCGAATCGGTTTCCGTTCATCCTTGTCATCCCGCCCCGTGTGTGTCGGCTGGATATGGGGCGTGACGGAGAGATACATCGTCATCGGCTCCTCACCGATAACGCTGACTTGGTGTGGCTCGTCGATGCGGGCTACACACATCTGTCCCGGCCCCAAATCGGCGATCTCTCCGGCAATCTCAAAGCGTGCCCGACCTTCGAGGATGAGGAAGATCTCGTGTCCCAGGTCATGGCTGTGACGCTCGGCGACCGTTCCGGGCTCCATGCGCAGGAAGCGCGAGCGGATCTGCGGCGAGACAAAGACGTTGCGGATGTCGGTGCGGTAATCAAAGACTTGCAGTGCCATCATTCTCTTTCGGTGTCGAGATAGTCCATTTCAGGGCTCAGGTCCCAGCGGCAGGTGTCGGGGGGCCGCACGTGGCGGGCCCAATCGCTCAGGATCGGCAGGTCTGCACGGCGCCGCGCCATCTCCTGCCGGATGACAGACGGGTCCCACCCTGTCCGCACGAGGTCGATCAACTCGTCAAGAATGCTGCCGCATGCGGCATCGCCGGCACGGTCGTCTATCTCCAGAGGGTCCTGCGCAAGGTTGAACAGCTGGCACGGTTGCCCATCGTAGAAGTTGAGTTTCCAGTCCCCGCGCCGCACCATGCGTTGGACCACGCCCTCCGCCGTCGCCGGGCCACCGGAGCCGGCGCTGTCCAGACAGAACTCCGAGTACGCAATGTCCTCCCACGCTGTCGTCTGCGGTCTCTGCAGCAACGGCAACAGGCTGCGACCGCGCGACAGCGGCAATGGCGGGCAGTCGAGAGCATCGAGCATGGTGGCATTCAGATCCAGTCCGCTGCAGACCCGTTCGCAGCGTGTGCCCGTCGGCAGATGTCCAGGCCAGGAGAGGATGGCGGGAACACGGACGGAGTCTTCGTAGAAAGTCTGTTTCCACCAGAGGCCATGCTCGCCGACCTGTTCCCCGTGGTCGGAGGTATAGACGATCAGGGTGTTGTCTTCGAGGCCGTTGGCGCGCAACGCCTGCAGGATCTGGCCAATGAGGCGATCCATACAGGTTACCAGAGCCCAGTAGGCGGTGCGCGCCCGCAAAATCTCCTCGTCCGGCACAGCGGCAATGCCGCAGCTCTCGCGCCAGGCGCGGATATGTGGATGCAGATCGGCTGACAACGGTTCCGGTGTCCGTGGCATGCTCATGCGGCCCTCGTACAGCGCGTAGTCCTGCTGTCGGGCGACAAAGGGCTGGTGGGGAAGCATGAAGCCCACCGACAGGGAGAAGGGTTCGGACTCCTGGCCGGCACGACGGCGCACACCGTACCGATCGAGCCAGTTCACGGCGGCGGCTGTGACATCCTCATCGTGCACCTGATAGGCTGACTGTCCGGGACCCGACTTGGTCAGACTCACCCGGGAGGGTCCTGCGGTGCCGCTCAACTCGCCGTGATCGGCCCCCCGTCCTCCTGGCTGGTTGGGGCCATGATCACCGACGAGGCGTTCGGCGTAGCCGTGCAATTGATCGGGACCGACGGCATGCATGCGACCGACCAGCGCCGGGCGATAGCCGCCGGCACCCATGGCATGGGCCAGGGTCGGGATCGCCGAATCGAGAATATGGCTGTTGGTCCACACGCGGTTCTCGTGCGGAAAACGTCCTGTCAGGGCCGACATGCGCGAAGGCACACAGATCGGCGACGGACAGTAGCAGGCATCGAGGATGACGCCGGATTTGGCCAATTGATCAAGATGTGGCGTCTGCACAAGCGCGTCGCCATAGGCACCGGCAACGGCGGCACTGTGCTGATCGGAGTGCAGGTAGAGCAGATTGGGGCGCTTGGTCATGACGGGTCTCTTTTCTGGAGCGCAAGGGTAGGCAGGCAGGACCGCTCCGGGCAAGGTCGGTTGCTCCCAAGGCATAAGCTGTTTCTTGCCAGTTTCGCGGATCGGAGTTTCATTGCCCCGTTCGCCTTCTCACCTTCTGCGGAGACCACGCACGTATGGGCCGGACAATGTCTGTCGATGATTCCGCCTGCCGGGAACCGCGTTCGGTTCGGGAACCGAGTTCGGCAGGTGTGTGGGTGTGAGTGCAGTCCTGCGTGATTTTTTGCCGGCTGCTACGCGCGCGCGCGCGGCGGGTCTCAGGCTGACAACTCTGGGAGAGGTGGAAGGCCTGCCTCTGCTGGTTGCCCGCATCGGCACGGACGAGCCTGCAGGCTTGCTCATTGCCGGCACGCATGGCGACGAACCGGCCACTGTGGAAGCGGCGCTGCAGGTTCTGGAGCGACCGGCGGGGGACTGGTCCCGCGGCCTCAGTCTTGACGTGCTGCCGTGCACGAATCCAACGGGTTACGTGCATGATGCTCGCGAGACGGTGCAGGGCGTCGACATCAACTGGTCCTGGTCACGACACGATGTTGCCGAAATCGAAATGCTGCGCAAATTCCTGCTGGGGCGGCGCTATCGCTTTGTCATCGATTTTCATGAAGACTGGGAAACGCCGGGTTTCTACCTTTACGAGCATCGTCTCGGCGTCGCCGCTGCCGGGCCCCGAATGATCACTGCCGTCGACAAGGTCTGCCCCATCAATCGTGATGCTGAAATCGAGGGTTGGCCGGCATGTCACGGTGTTGTTACGGCCGACTCCAGTCACGAGCGACTTGCCCGCGGTGATGGCTTTCCACTCGTTCTGCTGCGCGATCACACGGCACACAAGCTGACCACTGAAACCCCCACGGAGTTACCCATGCAGCTACGGGTACAGGCCCATCACGCCGCCCTCGATGCCTTACTGGCACACTATGCGGAGCTGACGTGAGCCGCCGCGCCCATTCCGGCGAAGCCGTGGTGCCCTCGGTGCCAGGGCTACCTGATCGTCTCGGCAGCCTGTTGACGCACCGGCATGCCCGCTGGGGCGCGCCATTGGCAGCGGCGCTGGTGGCACTGCTCATCAGCGCCTGGACTTTCGATGCAAAACTCAGCATCAGTGGTGACAACACAGAGTTTGTGACGCTGGCACGTTCGCTGGCCCACGGTGATGGTCTGACCTACACCAATCTGCCCGAACCGCGGTTGGCGACGAAGTACCCCTTCGGTTTCCCCCTTATGCTGGCACCGTTGGCGGCCATCTTTGACGGCTGGTCCGGCCCTGGAAGTGGCACACCTGACTGGGTGGCCATGAAGTGGCTTGTGGTGTGCAGCTTTGCCGCCGGCATGGGTGCCTTCTACCTGTTGGCCCGAGGGGTCGCTGGAGATCTCGCGGCGGCGGCGGCAACGGCACTGGCCGTGACCAATCCTCTCACTGTCAGTTACGGCCACCAGGTCATGTCGGAAGTGCCGTATCTGGCGCCGTCGCTACTGGCGCTGTGGTGTCTGCACCGTGGCATCGAGGCCGAAGGCTGGCGCCACAATCGCTGGCTGTGGGCCGGCATACTGGCGGCCATCGTGGCGTACTACATCCGCAGCGTCGGGCTCGTGCTCATCGGCGCGCCCATTGCCCTGCTATTGCTGCGACGGGACTGGCAACGAGCCGCGTTGATTGGCGGCGTCAGCTTTGCCGCCATTCTGCCCTGGTCGTTGCGCAACAGTGCTGCAGGTGGTGGCGGGGTGTATCTGAAACAGCTGGTTCAGGTCAATCCCTACTTCCCGGATCAGGGCCTGCTTGATACAGCGGGGCTGTGGGAGCGGGTCACCGACCATCTGCAGTTCTACCTGGCGCAGGGCCTGACGCAGACGCTGTGGCCCTCCTTCGAACCCACGGGGGCGGCGTTCACCCCCGCAGCGGTGGTCATGCTGGTGCTGCTCGTCGGCTTTGCCTGGCGCAGTGTGCAGCAAGCAAGACACCTGCTGCTGCTGATCTATGCGTCGTTCTTTCTCGGCACGGTGCTACTGTGGCCGTGGCCGGGGGATCGTTTCATCCTGCCTCTGGTGCCGGTGCTGTTGCTGGCCGGTGTCATCACCGTCGCGGACGCCGTCCACTGGTTGCGGGCGAAGGGGGCCGGGCCAACAGCCTACGTGCTGGCTGTGGTGTTGCTGGGCCTGGGGCTACACGGCAACGTATTCGGCCGCACGTCCCACCGGCCGGTTCGCCAGCCCGGTTCGCTCGTACAGTACGCACGGGCGAGCCAGGCCGACTACCTGCCAGAGTGGCGCAATTACTTCGAGGCAGGTCTCTGGCTCCGGGCCAACACGCCCCAGGACGCCATCGTCACCTGCCGCAAGGCCTTCTGGATGCACGTCATCTCCGGCCGTCGCACCTTCGTCTATGCCTTTGCCGAGCCACAGCAGGTCATGGCGGACCTCGATGCCAAGGGCGCCGACTACGCTGTTGTCGAGCAACTCGGCTATGCCCACACGCCACGGTTCCTGGTGCCGGCTCTGCAGTCGGCCTCTGATCGATGTCCAATCCTGTGGCACCGGCCCGAGCCTGACACCTACATCGTTGCGATCAATCCCCTGTAACGCGGCAACGGCCTAGGCCGGCACAGGCGCATCCAGACGAATCAGTCCTTCTGCCTTCAGCTCTGCCCAATAGTCGGCGGGAATCTCGACCTGCAGCAGTTCGAAGTTCTCCGTGACCCGTTCCGGACGCCTCGTCCCGGGGATGATCGCTGTCACCGCAGGGTGGGCGAGGGCGAACTGTGAGGCGGCGGCCTTGATGTCGACGCCATGCCTCTGGCTGACCTGCTCCAGTCGTTGGGCTTTGGCAATGACCTCTGCCGGGGCATCGTTGTAGTCGAACTTGGCGCCTTCGCGGGCGCCCTTGGCGAGAATGCCACTGTTATAGGTGCCCCCCGCGAGAATGCCGATGTTCTTCTCCTCACAAAGGGGGAGCAACTCGTCGAGGGACTCCTGTTCGAGCAGACTATAGCGACCCGCCAGAAGAAAGCAGTCGAAGTCGCCGTCGCGGGCGAACTCGGCCAGCATCTCCCACTGGTTCATGCCGGCGCTGACGCCCGAGATGAGGCCCTGCTCCCGCAGTTGCGCAATCGCCGGATAGGCGCCGCGGATAGCGTCCTCGAAGTGATCATCGGGATCGTGGATATGCAGTACGTCGATGCGATCAAGTTGCAGGCGCTGCAGGCTTTCGTCGAAAGAGCGCATGACGCCGTCGTGACTGAAATCGAAGACCGGCTTGAAAGGGGGGGGATTGGCAAAGATCTCCTGGCCACGATCCACGTCCCCGGGTTCCACCGGATTGAGCACGCGCCCTACCTTGGTGCACAGCACAAAGCTGTCACGCGGAACCTGGCGCAAGACTTCACCGACACGCTGCTCACTTCTGCCGGAGCCGTAGAGGGGTGCCGTGTCGAAGAGATTGATCCCCAGATCCAGGGCCCGCCGAACGACTTCATAGGCCTGTTCATCGGGGATGTCGCCGTAAAGACCACCGAGCGCAGCACATCCCAGCCCCATCCTCGTCACCTGCAACCCCGTGCTGCCGAGTATCTTCTTTTGTAATGGATCCATCAATCATGCCTCCGGTTATGTTGGTACGGATAATATAGAATGCTGCTGTCTTGACGCTCTGCGATCTATCAGGCTACTGTTGCTCGCAGGTACGACGCGAGAGACTTTGCTGTCTATTGCGCGGACTATTGTCCGGACTATTGTTCGGAGTCATGCTGTCGGCCTGTTCCCGTCCGGAGAACGTGCCTGCCGTGCCACTGCCGTCGGTGCCATCAACTCTGGCGGTCGCTGGGCAGATGGTCCCGGCGGATCCCGATACCGGCGTGCACTGGCGCCCATGGAGTGCGGCCAGTTTTGCTATGGCTCGAAAGCTGCAGCGTCCCGTGTTGCTCTATACGAGTCGCATCGGTTGCGGTGGTCTGTTTGCTGGTGATGACCCTCTGGCCCGTTGGTTGGCGGAGACGCGGTATATCCCCGTGAGAATCGATCCCGAGAGATACCCGGCTGTGGCACGGCGGTACGCGACCGCAGGGTGCCCGTCGTTGAGTATACTGCTGAACACGGGCGAGGAAGTCGTCCGTGCCACCGACATTCGCCGGGAGAACGTACCCTTGCTGTTGGCACGGATCCAGCAACACCTGCAGAAGCGACCGGAGGTGGTCGACAAGCAAATGCAGGACGCGCGCCGACCTCTGCCGCGATTCGCCCTGAGTGTCGCTGCCGTAGAGGCTGCCGTTGTCGATGCATACGACACGCTGTACGGCGGATTCGGTGGGCCCGTCAAGTTTCCTGAGACCCAGGTGCTGGCATTCCTGCAGCAACTGGCCCAACAGCCAGGACAGCAACACGCTGCGCGTATGGTGCAGCGCAGCCTCGATGGCTTGCTGGCAAGCCCATTGTGGGATGGCTCGGTGGGTGCTCTGTCACATACGCCAGACTGGAAAACGCCGCGTTATGAAGCTTATGCCGCCGATCAGGCGGGCCTTCTGCTCGTGTTGGCTCGAGCTGCTGGTGGCAGCGCCAACTACCGCCGCGCAGGACAGCAACTGTTTGATGTCATACGGGCTGAATGGTTTGACGCGGACACTGGTTTCTTCCATTCCCGCCGGCTTGCCGGCGCGCAAAGTGAGGCAGGCTGGATGGACCCTATACTTCAGGCGGACGCCAACGCCTTGCTGATCGGCGCTTGTCTGCAGGCCGCAGGCGACCTCGATCGGCTGACCCCGGCGCGCCAGCAGGCCGAGTCGGCGGGAGAAGCAATCCTGCAACACCTTGTTTCAGCTGAGGGTGCCGTGACCCATGCCATGGTGGAAGATGCGCCTGTCGGACTGCTGCGCGACCAGATGCTCGTGGCCCTCGCCTTCGGTGAGCTGGCGACACACACGGGGCGGGAGGACTTCGCCAACGCCGCCGTCCATGTCCGCCAATGGGCTGATGCAAACCTGTGGGATGTGATAGCGAATCAGTACGCCGATGCCCCCGCCCGTTCATGGCCTGAATCGTGGTCGGAGATCGCAGATGACAGCGACGACAGGGCCCCGTCTGCCATGGCAGTTGCCGTCGAGGCGCTGCTCGTGGCTGGTGATCCGCTGCGGGCGAGACAGATCGTGTATGGATCCGTGCTGCAGACAGCACCGGATCGCCGTCACGCCGCCCTGGCTCGCCAGGCATTGATTCTGGCAGGCCACCCGTGAGGCTGCTGGTCACCGGCGCGCATGGATTGCTCGGTCGGGCTCTGCTGCAGGCGGCCCCGACGGAGGGGATGGAGTACGTGGGTTGCGGTCGTCAGGGCGCCGCCGTGGGCCAGGTGCCCTGTCACGCCATCGATCTCACCGACAGAGATGCTGTCATGGCACTGTGGCGGCGGTTGCGACCGGATCGCGTCATCCACACGGCGGCCGTGACCAATGTCGATCAATGTGAAACCGAACCGGAACTGGCGCGTCGCGTCAATCTGGAAGTTGTGGAAAATGTCGTCGCTGCCTGTGTCGAAGTGGGTGCCGGAGTGGCGCATCTGTCGACAGATTACGTATTCGACGGTGAGGCCGGACCCTACTCGGAACAGGATGTGCCACAGCCCTTGTCCGTGTATGGCCGCATGAAGCTGGCCAGTGAGGCCGTCGTGCTCGACGCCGGAGTCGATGGCCTTGTGGTGCGCACGTTGTGGCTATACGGTCATCTGCGTTGCGTGCGGCCGAATCTGGTAACCTGGCCTCTGGCGGCGCTGGCCCGGGGTGAGGATATGCGCATCGTCAACGATCAGTGGGGCAATCCGACGTACGTTCACGATCTGGCGCGGGCCCTGGTGCAGTTGAGCGGCCAGGGCGTTGGCGGTCTGTTTCACATGGGCGGCGCAACATTTCTGACGCGTGACGAACTGGTGCGGCAGGTAGCGGCGCATTTTCGCCTCGACGCCTCGGCTGTTGCTACCATGACGACTGCTTCTGCCGGCCAGGCGGCGCGACGCCCGCTGCGCTCCGGGTTGCGCACCGACAACATCGAGGCGCAGCTTGGCTGGGCGCCGGCGAGCCTGCAGGAGGGACTCGAACGAATGGCAGCGGAGCCTGACTTTCGGGAGGACTTCGCCGGATTGCCAGCTACCGGATTGCCAGCTACCGGATTGCCAGCTACCGGATTGCCAGCTACCAACGTCTGACAGACAAGAGAAAGCACTGATTGTGACCAACAAGCTCTCTGTGTCCCTCGTGACGCCCACGTACAACGAATGCGAGAATGTCGCCCTCCTGGCGGAGGAGATTTTCGCCCTGCTGGAGTCGTGTGAGGATATCGACCTCGAACTGATCATCGTTGATGACAACTCGCCGGATGGTACCGGGGCCGCCGCCGAAGCACTGACGGCGCGTTTCCCCGTGCGTGTCGTGCACCGCGCCGGTAAACTGGGCCTTGGTTCGGCGGTGATGGAGGGTTGGAAGATATCAGATCGACCCTACCTGGGAGTGATCGATGCCGATCTGAGTCACGATCCATCGATTCTGCCGGGTCTCGTGCGGGGTCTGCGGGAACACTCACTGACCATGGGCAGCCGCTTCGGTGTGACGAGCCAGGTGGAGGAATGGGCCTTGCACCGCAAGCTGATCTCCGTTGTCGGCGTCGGCCTGGCACGCATGATCACCGGTGCCGAAGATCCGCTGTCTGGCTATTTCTTCCTGCGTCGTGAGGTGATCGGTGGCGACTTTGAGCTGACCTCCAGTGGCTACAAAATCCTGCTTGAGATCCTCGTCAAGGGGCAGTACACGTCGCACACCTCCACTCCCTTTGTGTTCCGCAACCGCCAGTTCAGTGCCAGCAAGTTGAACTGGCGGGAACATGCGCTGTTCCTCAAGCAGATCCTCATCTTCGGGCTGCGACGGCTGCTGGGACGCAAACCGGGTTCATGAGCACGATGGATTACGACCTCAGCGTCGTTATTCCCAGTTACAACACGCGGGACCTGATGGAACAGGCCCTGCGCACCGTTGCCGAGGCCTCCGCCGGGATCCGTGTCCAGGTCCTCGTTGTCGACAACGCCTCGCGCGACGGCAGCGCCGACATGGTGGCTGAGCGTTTCCCCGACGCCGAACTGATTCGCAATGAGCGCAATCTTGGCTTCGGTGGAGCCAACAACGCCGCCTTCGCCCGCGTTCGCGGCCGCCACATCCTGCTGCTGAACTCGGACACCATCGTGCGTCCCGATACACTGCGCACCATGGTTGCTTTCATGGATGAGCACCCCGAGGCGGGCGCCGCCGGCTGCCGGATTCTCAATCCTGATGGTACGCTGCAACTCGACTGCCGCCGCGGCTTTCCGACGCCCGCAGCAGCCTTTTACAAACTCAGTGGTCTGAGTCGGATGTTTCCGCAGAGTCGGCGTTTTGCCCGCTACAATCTGACCTATCTGGATCCGGACGAGGTCAACGAGGTCGATGCTCTGTCGGGGTCCTGCATGATCGTGCGACGGCAGGTGTTGGAGGAAGTGGGAGGTTTCGACGAGGCCTACTTCATGTACGGCGAGGATCTCGATTGGTGTTTCCGCATGCGCGAAGCAGGCTGGAAAATCTACTATACGCCGGCGACGGAGATCATCCATTTTCGTGGCGAAAGCGGCCGCACCGAGTCCCTGCGAATTCAGTATCGCAAGAATGAGGCAATGGCGATTTTCGTCGGCAAACACATGCGCCGCCGGTATCGGTTCTTCCCCGTCACGCTGCTGCACCTCGGCATTGTCCTCTACGGGCTCTATTGTCTGTTGGGGCCCCTGCTGCGCAAACTGATACTGCCCGCTGTCGACGGTCTGCTGGTGCTGTTCGGCGTCCATCTTGCCGTCGCCCTGCGCTATCACCCCGATCTTGCGCCGGTGATCCGGGGGCTGGAGCGTGCGAGTCTGGGCATCGGCCTCGATGTGCACCCCACCCGCTGGCTGGTGCCCCCGCCCTACTCCGAGGGGCAGTGGCTTCTCGTCTACGGGGCGCCCGTCGCCATCTGGCTGGCCTGCTTTGTTGCGCTGGGTCTGTATGACCGCAGGCGGTACTCACCGACCTACGCCGCGTTGGCAGTGACGCTGGGTTTTGCCGGTATCGTCACGATGGTGTTTTTCTTTCCGGACTATAATTTTTCGCGCCTTGCCGCCGGGGCTGCCTGGGTAGCGAACACGGTGCTCATCGCCGGCTGGCGTATGGGGGCGCGCTGGCTGACACGCTCGACCTCCGGGCGACGCTTGGGTCGTCGACGCATTCTCGTGGTCGGCACGGATGCTGCCGCCCGTGGTTTCGTCGAATGTCTGACGGCCTGGGGGGGGCTGGATGCACAGATCATCGGTTATGCCGGCGCCAGCGATGAGCGGGGCCAGACCGTGGCGGGTCTTCCCGTTGTCGGGTTGGTGGAGGATCTGGCACAGTTGACCGATGAGTACGACGTGGACGAGCTGATTTTTACGCCTGCGAGC
>ERZ890510.1899-NODE-1899-length-12742-cov-4.296682_pt1 | contig 12742 bp, 13 predicted proteins | sample MGYA00521265_ERZ890510 | MGnify/ENA primary metagenome ERZ890510 (study PRJEB32303, sample SAMEA104408624) | aquatic metagenome | biome: Brackish water; feature: Chemocline; material: water | place: Baltic Sea | collected 2014-10-26T21:54:00 | depth 110 m ...
GCCACCCTCGGTGCCTTCATCGGCGCCGGCGGTTACGGCCAGCCCATCCTGACCGGCCTGCGCCTCGATGACATGAGTCTCATCCTGCAGGGCGCCATACCCGCCGCCGTGCTGGCCCTGCTGGTTCAGGGCCTTTTCGAACTCTCTGAGCGCATCCTCGTACCCAAGGGCCTGCGTCTCGACCCCATCGATTAGCTGCACACCGGAGGCAAACTCAGATTCCCGATTTCAACGAAGTTCCCACCGCGTCCGACAGTCTGACCCTTGTCGCCGCGCCAGAGTGTGGTCCACGTACGGATTTCGCGGCCGATGTTCGCGTCGGCCTCACTGCGCCACGCAAGTGGCTCCCCTGTCTGTACTTCTACGACGAGGCCGGATCCAACCTGTTCGAGCAGATCTGTGACCTGCCCGAGTACTACCCGACCCGCACGGAGCGCGCCATTCTCGAGGAACATGCCGACGATCTCGTCGCTCACGTGGGACACGCCGTCGATCTCGTCGAACTGGGTTCCGGTTCGGCCAGCAAGACGCGTCTCGTCGTTGAGGCCCTGCTGCGCCGACATGGGCAGTTGCGCTTTATCCCCGTCGACATCTCCCGTTCCATTCTCGAGGAGAGTTCTCTGGCACTCGTCGAGGACTACGCCGATCTCGAGGTCTTTGCCGTCGCCGGTGAGTATCACGATGGCCTGGATTTCCTCAAGACCGAAGGGGGGCCGCCGCGACTGATTCTCTGGTTGGGCTCCAACGTCGGCAACTTCGAGCGCGCCGATGCGGTGCACTTTCTGCAACGCCTGCATGCCGCCATGCGACCGGGTGACCAACTGCTCGCCGGGATCGACCTGCGCAAGGATCCGGCCATCCTGATTGCCGCCTACGACGATGCCGTCGGCGTTACGGCCGCCTTCAATCGCAACATTCTGACGCGCATCAACCGCGAACTGAAGGGCACCTTTGCCCTCGACCAGTTCCGTCACGAGGCGCGCTGGAATGTCGCCGAGGGCCGCGTCGAAATGCACCTGGTCAGTCTCACGGAGCAATCCGTACTGATCGAAGACCTGGATCTGCTGGTGCGTTTCACTGTCGGTGAAAGCATCCATACGGAGAACTCCTACAAGTACTCGCTGCCTGAGATTGAGCGGCTGGCGGCAGCGGCGGGCTTTACCGCCAACGGCCAGTGGCTCGACGCCGCGCAGCGCTTCAGCGTCAACCTGTGGCAACCCAGGCTGGAGGCCAACCCATGCTGATCATCGATGCCCACCTCGACCTCGCCTACAACGCCCTGACCTGGGACCGTGACCTGACGCAGAACATCCGGCGCATGCGCGAGTCCGAGGCAGGCATGCCGGAAAAGGGTCGGGGCCTCAACGTCGTCAGTTTCGAAGAACTGCGACGGGGTGAGATCGGCCTGTTCTTCGTCACCATGTGTTGTCGCGTCGCCTCCCATGGCAAGCTGTTTCCCGGTGTCCGCACGCAGGACATCGCCTACGCCAAGGATCGCGCCCAGCTGGCCTACTATCAGCTGATGGAACAGAAGGGGATTCTGCGGCAGATCCGCAGCACCGCCGATCTCAACGCCCACCTGCTGGCCTGGGAGGCCGACCCGCTGCAATGTCCCCTTGGCTTCATACTCACCATGGAGGGGGTGCGACGGCATCGTCGACGATGCGCAGGTGCCGCAGTGGTGGGACACGGGTCTGCGTGTTGTCAGCCTCTGCCACTACGGCGTCAGCTCGTACTCCCACGGGACGCAGGCCCCGGGTGGCCTGACGCCCCGCGGCGCTCCCATGCTGCAAGCCATGGAGCAGGCGGGGATGATGCTCGATCTCAGCCATCTGGCGGAGGCCGCCTTCTGGGAGGCCCTCGATCTGTTTGGCGGTCGTGTGTTGGCCACGCACAATTGCGTGCGCGCTCTGTGTGACCACGATCGCCAGTTTGATGATGACCAACTCAAGGCCATCATCGCCCGTCAAGGTGTTGTTGGTGTCGCTTTTGATGACTGGATGTTGTCGCCGTTGTGGGACAAGCAGGCGCAGGACAATACGGGCATCACCCTGGAAACCGTCGTTGATCACATGGATCACATCAACCAGCTCGCCGGCAATGCGCGGCACTGCGGCATCGGCTCGGATCTCGACGGTGGCTACGGCAAGGAGCAAGCCCCCGCCGACATGGACACCATCGCCGATCTGCAGAGGATCCCCGAAATCCTTACCCGCCGTGGCTATGAGGACGACGACATCAACGCCATGATGCACGGCAACTGGGTAGGTCTGCTGCGCGCAGCCCTGCCGGCTGCCTGACGCGCCGCCAGGACTGCACATGCCCGTCCGCTTCGTTGTTCTTGCCGACACCCATTATCACCCGTCGGCCCCCAGGGACTTTGCCCCGCCCAAACTGCTGACCCGTGGTCCCGAGATCCTTGCGGCCACGATACCGGCCGTCAACGCCCTGAAGCCGGATTTCATCCTCCACGCGGGCGACCTGTTGTGTGGCGGCAGCTCCTTTGAACTGTCACAGGAACAGTACGCGCAGTCCCTGCAGGACGTGTCGCGGGCCTATGCGGGCTTCACAGCGCCGGTCCACTGCGTAGCGGGCAACCACGATTGCGATGCCCAGCAGTACCGATATACCGACTTCGCGCGGACCTTCGACACCCCCGATGTCCTCGACGTCATGGACGTCGCGCCCGGCGTGCGACTGGTCCGAGTCCACATCTACAGCCATGGTGAGGCGGGAGATGGAACCTGGACAGACGCACTCGACGCTGGCCTGCGCGCTGCCGACAGCCGGGCCCGGGACGACGGCGCTGTGTTGTTCCTCCTGCTGCACAACTGGATTCATCCGGGTGTCGGTGATTCCCCGACGAAGGGCGTCATTGGCAATGCCCATGTGCTGCAGGCAACCCTGGCAGAGTGCCCGACGGTGGCGGCAACCTTCAGCGGCCATCATCACGCCAACCGCATCCGGCTGTTCCGTGACTATGTATGCATCGACACGGCCTGCCTCATCGGGTACCCCCTTGGCTTCCGCGAAATGACTCTCGCCGAGGACGGCTGGCTGACCAGCACCTGGCACACACTCGATCTGCCCTCGCTCTTTGCCCTGTCGGCACAGCTGGACACGCCTGAGCACAACCACCACTGGGCTGGTGAGTTCGGTGATCGAGATAACATTGTGTTGCTGCCACGGGCAGCATCGGCAGGCGACAACAAGCGCCGCCGTAGTTGACCGCCTGGCGACGGCCTATGTACAATGGAAAGTCCATCCCCCCCTCCTTGCCCGACTGGTCCCATGTCGAACGCCGCGTTCCTGCGTCAGGTCCCACTCTTCGACTCCCTGGGTGATCCCGAGATCGAAGCTCTCGCAGAGCTGACATTCTCACGCACCTTTGACAAGGGCCAGTGTATCATCCTTGCGGAGGACTCCGGCGACACCCTGTTCATTATTCGCACCGGTCAGGTGAAGGTCAGCTTCCTCCACGAGGACGGGAAGGAGTTCATCCTGTCGCTGCTGGGCGAGGGCGAGGTCTTCGGTGAACTGTCCCTGCTCGACAACCGCCCCCGGTCGGCGAACGTGACGGCCACCAGCAAGACCGAACTGATGATGCTCACCCGTACCGACTTTCTGCACCTTGTCGAGCGTGTGCCGCAGATCGCCGTGTCCCTGCTGGAGGAACTCGCTTCGCGCTTGCGGCGCACGGACGATCAGGTGGAAGGTCTGGCCCTGTTCGACGTGCACCACCGCGTCGCCAAGACGCTGCTGCGCATGGCCGAAGATGGCGGGCAGAAGTCTCCGGAAGGCATCCTCATCCGCCGCCGTCCGACACATCAGCAACTGGCCAACATGGCAGGTACCACCCGCGAGACGGTCACGCGGGCCCTCAAGCAACTGCAGGACGAGGGCTACATCCGCATCTCAGGCCGGCAGATCCTCATTCTTGCAGACGTCCCGCCCACTGCCCGCAGCGACCGGTCCGCCGAAGACGACAGTTGACGTGATCGCCATCGTCGGCCACGAGGCAGGCGTGCCGATCCAGATGTCCTACGCCGTGGCGGGGGATCGCGGCGCAGAGACCCACATTCTGTTGCTGCACGGACTCTTCGATCATCGCGGCACGTGGTCACAACTGACGCCTCACCTGGTTGCGGCAGGCTGTCACGTGATCGCCCCGGACCTGATTGGCTTTGGCGCCAGCAGCCGACCGGCGCTGATGGACCGGCCACCTCACGAACGTTACAGCATCGACACCCAGGTCGGTTTCCTGCGCACCTTCATCGAGCAACTCGAACTGGATGACTTCGTGCTCATGGGCAACTCCTTCGGCGGCGGCCTAGCCCTGCGCATGATGTGTACGCCCTGGCCGCGGGCCCCCACCATTCGTGCGTTGATCCTGGAATGTGCCGCGGGACATGCCCAGGCTATTCCCCCGGGTGTGCAGTTGCTGGCCGGATGGCCGGGGCGCCTGTTGCTGCACCCTTCGATCCAGGCCCTGTTGCTGGCGTCGGGTCTCTTCCGGTGGCTGACACGGCGTACCCTGCAATTGGCCTTTCACGATCCGCGCCTGATTCCGCCACAGACCCTCGACGACGCCGTTGACGTGCTGCGCCTGCCCGGTACGCTATATGCATACCGTGAGTCGGCCCGCAATCTGGTCCCGGCGGATCTCGGCTCCTTCCCGGAACGTTTCCGCCAGATCGACAGTCCCACGCTGATAATCTGGGGACGGGAGGACCGCATTGTGCCACCACTGTTTGGCCTGCTCTTTGAGGAGGAGATCCCCGCTTCGACGCTGCATGTATTTGACGAGTGTGGCCATGCGCCACATCTGGAACTTCCTGTAGAGACGGCGGCCGTCATCCGTGACTGGATGCGCCGACGCATCGCCTGAAGAAGGACTGCAGTGACAGAGACACAACGCCACCTACAGCAAATCGACTCCACCGGTGCTTGCCTTGCTGCTGACTACTGTGTGCAGGTGGGGGGCACCGTCGACGGTGCGTCCCTGCGTGACCCGGTAGGCTACGGCAATTACAGCCAGTCCTGGGAAAACAACCTGTGGACACGCATGGAAAACACGGGGACCCAGGCCGTCGTCAACCCCTGGATCCATGTCGATGGCCAGCGCCACTGGCACAGCCTGGAGGACATCCTCGAGGAAGTGCTCGATGCCGGCATGCGCGAAGCAGACAAGGCCCGCGCCATCTGGGACTTTGCCCGCAGCCACCGCTACCACAGCACCACGGCCGATGACGAGGTCAAGGACACGGTGAAGATGCTCAACGTCTACGGCTACACCCTGTGTTGGGACGAGGCCTATACCCTGTCCAACCTGTGGCAGGCGGCAGGCCTGAAGATTCGCCGCGGCCTGCCCCACGGACACTGCACAACGGAGGTCTTCTACGACGACGCCTGGCATCTGCTCGACAGCGACGAGCACCTGCTCGTTCTGGGCCGTGACAACGAAACCATCGTCGGCGAAAGTGAAATATCCCGTGATCACGACTTGATGAAGCGGTCCCATGCCTACGGTGTCCTCAGCCAGGAGGACCGGACCCGCTCCGAGGACGCTGCGTCCCTGTTCTGCCATGCCGGTGGGCGCAGCGGCTCGCGGCCGAGAATCGGTAATCATGACATGAGCCTGGTATTGCGCCCGGGTGAGGCGCTGACATGGGGCTGGGAGAACCAGGGCCGTTACCATGGCTACGGTGACCCGCCCCCTCGGTTCTGCAATGGCTCGCTCACATGGTCGCCACCATTGGACGCGACGTTTGCGCAATGGACGCAGGAGGACCGGTCGGCCAGCAGCGACGGCTCGGGCCTTACCGCCGACTCGCTCACCTGGAAGTTGCAGTCCCCCTACGTACTGGTCGGTGGGTGCCTGCGGTTGGACCTCGGACCGAGGGCTGCCAGCATCGAATTGTCACGGGACGGGAGTTCGTGGACGACCGTGACGGAGGGCGCCTGCGGCACAACGACCGTCGATCTGAACGAACACTTCACCAACGACACGCCGGCGACCTATGCGGTCCTGCTGCGTCTGACGGGCAGCGGTTATACGCTCCAGCATCTGCAGATCGAGTTGACCCTGCAGATGGCTCCCCTGTCACTGCCAGCCCTGCACATCGGTACCAATGCCCTAACCTACACCGATGAGTCCGCGAGCCGGCAGATCGAGGTAACCCACGCCTGGCGCGAGCGACATGACCTGACCCCGCCAGATATTCCAGTGCCGGAATCGCCCATTGGTGGCGCCGTCGTACTCGGCAGCACACCCACCCTGTGCTGGTCCGATACCTGTGGGCCTGATGGTGATTATCACGTGCGCCTCGGCACCGACCCGCAGTTGCTGCGCGTGTTGTCACCCGTCTTCGAGAAACTCGTGTCGCGCACACCCACCAGGGGACAACCGCGATGGACAGTGCCGGAGGCGGGCCTGTTGAATCCGAATACGACCTGCTACTGGCAGGTGCGGGCGCGCAGCAGGGATGGTCTGTGGGGCGCATGGAGTCCAACGGCGGCGTTCACGGTACAGGCGCCGGGCGTGCCACTGGAAGTAGGCCTCGATATGGACTGGGAATCGCGGCGCGGCGTACTTCACTGGCAGCCGAATCCCGCCGGCACGGTGCCGCGGCACTTCGAGATCTACGGCAGCGATGAGCGTGGTTTCAGCAGCAGCCGGCAGGCCTACGTCATCGTCACCGGTGACAGCGACCCCGAAGGCAAACGAACCATGCCGGCCAACCTGTTGCAGGAGACGCAGCAGACCACAGCCGTCGTCGTCGGCGTGGACCTGGCCAACGGCAACTGTGCGTTCTTTCGTGTGGTCGCAGTGGATGCCGCCGGTGTACGCAGTGGCCCGTCAGACTACGCCGAAGCGCCACGTCCGTTCATTACAACTCCTCTGCCGCAGAACATTCCCGCTGGCGTGACCACAACGATTCCCCTCCGGACGATCCGCTCCAGCGGTGACCTGCGCGCCGAGAGTGACGGGCCCCGACGATATCAGAAAGCGATCCGCGACGGTGACCTGGTACATTTTGTCCTTGATGAGGGACCGGAGTTTGTCGAACTCGACAACACGAGTGGCACCCTCACGTTGCGGCCCGAACCGTGGCACGCCAGCACACACACGATCACGATACGCGTCAAGAATGGGCAGGGCGGCGTCGACGTGGTTGGCTTCGATCTGATGGTGACAGCATGACGTTCTTGCCTGACGAACACAACATCGGTGCCGACGGCATCAAGATCCGCACCTTCTTCGGCGTTCTCTTCGTGGTCTTTGCCATGGGCATGATGGCGCTGCTGACGGTCGTGGGAGCACCCTTCGCCTTGAGGATGAGCGTCTTTTTTCCGGCCTGGATCAGCATGTTGTCGCTGCTGCAGGCACGGCAGGGCACGTGCGTCTTTCTCGCCGGTCGCGGCGCCTGCAGCACCGAGATGGGCACCGAGAGAATCGCGGATGCCGAACGGCGGCTGTTCTTCCAGCATCGCGCCGGCCGCATTCACCTGCAGGCCATGGTCCTGGCGTTTCTGTTCACCATTGCCCTGGTGGCCGTCTCCATCCTCATCCCCTGGCGCGTGCCCATCGGCGGCTGAGGACGGGCGACAGCCAGCGCTCTAGGCGGGGGCCGGACTGACGAAGGTGAAAGCGTCGTGCCTCAGGGCCGCCTCTGCGCAATTCCACATGCGTCGCACCTCCAGCAGATGGGCCTGGGCGTCCAGCACCTTCCCCACCCGCAGATCATCCCCCGTCAGCAGTTCTGCCACCCGCTCGTAGCGCTGCGCCCAGCCGGCAAATTTATGGCGCCGACACGTGACATCGTGCCGTTCGGCACCAAGCTGCAGGCTGTAGGTGACATCCTCACCGAACAGGTACGGCGGCCCGACGAGTTCCTCCACGCCGTGCATCGAAGTATTGGGCCCCAGGCCGCAGCCCAGGAACATCAATTGGCCATCGAGGTCACGCACTTTGCGCAGCGGCGACCGCGGACCGACCGGTGTCGTGTCGAGGTGATGGTCCGCGACGAGTTGTGCCGCCAGCGGGCCCGTGGCACATACCGAGTGGGTCGGTGAACCGGAGCGCAGTGTGCCCCCGCGCAGGCGGAAAGCTTCAGCGATGGCACCGACACAAGAGGGTGTTGCCTGGCGGTCGAAGTGGGTGTGGTCACGGTTCACGGTGGCGTAGGACAGGGCCGGCATCAGCAACGTGCCCGCAGGCCCGAGAGCCTGCAGGAGGCCCTCAATGACGGTATCGGCGCCGCCGTCGACGTGTCCCATGGATGACAAGGAAGAGTGCACGAGAAGCACGCCTCCCGGCCGCACGCCAAGGGCAGTGGCCGCTGCGGCAATACGCTCCGCCGTTGGCGCGTGACCCGCAGTCATGTCGTCGCCGGCCATTCGATCAGGAAGCAGCCGCCTTCAGCGGCTTGCGCACGCAACGTGCCTCCTGAGCGTTGGATGATCCATCGCGACACAGGCAGGCCGAAACCACTACCCGGGACTGTTTTGGCGCTCACACCCACAGCGAAGATGCGATCGACGTCACCTGCCACGACGCCGGGGCCATCATCGTCGACGACAATTCGGACGCCACCCGCCGCTGTCGTGGTGGTCAGGCGGATGGTGCCGCCATCCTCACCCGTGCGACCGATCGCCTCGCGAGCGTTGTATACCAGATTGGTCAGGACCTGCAGCAGGTCACCCGGGCAGGCCGGGATGGCGGGCAGATCAGCACTCAGATCCGAGATCAGCAGGACGTTCTCACGCTCGCAGCGGTAGCGGCACAATTCCACGGTATCCGAGACGAGGTCATTTGCCACCACGGGACCGGCCTGGTCGCGCAGGTGTGCGGCCAACTCATGCAGCCGCCGCGCTACGGACAGGGCCGTACGGGTCCAGGTATGCACGGTTCGCGCCCGGGTGTGCAACTCGTCATGGGCCTCACGCGTTGCCGCAGGGCCATCCTCGAGCGCTTCGAGGAGCAGCTCTTCATAGCCAGTCACAACGCTGAGGGCATTGTTCAGTTGATGCGCGATACCGCCCGTGAGGTCGCCGACTATGTCGAGACGCTGCCGCTGGCACAATACATCAAGCCATGCTTCGTCGCTGAATCCGGGTTCTGCCATGCTGCATACGGTAGCCTTGCAAGGGATCGACCACAACCATGTGAACCGGATCGTTGGTCGCGCGTAGCGCCGCCTCGATCACACCCTGCAGACGGGCCCTTGCTGACGGATTCATTGAACCGCGCCGCTCTGCCCGCCACACGACGATAGAGCTGGGAATCGACTTGCGCCGGCGCCGGGTGCCAGAGGTTCGGTACCGTGGTCCGCTACCGTGGCCTCAGCGCGGCTGAACGCCTTGAATCGGTGGCCCCGGGGGGGCCACTTTCGCAGCCGCAGGCACAGCCACGGGCGCAGGCTGCGGTGGTGTCGGTGCAATGGTCTGCAGGACAAAAAGAAGCAGTACCGCACGCAGCGACCATGACACCGTACGGATCCAATTTGTCGACACCAGACGATCCAGTACGTCTGCGGCGAACCCTTGCTCCAGATCCCGATGCAGGGGTTTCTGCAGGACAATGGTTGAGCCCCAGATCACGGCCAGAACTGCAACGTTGATCAGCAGCAGGAGCACGTCCACCCCGGGGGGAGGGGACAGAACCAGCCAGATGCCCGAGCCCAGCTCGAAGAGCATCATGGGTGCGACGACGGGGCTCGTGCGCCGGGTATGCTCGGCCTCGTAGCGGGAAAATACGCCTGACCCCACACGATGCATGAGTGGGTAGTGCACGACCTGGACAAACCAGACGAGCCCCGTCATGAACAGGGCGGCGGCGAAGTGCAGTAGCAGAAGTGTCATGGCGGTGTCGGGAAGATCGACGTGGCATGCAACGACGGCAAGGAGAACACGGCCGCCGCTTCATGATGCGTGATCGCATGGAGACGTGCAGTCTCCTGCGGCGTCGGTGCGTAGCCCCCTGACATCAACAGCACCGCAGGGACATCGTGCTGTCGTATGGTGGACAACACAGCCCGATCCCGCTGCCGTAGCCCCGCTTCGGTAAGTTGCAGGCGCCCGAAGCGATCCCCCGCCAACGGATCAACACCGGCCAGATAGAATACCAGATCCGGTCGGGCGGCGGCGAAGATGGCCGGCAGGTGGGTCTGCAATTGTGCCAGGTAGTCGGCATCACCTGTGCCATCGGGCAACCCCACGTCCAGGGACGAGGCCACCTTGGCGAAGGGATAGTTCCGTTCCCCATGCATGGAGAAGGTGAAACTCGCTTCGTCCTGGGCGAAGACGGCAGCCGTACCGTTGCCCTGGTGCACATCGAGGTCGATCACCAGCGCCCGCTCGATGTGCCCTTCGGCCCGCAGCAGACGGATGGCGACACCCATATCGTTGAGCACACAGAAACCCTCGGCGTGATCGGGAAAGGCATGGTGCGTTCCCCCTGCCAGATTGGCGGCGATGCCATCCTGCAGAGCCATGCGTGCAGCCTGAACCGTGCCACCGACGGCCAGGCGGGAGCGTTGTACGAGCTGCTCCGACCACGGCAATCCCATGCGCCGTTCCGCCTTTCGATCCATGCGGCCATGGCGCAATGTGTCGAGATATTGGTTCGTGTGCACGAGGCGCAACTGATCCCAGTCTGCCGGCGCCGGTACACCGATGTCTCCCGGGCGCAGCAGACCATCCCGCAACAGAATATCACGAAGGGCGGGGAATTTTTCCATGGGGAACGGGTGTCCCTCGGGCAGGGCAACGACATAGCCGTCGCTGTAGCTGACCCGCACGCCAGCGTATTTTCAGTTGCCGCGCACCAGCTCGACGAGGGCTTCGTCGAGCGTGGGATGTACGAACTCATAACCAGATGTGCCGAGAACGACCGGTTCCACCCGTGTACTCGACAGCAGCAACGATCGGCCCATCTCACCAAACAACAAGCGTATCAGGAACGCGGGTACGGGCAACACCGCCGGGCGGCGCAGGGCCCGCCCCAGGGACCGGGTGAATGCCGCGTTGGTCACTGCCTGCGGCGCTACAGCATTGACCACACCACAGACCTCATCGTGGGTGATGAGGTGGTCGATCATTCGCACCAGATCATCGAGGGTCACCCAACTCATATACTGACGTCCCGAACCGATGCGGCCGCCGAGTCCCAGCCTGAAGGGCAGCAGCATCTTTGCCAGGGCACCGCCGCTGGGGCTCAGGACAACGCCGATACGCAGGTGGACCACGCGAATGCCCGCCTCCTTCGCCGCCGTCGTTGCCGCCTCCCATTCGGTCACGACGTCCGTCAGGAACCCCTGACCGGGGGCGCTCTGCTCCGTACACGTCTCCTCCCCTCGATCCCCGTAGAAGCCCACGGCGGAGGCGCAGATGAGCACCTTTGGCGGCCGCTGGAGCCCGGCCAGCGTCTGGCTCAACAGCCGGGTGCCGTCAATGCGGCTGCTGCGGATGCGCGACTTCTTTGCCTCCGTCCAGCGGCCTGTAATGGTTTCTCCCGCCAGATGCACAACGGCATCGACACCTTCCAGCTCTGCTGCCGGCAGCCGGCCGGCAGCCGGGTCCCAGCGAACGGTCGGCTCACCGGCCGGGGAGGACGAACGTGACAGCCGCAGGATCTCGATGCGCGACGCTGTCAGATAATTGACCAGGGCCCCACCGACGAGCCCCGTCGCCCCACCGACGAGAACCTTCATGTGGGCAATGTCCCCAGTGTGGCACGGAAGACGTCAGCAAAAACAGCGCGCTGAGAGGACGTGCCCACGGTGACGCGGATGCAGCGATCCCCGGGCGGCTTGCCCGGCATGCGAATGAAAACGTCACGCGCCAGCAGTCCCGCCAGGGCGGCACGCGCCCGTTCTCCCGAGCCCAGATCGAAGTTGAGGAAATTCGTCGCCGAGTCGATGTGTCCGAGCCCCAGATCCTTCGCCAGCCGAGCGTATTCTCGCCGTCCCAATTCGACCTGCTGCACGACACTCGTGATGAAGTCGGTGTCACCAAGGGATGCCAGGGCTCCCACCTGCGCGAGCCGATTCACGCCGAACTGGTTGCACACCTTGTTCAGCGCCGCCACAACCTGTTCGTGAGCAATGGCATAACCGATGCGCGCGCCTGCCATCCCGTGTGCTTTGGAGAAGGTGCGTGTGCGAATCAATCGGGGATCTGCGATTCCCATGGAAGCAATCGCTGCCGATGGCGCGAAATCCGCGTAGGCTTCGTCGAGGATCAGCATGCAGTCTTCGGGAAGCTCAGCCAGCAGGCCCAGTACATCGGCGCCGTTGTGCCACGTGCCCATGGGATTGTCCGGATTGGCCAGGTAGGCCATTCGGGCGTCGGCGTCGTGCGCCGCCTGCGCCAATCCTGCCAGATGGGTGTGGTCGTCAACGTAGGCGACCTCCACAAGCGTTGCGCCATAGCCATGCACGTGGTAGTTGAACGTCGGATAGGAGCCCAGAGATGTGACCACACGATCCCCCGGGTTGGCGAAGATCCGCACCACGTCCCCGAGGATCTCGTCGATGCCGGCGCCCACGTGCAGCCGCTGCGCGGCAATGTCGTGATGTGCCGCCAGAGCCCTTTTGAGTTCGTAGGCTTCGGGGTCGTTGTACATCCACAGCTTGTTGACGGTGTCGGACATGGCTGCCGCTGCCACGGGCGACACACCAAAGACACTCTCATTGGCGCCGATGCGCACCTGCAGGGGTCGGCCATGGCGCCGTTCCAG
>ERZ890510.1901-NODE-1901-length-12735-cov-4.472792_pt1 | contig 12735 bp, 8 predicted proteins | sample MGYA00521265_ERZ890510 | MGnify/ENA primary metagenome ERZ890510 (study PRJEB32303, sample SAMEA104408624) | aquatic metagenome | biome: Brackish water; feature: Chemocline; material: water | place: Baltic Sea | collected 2014-10-26T21:54:00 | depth 110 m ...
GCCGCGATTAAAATGGCGATTCAGTACCACGCAGGTCTCGGCGCGCCGCAGCGAACAGTGATTCTGACCCGAAGCATTTCCTATCACGGCACGACCATCACCACCGCCGCGGCTTCTGGCCACCCCGAGCGCAAGAAGGGGCTCGAGGGCATACTGGCGACCTATCCACAGATACAAACGCCCTACCCCCTGCGCTGCCCCGTCGGGACTGATGACGCGCTGGCCACGCAGTACTATCTGGACGACCTTGAGCAAACTATCGAGACCATCGGCGCCGACAATATCGCCGCCTTGATCGCCGAACCGCTCAATGGCTCAAGCGGTGGCGCCATCGCACCTCCAGCGGGTTACTGGGACGGCGTGCAATTGATATTGAAGCAGCACGGTATTCTGCTGATCATGGATGAGGTGATGACTGGTTTTGGTCGCACTGGCCTGAAGTTCGGTTCAGACCACTATGGTATCAAGCCCGACTTATTAGTGGCGGGAAAGGGTCTGGCTGGCGGCTACGCGCCCATTGCTGGCGTATTTGGTACCGACGCAGTGGCCGAGGCAATTGCTGCCGGTGGCTTTAGCGTCATGTTTCATACCTTCGGCGCCCTACCCCAAGCCTGTGCGGCGGCCACCAGTGTCTTGCAGATACTGCGCCGCGACGACCTGATTGAACGCGCCAAAACCAAAGGCAATCAATTGAAAGCCGCCTTGATCGAACGGTTGTCTCAACACCCGCGAGTCGCGGAGATTCGTGGCACAGGTTTATTGATTGCCGTTGAGGTGGTCGCCGATCGCGAGACGCTGACGCCCTTCGATCAGTCGCTGCGGGTCACTGACCAGATCATCGGCCACGGCATGAGCCAGGGTGTGTTCTTCTATCCAGGTGGCACAGGCGAGATCCGAGATATTATCTGCATGGGACCGGCCTTTATCATCGATGATGACGATATCCAATTGACTGTCGATGCGCTGAGTTATGCACTCGACGCACTGGTTGATCTGGAAAATCCTGCCACCTAACCCGTTTGGTATGGTGCTTACGTTTTTCTCGGCATCAGCCATTCAGCTCGACGATAGTGAATAGTCGCGAATAGTTGTGAGTCGCGTTGGTGAGTCGCTGCTGTCGGGCAAGCAATTCTGCTTAAGCGGTCAAGCCGCGATAGACCTTCGACAACTCACCGGGCAAGTCGTTGATATCCTGGATCACCATATACTGCTGATCAGGGCACATCTCTCGTAAATAATCATGGCCAGAGGGATCCACAGTCAAACAGAATGCCGAGATGCCTTGTTGGCGCGCCTCCGCCAATGCTCGGGTAGTATCTTTGACGCCATACTCTCGACTGTTACGGTCTTTGCCGTAATCGAAATCCTGGGGGTAGCCGTCACTCAAAATAATCAACGCCTTGATGCGCGACTCGGTTTTAATCAATTGCTGAGTGGCGTGGCGTATCGCCGGCCCCATACGTGTGCTGCGACAAGGTTTGATACCGCCAATTTTATCTTTGACCTTGCGATTGTAGGCTTCCGTAAAGTCCTTATGCACGAAGTACTCGACCTGTTCGCGGCCATAGCCAGAAAAACCACAGATTGAATAATTATCCCCCAGGTCTTGCAGAGCTTCCGCCATCAAAATCGCCGCTTCTTTCTCCAAGTCGATAATGCGCTTGCGCTTGCCTATGGCACTCGGCGGATTCGCAGCGTAATAGTCACGCAGGTAATCATCACTGTCGGGATCCACATAAACGGGCTCCACCACCTCGGCATCGGGGTCTGGCACTGGGTCATCGGTAGAGGCGCTCATATCGAGCAGAAACAGTGCCGAGACGTCTCGAACCTTGCGCTGCTTCTGCACATAAATTCGCTCTTCAGGACTCAAGCCGGCTTTGCGATCAACAATCGCCTCGATGGCTTTCTCCATATCCAGCTCTTCGCCATCCAGCTGGCCTCTGACCTTGGCCAGCATCTCGGGCCGCAGCATATTCAGCTGACGTCGAACCCGTGCTCCCAGACCCCGCAGTGATTGCAATGCCTCATCAACAAACTCGGGGTCTTCATCAACTTCACGAATCTCAAATAGCGTACACCAGCGACGCCGATAATCGTTAATGACAAAGTCCCACTCGTCGTAATGAAATTCACGGGCACTTTGCGGCGCCACCCTGCCCGCTAACAATGCCTTGAGCGTTGCCTCGTCTTCCGCCGCCGTCTCTTTTTTGGTCTGCTCACTGATTTCGTCAGGCAGACGATCCATTTCTTTGAGCAACATACCGGCGCCTTCAAGCTCCGCTTGCTTCATCTTATCGACGTCAACATCACCCGGATTGAGCATCATGCTCATCCCCATCTTCTCGGCATCGTCGTCAACCAGGTCCAGGTCATCGTCGGCAAGCAAGCCAAGCTGTAGATTGACACTGATGGTATCCGGCTCGATCACACCCCGAAAACTCACTTGCTGAGGCACTTCCAGCCAACAACTTGGCTCATCTGCAGCGGGACTCAGACGGACGATCAATGCATAGCAATCTCGAACTGCCGCCATCGTGTTCCACACCGACGCACCCACAACTCGCAGGGTTTGGGTCAAGCGTCTAATCTCTGGCGCATCAGCGTCATCAGCACGCTGCGACTGAGGCGCTTCATCGGCGTCAAGGCCTGCGCGAACAATCGTCTCTAGGCATCGACCCGTGTCGGTAGCGGTGATGACAGTCTCACGCCGCGCCAGGGCATCGCCTTTCAGCCAGTTGAAATCACTGCCACTGCCTCGATACGTATTGGTGACTTGCCAGTCGACTCGCGCGTCTTCAAGCAGCTGAAATAACAGTGACGCCAGGCTTGGATTGTTGAAGCGTCGAAAATAGGCAGTAAACGCCAAGGGATTATTTTCAAACCGAAAATCAAATGTACCGAACTCATAAAAACCCAATTGATGCAGCAGCGCAACTTTGTAAAATCGAAAGTTTTGATCACGGCTCGCATAGTCACTGGCGAGTTCCGGCAAGACAATCACTGTGCCATCGGTGCCGGCCAGGGTCTGCCCCTGCGCGTCAGGATCGTTACGACCCACTAGCCGCAGGCGAGCGCCGACGAAGGCTTCGGTATAGAACTGCAACAAGCGCAGGCAATCCTTGAGTTCCACCTGACCGCACAACGCCGCCAAATGCTCTACTGAACTGGACGATTCAAGACCAAGATAGGCCATTGCCGTAGGATGCTGGCGGGCACCAAAGTCGAAAACACCACTGAGCCAGGCATCCAGAATGCGCCAATCATTCATTGGTAGGTTAGGTACTGAGGCCACCAGGGTCTCTGCCAGACGCACATCATCTAGACGCTCCAGCAATTGTAGAAGGTGCTCCCGCTCTTTGTTCGCCATCAATGGCAAGCTAGACATCAAACCGTTGAGCCAGGTTGTGACGGGATAGTCACCGCCAGCATATTTCAACACCAGCAATGTCACTCGCGGCAGTTGACCTTTGGGCAGAATATTCGCTAGCTGCTCGTGAATGCGCAAATAATCGAAAGCGGCAGCTGACGACAAGCCATGCAACTGACCGATCGTGTGCCAGGATACCCTGGGGGCCGACTGAGTCAGAGCGATAAGCTGGAGAATATCCGCGCGCTCTTGGGTCACGACCGTCTCGGCAATATCGAGCCAGTGCGCCAGGTCTGTCTTGGTCTCGTGCAAGGCCACGGCGAAGGCTGTTTTGAAATAATCGGCAACCAGGTTGGCTGCGTGGGTATATTTAAGGGTCAGGATGTCACCGGTCTTCTCCACAGCCGCCAACTGGCCAGTGGCGCCATGCGCTAACAAAGATCCTACGCCGCGAAAATAGCTGACACCAGGCTCAATGGAAAATCCCGATAGGGACAGACCATAACGCCCAACCCCCAACAACCTGGCACTGCCACCTTCGGCCACCAGATCCATGGTCAAACCCATATAGAGATTGGTCGATTCCCAACCGTGCCAGCCCGAGCCCGCGATGTCCAGACAGATGCTCGCCCACGATTGTAGCTCGGCAGCGTGCACCTGAGGCTGCAATGTCCCTGAGACACTGTCAAAGACAGCGGCACAGGCCACATTGAGCTGAGCCAAGTCACGGCCGATCTGATTCATATCAGTCATCAAGCTATTCCGGGAAAATCGTCGTCACCACCTCTTTGATGGCGCGCTGAACATCCACATCATCAGAGACTGCACGGCAAACAGCTACTTCACAGGCGCGCACGGGGGAAACGTTTTTGGCGATCAATTGTCCCGCATAAACCAGCAACCGGGTACTCACTCCTTCGTCAAAACCATGGTGCCGCAGATGTCTGACTTTGGCACCAAGCAGCGCTAACTCTTGCGCTAATGCTGGTTCAACGCCACTCTCATGGGCGATGATCTCAGCCTCATTGGCTTGATCAGGATAGTCAAAATCGATGGCAATAAAGCGCTGCCGGGTACTGGGTTTTAAGTCTTTCAAAACATTCTGATAGCCCGGGTTATAGGAGATGACGAGCAAGAAGTTTTCATGTGCATCGAGGATAACGCCCATCTTTTCCACTGGCAGAATGCGCCGATGATCAGTCAATGAGTGGATCAACACGGTGGAATCTTTTCGCGCCTCGACGATCTCGTCTAGATAACAGATGGCTCCCTGCTTGACCGCTCGGGATAGAGGGCCATCTTGCCAGACAGTCTCATCGCCCTGGAGCAGAAACCGGCCCACCAGATCAGTAGCGCTCAAGTCTTCATGACAGGCCACGGTCTGCAGCGGCGTCTCAACCCGCAAACGATCGGCATTCGCCTGGTCGCCGCGAAATAATCGGTGCGCCATATATTCAACAAATCGCGTCTTGCCGCAACCGGTGGGCCCCTTCAACAACACGGGTAACCGTTGCTCGTAGGCGGCAAGAAAAATATCGACTTCATCTGCCAGCGGCAGATAGTAAGGCATGTCATTCGTGGCATCCACGCTTGGGGTATTGCTGTTGGCGTTCAGTCTGAATCCCTCCGTCAGGGGTTGCGTCTTTTTAGCGGTACTATTTACCGGTACTATTTACCGGTACTATTTACCGGCACTATTTACCAGCACTACTTACTCGTACTACCTATCTCGTACTACTTACCCGTCCAGTTGGGTGATCGCTTCTCTAAGAAAGCCGCGACTCCTTCTGCATAATCAGGCTGCTGCATCATGCTGCTGACTAATGCCTCACTGTCCACCACCGCACTCGCCAAGTCACGATGCAGGTCTGTATAGATCTGGCGCTTGGTTTCCCGCAGAGACGCCGGCGAGACAGTGCCAATCATGGCGCGCGCATAATCTTTGGTTTCCTGCAGCAGGTTTTCGGCATTCACTATCCGGTTGACGATGCCCAGCTCATAGGCTTCCTCACTCATAAATACGCGACTGGTGAATAGCAGATCATTGGCCCGCGCCAGACCAATCATTTTTGGTAGCAACCAAGACAAACCAAACTCTGCCGGCAAGTTGAGCTTACCATGGGCAGTCGTGAACTTGATCCCGGGCGCTGCGAAGCGAATATCGGCATAGCAGGCCAAGACCAAGCCGATGCCTGCAGCTGCACCATTTATGGCGGCGATAACGGGCTTGGTCAGACCGAAGTGATAGGCGAAGTTCGCATCCAGTGATTCATGAGTACCGTAACCCGGCATCGCCAAGGCCGCCGGTGTTCCCGGATCATATCCGCCCTTTTTAATATGGCCCTCGAGCGCCTGACTGTCAGCACCCACGCAAAAACCGCGTCCCGCACCGGTGACAATGATGGCACCCACCGCTGCGTCTTGCTCGGCTTGCAGTAATACCCAGCGATATTCTGTATGCATTCGACCGGTCCAGGCATTCATGCGATGGGGCCGATTCAGGGAGATGATCCCTAACCCGTCTTCTACCCCATAGTGGACTGCTTTGAGTTCCATCTTTTATTCCTACTGCATCTTGTCAGCCCAGAGGGCAGGATTTAGCTTCCACCCAAACGGGCAATAGGGAATCTATCACATATTTCCAACGGACACCTTCGTCTGGCTGGCGGCGAAATTTGCTGCGCCGGCTGTTACAATGTGCCCATGCGCTTTCTTCTACTATTTTTTATCGGCATCCCCATCCTCGAGATGATCGTCTTGATCAAGGTGGGCGGAATGATTGGCGCCATACCCACAGTGGGCCTCGTGGTGTTGACGGCAACTATTGGCGTTTGGCTCCTGAAACGTGAAGGGCTGGCGACGCTGACTCGACTGCAGCAAAAAATGGCCCAGGGCGAACTGCCAGGCAGAGAACTGCTTGAGGGCGTGATGCTGATCATCGGCGGTGCACTGCTCCTGACACCGGGGTTTGTCACCGATGCCATCGGCTTTGTCTGCCTGATTCCCTGGCTCCGCCAACCCGTGGCGACTTGGTTGCTGAACCACACCCAGTTGTTTCAGGGCACTATGCAGATGGGTGGTATGCAGATGGGTGAGATGCAAAGGGACAACTTCGACAACGAGCCAACGGGCCCTGAACAGACCCGTCATCGCATTATTAATGGCGAGTTTGAAACCGAAGACGACAAAAAACGGGATTAGCGGCAACCACCGACAACTACCGACAACTACCGACAACAGGGCGATGACAGGCTAAAAGTACGCCGCCGATTGACCCCAATTTATAGCATCAGAGGCAGGCTCAGCATGGACCAGAATCAAATTTTCGATTATGTGGACAGTTTTTGGGAAACCGACATCATCGACAGCCTGTCTGAATATATTAAGATCCCGAACAAGTCCCCTATGTTCGATAAAGACTGGGAGACCAACGGCCATATGCAGGTCGCCATGGACCATGTTATGGCCTGGATCGCCGCACAACAGGTACCGGGATTGACCATGGCGTTGCACCAACTACCAGGCCGCACGCCCACGCTGCTGGTGGAGTACCCCGGCGAACGAGACGATACCGTATTGATCTACGGCCACCTCGATAAGCAACCAGAATTTTCCGGCTGGTACCCAGACCTGGCGCCCTGGGTGCCGTTAAGAAAAGACGACAAGCTCTATGGTCGAGGCGGCGCCGATGATGGCTATGCCGTGTACTCCGCCATCGCTGCGCTGAAAGCATTGATCGCCCAAGACGCGCCATCACCTCGAGTGGTGATTCTGATCGAAGCGTCGGAAGAAAGCGGCAGCCCTGACTTGCCCGTTTATATGGAAACACTGGCGCAACAGATCGGTACACCGGGGTTGGTCATCGCCCTGGACTCCACCTGTGGCAACTATGACCAGCTGTGGGTCACGACCTCACTACGCGGCATGTTAATCGGTGATATCACGGTCAAGGTACTCGAGCAAGGGGCCCATTCCGGCGCAGCCGGCGGCATTGTCGCCTCGAGTTTTCGCGTTCTCAGGCAGCTCATCTCACGAGTAGAAGACGAGGTCACCGGCGAAATATCACCGTCGTTTCTGAATGAACAAATTCCCGAGAGCCGGCGGGAAGAAGCCATTGCTGCAGGCAAGGTCTTGGCACCAGATTTCCGTACCCTATACACCTACGTGGGCAACAGCGGCCCCATGTCTGACGATCCCACTGAACTGGTACTTAACAACACCTGGCTGGCCTCGATGGAAATCACCGGCATGGACGGTATTCCATCCTTGGCAGATGCCGGCAATGTCCTACGCCCCTATACCACGGCAAAATTCGCTTTGCGCTTGCCACCCACTACCGACGCCGAAGCCGCCAAAACTGCGCTGACCAACCTGCTGACCAACGACGCGCCCTACGGCTGTGATATCGACATTCGTTGGGAGCAACCCAACGCCGGCTGGCATGCCCCGGAAACCAGCCCAGCCCTGTCTGTGTCGTTACAAGCCGCATCGAATGCCTACTTTGGGGCACCGGCCATGTATCTCGGCTGTGGCGGCAGCATCCCATTTATGGAGTTTCTCGCCCGCAAGTTGCCGAAGGCTCAGTTTGTGGTGACCGGCGTGTTGGGACCCCATTCGAATGCCCATGGGCCGAATGAATTTCTGCACATTCCCACGGCCAAGAAGATCACTGCCTGTGTGGCTAAGATTCTGTACGACTGGGGCCGCTAAAGCATTTGGTCCTAGCGGTGCGCTAACCTGACAATCAGGTCAGGATGCCGCCGCAGCCACCAGAGGCGGCTTAAGACACATACCGCAACAAACATCAGGGCTACGGTCAGGCCTGCCCAAAAACCGTAGGCACCCATGGGTGGCCCTATCCAGCCATAGCCTAACGTCAGGGCAACCGGCAGGCCCACAAACCAGTATCCTACTAAGGTAATGGCCATGGGTACCTGAGTATCCTTGTAGCCTCGCAAGGCACCGATGGTGGTGGCCTGGGCGCTATCGAATAACTGAAAAACAGCGACGAACAGCATCAGGCTGGAGGCCAGCGCCACAACCTGGACATCTGTGCTGTAAAGCCCCGCGATAAAATGCCGCGCCGACACCACAAAGGCACCCAGCAATACTGCAACCCCGAGGGTTAACCAGACGGCGAGCTTCGCCACCTGTGCCGCGGCGTCAAATTTGCCGGCACCCACATTGAAACCGACCCTGATCGTCGCCGCCATACCGAGGGCCAGAGGAAACATAAAGGTCAAACCGCCTAGATTGATGGCGATCGTATGGGCGGCAACAACATCGGCGCCGAAGCGACCGAGTAACAACGCCACCAGGGCAAACAGCCCCATTTCAAAAAACAGGGTTGCCCCGATGGGGATTCCCACAGCAATTAGTCGCGCCATAGGTTGCCAGTCTGGCCAGCTGAATTGCCGCCGCCAACCCGTTGACTCAAATCGCGACTTACTCACCACCAACAGAATTAAGCCCAGCTCAAGCCACATGACAATCGCGGTGGCCACGCCACACCCGACGCCACCCATAGGGGCAATCCCAAAGGCACCGTAGATGAAGATATAATTCAGTGGGATTTTGACCAACAAGGCGGACACCGCGATGAACATCGCCGGCCGCGTAAAGCCCAGCCCTTCGCACAAAAACCGCAGGACAAAATAACCCATCAGGGCCGGCACACCCCAGGCTGTCGCGGCCAGATAACCTACCGAAACGGGGATCGCCGCGGGATCTATGACCATCAAGGCATAGATCATCTCAGCGTTAAGGATAAAAGCGATGAGCAGTCCTGCGCCGAAGCCAGCTAGCCACAAGGCCTGGCGAATGACCTCACCCACTTCACGCTGGCGCCCGGCGCCGTTGAGCTGAGACACCGTGGGCGTAACCGCTTGCAGCACGCCCATGAAAAACATCATCACTGGCCACATCAGTGCACCGCCAAGCGCGACACCGGCAAGATCTACCGCACTGACCCGGCCCGCCATCAGCGTGTCTACCAGCACCATTGCCATCTGCGCGAGTTGGGCGGTCAGAATCGGCAACGCCAGACGCACCAACTTATTGAGCTCGGAAACCGGCACGGAATGATGGCCGGTACTCGGGGTATTAGTTTCCACGATGATGTGTCACGTTGATCCTGTCTGTTCTATCAAGAGCGGGCCACGCACCTGCCCCGTATTACAAGCGCAGCACAGCCTGCGCAATAATATTGTGTTGCACTTCGCTGGACCCACCGGCAATGGTGTAACCGCGATGGTGAAACAAGCCACTGGCGACCATGTCGGTGTAATCCGGACCCATGGGTTCGGCGTCTTCACCACGCAGGGTCGAATCCAGCGGCAGGCCATAATAACCGATCGCGTCCAACAGCAGGCGATCCATCGCTTGCACCAGTTCGCTGCCCTTAAGCTTGAGCATGGACGGCTCACCACCTACCGTACCGCCCTGATCAAAGGTCGACAAAAGGCGCTGCGCGGTTGTGTCCAGCGCTTCCAGGCGAATCGCCAGACTAGCCAACTGTGCCGTGTATTCCGGTCCTAGGTCCACATTACGGGCCTGCTCCGCCTCAGCGACTCGCATGATACAGCCGAGGATACGCCGATTCTCAGCCACCCTTGAGACGTGCATGCGTTCATTGCCCAGCAGGTTCTTGGCCACGCTCCAGCCTTGGTGTTCTTCACCTAGACGATTGCCTTTGGGCACTCTGACATTCTCAAAAAACACCTGATTCCACAGACGTTTACCATTAAACGCCATCAGCGCCTCAACGGTGATGCCCGGTGTCTTCATGTCAATCAACAGGAAACTAATACCCAGCTGCGGTTTAGCCGTCGGATCCGTCCGCACCAACACAAAAATGTGGTCAGCCTGTTCCGCCGCCGAGGTCCAGATTTTGGAACCGGTGACCACGTAGTCGTCGCCATCAGACTCAGCCCGAGTGCGCACCGATGCCAAGTCAGACCCCGCCTGGGGTTCCGAGTAGCCCTGACACCAGGAGATTTCAGCATTGAGTATCAACGGCAGATAATGCGCCTTCTGAGCCTCGGTGCCATATTTGATAATAGCCGGACCGACCATATTGAAGCCAAAACCCTGCAACTCAGGCGCATGAGCGCTGCGCATTTCATTCTCAAAAATATGCCGACGGATCATGCTCCAGCTCGCACCACCGACTTCAGCGGGCCAGTGGGGCGCTGCCCAACCACGGGCATTCAGAATACGAGTCCAGCTATCTTGTTCAGCCTTCGTGACCGGATAGCCCAGCCGCACCTTACGACTGACGGCACCATCCAGATGCTCCTGAAGAAACGACCTGACCTCCAGTTGAAAGGCTTGATCCGATTCATTTAATCCTGCTCGCATTTTGTCACCCTCGCTAAATCAGTCTCATTGCCAAGCGCGAATGCCAACGCGCTGATCTCGCTGAATCCTAACACCATCAGTGACCAATTAGTGAGCATTGTTGCGGGGCCGGTCAGTTTTACCGTCTGGCATTCAACCGACCAATTCGTTACCATGAGGCGCATCCCCAGCGCCTGATATTCGTCTGTAGCCAGCGCGCAGAAGACCCGATTGAAGGGCGAATTTGCGAATATTGACGCCAACGATGGCGACCACTAACGACGACAGTAAGGATAGATGAAAGTACTTTTACGCTTACTGCCTTATATCCAGCAGCATCTCTGGACATTTATTTTCGGCATTACCGGCTTGCTGGTTGCGCGAATTTTCGAGGCATTGATTCCGCAGTTCGTCAAAATCGGCATCGATAGCGTTGCCGCGGGTCAAGTTTCGCTCAAATTGCAACAAATCACCCTCGATCAAGCTGCCGCCGCCCTGACCTATCCTGCCCTGGCCATCTGCGCCTGCGTGCTGGCACAGATGCTGGTGACTATCGTGAGCCGCATTATGATCCGCCGTATTGGTATGTACGCCGCCTTCGATGCCCGCAATCGCGTCTATGAACATCTGCAGCGACAGGGCCCCGTGTTCTATTCACAATTCAGTATCGGCGATTTAATGGCCCGCGCCATCAATGATATTTCCCTGGTTCGCGAGTTTATCGCGGGCACTTTGCGGATGACTTCAGTCCTAATATTTACCGCCGTCGTCAGTCTATCTTTTATGTTCTCCTTGTCGGTCAAACTGAGCCTGGCTGTCATACTGCCACTACCGGTCATTACTCTGGTCGCCTATCTTTACTCGAAGCGGATCTACGCCCGGTCACACCGGGTACAGGAAGGATTCTCGAGTCTTTCCACTTTCGTTCAGGAAAATCTCAATGGCATACGTACGGTTCAGGCCATGGCTCAAGAGCAAGACGAGGTCAATCGATTCTCGGTGGTGAATGCTGACTTTGCCGAAAAAAACCGCCTGCTGTTTGTCGCTAACTCACAGCTTAGCGCCCTGATGCCGACGTTGGCGGCGGCCGCGACCTTGATTATTATCGGCTATGGCAGTCAGCTGGTGAACAGCGGCGAAATCAGCCTCGGCACCCTAGCCGCATTTTTCTCTTATTTGGGATTACTGTTATGGCCAGTCCGCGAGGCAGGATCACTGGTGACTCAATGGCAACGTGGCGCCTCAGGCACCGCCCGTTTGTTTGAAGTGCTCGACTATGAGCCGGAGATCCGCGACAACAGCAAGCCCAGCGGACCCGCACTGACCGGTAAAGTCACCGTTAAACACCTCTATTACCAATACGCCAACAAGTCGGTATACGCGCTGGAAGACATTAACTTCGAAGTCCAGGCCGGTGAGACCATTGCCATTCTTGGTCGCGTGGGTTCGGGCAAGTCGACGCTGTTGCGGTTGTTTGTGCGCCTGCTTGACCCAAGCCGTGGTGAGGTTCTGCTAGACGATCATCCTATTCAAAACTTTGCCCTGACGCGGTTACGGGAACAGGTGTGCATGGTGTTGCAGGATCCTTTTCTATTTGCTGACTCTCTTGGCGAGAATATCGCCTACGACGATCCCGAACGGGACCTGGATGCGATTTGGCAATCCGCAGACGCCGCGGCACTGCGAGACACGATTGAACGTTTTCCTGACGGCCTACAAACCGTTCTGGGTGAACGTGGCGTGACCCTGTCTGGGGGCCAAAAACAGCGGACTGCCCTCGCCCGCGGACTCATCCGCATGACACCGCTACTGATTCTTGACGACTGCTTCTCGGCAGTCGACACCGAAACCGAAGAACATATTTTGTCTGGCCTCAAATCTATGAGGCAGGGCCTGACCACCATGCTCGTGTCTCACCGTGTATCGACTGCGCGCCACGCCGACCGAATCATTGTGCTTGAAGAAGGCCGCATTCGAGAGACCGGTACTCACGAGGAACTGCTCGCCCTAGGTGGCCTGTACGCTGA
>ERZ890510.1902-NODE-1902-length-12725-cov-5.164562_pt1 | contig 12725 bp, 12 predicted proteins | sample MGYA00521265_ERZ890510 | MGnify/ENA primary metagenome ERZ890510 (study PRJEB32303, sample SAMEA104408624) | aquatic metagenome | biome: Brackish water; feature: Chemocline; material: water | place: Baltic Sea | collected 2014-10-26T21:54:00 | depth 110 m ...
ATACATCACAGCAGATACATCACAGCAGATACATCACAGCAGATACATCACAGCAACGCGATCGGCGCTATGCCGAACCGCGCTTTTTCGCTGCAGGCCACGCAGATCCTGCGCCGCCAGATCAGCCAAATTTCCTCTGCTAAAATACACCTCGCCGGATGTTGCGTCGAGGAGCTTCAGGATCAGCCGCCCCAGAGCGGTCTTGCCACAACCGCCTTCGCCGACAACGGCACGGGTCTCCGCGGGCAATCATAGTCAGACTGACACCATCCACAGCCCGCACCTGCGCCGTCGGCTTGCCCCAGACGCCCTCGCGAACAGCGAAGAACTTGGTCAGCCTTTTCGTCCCATTTCCTGCATCGTGCCTCATGTCCGGTACCAACAGCAGCCAGCGGCTGCGTCATCTCGCAGGTCTGGCAGACACAGCGGATCCCGTCCGGACAACCGAATCTGTCCTCCGTCAAGGTTTCCCGGTGGCGCTGCCCGCTGCAGGATCGGCCCGTCGATCAGGCCGGCTCTGCTGTCATGGTGCGTGAGCGCACGCGAAAGGTATACGTGTCGTTGCCGTAGGTTTCTTCGGCACGCCGCGTTGCCTGACCCAGTTCGTCCTCTGTGATGGGTGTGGTCCGCATCGTCAGGCCGAGCCCATCAGCAAAGGCCTGCGCCAGATGTACTCGCAGAGAGTCGAGTTGCAGCGTGCCAGTCAGCCACTCCCCCAGATGCGTGCTGGCCGCCGCCAATGATCTCTCCACCGGCGCCGGCGAGGGCAGCAGACCGGCCAGCAGCAGGTGCTCCGGGCCAGCGAGGATCGATCCGTGCTGCAGCAGTGCGCCCCGGGTTCGCCGCTGGGCACTACCGACGAGTTTTCGCCCGCCGCAGGTCAGTTCCCAGCGGGCCGTGCTGGCGAAACAGGCGCCCCGGCGACCACGGGCCGGCGAGGAGCCGCGTTCGACCTGGGCGTCAACACCGAAACGACGCAACCCATCTGCGAGACACTCGCCAAGAATACGCGATGCCTCCTGCAGCGGATGGGCCGCTGGCCCGATGCCGTCGGCACAGTGAAAACTGTAGGTGAGTTCACTCCAGTGCAGCACGGCGCGACCGCCCGTCGTCCGGCGCACCAGGTCGATGCCACGCGCGCGGCAACCCGCGATATCGATGGCTTCATCGGCGCACTGCGCGTAACCAATGCTGACGGCCGGCGGATGCCAGCCGTAGGTGCGCAGAACCGGTCCGGTCCCGGCGCGGGCAGCATCGAGCAGGACATCATCAACAGCCATGTTCATGGCGGCTGACATGGCGCCGGTATGCACATATCTCAGGAAGCTCATTGGCTGCAAATTCGCCATGGCCGCAATGCGGCCCTCAGATCTGGCCAAGTTTCTGCAGCGCATCACGGGCGGCCATCTGTTGAGCCTCTTTCTTGGACCGGCCCTGGTCACTGCCGAGAGTCTCCCCGGTGACGCTGACGTCAACGCTGAAGACTTTTTCATGATCCGGACCATGCTCGTCCTGCACCAGATATCGAGGGTGACCGGCGCCGATGCCCTGCACGTGCTCGAGAAGCTTGCTTTTGAAGTTGATGAAGTCCTCGCGGCGCCCCAGTTCGTCGATGTCGTGCAGTACGAAGGCCTCAATGAATCGGCGCGCCGGCTCGAGGCCACCATCTGTATAGATGGAACCGATAAGTGCTTCGAAGGCATCGCTGAGGATGGAGTCCTGGTCCGCACCGCCGGCATCCCGTTCTTCCGGGCTCAGCAGCACGTAGCGCCCCAGATCGATGCTCCGCGCCCGCCGAGCCAGCACGGCGCGGCTTACAGCGACGGATTTCATCTGCGTCAGATCCCCTTCGCGCAGATCCTCATAGCGCCGGAACAGGAAATCCGCTACGACCACATCAAGCACGGCGTCACCCAGGTATTCAAGGCGTTCGTTGGAATCGATTCCTTCGCCATCGTGGGCGTAGACCCAGGACCGATGCTTCAGGGCCTGGGCCAGCTTGCTCGGGTCTTTGAAGCGATACCTCAGACCTCGTTCGATTTCACGAATCTGCTTACGATCGAGTTCGGGTATGGCGGGCCGCAGAGCGAGAAGGCCGAGGGCGATGCGCAACCAGGTATCGCCGTATCGGCGCGTCGGCGGCTTCAGTGTGGGTACGGAGACCATCGTTGCCATCAGTCAGGCTGCCCGACCGAACAGGAGTGACACATTGTGGCCGCCGAAACCAAAAGAGTTGTTCAGGGCTACATCGATATGTGCCTGACGGGCCTCATTTGCGACGTAGTCCAGATCACACGTCGGATCAGGGGTCTCGTAGTTGATGGTCGGTGGCAGCACGCCGTGAGACAGCGCCAGTACACAGGCGATACTCTCAATGGCTCCGGACGCACCCAGCAAATGCCCGGTCATCGACTTGGTGGAGCTTACGGCCAGGCGGAGTGCGTGCACACCAAACACGGTCTTGATGGCCTCCGTCTCCAGTCGATCACCGAGTACAGTGGACGTTCCATGGGCATTCACGTAGCCGACGTCCTGCGGATTCTTGCCGGCATCCTGCAGAGCGATTCTCATGGCCCGGACGGCACCTTCGCCTCCAGGTGCCATGTGCGTGATGTGGTAGGCATCGGCAGTTGATCCCATTCCCAGAAACTCACCATGCAGTTGGGCGCCTCGAGCCCGGGCATGTTCGTAGTCCTCGAGGATGAGTGCTCCGGCACCCTCGGCGAGAACAAACCCGGACCGCGCCGCATCGAAGGGACGACTTGCGGCCTCGGGGACATCGTTGTTCTGCGTCAGCGCACGCGCAGCTGCGAAGCCTGCCAGCGACATCGGCGTGACCGCCGCCTCGGTTCCGCCGGCGATCATAATGTCGGCCTCGCCGTATTGGATCTTACGTGCCGCCTCGCCAATGGCGTGTGCAGCGGAAGCACAGGCAGATGCGGTAGTGAAGTTTGGCCCACGGGCCCCTAACCTGATAGCGATCATGCCTGCAGACATGTCACTGATCATCATGGGAACAAAAAAAGGGCTGATCCGTTCGGGCCCTCTGTTGATCAGCACCGAGTGCTGATCTTCGAATGTGCCAATTCCACCAATTCCGGACCCGAAGATCACCCCAACCCGATCTGCATCGACGCTGTCCATATCCAGCCCGGCATCGGTAAAGGCTTGATGGGCGGCATGCACTGCGTAGTGCACGAATCGATCCGTCCGCCGCACCTGCTTGGGTTCAAGCACGGCGCTGGGATCGAAGCCCTTCACCTCTCCGGCAATGTGGACGCTGAATCCAGCGACATCGAAGCGAGCAATCGCTGCAATTCCCGAGCGACCTGAGATCAGAGCATCCCAGTACTCAGCAGGGGTATTGCCGTTGGGCGCCAATACTCCCAGACCCGTAACCACCACCCGGCGCCGCATTACAGGTTCACCTGAAGTTCGTGTAGCGGATGAGCAGGTCTCGCCCCGGAGGCCGCTGCGAAGCTCTCAGGACTTGGCGTGCTCCCCGATGTACTTCATCGCATCGGACACTGACACCATTTTCTCCGCATCCTCGTCGGGTATATCGAGGCCAAACTCTTCCTCGAAAGCCATGACCAGCTCGACCGTGTCGAGTGAGTCAGCACCCAGATCGTCGACGAAGGATGCGGCGTTGGTAACCTTATCGGCATCTACGCCGAGTTGTTCGACGATGAGGTCGCGGACTCTTTCCTCGATCGATGGCATGCATCATCCTCCAGCAGACAGTGTTACGACTATTCGATTGGGGCCCGATGGTGCTGTACCGGTGTCAGACCCCCCTATATATGCAGGCTCCAGGTGCCACGCAACAGCAAACGCCGTCGAAGCGCCTGGTTACATCGTCATCCCACCATCGACGGCAAGGACCTGACCCGTGATGTAGGCAGCCCGAGGGGACGCCAGAAATGCCACCGCATCTGCCACTTCTTCTGGCGTGCCAGCACGCTCCAGCGGCACACGCGACAGCAGGTGCGCCACCGCCTCTTCGGGCAACTCCGTCGTCATACCCGTGTCTGGCACGTAACCGGGAGCGACAACATTGACGGTGATATTTCTTGAGGCCAACTCCCGGGCGAGACTTTTGGACAGTCCCAGCAACCCGGCCTTGCTCGCCGAGTAGTTGACCTGTCCTGCATTACCGACGAGACCAACGACCGAGGATATCGAGATGATGCGTCCCCCCTTGGCCTTCATCATCGGCCGCGCCGCCGCCTTGCAACAGGCAAAGGCGCCCTTCAGGTTTGTATCCAGTACTGCATCCCACTCCTCCTCCTTCATCCGCAGGAAGAGGTTGTCGCGCGTAATGCCGGCATTGTTCACCAGGATGTCGATCCCACCAAGTTCGGCGATGACAGCCGCGACAACACCAGCAGCCTGCTCCATGCTGGCCACATCTGCCACACGCGCCAGCGAGCGAACCCCGAGTCTGGCGATCTCGTCGGCTGTCTGCTGCGCTGCGCCCTCCGTTCGGGCGCAGACGGCAACATCGGCACCCTCTTGTGCCAGACGCAGAGCGATGGCCCGACCGATGCCGCGCGAACCGCCCGTAACCAGGGCAACCTTGCCTTCCAGTTCCGCCATGTTTTCTCTCTCCAGTCCTTTGCTCTCAGGAGCCCGCCAGGGCGAGCGCCTCGATCTCGTCGGCGGTACCTGCCGCGGTGATCCTGATATCGCGTGTGATCCGCCTCCCCAGACCCCGCAGCACCGCCCCGGGCCCGGCTTCCAACGCCTCATCAACACCCATGGCAGCGAGGGCCAGAACCGACTCGGCCCAGCGAACGGGTGCCGTAACCTGCTCCAGCAGGAGACGGCGCAGTGTCAGGGGATCCGTCTGTGGAGTGGCCGTTACGTTAGCGACGACGGGCACCACAGGCGTCAGGAACGTGGTTGCCTCGAGCCTCTCGGCAAGAGCTTGAGCAACGGGCGCCATCAGGGGTGAATGAAATGCTCCGCTCACGGGCAGAGGCACGACCTTTGAAGCACCTGCCAGAGTTGCTGCCTCACAGGCACGTGCCACGGCATCCACTTCACCGGAAATCACAACCTGACCCGGTGAATTGAAGTTCGCCGGGACAACGACTGGCCCCGCCTCGGCGCACAGACGTACCACGACGTCATCCTCGAGACCCAGAATTGCCGCCATGGCGCCAGGGCGTTCTCGCCCAGCTTCCTGCATCAGGCGTCCCCGCTCGCGGACCAGCGCCAGGCCATCGGCGAAACTCAGAGCCCCCGCAGCCGTCAGGGCGGAGTATTCTCCAAGACTATGTCCGGCGACGACTTCGGGGACGTGTCCCCGGGTGGCAAGCAGTCGGGCAACGATCACACTGTGCACGTAGACAGCCGGCTGGGTCACCGATGTCTGGCTCAAATTTTCCATGGGTCCGGTAAAGCACAGTTCCGAGAGGGCGAATCCGAGGATGTTGTCAGCCTCATCAAACAAATCTCTGGCCTCAGGGAATCGTTCGTACAGATCCTGCCCCATGCCTACTACCTGAGACGCCTGACCGGGAAACAGAAATGCCTTCATGCGTGCCTTCGTCCTTCCCCGGCGTGTCTGGAGACGCCCGCCGGCGGCGACATTTGACCGGGCCCGGAGAATTCAGACGCCGACGTCGGTGATGTCTTGGGTGGCGCGATGCACCGATACCAAACAGCGCGCCGCCACCAAAGGGAGCGGCGCGCCATAGTGGAGCCAGATGCAGTGTCAGAACTGCGTCAGTCGGCAGGCTCGAGGTAGGCACGTCCACGGTAGTGGCCGCAACTCTTGCACACTCGATGGGGCCGGGCCGGCTGGCCACAATTGCCGCAGGTACTGACCGCACAGGGTTTGATCTTCCAGTGCGTACGGCCCTTATCACGACGGGTTCTGGAAATTCGTCTCTTGGGTACGGCTGCCATAACAATCTCTCCGTTGCGTTCGTTATTTCTTGAGTTGGGCCAGGGCTTCCCAACGTGGATCGACGACATCGCCAGCACAGGAACAGGTGCCAACGTTGAAATCCTGGCCACATTGGGGGCAAAGCCCCTTACAGTCGCTCTTGCAGTACAGCCGCAGCGGCAACTCAAGCACGACAGCGTCGTGCAGGCGCTCGCTGAGATCTACCTCTTTGGTTCCAGGGTCGACAATATCGACATCATCCTGCTCCTCGAAAGCCTCAACCTCGATACCGCTCGCCTCCTTGCGCTGCAGAAGGAAGCGCACCCTGGTCTCGAGATCGGCAGCAGCAGGGACCAGACAGCGGCTGCATTCGCCGGCAACAGACGTGCGAACACGCCCGTCGACCGAATACATATGCATCGCCTTGCTCACCGTCATCTGCACCGTCACGGGAGCGGTGTAACGGATGTCTCCGCCCTCCAAACCCAGTTGTTCTGCCGCCACCTCAAACTCCAACCGGTTTTGCCCCTCGTCGAATTCATCGAGAGCCAGTACCGTAACCGGACGTAGCCGCAGGCGGTTAGAGAGCACGATCGTTGTGCCTAGCCGAAAAAGAACCGGATCTCGCCGGCGGAATTTTCCAGCGAGTCAGAGGCGTGCACGGCATTGCACTGAACGTCGGTGCCGAACTCGGCGCGGATGGTGCCTGGTGCGGCTTTGGTGCTGTCCGTGGCACCAATGAACTGGCGCAGGTGCGCAACCGCATTGTCACGCTCAAGGACCGTCGGCACAGCAGGGCCAGATGTCATGAACTCGACAAGCTCGCCGTAGAACGGACGATCCTTATGCACCGCGTAGAACTCGCCAGCCTGGTCCTGGCTGAGCTGCAGCTTGCGCAACTCACGGATGACGAAGCCTTCGGCTTCGAGCCGCGAAAGTATGGCGCCGATGGCATTTTTGGCCACCGCGTCGGGCTTGATAATCAGCAGTGTGCGCTCCGCGCTCACGGCGGTCTCCTTGATTCGTTGTCAGTTTTTGGATAAGTCGCTGAAAATAGGGGTGATTAGGAGAAGTGTCAACGCCAGCCAACAGGCTTCTTGACAGGGTTTTTCCCCTTCGGTAGCTTGCCGCAACATGTCGATCCTGCACCCGCTACTTGAAGATGATGGCAAAGCCATCCGTGACCCGGTCTGGGGATACATACACCTCCCGGGACCGTTGCTTGCCCTGGTCGACACGGAGGATTTTCAGCGGCTGCGAAACATCAGCCAATTGGGCTTCGTACATCTCGTCTACCCAGGGGCGAGACACTCCCGGTTCGAGCATTCGCTGGGCGTCTACCACCTGGCCAAGCAGTTTCTCCTGCGGTTGCTGAAGTCTGACCCACCGTTGGAGCTTGAAGACGCCGATGTACGGGTATTTCTCGCCGCCACCCTGTTGCACGACATCGGCCACTATCCGTTCTCCCATACTCTCGAAGAATTGATGCCCTTCTTCGTCAGCCATGAGGAACGCGCCCGTCGGCTGATCGAGGACCCTGCCGGCTCCATTTCCAAGGTCTTGCGCGACGAACTGGGCGTAGATCCCGTGCGTGTCGCCAACGTCATCGATTATGAATCGGGGGCGCACGAAATTCCGCCTCGGGACATGCTGCTCGCCAACATCCTCTCGGGCACGCTCGACCCTGACAAAATCGATTACTTGCTGCGCGATTCACTGTTCTGTGGGGTGCCCTTTGGCGAGTCCGTCAATCGGGACCGACTGATCAAGGCCATCAAGTACGACCCCGACCGGCGGCGGCTGGCCATAACCAGCAAGGGTGTTTCAGCTGTCGAGGCCCTGGTTTTCACCAACTACCTCATGTACCGCAACGTCTACTGGCATCACGCGGTGCGCTCGGCGACGGCCATGTTCAAGCGATCCGTACAGGATATCCTCGTACACCCTGACAGACGCTTGCAGGTGGGTGACTTCCATCGAGTCACCGAAGGTGAGTTGCTGATGGTGCTGCGCGACGAACAGGACCGTCTTGGCCTTCGCGGGGCACGCAGTCTCCTCGATGGCGTCTCCCGGCGACGCTTGCACAAGGTCGCCGCCTTCGTCCACCCGGGCGAACGAAAACAGGGGCTCATGCACTTCCTGTATGATCTGTATCAGCACCCCGATAAGCGGCGGCAGAAGGAAATCGAACTGAGCCAGAACTTTGCCGGGCAACTTGGACGTCCGTGCTCAGGGAACGAGATCCTGATCGACATTCCCCGTTTTGACAAAAGCCCCGAAGTCGATTTGAAGGTGTTTTACGGGGCCGATGTACCCAGCGATAAGCCACAGCCGCTGAGTTTTGACGACCCCGAAGTCTCCCGTCTGCGCGATACATTGGTGGATAATTTCGAGGACCAGGCCAAGATCTTCCGTGTATTCTGCGTCGACGACGACGATCTACTGCCACTTGCTGCCACCCAGGCGAAACGCCACCTGCACTGAGGCGTCTGCCAAGTCCGACCTCCGCCTCCTCTGTCCGGGACGCATCCATCATGAACCATTCGCCACGTCGCCTTGCTCTGCTGCTCACAATCGTCCTGACTGGCAACAGCTGGGCCGCCGGCAGCGCCGGGGGCGCCCCTGCCACATCTGCACCCCCTGTTGCCGTTGGCGTCGCTGATTTCGACTCTGAGGGGTACGGCGCCAATGGGATCGCTTCAGCAGCTCACGGGATCGTCGAGCAGGAACTGGCCCGACAGAGCCGGATCACCCTCATCGAGCGGTCACGCCTGGCGGCGCTCATCGAGGAGATAAGCTTCCAACAGTCCGGAATCACGCACCCGGACGACGCTGTCGAGATCGGCATCAGCAGCAATGTCCGGCTCCTGATCTTTGGTCAGGCCGCCCGCAGCGGTAGCGGCGAGTATCGGTTGGCTCTACGGGTGGTCGACGTTGCCACGGGCAGGATCCTGCGGGCCGAGGAGACTCCCGTGCCTGGACAGGGCGTCCACTTCGGGGCCGTCGTGCGCGCCTGTACGCAGCGCCTGCTGATCCACGCGCTGGCAGGTTTCCCTGCTGAGGACGTTTACGTGCCTGCTGGCCCCTTTACGATGGGGGCCGATGGCTACCCGGAGGAAGGCCCGCTACACTCGGTGCAACTCGACGCGTACCGCATCGATCGGACAAAAGTTTCGCAGGGGGCGTTTTTCGCCTGGCTCGAAACGCAGGGACGGAAGGCCTCGCTGCCCGACCATGCCGAGCTGCCGGCGACGGACCTCAGCTGGAATGATGCCGCCGCCTATTGCGGTTGGGCGGGCAAGCGCCTGCCGACGGAGGCAGAATGGGAGCGTGCCGCCCACGAGGGGGCCCTGCAGCTGGCCGGTAATGTCTCCGAGTGGGTCGCTGATTGGTATGATCCGCAGTACTACGCCCGCAGCCCCGAAATCAATCCTCAGGGGCCGCAACAGGGGGATTACAAGGTCGTTCGAGGCGGCAGTTTTGCCTCCCCCGAGGAGCATCTGCGGGCCACCGCACGGGGCTTCCGCAATGCCTTGCGCGGCTCCACCGACGTAGGCTTCCGCTGTGCTGCATCGACACCAGTGGCGCCCTGATATAGGGCTCCTCTGAGGCCTCTTTTCCACACACCACGACGAGAGTCGTACCTTCTCTGTTCTCCAGCCGTCCCTGACGGCCTGTTTCTCTTCCCCAACCGATATGGACTCTCACTGTGAGCGGCTACCCACAGATTCGACTGCGGCCGAACGCCGAGCGCCTGCTGATCAAGGGGCATCCCTGGGTCTTCAGTGGCGCCGTCGGCCACCGCGACCCCAACGCTGGACGTGGCGCCATCGTTGATGTGCACAATGATGCAGGACGGTTCATCGCCCGAGGCACCTGTAACCCCGGTGCCGAGATCGTCGTACGCATTCTCACGCGTCAGGCGGGCCAGGCGATCGATGCAGGTTTCATGCACTCGCGCATCAAACGTGCCGTTGACCTGCGGGTGAACAATCCCTTGTTGCAGACCAGCAATGCTCGCCGCCTCGTTCACGGTGAGAGCGACGGTCTGCCCGGCCTGATCGTGGACGACTATGCCGGTTGGCTTGTGCTCCAGTTGCACACTGCGGGGATGGAAGCCCTGCGAGAGCCGATTGTGGCCGCTCTGCTCGACATCGTCAGCCCCAAGGGTCTGTTCGAACGCAGCGATGTCGGCACGCGCCGTGCCGAGGGGCTGCAGGATCGGCCCACCGGTCCTATTGCCGGCGATGAGCCACCGGAGTTGATCGAATTCCATGAAGGCGACGTGCAACTGCTCGTCGACGTCCGCCGCGGGCAGAAGACAGGATTCTTCATCGATCAACGAGACAATCGATTGCTGCTTGGGCGTGTCTCGAGTGGGCGCTCGGTGCTGAACTGTTTCGCCTTTTCCGGGGGCTTTTCCGCGCACGCCATGCGCGGTGGCGCCGCTTCGACTCTCGATGTGGACATTGCCCACCGCGCTCTGAGTCTGGCGCGGCGCAACGTCGCCGCCAATGGTGACGCACCATCCCGAGCCATCGCCGCTGACGCCTTCGCCTGGCTCGATGACGCCGCCGAATCAAATGCTCGCCGCTATGGTGTCGTCGTGGTTGATCCTCCATCGCTTGTGCGCAAGAGCCGGGACGTGAAGAGCGCCATGGGGGTCTACACCAAACTCAACCGCAACGCCATGCGCCTAGTGGAGGATGGCGGTTATATGCTGGCCTCCTCCTGCTCGACCCGGATTTCCGATGAAGATTTCTTCCAGATCATCCGTCGATCTGCCTCCGGCGCCCGCGTGCATGTGCGTTTGCTTGCCCGCACACACCATCCTGCCGACCACCCTGTGGATCCGGCATTTCCCGAGGGTCGATACCTGACTTCCGTGCTGCTTCAGGTCGATCGCGACTGATCTGGCACCCTCGTAGGTGCAAATGGGCCGCCACCCTGTCGCGGGATGACGGCCCGTTTGTATGTACCGACGGCCGTTTGTTATTCGGTCAGCAGCAACTTGCGCACGGCAGAGAAGGCAGGGACCCCGCCATCAAACTCAACCGCCAATCGCAGGAAGTAGAGGCCGCCGGCGACGTGACGTCCGGCGCCATCCGTGCCATCCCATGTGACATGATGCAGACCTGCCTGCATATCCTGAGCCGACAGCGTCCGGATCCGTTGGCCGAGAATATCAAAGATCTCCAGCCGCACCTGGCCATCTGCTGGCAAAGCGATGGGAATCGTTGTGCTAGAGTTGAAAGGATTCGGGTAGTTCTGCGCCAGTACGGGAGCCAGCGGCAGGCCGAGGTACTCCTCAGCCATCGCCAGCAACTTGAACAACGGCATCTGCTCGCCGAAATAGTCGGCAAAGATGAACAGATCGGCGAAATCGACGAAGCCGTCTCCATTTAGATCGTAGATGGGATCGTCGGTCCAGAAGGCCTCGGCAAGGCCGAAGAAATCTGGAAAGTCCACGACGCCGTCACCATCAAAGTCACCTGGCAGCAGATCACCCAATACTTCATCGCTGATCGTCACGATGGAACTGACGGTCTGAAAAATCTGCTCGCCATCCACGGGGCGCAATCCGAAGCGGATGATTTCCACCTCGGCGACGCCGGCAAAATCTGGTTGCACTTCCAGTTCGATCACGCCCAGGGTGGCGTCACCTGAACTGGCGGCGCTGCCCTGGAAAATTGTCGTGCCCACACCGATCTGGCCGGGCTCCTGGCGGACCAAGGGAAATCCGCCGGCGAGATAATCGGTCACATGGAAGCTGCCAGGCACATAGACCAGTTGCGTCGGATCGAAGTTGACTGTCACACTCCATCCGTTGATCGGTGACACACCCGCGATATTGAACTGCAGCCTGTAGCGCCGACCGGGGCGCGCATTGCTCGCGGCCCGACGCTCCTGATCTCCCGGCTCGGGGTCAAAATCGATCAGGATCGGTGTCTCGCCGAAGGCAGCCTCTGCGGCGCCGAAGTAGAAAATCTCGAAATCGGTATACGCCAGTGAGCCATCCCCGTCGAGGTCCTCCGCCGCGTCGGATACGAGCCAGAGAAACGCCTCGAAATCTGCCCCGTCGATGCCGCCATCACCGTTTACGTCGATCGCATCAGGACCGTTGATCCAACCGTCGAAGGTCAGTTCGACCTTGCCGAAGTAGAGATCGAAATCGACCTGGTCGATTATACCGTCGCCGTTCAAATCAGCCGCCTCCGGGCTCGAGGCCCAGTCCTCGAAGGTCGGGACTGCGGCAATGCCGAAGAAGATCTCGTAGTCGAAGGGATTGATATCGCCATCCCCGTCAACATCAAAGGCCTCGCCACTGGTGAACCACTGTTCGAATGTTGGCAATCCGTCCGGCAGACCGAAAAACAGCGTGTAATCTGCGCGATCCACGATCCCGTCCTCGTTCAGATCCTGTGCGTCGGGCCCGGACAGCCAATCGTCCAGTGAGATCGCCGGGGCTGTGTCGAAGAAGAGTTCATAGTCGACAGCATCGACGAAGCCATCGCCGTTGACATCGGTCGCCTCGGGACCGGCGAGCCACTCCTCCAGCGATACTGGTTTGCCCGGAGCCAGGCCGAAGAAAATCTCGAAGTCGAGATGGTCAATCCCACCATCCCCGTTCAGATCCTCCGCCTCCGGACCGGCGAGCCAATCCTCCAGCGTCTGACCCGGACCAAAGCCGAAAACCAGATCATAGTCGGCGCCATCGATGAGGCCATCAGCGTTTGCATCGTGTGCGTCCGGACCGGCAAGCCACTCCTCTATAGTCACCGGTGGCAGAGCACCGAAAAACAGTTCGAAGTCGACAGCATCGACGAAG
>ERZ890510.1904-NODE-1904-length-12710-cov-6.596286_pt1 | contig 12710 bp, 11 predicted proteins | sample MGYA00521265_ERZ890510 | MGnify/ENA primary metagenome ERZ890510 (study PRJEB32303, sample SAMEA104408624) | aquatic metagenome | biome: Brackish water; feature: Chemocline; material: water | place: Baltic Sea | collected 2014-10-26T21:54:00 | depth 110 m ...
TCGATTTCAGCCTGCTCCTCGACAAAGCGAAAAGTGCGTGGCCGCCACCAGCGCAGCGATGCCAGGAACCGCAGTCGCGCAAAGCCCCACACCGTCGTCGTGCGGACATGCATGGAAAAATAGACCTTGCCCAGCCGACCGGTTCGTTCGGCCCAGCCGACAAGGCGGCGCGCCATACCGGGCGGCAGGATGGCGGCGATCTCCTCGATGCCGGGCTTGAAGTGCTCGGTGATCTCCAGTGGTTCGTGCTCCTTCGCCCGAACCTCGCCTCGCACGCGAACAAGACGTTCGGCCGAAGTCTTGGCCTGGGCGACGCGGATCACGTCCTCGAACGACATGCGCACGGCCAGGTGCCGCGCCGTCTCGCGCAACAACTCGGGCGAGCCCAGCGCCTGTACGGCATCGAGGCGGTCGAGGAAGATCGTGGCGTAGGCCCGGTCCTGATAGGCGGTCAGGCGGCGGATGCCTTCCTCCACCACGTCCAGGCTGATGGCCGGGAAGGTCCGGCGGGCGCGCGCGATCAGGTCCTCGACGCCCTGGCTGGCGGCCTGGCGCTTGCGATGCTCGCGCACCGCCTGTTCGAGTTCGCCGCGCGCATGGCCGCGGCCAAAGGCGAAGGCCGCGAGATTGGTGTCGACGGATTTCCCGGCGTGGCGGATCGCCGCCTCGAATGCCGCATCGGGAATCGGCAAGCGGCCCGAGCCCGCGAGCGCGCCGAGCAGTACGGCGTTGATGACGCCTCCCGACTCCTCGGCCGCCTGATCCATGTCGAACAGGATCTGTGCCTTGCTGCGTTCCTTCACTGCCTGCAACAGGCGGCCGACATCGAAACTGCCGTCGGCCATCGCCATGCGCTCGCCGATCGCCAGGACGCGGTGGGTCGAGGCAATCAGCGTTGTGCGCTCGGGCGTTACAAAGCCGTTGAAGATCATGCGGCCGGCTTCGAGCAACTCGGTGGCCAGCGCCACGTCGACCTCGCCGATTGCCGGATTGAGCGCCAGCACCGACGACGGCTGGCCGCGTGCCGGCATGACCTCGAGATAATAGGTCGTGGCGCCGGTGCGTTGCGCGACGCCGGGAATTTGCGTCGCCTGCACGCCGAGATCCTGGCTTTGCGCGGCGGAGACGATCCAGTCGCACAGCACGCCACCGCCGTCGCCGCCCAGCGCGCCGATCAACAGGGTCAGCGGTCTAGGCACCCGCCATCGCTCCAATCGCTTTGGATCGAACACGCCACTTCAATCGATCCCACCAGGTCGCGTTCTGAACGATATCGGCACGGTAGAAGGACGGGCAGAGCACGGCGGCATCGGCGACCTCGCCGCACAGGCCGCAGCCGACGCAGCCGTTGTTGACGTGCGCCACCGGGTCGGAGCGCAGCGGATCGGGGCTGGGCTTCACCACCAGCGAAGGACAACCGGAAAGCCGGATACAGGAATGGTCGCCGGTGCAGACCTCGTCGTCGACGCCGTAACGCGTGCGCACGACGCGCTCGCCGCGCTTGAGCTGGGCCGCGATCTGGGGGCGGACGCGGCGCTGGCGGGCGAGTTGGCACTCGCCGTCCGCGACGATGACTTTCAGGCCCTTGTCGTCGGTGCTCATCGCCTCGCGCAGAGTCCCGAGCATGGTGGCGACATTGTAGGTACGGATGGTGCGCAGCCACTTCACGCCCATCGCCTTCAGGGTCGCGGCGATATCCGACGTCGTCTCGCCATCGCGCCGATTGCCCGAGGTGTTGGGAATGAACTGTGCCCCGGTCGCCGACGTGTAGCCATTCTGCATAATGATCAACACGCGGTCGCCGCGGTTGAACATCGCCGAGGCGACGCCGCTCAAGAGGCCATTGTGCCAGAAGCCACCGTCGCCCATCACCGAAATGGTGCGTCGCTCCATGATCGGCGCGACGGCACCGGCGGCGGCCAGCGACATGCCGAATCCCAGAATGGAATTGCCAAGATTGAACGGCGCCAGGGTCGCAAACGAGTGACAGCCGATGTCGCTCGAAATGTGGACCTTGCCGACTTCGCGCTCGAGCAGCTTGATCGCCGAAAACACCGGACGCTCGGGACAGCCGACACAAAAGCCCGGTGGCCGGAGCGGCAGCGGTCCGCCAAGTAAGCGTTGTGCCTCGGCGCGGCCGGCACGGGCAGCCTCGAAGCGCTCGCGCGGCCCGCCCAAGTCGATATCGTTGGCTGACTGGGCGAAGAACTTCAGTAATCCCTCTGTCACGACCTCGGCGGTGTACTCTCCGGCCATCGGCAGGACATCCTTGCCGTAGATTTTGGTCCCGATGTCGCGCTTGCGCAGGATGGCGTGGATCGCCTGCTCGATGTAGTCGGGCGCGCCCTCCTCGACGATCAGCACGGCCCGCTTGCCCCTGCAGAAGTCGGCGATCTGGTCGGGTACCAGCGGATGGGTGACGTTCAGCACCAGGGTCGGCACCCTGCCCTCGAGTTCGAGCCGGTCGAGACCGCGGAGCAGAACATTGGTAATGCCACCCTGCACGATGATGCCGAGATCGGACCGCTCCCCGGGCAGGAATTCGTTCAAGCCGTGCTCGACGATGAAGCGTTCGGCGGCCGGTCGGCGAACCTCGACCTTGAGTTTCTCGTGCGCGTAGGTCGATGGCGGGTGCGAGATGCGGTCGTAGTTGTGCGCCGCGGGACCAGCGAGGCGATGGTTGCGCGAGACCGCCGGCGGCTTGTTGTCCTTGGCGATGAATTCGCCGGTGACATGACAGGCGCGGATGCGCAGTTCCATCATCACCGGTGTGTTGGTGGCTTCCGACAATTCAAAGGCCGCTTCGGTGCAGCGCACGATGGCCGGCAAGGCCGGCCTCGGGTCCATCAGCCAGAGCGACGATTTCAGCGCATAGGCATGGGCGCGCTCCTGGATGACCGAGGCACCCTCGCCGTAATCCTCGCCGACCACGATCAGCGCACCGCCGATCACGCCGGGCGATGCAAGGTTGGACAGCGCATCGGCGGCCACGTTGGTGCCGACGATCGACTTCCAGGTGACACAGCCGCGGATCGGGTAATTGATCGAAGCGCCCAGGAGCGCCGCCGCCGAGGATTCGTTGGTACAGGTCTCGAGGTGAACGCCAAGCTCGTCGAGCAGATCCTGCGATTCGACCAGCACGTCGACCAGATGCGACACCGGTGCGCCCTGATAGCCGCCGACATAGGCGACGCCGGCCTGAAGGATCGCCTTGGTGACGGCCAGGATCCCCTCGCCGCGAAAGATTTCGCCCTGTCCCAGCCGCAGCGCCCGGACTTCCTCGGTAAAGGAACGTTCCGGATTGGTGCGTTGGGCGACAGGAAGCAGTGCTTGATCCAGCATGCCGGGATTATAGGGCCTAACGCCGGCGCCGACGATCCCGTTTGCCGCCCTCGATACCGGCAGCACGGGACCGGGCAATCAGGTCGCGGAACGGCACCAGGATGCGCTCTCGTATCGTCGGGTCGGCCTCCACCGCCGACAACGCGAGGGCCACGGATTCAAGCGTCGAAACGGCATCCGGCCGCGCCTCCTTGCGCAGGTTGCCATAAAGCGACGGTCCATCGGGCACGACCACGAAGCGGCGGAGCTTGGTCATCCAGGCATTGCGCCACCACAGCGCCTTGGCCTGCGCCCAATTGCCATCGAGGACGACCAGACCCGACAGGCCGGAAAGCGCCGCTTGCTGATCGGGCAGCGTCTCGCCCTTGCGATCGACCGCGACGAGCGGTCCCCGCGCGGTTGCGTGGGCGGAGCCAAGATAAAGCACGCCCCAGTCGCCTGCTTCCGCCGGCTTCCCCAGGGCGTGACCGAGATTGCGCCAGGAGAGGCCAACAGCGAGCCGGACATTGGCAAGTGTTTGCGCAAGCAGGCCCGCCGTGCCCAGGGCATGGCCCTGCTCCTGCGGATGTTGGAGGATCAGCACCGCCACCTTGTTATCGACCGTCGGAATTGCATCGGACATTGGCGGACATATAGACTGTTTGGCGATAAACTGTCGCCATGAGCATTTCCCTGGTCGTCGTTCCCAGTGTGACCAAACTGCCCCCGGAAACAGCCGGGGCAGTCCTGGTCGGCGGTTCCCATGGCGCGGTCTACGCCGCCTATCTGTCCGCCAAGGCCGGCGCCCGCGCCGCCATTCACCATGATGCCGGGATCGGGCTCGACGCGGCGGGCGTGAGCGGCCTGCCCTGGGCCGAGCAGCACGGTATGGCGATGGCCACCGTCGCGGCGTCGAGCGCCAGGATCGGCGACGGCGCGGACATGCTGCGCCGCGGCGTCATCAGTCGTGCCAACGCACTGGCAACGGCGTGTGGCGTCGAAACCGGCCAGTCCGTCGCCGAGGCGGCGGAACGGTTGAAGGCCGCCCCGTGGCCGCATCGCGAACCGGAACGGCTGGCCGAGGGCCGCGCCATTTCAGGCCGGATCGTGTGTGTGGATTCGATATCGCTTGCCGACGCCCGCGACGCTGGCCTGGTTGTCGCCAGCGGCAGTCACGGCGGTGTCCCAGCCGGTGAAACGGCCGCGGCATTTCAGCCAACGCTGGCTCTTTTCAACGACGCCGGCTTTGGCATCGAGCAGGCAGGCGTGGCCGGCCTTGCGATTCTCGACAAGGCCGGTATCGCTGGCGCAACGGTGGGCGCGTTGTCGGCCCGCATCGGCGATGGCCATTCGACCCTCATGGACGGTGTGCTTTCCAAAGTGAACGAGGCCGCATACCGGCTCGGCGCCCGCGTCGGCACCTCCGCCTTTGCGTTGGCCCTCGCCGTGACCGACAAAGCTCGCTGAAAGACATCAGGGGAAGTCCGGGGCATGGCCGTCGTCAATGTGAAGTCAGAGATCGCAGGCAATGTCTGGAAGATTCAGGCGAAGCCCGGCGACGCCATTGAATTCGAAGGCGAGATCATGATCCTCGAATCGATGAAAATGGAAATCCCGGTGCTTTCGCCCAAGGCCGGAATCATCAAGGAAATCAAAGTCGCCGAAGGCGAGGCCATCGGCGAAGGCCAGCTTGTCGCCGTGCTCGATGTGTAACGGCTTGTTGCGTCGGCCGCCGTTATTGGCTCGTCGGCGATCGGTCTGATCGACGCTCTGCGCCTCTTGGGTATCTGAAGCCTCAGGCCCGCGCGCTCGGCCGCGCCGACACCGCGTTCCACCAGCGCATCAGGTTGTGGTGATCCTCCGGGATCGGCAGCTTCAGCGCGCCGCGCGCCGTCAGCAACGCCACCTGGGCCGTGATGTCGGCGATGCTGTAGCGGTCGACCCCGATGAACTCCCGCCCCTCCAGTTCGCCGTCGAGCCAGCGCATGCGTGCCACGAGCTGTGCACGGCGCTGCTCGCCCCACGGTGCCACCTGCGTTCGCTTGCCTACCCAGAAGGGATGGGTGTGCACGAACACATCGATCGTCGGCAGCAACAGTTCGAGCTCCATGCGCCGGTTCCACATCTCAACCTGGGCGCGCTCGATCGTCGACCGGCCGAACAACGGCGGCTCGGGAATCGTCTCCTCGAAGTAGCGGCAAATCGCGACCGACTCGGCGATCAAGGTTCCATCGTCCAGTTCGAGCATCGGCAAAGTACCCAGCGGATTCTTGGCAAGAAACGCCTCGGCCTTGTGCCCGGCGGTCTCCATGTCGAACTCCTCGATCGGAAGGGAAACCCGCTTCTCTGCCAGGAAGATGCGCACGCGGCGTGGATTGACGCCGTTCTTGAGACTGTAAAGTTTCATGCCCTTCTCCTCCGCGTTCAGTTTCCCGGCCTCGTGCGAGCTGCACACAGCGAACGGCTCAACGCCAGGCGAAGACGGGCTGCTCGAAATGGTCAACACGCGTCGCGCGCCCGGCCAGCGCCACTTCGCGAAACTGGTAGAGCACGGCCGCCGTCGGTGCATTGACCGTGGCGACCGGCAGCGGCAGGCGGATGATCGGCCGGTCCGACTCCTCGATCGCCACGATCTCCGGCGAACCCTCACGAAAAAGCTCGGCGCATCGGATGCGATAGGCTTCGGCGACTTCCGCCGGGTTGGGTATCACCGTAACGCCACCCGGAATCCACACCACGACAGGCGCGATGAGATAGCCCGACCGCGTCGGGTAGTCGTCGAGCACGCCCAGGACATCGCCAGGTCCCGCTGCGACGCCCAATTCCTCTTCCAGTTCGCGCAACGCGGTCTGTTCGACCGTCTCGCCGGGATCCAACCGCCCGCCAGGCAGTGCCCACTGCCCACCATGCGCCCGCAGCCTGGGGGTGCGCTTGGTCAGCAGGAACGCGGCCTCACCGGGCAAATCGGACTCAACCACCACCACGGCCACGGCGGCACGCTTGAGCTCGCCACCGTCGTCGCTGCGGCGTCGGTCGAAGCGGCCGAGGCGACCGACAATCGTGCTTCGCAGCACGGCATCAAAACGCAGGGGCGTCACGCGGCGGGTGGCTTTCTGAAGGTCCAGACGACAGCTGGCGGCACGTTGCGCCAGATGCGCTGGCTGCGGGTGCCGACAAGCCGCAGGCTCTGGCGCAAAGCACGTGGCACCGGGGGGGTCGGCCCATAGGTGAACTGCACCAGTGCCGCACCGTGTGGCAATGCCTCGAAGATGCCATGCACGACACCATTCACGATGTCGGTCGGCAGCGAGAGCAGCGGCAAGCTCGATACGACCGCGGCAATCGGCGCAGCCCGGTGGTCCGCGAGCAGTCGCGGCAGGCGCACCGCATCACCTTCGATAATCTGTAGGGCTTCGAAATGCCGGCGCAGGAATGCAGCCAGTTCAGGGTCGCGTTCGACCAGGGCCAGCCGTTCGGGCGGGACTCCGGCAGCCAGAAGCGCCTTGGTGACCTCGCCGGTGCCGGCGCCCAGTTCCACGACGTGGCCTGGCCAGCCGTCCAGGGCCTCCAGCGTCGCGCACGCCATTGCCTCGGCGAGAAGGCGGCCACTCGGAATCACCGCGCCCATCGCGAAGGGCCTGCGCAGCCAGCGTTTCAAAAAAAGGGCGGTGCCGGCGCGCGAATCCAAGCGGTTTCGTGACTCGAACGTAGGCATGATCCAACGTCTAGCAGACGCAACGGCCTGGGCGACAGGGAAAAACGCTATTCCCTACTGCGCAGGCTGCATCGCGGCCCCCCCTACCCTGGCGGCGGGGGCGGCCTCGAACACGGTGCGTACATGGCGCATCTGCTCCAGAGCATTTACCACCGAAACGTAGACCGCAGCGGCAAACGGCAGCGACTGCACGACCATGAAAGCGCTCCACAGCCTGGCCTCGGGGTCGACGACGCCGTTGGTGAACCAAAGGGCAATGGCTGCGATCCACAGCAGGCCGGCTAGAACCGCCTCGCCGAGCGCCATGCCCAGCGCCATGCCCAGCGTGGCACGTTCGTCCATCTTGGGCGTGCGCATGAACGGCAACCGGCTGGTCGCCAATCCGTAGATCACGGCGCGGCCCACCGTATAGGTGAGGGCCAGGCCAGCCAGGGATGCGCCGAGGCTCTGGCGGAAGGTGCACTTCACGCGATCGAAATAGAGACCGAACGAATAGAGGAGCTTGAATGCGAAGATCCCGATGGTGGGCAGGATGAACTCGGATGGCGGCAGGCCGACCGGCTTGATGCCGAACTGGGGCGGCACCAGAACAGCCAGCACCCAGATTAGGCCCGCCCATGTGAAGATCAGGTTCAACGCGTCGGCGAACCACGGAAGCCAGCCCGCCACGAAGTGATATTTCTGCGAGAAGGTCAGCTGAGTGCCACCGCCCAGCATCTTGCCGGCATGGGCCTTCATGATCTGCATGGCGCCGTAGGCCCAACGGAACCGCTGCTTCTTGTAGCCGGAGAAGTGGTCGGGCGTCAGGCCTTGCCCGAAACGCTCGCGGCTGTACATGGCGCCGTAGCCCTTCTCCATCATTCGCAGGCCGAGCTCGGTATCCTCGGTGATGCACCAGGTCGCCCAGCCGCCCATCTCTTCCATCAGGTCCCGGCGCACCAGGGTCATCGTGCCATGCTGGATGATTGCGTCGTACTCGTTCCGCAGGCACATGCCGATGTCGAAGAAACCGGCGTACTCCCAATTCAGCATTTCCTTGAAGCGGTCACCGGTCCAGTCGCGATGGTCCTGCGGCGCCTGGACATAGCCGATCTTGCGGTCGTCGAAGTACGGCACCAACGCCTTCAGCCAGTCGGGCCGCACCATGTAGTCGCTGTCGATGACGCCGATCACCTGGGCATCGGCTGCTGTCTGGCTCAGGACATAATTGAGCGCGCCCGCCTTGAAGCCTTTCATGACGTCGAAATGGAAGAAACGGAACCGTTCGCCCAGCGCCGTGCAATAGTCCTGGACCGGCCGCCACACCGCCGGATCCTTGGTATTGTTGTCGATGACGATGACTTCGAAATCGGGATAGTCGAGCGCGGCAAGAGACTCGAGTGTCTGGATCACCATCGCCGGCGGCTCGTTACAGATCGCGAGATGCAACGAAACCTTGGGCCACACCCGGTCAACCGGCTGCCGCGCGATCATTTCGGCCGCAGGCAGAGCTTCGCGGGTCCAGCGCCGCCGCCAGATCGTGTCGACCATCTCGAGCGCCTGCACCAATGCCATCACGAGACTGATCGTGAGAAAAAACGCGAGCACCCCCCAACCGACCATTTCCGCGACCAACATGTAAGTGCCTGCCGCGACCGATGCGCCATACACGACCGCGCTGGTGGCGAGTGCCGCCAGGCCACAGAAAGCGATCTGCCCCACCACACCAAGCTCGCGCCAGCGCCAGAGGAATACGAGCATCAGCGGCAATGCGGCCGCCAGCGACCACGCGGCGCAACCTGCCCATTGCGGAAAGCGATCGATGGTCCCGGTCCAGCTGAACTTCTGCTGCCTGTCGGCATTCCAAAGCCCCCAGTAGCCGCCTGCCTTGCCTTCGAGGTCGTAGGACTTCCACGGTTGGTCGACCGCCTCGACCACGAAATGGTCGATGTTCTGGCCACGCAACCACCCCACGGCGTCGCGCACGTGTTTTGCCTGTTCAGCCGGCGTCGCGAGCTTGACCGTGCCGCTGCCCGGGCTGCGGCGCGCGGCGCCATTCGACGGCCAGCCAACTTCGGTCACGATAATGTTCTTGTTGGGATAGGCCTGCTTCAGCATGCCGATCCGGCTCTTGAGGTACTCAAGCGGCGTCTCGCTCGATTTCTCATCCCAATAGGGCAGGACGTGCACGGCGAGATAGTCGACTTCGCGCGCGAGTTCCGGATAGTGCAGCCACACGTGCCACGGCTCGGCAGTGCTGACAGGAACCTTGACGTTGCGCTTGACGTTTCGAATCTCGCGAATGAGCTGGGCCGGACTGGTCGCCGTGGGATCGCGCAGGTCCTTCTGACCGTCCCAGCGCAGGATATTCTCATTACCGACCAGCACGCGCTCGACACTGGGGTTCTGGTTGGCCATGCGAATCAGGGCCCTGGTCTCCTCGGCATTGACCTCGCTCGCCTCGCGGCCGAATTGTTGCTTGGCTTCGTTGGCACTGTAGATCCAAGCCCCCGGCACCAGCTTCAGCCCGTGCTTCTTCGCGATCTCCGGCATGATATCGCCGCCATCCGTCGTGCGATAGGTCCGGACATACTTGACCTTGCCGCTGAGCATGGCGAAGTCGCGCTCGATCTGATCCTTGTGCGGCTTGGCCACTGGCGGCAGCGCGTCGGTGAAGGCGGTACGGAGGAAGCTCCAGATGCCACTCGCTTTGGCTTCCAGCGGATCCTGGTCCTTGGCCCAAGGCGCATAGGTGACTCCGTGCAGGGGGCCTTCGACATCGGTCGCCACGACCGGACCATCGAGCAGGCGCCAACCCGCGATCGTGGCCGCGGCGACAATCAGAAGAACCAATCCGTGACGGATCATAAAGGGACGATCACTCCGGCAAGCCGCCTGCGGGGAATTCCATCGTCGGGTCTCGGCCGCAAGTCTCCTGCGGACGACAAACGTCGGCGCAAGGACCGTGCCGGACCGACTCAACCGACGAGCCGATAACCACGCAGTGCGGCGGACCTCTTGGAGGTTTCCTTGCGCCGGATTTCCTCGTCTGCGACCCTTCGCAGACGGTTCGGCGACGGGCCGATCTATAGCCGTGCCTCCGGTAACGGTAAAGGGATCCCCTACGATGATGGCCAAAATGCCCAAATTCCCACTGGCAACTGCCCCTGGGCTTCGCCAAAACGCCATAGTGAATGACTGATCTGGATCCGACGGCCACACCGGCCGCAGTACCTCCCCATCTGGCTACCCTTTACCGTCCAGCCGACCGTTATGGTTTCCTGGCCAGCGTTGGCGCGCGTCTGCGCTACGCGTGCTGGAACGTCCCGGGAACGGCCCGTGGAACGGCGGTGGTCCTGACGGGTCGCGGCGAGTTCATCGAAAAGTACGCCACCGAAGTGGTGGGCGACCTTATGGAGCGTGGATACGCCGTCTACGCCGTCGACTGGCGCGGTCAGGGCCTGTCGGACCGACCGCTGGCAGATCGCAGCAAGGGCCATATCGACAACTTCGCAACTTATATCGCCGACCTGGCGCTGTTCCTGGATACGATCGTCGCCCCGACGGCGCCCCGGCCGATCCTGGCCCTCTGTCACTCGATGGGAGGCCATATCCTCCTGCGGCATCTGGCCGAGAACGGACCGGGCCCGCTGTCAGCCGGCGTTTTTGTCTCGCCGATGACTGCCCTCAGGCGCGAAGCCATGCTGCGCTCGATCCTGATGCTGATGCCGGAAGTACCTGCGGTGGAGGAGCGCTATCTCTTCGGAACCGGCCCGTTCGTCCTGCTGGCCCGCGAATTCGCCTCGAATTTCGTGACCCACGACGAACGACGCTATCGCTTCACCGACGACTGGTTCACCGCCGATCCGCGCCTCGCACTGGGCGGGCCAACCATCGGCTGGGCCCGCCAGGCCGTGCGTTCGATGACCGCGGCCCTGGCACCCGGTTACCTCGAACGGATCGATCTGCCGCTGCTTCTGATCACCGCAGGAGAAGATCGTTTGATCGATCCCGCGAACCACGCGCCCATGGTCGCCCGGATGCGCCGGGCCGAGCACTTCACGATCGCCGAAGCACGCCACGAGATCATGATGGAGACCGATGCGATCCGTGCCCTGTTCTGGGAAGCCTTCGACCGGCTGGCGAAAGGCGTTCTGGGCTGAGCCGGCTTGCCGGCCGCGACTGCCGGCCACACAATGCCGGCGAGAGAGTAGCGAACAACCGCATGACCCAAAACCGGCTACTGCCTGCCGCCGACGACCTGCCGATCAGCGCCGGCCGGATCGATATGCCTGACGGCGGTTCCGCGCCAGGCGCCGACTGAGCCACTGACAGTATGACCGAAGTGCAAATGCTGGTGGTTGCCGGCGCCTTCATCGTTGCCGGCATTGCCAAGGGGGCGATCGGCATCGGCCTGCCGCCAATCGCCATCGGCCTGATGACCCTGGCGCTGCCGCTGGGCGATGCCCTGGCGATCATGACCATTCCGACCCTGACCACGAACATCTTCCAGGCCCTCAACGGCGGCCGGTTTTTCGCGCTGCTGCGTCGCTTCGGGACGATGGCTGCAGCGGCCGTGGCAGGCGTGATCGTGGCGGCCGTGGCTGTCGGCAAGCTGGGCACGCTGGGCGCCATCGGCTGGCTCGGCCTGATGCTGGTGCTCTATTCCCTGGTCGCCCTGTTTGCCTGGCGTCCGGTCGTGCCGCGCGCCGCCGAGCCTTGGGCCAATCCGCTGGTCGGTCTGGCCAGCGGAGCGGTCGCGGGTATCACCGGGATAGCGGCGGTGCCGTTCCTGCCCTACATGCAGTCGCTGCAGATCTCGAAGAACGAACTGATCCAGGGGCTCGGCATCCTGTTTCTCTTCTTCATCGGTGGCATTGCGGCCGCCCTCGCGCAGCAGGACATTTTCGACACCGCCAACACGATAGGCAGCGTGGCGGCCATCGTGCCCACGTTCATCGGCATGTGGATCGGTCAGAAGGTGCGCCATGCCGCCTCGCCCGAAACCTTCCGCAAGATATTCCTATACGGCATGTTGGCACTTGGCCTGCACATGGCGCGTGGCTTGCTGTAGGATCGCGGGCCATGCCCCTGCTCACCCACAAAGTCACGATCTGCGGCATCCCCGAATTGCCGCAGCATTGTTCGGCCGGCGTCAGCCACGTGCTGTCGATCATCGACACCCACGAGCCGCGGCCCTCAGCCCTCGACGATTTCTTCGACATCGACCACGAGCTGATCCGCTTCGACGACATCGTGGCCGAGTACCCGGGCTTCGAAGCCTGCACGCCGGACCATATCGCCCGGATCCTGGAGTTCGGCGAAAAGGTCCACGCCCGTCCCGGCGGCCACGTCCTGGTGCATTGCCATGCCGGCGTCTCGCGCTCGACTGCCGCGGCGGCCATCCTCATGACCCAGCATGCACCCGGCCAGGAGGAAGCGGCTTTCCTCAGGCTGCTGGGCCTGCGCAAGCACGGCTGGCCGAATACCCGCATGGTCGAATTCGCCGACCGGCTGCTGAAGCGCGACGGCGCCATGCTGCGCGGTCTCGTCGCCTACCGCCGGGCACTGCTGCAAGCCAAGCCGCACCTGAGCGAGATCGTCCGCAACATCGGCCGCGGCCACGAGCTGCCGACGTAGCGCCCAAGGCATTTGCGGCCCCTGTCACACCCAAAGGTGTCACACCAAGTTGAGA
>ERZ890510.1908-NODE-1908-length-12687-cov-4.851567_pt1 | contig 12687 bp, 7 predicted proteins | sample MGYA00521265_ERZ890510 | MGnify/ENA primary metagenome ERZ890510 (study PRJEB32303, sample SAMEA104408624) | aquatic metagenome | biome: Brackish water; feature: Chemocline; material: water | place: Baltic Sea | collected 2014-10-26T21:54:00 | depth 110 m ...
GGTGCCCGGGATCGGGGTGTTCGCCGATCTGCCGCCGCTGAGCCTGTATTTCTACGATGGTGCTGAATGCCTGCGGCCGCATGAGACACATCGCCAGGGCGTGCGGCGCCCACGTGGGCATTCCTGCGAGGAATTGGGTGGGGTCGCCTGGGGCCTGGATCAGGACTTCCCTCACGGCGTGCGGCGCCTCAGCGTCATGGAGCCGAGTTTTGTCTCAGCGGCTGGCACAGGCTGCAACCGCTACGTATCTGCGGTGGCCGACAACGATGGGTTGTTTGCCATCTGGCAGCAATCGAATCGACGCAAGGCCCAGCCCCTGATGGGACATCGCCTGTCACCGCGGCGACTGCGCAGCATTCTGGACTGAGGCTAGACGGAGGGAATCTCCGACGAATCGCCGTCGAGGCGTGCCGTCAGCCAGGCGTTGACATCACGCAGGCAGTCCGCGTCGATCTGGTGACCCATGCCGTACTCGCGGTAGGTCAAGGCAACACCAAGTTCCTGCAGCAACTCTCGGGAAGCGTGCGCCGCCGCGATCGGGATCAGCGGATCCCCGATGCCATGGGTCTGCAACACCGGCTTGCCGCGCATAGCGGCTGGCGCCGTCGCCGGCATGTATTGCCTGGACCACAAACCACTGAGGAAGGCGACCCCGCCCAGATCCTCTGGCCGTGCCAGCAGCAGGCCGAGGGCCATTGCCCCTCCTTGACTGAAGCCCAGGACAAAGGTATCAGCTGCACTATTGCCTGTGCCATCCTGTAGGGTCTTCAGCAATTGGGCAAGTTGCTGCAGTGCCTCGTCGCCAGCTTCATAGTCGACGGCAAGGCCGGTATCGGTGAATTCTATCGGAAACCAGGCGTAGCCCCCCATATCGAGGCGCAGTGGGGCCCGCACGCTGATTACGTGCCACCGGGGATCCAGATGGTCGGCCAGACCAAGAAGATCCGCCTCGTCACTGCCATACCCGTGCAGCAGGATCAGCATCGGGGCTCTTCCTTCGCCCCTCTGGCGTGGTTCGTGCACAGCCGTATGCAGCGGCGCAACACTCATTCGAGAATGATGTTCCACGTGCCGGCGCGGGTGAACACCAGTGTTACGGCGTCCTCGTCAGCAGCAACTTCATGCACGGTCGGGTTGGGGTACATCTTCTCGTTGCGCCAGACGGCCTCGCCATTGACGCTGATCGCTGGATGGCGGCGGCCACCACGATCCAGGATCAATTCGGTGCTGCCATCCCCCTCGGTCTGCAATTGGAGCGTCGTGTGCATCTCTTCCTTCGGGTCCTCGGTCCGCCAGGACAGCCGCAACAGCCCCCTGGGCGTCAGCAGTTCACTATCGGCCTGCGGCACCAGAGCAAAAGCCGGGTGCACGCGGACCCGCTGGAATCCGGCTTCCAAGGGTGACACCCCGAGCAGCCAGCGCACCAGCAGATAATCAGGTCCCGGTGCCAGGCGATCCGTCTCTGCGGCGCGTTTTTCACGCCACGTGCGTCCGGCACGATCCGCGATTCTCGACCACTGGTTGCGCACGACGTCCAGCGCCCGAATGCTCTGGCCGCCGCGCCACAGGCCATCGGCCAGAAGGAAGGACTGGCGCAGGTCGCTCACAGGAACCACACCGGCGGCGCGCATGGCCAGGGCCATGCGACTGGCTCGCGGCGGCGGCACCCCATCGGTTGAAAGGACGAGCGCCTGGGTCAGTTGGCTGAAGATGACAACATCGGCCGCATCGGCATAGAGACCGAGATCGTCGCGCCAGCGTGTCTCGATGAGGCTCGCAAGCTCGCCGAGACGTTCCTGGCAGAGGGCCACTGCGTCCGTATGTCCCAGAGTGCGGCAGAGGTTGGCTGCCGCCACGGCGCCGGCGGCGTGCTCGGCCAGATGTTGTGTGCTGCCTCGCGGGTCCGCAACAGCCGCTGCCGAGGATATCGCCGACGGCAGCAGCATACGAGTGGTTTCCTCATCGCCGGACCACAGATGGTAGGCCTCGAGACAGACAGCAAAGGCTGAGGCAGGTGCCGAAGAGGGTACCGGGGCCCGGCCGAGTAACGTCGCCCGCGCTGTATCCGTGTGTCCCGTTCGGGTGGCCTCATTCCGCAGCAGCACAGTTACGCCAAGCCAGTCGCAGGCTTGCGGGGGCGGCGCGACGTGATACACGCCGAGCCGATTGTCCCGCAGCGATTCTGCTCCATGGGCCCAGGCTGTGTCGAAGGCATCTCCGAGCTCGAGTCGCGCCGATCCGGACACAGGAACGAAACGTTCGCAGATCGCCAGGCGTTCAAACTGGCACTCTTCATCAAAACCACTCAGATGGACCACGGCGTAGCGAGCCCGTACCGGATACAGGGCGAACCAGTCCTGCCGACCCGGACCACACACGTACCGCAATCGCCGCTCGATACGACCCCAACTTGTTGCCAGACCGATCTCAACAATGCCACCCCGGCCGTCGCGCAGGCGCAAATTGGGTATACCGGTGACAGTGCGACCGAAGTCGACCACGAAACTGAAGCCACGTTCTGGCCGGGTCTGCACGGAGGCTGCCGGGGCCGGGCCGGCGAGCAGCCCGTCGCGATGTACGAACTTGCTGCTGCGCGGTGTGATGGGTGCGGGCGAGAATGTCAGTTCGCCGTCGGCGTGTGTCTCCTCGAAAGCAACGAACTCGCGGGCCTCAATCTGGCGCTCGGCGACGATGGGTGCAGTCCCCACGGGAGCAACATCCACCGTGATAACACCCTCCCAGGGGATGCCCGCCAAACGCGGATCGTCCAGCGCACTGAAGCGCTCATCTGCCTGCGATGTCGCTGGTGCCGACGGCAACTCGAGAGCATGCCAGTGCAACCCCGACTCAATGGTGTGTGCCGTCGTGCCACTTGCAGAAGCGGCGAGTTCGCCGTGAACAGCAAACCACGGTCGGCTCTGACCAGGACCGCCGTCGATGACGACGACCAGTTCGTGTGTGCCCACATCCCAGCTGCCAGCCAGGTCACTCCCGTACCACAGAGGGGACTCTGTAGCGGCGCCACCGGGTGCGCCGGCGACACGCATGCCATCGATGTAAAGTTGGCAGGGCCCGCTTGCGGCACAGGTCAGCCGACCATCACGACAGGGGCCGGTCAGTGTCAGGGAGCTGCGCAGCAGGACGTAACGTCCGGCATCGCTGTGCCATATCGATCGGTAGTTCACAGACGGTAGATCGCGATTGTCGGCCCTGCCGTCAAGGGAGAGGCCGATCATGACAGGCCAAAGCCCGGCCCCCCGAAGGGGGTCGGGCTTGTTTTTCAGGCGTTGCTGTCAGCGCCCGTCCATGGCCAGCAGGGGTAGGCCCGTTGGTCCGTCCGTTGATCAGTCGGTCGATCAGTCGGTCGATCAGTCTGGTCAGTCTGGTCAGTCTGGCAGCCGCAAGGCCACGATGTCGGTCCGGATCCCGTTGCGCGTGGCTCGGCGAATCATCACCAACGCCGTGCCTTTGGCCTTGCCCAGAGCTGCCTCGTAGTCGTGCACGGAGCGCACCTGTTTGCGGTCGATCTCGACGATGAGGTCGCGGGCGCGCAAGCCCGCGCGAGCCGCCTCCGAGGCCCGTTGCACGCGGGAGACCAGTACACCGGACTCTTCCTCCAGACCCATACGCTGGGCAAGTTCTGGCGTAAGGTCCTGCACGGCCATGCCCAGTTCCTGCGTCTCCTTCGGTTCGTTGTGCCCCGCCGTTACGTTGGCCTCCTCGAGGGAGGCCAGTTCTACCGTGTAGCTGCGCTCTTTGCCTTCACGCAGGATCTTCAGGTGCACCTTGGTGCCGGGTGGGGTGTGAGCGATCTGATTGCGCAGGGCGGCACGGTTGTCTGTGGGCTGACCATCCACTTCACGGATCACGTCATATGCCTTCAACCCGGCTGCAGCGGCGGGCAGGTCCTCCATCACCGACGTCACCAGGACACCCTTGCGGGAGTCGAGGCCGAGAGCTTCGACCATTTGGGCACTGACATTGTCGATGTTGATGCCAAGCAGACCGCGGCGGACCTCACCGTGATCGATCAACTGCTGCATGATCTTGTCAGCAAGATCGACGGGGATGGCGAAACCGATCCCCTGATACCCGCCGGACCGGGAGACGATAGCAGTATTGATACCGATCAGTTCACCCGCCGTATTGACCAGGGCCCCGCCGGAATTGCCGGGATTGATGGCGGCGTCCGTCTGAATGTAGTCCTCGTAGTCCGTCAGGCCTTCGTTGGCGCGGCCAAGAGCGCTGACGATACCCGTTGTCACCGTGTGTAATTGACCGAACGGATTGCCGATGGCCACGACCCACTCGCCGACATCCAGTTCGTCCGTATTGCCGAACGCCAGGAAGGGCAGGTCGTTGTCATCGGTGATTTTCAACACGGCCAGATCGGTATTGGGATCGCGACCAACGACCACGGCTTCGAAAGAACGCAGGTCGGCCATTTCCACCACGATGCGATCGGCAACAGCGTCATCACCACGACGGCCGCTGGTGATGACGTGGTTGTTCGTCAGGATGTAACCGTCGCGGCTGACGATGACGCCGGAGCCGAGCCCCTCCTGAATGCCGCCATCCTGCTCTTGGGGCATGCGGAAGAGGGGGTGACCCCGGAAAGGCTCGTTGGCTGGCCCCTCCTGTTGGCCATGGCCACCGATTTCTTTCTCCGTCTTGATCGCCACCACAGCGGGCTTGACGCTTGCCGCCAGTCGGGCGAAGGCGTCTGAGAACTGCTGCAGATCCTGTAGGTGCGGCGCCTCGGCCGGCGCGCGGCCCGCAGTCGAACCCAGCAATCCAGCGCAGGCGATGATGATGAATCTGTTCACGGTGTTTCCTTTATTTGGTGTCCTGTTTCCCGTCCTCTCGCGTCTAGTGACGAAGACGGGCCCGCAGTGGTTCCCAATGCCCCCGACTCAGGCCGCCGCCGGTGTCGCATCTTCCTTGTCGCCGCTGTTCTGATGGCGCACACGCAGCTCTCCCTCTTCCAGGTCCACCGTGATCGTTGCACCGTCACCGACATCGCCGGCGATCAGGGCTCGACCGATGCGGGTCTCCACCTGATGCTGGATGTAGCGCTTGAGGGGACGAGCCCCGAAGACCGGGTCGTAGCCCTGGCGAGCGATGTAGGCACGTGCTGCCGCCGTCGTCTGCAGCTGCAACCGCCGGTCCTGCAGACGTTGACCGAGATCCACGAGCATCAATTCGACGATGCGCTCGATCTGGCCCAGGGACAACGGCTTGAACAGCACGATGTCGTCAATACGATTGAGGAACTCCGGACGGAAATGCGCGTGCAACTCCGCCATGACACGGTCGCGAACAGCGCCCAGAATCTCGCCGGCATCGTCCTGCACCTCTGCCATCAGATGATGCGACCCGATATTCGAGGTCATGATGACGACGGTGTTCTTGAAATCCACCGTGCGCCCCTGTGCATCGGTGAGGCGGCCATCGTCGAGTAGTTGCAGCAGCGCATTGAACACATCGGGATGGGCCTTCTCGATCTCGTCAAAGAGCACCACGGCGTAGGGCTTGCGCCGCACGGCTTCCGTCAGTTGACCCCCCTCCTCGTAGCCTACGTAACCCGGGGGGGCACCGATGAGCCTCGACACGGTGTGTTTCTCCATGTACTCCGACATGTCGATACGGATCACACTCTCTTCCGAATCGAACAATGCCTGCGCCAGCGTACGGGCCAGTTCCGTCTTGCCCACACCGGTGGGTCCAAGAAACAGGAAGGAACCGATGGGTCGACGCGGATCCTTGATGCCGGCGCGGGCGCGGATGACGGCGTCTGCCACCAGTTGCACCGCCTCTTGCTGACCGATCACCCGCTCGTGCAGGATCTCGTCGAGGCGCAGAAGTTTCTCCCGCTCCCCCTCGACAAGGCGGGTCACGGGAATGCCCGTCCAGCGTGAAACGATCCCGGCGATTTCCTCTTCCGTGACCTCTTCCCGCAGCAGTCGTGCCCCGCCCATGTCGACGGCGTTGGACTCGCTGTCAGCCAACTGCTTCTCCAGTTGCGGCAACGTTCCGTACTTCAGCTCTGCTGCCTTGTTCAGGTCCGCACGTCGCTCGGCCCCTTCGATTTCGAGACGCACGCTCTCGATCTGCTCACGCAACTGGCTGACATGGTGGATGGCATCTTTCTCCAACTGCCACTGTGAGCGCATGACGTCAGCCTCGGAACTCAGGTCCACCAGTTCCTTGCGCAGGGAGGCCACACGTTCCTTGCTCGCTTTGTCCTTCTCTTTCTTCAACGCCGCTTCCTCGATTTCCAGCTGCATGACGCGCCGCGTCACACTGTCCAGCTCTGCCGGCATCGAATCCATTTCGGTACGAATCGAGGCACAAGCCTCGTCGATCAGATCGATCGCCTTGTCCGGTAGAAACCGGTCACTGATGTAGCGGTCGGAGAGTACCGCCGCCCCCACCAGAGCATTGTCCTGGATGCGGACACCGTGGTAGAGTTCGTAGCGCTCGCGCAGGCCGCGGAGGATGGAAATTGTATCCTCCACGTTTGGCGCATCGACCATGACAGGTTGAAAGCGTCGTTCCAGCGCCGCATCCTTCTCGATGTGCAGACGATGCTCATCCAGCGTTGTCGCACCAATGCAGTGCAACTCACCGCGGGCCAGCATCGGTTTGAGCAGATTGCCCGCGTCCGTCGAACCTTCAGTCCTGCCGGCACCGACGATATTGTGGATCTCGTCGATGAACAGCAGAATGCGGCCGTCGCTCTCGGTGATCTCCTTGAGCACAGCCTTCAGTCGTTCCTCAAACTCACCACGGTACTTGGCACCGGATATGAGGGCACCCAGATCGAGACTGAAAACGGCACGATCCTTCATCCACTCCGGTACGTCACCCCGTACGATCCTCTGTGCGAGCCCTTCGACGATGGCCGTCTTGCCGACACCAGGTTCACCGATCAGTACCGGGTTGTTCTTCGTCTTCCGCGACAGGATGCGGATCACGCGTCGGATCTCGTCGTCCCGGCCAATGACCGGGTCGAGTTTGCCCGCCCGCGCCAGGGCGACCAGATCGACACCGTATTTCTCCAGAGCCTCGTAGCTGGCTTCCGGATCTGCGGAGGTCACACGCTGGCTGCCTCGCACATCCGTGAGGGCCTGCAAAAAACTGGCACGGGTGACGCCGGCTTCAGCGAGGATGCGTTGGGTTTCGCTGGTGCCACCATCGCCGATGAGAGCCAGGCCGATGTGCTCCACCGAGACGAAGTCGTCCTTCAGCGCCTTGGCCTCTGCCTCGGCCTGGGCCAGAACCTGCGACAGCGAACGAGTCATACGCAGTTCGGCGCTGTCGCCGGATACGCGCGGACGCTTCGCCAGAGCGGCATCCAGTTGCTGCCTCAGCGCACCCATGTCGATGCCGATCCGCTGCAGAATCCGCGGCACCACACCACCTTCCTGCTCAAGGAGGGTCACAGCCAGATGGGGCACATCGAGTTCCGGATGCCCATGCCGCAGGGCCAATTGCTGGGCGGCCTGCAAGGCCTCCTGCGATTTGTGCGTCAGCTTGTCCTGATTCATTTGAAGTTCCTCGTCGTCCGGGTTGTTCCATCTTCGAAGGCAAGCTGCAAAACTCGGGCCGCCTCTTTTGTGGCTGGACACGAAAGTCATAACATATTGTACATAAAGTAAGTTACAATTCTCACGCAGCGACCCAAATGTCGTTGCGCACAGAACGGTTCTGCCGACATGACATGTGTCGGACATGTGCCTGCGTTTCTGGCAGTCGGCCGATCAACCGGCAGAACGAGACAACGCCCCGATACCTTGCGGTCTCGGGGCGCTGGCAGAGTGACGCTTTGGGGCAGACTCAGATGACGAGGGGTTCCTCGACAACAGTCTCTGGCGGCTCCAATGAGGCCCGCTCGCGATCCGAAAAGTCATCGATGCCTTGCATGACAAGGCGATAGGTACGGTCGACTTCCTCCGTTACCTGGGACGAGATCTTGGCGATCCCCTCCAGCAGGTCGCGTGATTGTTTGAAGCCTTCGTCGACGGCGTCCTTTATCAGTTGCGAAAATCCGTCGATCCGGGCGTTGCCCTCCTGTTCCAGGTGATTGCCTTTGAAGGCCCCCAGAAAGGACGTGGCGAAGTCAACGACGCGCTTGGCCGTTGCCTCGGGGGAGAAGTCCGTTGCTCCGGAGAGCGCGTCCTCCAGCCCCTGAGTGTCGATCCCTGCTTCCGTCAGGGCGTTGACGAAAGAGTCGCCCAGTTCGGTCTGAATCACCTGTTCTGCGTAACTGATGTCGATCGTGCGTCCAATCGACAGCATGACGGCTTCGGTTGAACCGTCTTCTTTGGTAATGGTGCCGCTCGCCTCGATCTGCGTCGTGATGCTGAGCGAGGCGACGAGGGTGTGAATCTGAGTTGTGCCAAAACTCTGAGTTGTGCCATAGCTCTGAGCTGTGCTCTGACTCTGAGTTGTCCCGACTTGCATGCCGATCCTCCTTGGGGCAAGGGACTTCACTGCGTCTACAGGGTGGCAGGAGAGCCGCCAACCCTTCCCTGACGCCGTGTTGGGGAGATCAAATGAGGTACCCGCTATTCTTCTGTATCGGCGACAACTGCAGATCGGCCAGTTTTTTTCGCTATTTGGACAAAACAAACAGAAAAAGGGGCCGACATTGCTGTCGGCCCCTTGCTCATGCAAAACTTGCAGCAGTGACTATCGTTTGATCCGCATCTTCAGGAAATTGATGGAGTAACCGAAACCCTGTGACGTTCCCGGAAAGAACCCACCACGGTTGACGGCAGCTGTCTCCATGATAATGATGCGGAACCGTTTGTAGGTGAAGGGCCCAAAGGCAAAACCCAGAGCCGAACTGCGCCCGGCGCGACCGCCGCCGGACAGACCGAAACGAAGTGGGAACCAGTCCACCAACCGGTACTCAGTTCCCAGTGAGACACGCGGCGTAGTGCTGATCCCGAATCCGGAGCTGAAGGCCTGATCAAAGTTTGCCGCCACGGTGAGTCGCGGGAATGGCGAATGGGCCACCCCCAGGCGAATCATGGCAGGCAGGGACTTGCCGAAACTGTCGAGGTCCTGCTCCTTGCGGAATACGGGGTCACCGCCTTCCCAGGTGGCGGAATCGACGTCGGCTCGGAACAGCGTATCAACGACGCCGTTGACGGTAAATTCCCGTGGATTGTCGAAGATCTCGTCGAAGCCATCCTTGCCGATGAAACTCGTCGCGCTGATACCGGAGGCGACAACAAAGACGGAATCCTGTTGCGTGCTGATACTCCAGTTCATCACATCCAGCAGGTTGACTACGGACAGGCCCGCAGTGGTGCGGCCATCCTTCGACACGCCTGCAACCCCAATATCGATGCCAAAACCGACGCCCGCACCTGAACGCGCAACGCCGCTGGCATTCAACTGGGTGCCACTGACGCGAGTGACGAATCCACCGTCAGAATCGATCACTTCCCCGAGGCCGCCTCCCAGCAATTTGACCGTGGCACCCACAGTGAACTGACTGACGTAGGGACTGACCACTGCAGGCATCCAGGGCTTGGCGAAACCCCAACTGAGCACACCAAGGGCCCAGGCCTCGCCGTCCCATTCGGCGATGTCGTAGTTGGGATCTCGGCCCTGAGCCAGACGGTCGCGCTCAAACTGGTTCCCGCGCAACATGAACTCAATCATGTCGCCAGGGATCTGCCCCTCGGCGCCGACACGCAGATTGAAGGCGATCGCGCTCTGCAGTCCCCAGGGCATGGGGAAGGTGGCACCACCAATCAGCGGCAGGAAGATTCCCAGATCGGTGTTGAACTGAAGACCGTCGCGATCGAGATCGCCGAGGAGATTGTCCTTCATGTCTTCATCGATGAAGGCACCGTTGAAGTCGTTGTAGTCGGACACAGACCAGCTGTTGTTCTCGAGGATATAACTGAACCCGATGTTGACTGGCAGTGATACTTTCGGGCTGTCCTTTAGTGCCAGGTTGGCCGGGTTCCAGTAGAGCGATTCCACACCGCGGGCCATGGCAGTGTAACTCCCGGCCAGCCCCATGGGACGTGGTTGGGTGTCGCCGTAGCCGATGGCCAGAGCCCTTGTGCTCAGGGCTCCCACCAGGCTGACGGCGAGGACGATACGCAGTTGCGATAGTGTCATGTTTGCCTCCTCTTTCTCGTCAGCCTACTTGACCAGGTCTTCATTGAGTTCGAGCTGCAAGCGCAAGCCCGAGATGATGTTGACGAAATCGTCTGCCCGTATCTCGACCTCACCGGAGGTCTGCGGCAGAGTCACCCGCACCCCGGAGAACAGAGAGTCCGGTCGTCCCGGAACGGCGTCCTCGAGGATCAGATCCAGCACGTCGTCCTTGTCCAGTGCGATGGTGACCGTGTTGGTCGTGGTGCCGTTCGACAGCCCGTTGCCATCCACCGGGGCGGCAGGGACTTCGAAGCGGGCGCGATCCCGGCGCGGGATGGCACGAACGAAATCCGGACTGGTCGTGTCGTACACCGCTTCCCGTGTGCGTGCAACCATGAGCCGGACGCCGACACCGACGGGGATGCTGCTTTCAAGCTCGGTGAGGATGACGGCATCACGGAAATTCGTGTCAATCTTGTTCCGGAGTTCGGAATCACGAAAGCTGATGTCCCGCACCTCGGGGTCGATCCTGGTGTCGCCCAGCACCGACAGGCGAGGCTCCGTGCGGAATACGACGCTGTCGAGAGAGACAAAATGGTCCGCTTCGATAGTCTCCTCCTCCAGACCATCACCGACAATGATGACCGGCTCCACGGTGATCGACGTCGGCAGCAGATTGAGGAAATCGGTCAACTGTGCGGAACTGACGAACAGCGTGTCGCTCTTCGGGGCGGCGGGGTCGCCACGCTCAAAGGTTTCCCGCACAACGAGAGTGCCCGTTTCGCCCATGTCGTTGACACCGGTAAACAGGATATCCACATCGGCGAGAAAGCCGACGCCACTGGTGACGTGCACGGCGAGGTTGGCGAAGGCGATATTGATGTTATCGAGACCCGATGGAAATTCGACGTCGCGCTGCTGTGAGGGAATTTCCAGGCGGATCTGGTTCAAGCGGCCCTGGACGCGGGTGAACACCAACTCTTCGGTGATCGCCTCAATGGCGATCTCACTGTCGGCGGCAAGCGTCACCTCGGTGTCAGAATCGAAGGTGCGGGCATTGTACTCGAGACGCATCTGCAGGGGGTTGGCCGGTGCAAAAACGTTGTCCGTCAGATCAAAAGTGATCTCCCGGGGTTGGCCGAAGAGCAAGGAGTCCAGCAGAAAACTCTGGGCGTTGCCCTGCGCGTCTACCAGGTCCGGCAGAATCAACTCCACTTGCATGATGATCGGGATGTTGTTGGTCACCACCAGCGTCAGGCCACCTGCACTCATGACGGCTTCCGTGACCTGGATTCGATCGTCAGGGAAGTCCAGTGTCTGCCGGTCAGAAAACTCCTGCTGCGGAATGAGCGCCGTCGCCTCAGACACGGTCAGTGTCTGCAGCACCGAGTTGATGCGCAGTTCGGCGTCATCACCCACGGTGATGCTGGAGGCGGCTTGGGTTTCGCCTGCAACGGCAACGCTCAGGCTGCCGGAGATCGTACGCCCTGACAGATCAAAAGAGCCACTGGCGCGCCCGCCATTGGCGGCGATCGTGCCCAGGTTGATCGCATCGATGGCAGCACCCGCCTCCTCATCAAACAAGGACAGGATCACACCCGTCAGGGCGATCGGCAGGTCGTTATCCACGGTAACATCAAGCCCACCCTCGATGATCGACAGGGAGGTTACGTTGGCCAGCGGCAAGGAAACGTCGGTGCCAAAACTGACCGCCGGCAGACCTGGAAGTTCGGTTCCTGCCGGCACATCCTGACCCGTGATCACAGCGAAACCCACGGAGATCTCGGGGATCGTCTGCCCGGGAATCGACAGGTTGCCAATGGCAGTACTGAAACTGCTGGCCGTCGGTGTGACCTTGAGATTGCGGCCCACCTCGGCGAGGCCAAGGATCTCAGGCGGGGTCGAGGCGTCATTATCGGCGAGAGGCAACGCGACGCGCATCGTCATACCGCCGGTGGCTGGGTCAATTTCCAGGAAGTCATCACGATTGCCGACGAGATCGCGCACCCGGGTGCTGTCGTTGGCGACCGGGATCGAGAGCTCGAAGTTCGTGCTCGTGCTGGATGAGGGCGTTTCAAGGCTGCATCCGGCGTAGAGAGAGGCGCTGATGACTCCCAACAATACTTGGGCGTTCCGCCAGGACATATGACGAAATTCGGCTCCCGTTGGCAGCTTCATCGGGGAGGGCTCCTGTTGGCGTGATGGGGACCGCCCGCTCGGGGCGCAAATTTTCGGCGTACCAGGCTCAATGTTTCAGCTGAGCCACGGAATATAGCGAACAGAGGGGGGGACATGGGAACTAGTTGTAAGGCGCCGGTTGCGGGGACCGCCAAGGGGCGGCCCCCGCAGCGTGTCAGACGCCGGCAGCGCGCCGGAGAGCCCGGGTTTTGTCCGTTTTCTCCCAGGTAAAATCGTCGTCACTGCGACCAAAGTGGCCATAGTTGGTCGTCTTCTGGTAGATCGGGCGGCGCAGCTTCAGCTTGTCGATGATGCCTTTCGGTGTCAGATCGAAGACTTCTGGCAGGATCGCCGCCAGCTCCTCGTCGGAAAGCACCCCGGTGC